>Ga0070741_10002328_pt1 | contig 51829 bp, 47 predicted proteins | sample Coa_R1_4_FD_66440 | JGI IMG/M metagenome (GOLD analysis project Ga0070741, IMG submission 66440) | Surface soil microbial communities from Centralia Pennsylvania, which are recovering from an underground coalmine fire - Coalmine... | ecosystem: Environmental > Terrestrial > Soil > Unclassified ... | reverse complement strand
CCTCGATGTCGGCTCATCGCATCCTGGGGCTGGAGCAGGTCCCAAGGGTTGGGCTGTTCGCCCATTAAAGCGGTACGTGAGCTGGGTTTAGAACGTCGTGAGACAGTTCGGTCCCTATCTGACGCGGGCGTAGGAGGTTTGAGGGGAGCTGCCCCTAGTACGAGAGGACCGGGGTGGACGGACCGCTAGTGTGCCAGCTGTTCCGCCAGGAGCACCGCTGGGTAGCTATGTCCGGCAGGGATAAGCGCTGAAGGCATCTAAGCGCGAAACCCGCCTCAAGATGAGACCTCCCAGGGCGTAAGCCCTCTGAAGGCCCCTGGAAGATTACCAGGTTGATAGGCCGCGGGTGTAAGCGCTGTAAGGCGTTCAGCCGAGCGGTACTAATCGGCCGTGCGGCTTGACCACGTTGCACTCATCCATATACGACGCCTGCCGAAGGCGACGTCGCTTGGCTGCACTCGAGAATCAACGTATTCGCTTGCCATCCGATTCCCGGTGGCGTTGCCGGAGGGGCCACACCCGTTCCCATCCCGAACACGGAAGTTAAGCCCTCCAGGGCCGATGGTACTGCGCTGGTAACGGCGTGGGAGAGTAGGTCGCTGCCGGGGTAATTCGAGCGCCCGGGCCGAATCACGGTCCGGGCGCTTTCACGTCGACAGACCTCCGGGGTCGCACCCGCATGCCGGCTTCACGTCCCACCTCGCCCGCCGCGTCCCGACGGACCCGCTCCGCGCGGCCCATTCTCATCGATGAGATCCGGAGCCCGATCGGGCGCATCGTGATCGCGGCCCGCGACGGACGCCTCTGCGCGCTGGAGTTCGATCGAGGCCGCCTGCGCGCCGCGATCGCGCGGCGCTATCCCGCCGCGGAGCCGATCCGGCGCCGCGATCCCTTCGGGATCAGCTCGCGCATCCGCGCCTATCTCGCCGGCCACCTCGCGGCGCTGTATGGGATCGCGGTGGACGCCGGCGGCACCCCATTCCAGCAGCGGATCTGGCGGGCGCTCCGCCGCATCCCGGCCGGGAAGACCGAGACCTACGGCGCGCTGGCGCGGAAGCTCGGGCTGGGCTCGGCCGCGCGGGCGGTGGGTGCCGCGAACGGAAGCAATCCCATCTCCATCGTGGTGCCGTGTCACCGCCTGATCGGCGGCGACGCCTCGCTCACCGGCTACGGCGGCGGGCTCTGGCGCAAGCGCTGGCTTCTCCGCCACGAGGGCGCCGAGGCCGCCCGGTCCCCGGCGCGGCCGGCGGCCCCGCCGGCTACACCACGAGGCGGACGATCGACAGGTAGAACGCGTTCACCACGTCGAACACCGGCTGGACCACGTACCGGGTCACGCCGGTGAACAGGAGCAGGAGCAGCAGGAACGGCCCCATCTGCTCGAGCTGATGGAGGAACGTCCACGAGGCGCGCGGGATCAGATACGGGAGGAAGTGGCCGCCGTCGAGCGGCGGCAGCGGGATCAGGTTGAAGATCCCGAGCGCCAGGTTGAACACGTAGGTCCAGAACAGGATCCCGGACAGCGGGTCGGCCACGAAGGCGGGGGCGAACTCCATGCGGCCGAGCAGCCGCACCACCACCAGGGCCGCGAACGCGAGCAGGAAGTTGGACAGGGGGCCCGCCGCCGCCACCCACGCCATGTCCCGCACCGGATGCCGGAGGTTCTGCGCGTTCACGGGCACCGGCTTCGCCCACCCGAAGCCCGCGAGCACGAATGCGATCGCGCCGAGGGGGTCGATGTGCGGCAGCGGGTTCAGGGTGATGCGCCCGAGCCGACGCGGGGTGGGATCGCCGAGCCGGTCGGCCACCACCGCATGAGCGAGCTCGTGCACCGTCACCGCCGCGAGCAGCGCGGGGATCTGGAGGATCAGGCGGGAGAGGAACCCGAGCGGATCGTCGAAGAGGTCGATCATCCGCCGCCGGGAGCCCCCGCCCCCGGGGACTCCGAGTCGGTGGAGAGATCCATGCCCGGCACGCGGTATCGCTCGTCGAGCCAGGCGCCGAGATCGATCAGGCGGCACTCGAGGGAGCAGAACGGGCGGTGCGGATTGCCGGTCCACTCACAGGGCGCGCCGCAGCGCGGGCAATGGACGTGACGCCCGACGCGTTCTTCGAGGTGTGCCACCGGCGTCATCCTAGCCACCCGCTTCGCGGCCTGTCAACTTACGGCCTCGGGCGCGCCGGCGGGCAGCAGCCCCGGCGCGCGCCGACCGGCGTGCCGCACCGCCCGCCACCCGCAGGTCCGCCGTCCGGGGCCGGCGTTGACATCGGGGAAATGGCGGGAGAGGATACTGCCGTGTTCCGGCTGCTTCCTCGGGAAGAGAAGTTCTTCGATCTGTTCGAGCAGCAGGCCTCCCACATCGTGTCCGCGTCGCGGATCCTCGAGCAGTTGACGCTCGACTACGCGGACGCCAAGGGCAAGGCCCAGCAGATCAAGAGCCTGGAGCACGCGGGCGACACCCTCACCCACGAGATCGTGCGCCGTCTCAACACCACCTTCATCACCCCGATCGACCGGGAGGACATCTACGCGCTGGCCAGCCGTCTCGACGACGTGCTGGACCTGATCGACGCGGTGGCGGACCGGCTCTTGCTCTACAAGATCAAGGCCCCCACCGAGGGCTCGATCGAGATGGCCAAGATCATCGTGAAGACCGCGGAGGAGACCGACCGGGCGGTGCGCTGCCTGCGCACCCTGTCGCCCTTCTATCACAAGCACGCGGTGGAGGTGAACCGGCTGGAGAACGAAGCCGACCGCCTGCTGCGGGATCAGCTCGCCGCCCTCTTCGAGGGAGGCACCGACGCCATCGAGGTGATCAAGTGGAAGGAGCTGTACGAGACGATGGAATCGGTCACCGACCGCTGCGAGGACGTGGTCAACGTGATCGAGGGCATCACCCTCAAGATGGCGTGAACCGCCCCGCTCGCGACGCATGAGCGGGTCCCTCCTGCTGATCGGCTTCATCATCCTGGTCGCGCTCGCCTTCGACTACATCAATGGCTTCCACGACGCGGCGAACTCCATCGCCACCGTGGTGTCGACCCGTGTGCTCACTCCGATGCAGGCGGTGGCGTGGGCCGCGTTCTTCAACTTCGTCGCCGCCTTCGGCTTCGGGGTGCAGGTGGCGCGCACGGTGGGCAAGGGCGTGGTCGACGCGGGGGTGGTGGACCAGTGGGTGATCCTGGGGGGCCTGGCCGGGGCGATCGCCTGGAACCTGCTCACCTGGTACTTCGGCATCCCATCCAGCTCCTCGCACGCCCTCATCGGCGGCTACGCGGGGGCCGCGGTGGCCAAGGCCGGCTTCGCCTCCCTGGTGCCGAGCGGCCTCCTGAAGATCCTGCTCTTCATCGTGCTGGCGCCGGTGCTGGGCCTGGCGCTGGGGTTCACGTTCATGGTCCTGACGCTGTGGGCGGTGCGCTCCATGCGGCCCAGCCGGGTGGAGGGCACGTTCCGCCGTCTGCAGCTGCTGTCGGCGGCCGCCTACAGCCTCGGCCACGGGACCAACGACGCCCAGAAGACGATGGGCGTCATCGCGATCCTGCTCTTCTCGGCCGGCTACCTCGGTCCCGAGTTCTACGTGCCCCTGTGGGTGATCCTGGCCGCGCACGCCGCGATCGGGCTGGGCACGCTGGCGGGCGGCTGGCGCATCGTCAAGACGATGGGCATGCGTCTCACCAAGCTCCGGCCGATCGGCGGCTTCTGCGCCGAGACGGCGGGCGCGGTGACGCTGATCGGCACCGCGCTGGGCGGTATCCCGGTGAGCACCACCCACACCATCACCGGATCCATCATGGGGGTCGGCGCGACGCAGCGCCTCTCCGCGGTGCGCTGGGGGGTGGCCAGCAACATCGTCTGGGCCTGGATCCTGACGATCCCGCTTTCCGGGATCATCGCGGCCGGGGTCTGGGGCCTCACGCACGTGATCTTGCGCGCGGGATGAGCGGGTCCCCCCCACGCGTCGGCCGGCTGGCGGCGACCGTGGGCCTCTGGGGGCTACGCCTCGTCGGCTTCATTCCCGCCTATCTTCCCCCCTCGATCGGCCTGGCTCTGGGCCGACGGATCGGCGATGCCCTGTGGTGGGCCCTTCCGCGTCGTCGCCGGATCGCGCTCGAGAATATCGAGCGCGGCCTGGGTCGGGATCTGCCACCGGCCGAGGTCCGGCGGCTCGGCCGACGATCGTTCCAGCACCTGGGCATGAACCTGGTCGAAGCATGCCGCTACTTCCTCCGTCCCACGGAGGTGATGCTCTCGCGGGTTCACGTCCAGGGTGTGGAGCACCTGCGCCACGCCGCCGCCGAAGGGCGAGGTATCCTGATCCTCACCGCCCATTACGGCAACTGGGAGCTGTTGGCGGCGGCCCACGGGCTGACCGGCCTGCCGCTGTCCGTCGTGGTCCGGCCCCTGGACGATCCGATCCTGGACGAGATCGCGGATCGCTTCCGGCGCCGCAGCGGCGCGGAGCTGATCGTGAAGCACCGGGCGGTGCGCGAGATCATGCAGGCGCTGCGGCGTGGCCGGATGGTCGGCATCCTCCTCGATCAGAACGCCACCCGGGCGGAGGGCGTGTTCGTCCCGTTCTTCGGCGTGCCGGCCTCCACCTCCAAGGGGCTGGCGCTCCTCGCCCTCCGGACGGGGGCCCCGGTGGTGCCGGTCTTCCTGCGGCGGGAGCCCGACGGCCGCCATTGCATGGACGTGAGACCCCCGCTCCCCGCGCCGGCCGACGGCGACGTGCGGTCCTACACCGCGGCTTTCAACGAGGCGATCGAGGCGGCCATCCGCCGAGCCCCCGAGCAGTGGCTCTGGATGCACGCCCGCTGGCGCACCCGGCCGCGCGAGGTGGCCTCGTGAGGGCCATCCGCCTCGCCGCGGCGCTCACGGTGGTCTCGGCGCTGCTGGCCGGTGCCGGGGCAGGCCGCGCCGCGGATGGATCGGTTGCGGACCTGGTCGCGCCGTACCTCGAAGCGAAGGAGCGGAAGGCGCTCGGCACGGTCCAGGCCAGCGTCTTCGCCGATCCGCCACGGCCGAGCGGCGATCCGGTGCCCCAGGCATCGGTCTCGGTCGTGCTCCTGCCTGCCTCCGCCCAATTCCAGTCCGAGCTGGACGCGGCCAAGGCCGGCCTGCGGGAGTCCGTGGATGCCTACGTCCACACGGTGGGCCGGGTCGAGACCGCACGCGTGGACTACGAGCGCGCGCTCCTCGACGCCGGAGGGGGCGAGCTGGTGCGTACGGGGCAGACCGATGCCCAGGGGACCGTCCGCCTCGCGGATGTGCCGGCGGGCGACTGGGTCGTCCTGGCCTGGCAGGAAGGACAGCATCTGACCAAGCGGTACCGCCTCCGGGAGACCGAGTCCTCGCGATATCCCCACGTCCCGACCAACGTGACCTACTCGGTGGTGACGTTCTGGCGAATGCCGGTCGCGGTGCGATCGGGCGAGACCGCCGAGGTGACGCTCACGGGGCGAAACGTGTGGCTGACGGCGGGCCGGCAGGAGGGCGGGACGCCGGCGGCACCCCGCGGATCGACGACCCCGGGCACCCGACGACGCTGAAAAAGCCTTTCGAGAGAATCACTTGGAGCGAGCGCGCCGGTCCCCGGCATGCTGGCCCCCGTTGACCCCAAATATTCGCTCGTGATAGAAAGTTCATGCCATTCCAATTTCGATGCGCATCTCGGTCCGGTGGTTCCTGGTCAGCGTCGCGCTCCTGTCGAACGGTTACCTGGCTCGGCCGGTGACTGCAGAGACGGAGCCGGAGGCCCTTTCCGCGTGGACCGGTGAACCGAGCGCGGAGCCGCCGGCCCTCGCGCCGACGGATGATGCCGGCATCGGCGCATCGCTGGCGCCGGCCTACGACGACGGTGCGGCCCCCACCTCCGAGGCGGGCGCCGCGACCGAGGCGGCCCCCACCCCTGAGGTGGATCTGTGGGCCGAGTTCTACACGAGCCCGGCCCCGCCCGCCCTCGCGAAGACGGAGCCGACGCGCGCTCCGGTGGAACCCACTCCCGCCAAGCCCAGCCCCGCCGTCACGACCGCCGCCAGCACGTACAAGGTGCAGCAGAACGACACGGTGCAGCGCTTCCTGGATCAGTTCCAGACCGGCTACCGCCGAGCGGTGGTCGAGCGATGGCTCACCCGGTCCGGGCGGTTCCTGCCGATGATCCTCGAGGTGTTCAGGCAGAAGGGGCTGCCCGAGGAGCTGGTCTTCACCGCGATGATCGAGAGCGGCTTCGACCCGGTCGCCGTCTCCCGGGCGGGCGCCAAGGGCCTCTGGCAGTTCATGGCTCCGACGGCCCGCCAGTATGGGCTGCGGGTCGACCGGTGGCTCGATGAGCGGCTGGACCCCGAGAAGTCCACGGTAGCGGCCGCCAACTACCTCAAGGACCTCTACACGACCTTCGGATCGTGGGATCTGGTGCAGGCGGCCTACAACGCAGGTGAGACGAAGGTGATCCGGGCCATCAAGGGCACGGGCGCCCGCGACTTCTGGGGACTCACCCAGAGCCGCCTCCTCCGGGACGAGACCAAGAACTACGTGCCCGCCATCCACGCGGTGACCCTCATCGGCCAGGAGCCCGAGCAGTACGGGTTCGCCGTGACGCCGGACGAGCCGCTCAGCTACGAGCGGATCACGGTGCCCAGGGGCACGACGCTCAAGCACGTCGCGGGGCTCTCCGGGATCCCCCTCGAGGAGCTGGTCCGGCTCAACTCCGAGCTGCGGATGAAGCAGACCCCCCCTGACTCCCCGTACCAGCTGAAGGTGCCGCTCGGCACCGGCCCCTCGCTCCAGGAGGGGCTCGAGCGGGAGATCGAAAACCGCAAGGCGGCCGCGGCCAGCCGCCTGGCCGAGCGGGCTTCGAAGAAGAAGAGCCATCATTCGGTGGTCCCCCACAGGTCGTCCTCCACGAAGGCCCGGGTCAGCCGCACCCGCGACACGGATCAGGGCGGCTTCCGCTGAGACCCGTGCGGGTGGAAGTCCACCTCACGGCGACGCTTCGACGCTTCCTTCCCCCCGGCACGCCCGGTGACCACGTCCGCCTGGACGTCTCTCCGGGAACCACGGTCGGGCAGGTGGTACACTCGCTCCGGGTTCCGGACGATCTCGAGCGATTGACCGTGGTCAACGGCCGGGACGCGGGACCCGATCACGTGCTGTCGGACGGCGATGTGCTCTCGCTGTTCCCACCGCTGGCCGGCGGCTAGCCCCGCGGCGTAGCGGCGCACCCGGCAGAGCAAGCCAAAGGAGCAAGCCCGTGCCCACCGTCAGACTCCGCGACGCATCCGAGTATCCCGAGGCAGCCCGGAAGCTGTTCGAGCTCTCGAGCCTCTGGTTCAACTACGACTTCGCCCAGCCACCGGCCATGAGCCGGGTCATGGCGTGGGACGGAGAGTTCGGCGGGCCCCACGGCCGGGCCATGAAGCGGGCGATGGGCCCGGGCGAGTTCACCCGCGGCGAGAAGGAGATGGTGGCCGCGGTCGTGAGCGGGGTGAACGCGTGTAGCTACTGAGTCCGCGCCCACACTGCAGCCGGGAAGCTGCAGGGGATGCAGGACGACGCGCTCTGGTACGAGGCGGCCCAGTTGGTCGGCATCACCAACGCGCTGAACGTCATCGCGGACGGTCTCGGTCCTCTCGGGGCCGCCTTTCCCGCCGTCGCCTCCGACGCGGGCGAGACCGGGCCCGGTGCGCTCCTCGGCGAGATCGCCGCGTTCTACGAGGCCGCGGAGGCCCCGCTCGCCTTCCGGCTGCTGGCCCACGATCCCGCCTACGCGGCGGAGGTGTGGGCGGCCACCCGGCGCGCCTTCTCCGACAACCGCCTGAGCCGCCGGCTGAAGGAATCGCTCGCCTTCGCGGTCTCGCTCACCTCACGGTCCGCGTTCGGCACCGCCTTCCACCTGCGCGAGATGCGCCGGCTGGGGGTGGGTGAGCGAGGGGTGATGGAGATCATCGGCGTGACCCAGATGTTCTCCAGCTACACGAAGATCGCCGACACGCTGCAGCTCGAGCCCGACATGGAACACATCGCCCCGGTGGACCATTCGCCGGCGCCGGGTGGGTCCGCCACGCCGGCCCCTCGGGAACGAGGCGCGGCTCAGGTCAAGGGCACGTCGCGGGCGAAGATCTCGAAGGGCGACCGCCGGGTGGCCTCCAGGGCTTCGCGGATCAGCGCCTCGCCTTCCCCGGCCCCGGCGGCGAGGAGCGCGCCGAAGAAGCCGGTGTAGAAGTGGTCCGGGTAGACCGTGACGGTCACGCGGAGCGTGAGCCCGGGCCGGTCCAGCGGCCGGCCGTAGCGGAGCACGTAGCGCCCGCCGGGCGGGATGCGGGTGTCGGCGTCCTCGCGCGAGAGGTCGAGCGGGGCCTGGCGACCGATGATCCCTTCCTCCGCCGAGCCGTCGATCGGGGAGCCGTCTCGCCCGACCAGGAGCGCGCGCACCACGACCCGCGGCGTGATGTACGTCGGGAAGTAGTGGCCGACCCGCACGCTCCGGATCGTCACGGTCGCGGCGAGCCGCTGGCCCGGACGATAGCGCCGGCGGTCGAGGGCCAGGTCGACCCGCACGCCCGATTTCACCATCTCGGGATCGTGGACGCCGCGCCATCGGTGCCGTCGGTCGGGCATGTGGCAGTCCTGACACTGCAGCCCCTCGCGCGCCGCCGGGCTGTCGCGCCACTCCATGTACGTGTTCTCCAGGGGCTTGCCGTTCAACGACGCGCCGGTCGGCCCGAACTGATGGCACGCCGCGCAGAATTCCGCGCGCAGGTAGGCAGACTCGTAGCGGGCGCCCTGGTGCGGCAGCTCGGTCCGGGGCACACGGGTCCCCAGCGCCCCCGGTCGCGGCGGTGGGCCGGAGCGCTCGTGCCGTCGTAGGTGGCAGCCGGCGCACACCACGCCGTGGCCTTGCAGCGCGGCGTCGAAGCCGGGATTGGGCACCAGCCCGTCCGCCGCGCGCACCAGCGGCGATTGCTCCGCGAGCGGCGCGTGGCAGAAGAGGCAGGCGCGCGCGCCGGCGGGATCGCGGCGGATCAGGGGCCCGAGCTGGCCGGCGATGCCCGGCCCCATGCTTCGTGCGTGGATGCTGCCGCGCCAGTCCTCGTACTGCACCGGGTGGCAGGTGCCGCAGTCCGCCGGCTGGAGCGAGCGCTCCACCGCCGTGAAGGACGCCGGTGGCTCACCCTGGGGCGCCAGCGGCATGCGCCAGTGGCGCTCGAGGAACGCCTCCTCCGGATCCGTGATCGGACCGCGCCCGGCCGAGCCGCCGCCTGGTGGACCCGAGGCCCCCAGCACGGTGAGGGCCAGTCCGGCCAGCAGGATGGAACGCCAGAGCCGGCTCACAGAGCCGAGGGTAGCATGCGCTCGTCCGGCCGCCGTCCAGCCCCGACGGTCGCACCCCCGGGGGGTGGTACACTGAAACGCCTGATTTCAGGCCAGATTGCGGTACCGGAAGCGTCTAGGATCCCGGTGGGCCTCCCGGACTTCAAATCCGGCGTCCGGCTCTAGACAAGTCGGAGGTGGGTTCGACTCCCACACGCTTCCGCCATCCGGTCGTGGAGGGCTCGACGCGTGGCCGAGGTGAGGAAAGGCAAGAGCGGTGCGAAGAAGCAGCCGCCCGCCGGCTCCGGGCGGTGGTGGGTGACGGGCCTGAGCGCCGCGGTGGTGGCGGCCGTCATCGTGGGCTACTTCGCGTATCGGGCCGGCGCGGACCTGCCCGGCGCGCGATTCGACGATCAGGGCAACGCGCACATCATGATGGCGAGCGACCCGCACCCGCCGTACAACTCCGACCCGCCCACCTCCGGCGCGCACCTGCCCTACATCGCGCCATGGGGCATTCACACCGTGCCGATCGCCCGCGAGCTACAGGTCCACAACCTGGAGGATGGCGGAGTCCTGGTCCAGTACCGATGCGCCCGCGCGTGCCCGGATCTGGCCGAGCAGCTGGCCCGGATCGTGAGGCGCTACGAGACCCAGGTCATCCTCGCTCCGTATCCGGGGATGCGCACCCGCATCGCGCTCACCGCGTGGACGCGGCTGGACGCCTTCGAGGACTTCGACGAGGCCCGCATCGTTCGCTTCATCCGGGCCTATCGCGGGATCGATCACCACAAGGGGGTAGAATGACGGCATGACGCAGGGTCCTCGGCGTCACGCCGCCGCGCTCGCGACGGTGGTCTCGCTGGTCGCGCTCGGCGGCTGCTCTCGCGCGGTGGTGTCGCCGATCGCGCCGCCTCCCTTCCGGGACGAAGCCGCCGCCCCGTACGACGCGACGTGGCGCGCGCTGCTGCGGGCCCTCGCGGGAGAGAACGTGCCGCTCCGGGTGGTCGCGAAGGATTCGGGCGTGATCTCCACCGACGACTTCATCTCTCCCATCGGCGTGTACGCCGACTGCGGCCGGATCGGCGAGACCGCGCTCGAAGGCGAGTCGGTGGCGTCGTTCACCCTCTTCGTGCAGATGGGGCGCGGCGGATCGACTCCGATCCAGATCAACTCCCGGCTGTGGACCCACGCCTACCGCCGCGGGGGCTCGGGCCGGCTCAAGCGGGACCGCGTGTTCCAGTGCGTCTCGAACGGGCGCTGGGAGGCGAACCTCATGGACTCGGTCCGCCGGCTGGTGAAGGAGTAGCCGGTGGCCCCGCGACTGCCGGAGCTGATCAGGCGGGCGCGGCGCCTGGCCCACGAGCGTGACAGGCTGGTGCAGGAGCTGGCGCGCGAGTGGAGCGCGGCGTTGCGCGGCCAGGGCTTCTCGCCCCGCGACCTCGACGAGCTGTGGGCCGGGCTCACCGAGGACGCGGTGCGGCGCCTCCTGCGCGCCCGCGCGGAGGGGGCGAGCCCGGAGGCGATCCGGCGCGAGGCCCACGAGGTGATCGCGCGGGTCAAGGAACGCGTGGAGACCGAGCTTGCCGCCGGCGGGTAAGGGACCGAAGCCCGCGGCGGTGCAGGCCCTGCTGCGGGCCCTGCCCTCGGTCGACGTCGTGATGGGAGCGCTCGCGGGCGACCCGTCGCTGGCCGGCGTGCCGCGTCCCCGGATGACCGCCGCCGTGCGCGAGGCGCTGGCCGCCGAGCGCCGACGGCTGCTGGAGGCGGGCGGGCCCGCCGCGGACGCGGCGACCCTGGCCCGCCGCGTGCGGGACGCGCTCACGAGTCACGGCCTCTTCTCGCTCTCGCCGGTGATCAACGGCACCGGGGTGGTGCTGCACACCAACCTGGGCCGCGCGCTGCTGTCGACGCTCGCCCAGGAGCGCCTCCGCGAGGTCGCCGCCGCGTACTCGAACCTCGAGATGGACGTCGCGCGCAAGGAGCGGGGCTCCCGCTACTCGCACGTGGAGGGGCCGCTCCGTCGGCTCTCGGGGGCCGAGGCCGCCCTGGTGGTCAACAACTGCGCCTCCGCGGTGCTGCTCGCGCTCGAGACCCTGGCCCGGGGCAAGGAGGTCGTGGTCTCGCGCGGGGAGCTGATCGAGATCGGCGGCGAGTTTCGCATCCCCGACATCCTGCGTCGGTCCGGCGCCACGCTGCGAGAGGTCGGCACGACCAACCGCACCCATCTCAAGGACTACGCCGGCGCGATCGGGCCCGAGACCGGCCTGCTCCTGAAGGTGCACACCTCGAACTACCGCGTGGTGGGCTTCACCGCCGCGGTGTCGTCGCGCGAGCTGGCCGAGCTGGGCCGGGCGCGCGGGATCCCGGTCATGGAGGACCTGGGCTCGGGCTGCTTCATCGATCTCACGCGCTACGGCTTCCCCTACGAGCCCACCGTGCCCGAGGTGGTGGCGGCCGGCGTCGACCTCGTCTCCTTCTCGGGCGACAAGCTGCTGGGCGGCCCGCAGGCGGGCATCGTGGTCGGGCGCGCGGAGCTGGTGGAGCGTCTCGCCCGCAACCCGCTGAACCGCGCCCTCCGCATCGACAAGTTCACGATCGCGGCCCTGGAGGCGACGCTCTACGCCTACGAGGCGGGGACCGCGCTCACCACCATCCCGACGCTGCGCATGCTGACCGAGCCGCTGTCCGCGATCCGCCAGCGGGCGCGCCGGGTGCTGGCCCGGATGGGCGCGGAGGCGGTGCGCGCCCTCGGAGCGCGGGTGGTGGACTCGACCTCGCAGGTGGGCGGCGGGGCGTTGCCCACCGTGGAGCTCCCCACCGCGGTGGTGGCGATCGGCACGCCCTCGCGCCCCGCCGGGGCGCTCGACCAGGCCCTGCGCACCGGCCGGCCGGCCGTGCTCGGCCACGTGCTCGACGACCGGCTCCAGCTCGACTGCCGGACCGTGCTGCCGAGCGACGTGCCCACGCTCGCGGCCCGTCTCGCCGCCCTCTAGGGCGCCCGTCGCCCATGCGCCACGTCGTGGTGGGCACCGCCGGGCACATCGACCACGGCAAGACGTCGCTGGTCAAGGCCCTCACCGGCACCGATACCGATCGCCTCCCGGAGGAGAAGGCGCGCGGCATCACCATCGACCTGGGCTTCGCGTTCCTGGAGGAGCCGGACGGCCTGGTGATCGAGATCGTCGACGTGCCGGGGCACGAGCGCTTCGTCCGCAACATGCTGGCCGGGGCCGGCGGGATCGACCTGGCCCTGCTCGTCGTGGCGGCCGACGAGGGGGTGATGCCGCAGACTCGCGAGCACCTCGCGATCTGCCAGCTCCTGCGCATCAAGTCCGGTCTCGTCGTCCTGACCAAGGCCGACCTCGCCGAGCCCGACTGGCTCGAGCTGGTCCGCGACGACGTGCAGCGCGCGGTGGCCGGCACCTTCCTGGCCGATCGCCCCATCCTGCCGGTCTCGGTGCGGACGGGGGCCGGCCTGTCCGAATTGCGGGCCGTGCTGGCGGACCTGGCACGCGCGGTGCCGCCCAAGGATCCGGATCGCACCGCGCGGCTGCCGATCGACCGGGTGTTCACCGTGAAGGGCTTCGGGACGGTGGTGACCGGCACGCTGGTGAGCGGCCGCCTCGCGATCGACGAGCGGGTGGAGGTGTTCCCGCGCGGCGTGCAGTCGAAGGTGCGTGGGCTACAGGTCCACGGCCAGGCGGTGGAGGCCGCCTCCGCGGGCCAGCGCACCGCGGTGAACCTGCAGGGCGTGGACCGCGCCGCGGTGGAGCGGGGCGACGTGCTCGCCCCCGCCGGCACCTTGCGGCCGACGCTCCTGCTCGACGGCACCCTGGAGATGCTGGAGGACGCGCCCCGGCCGCTCCGGACGCGCGATCGGATCCGCTTCCACGCGGGCACCCAGGAGGTGATGGCCCGCGTGCTGCCGGTGGAGAGCGCCGAGATCGCGCCCGGCCGGTCCGGGTACGCGCGGTTCCGGCTGGAGGCGCCGGTCGTCGTGCTGCCCGGCGATCGCTTCGTGGTGCGCTCCTACTCGCCGATCGTCACCATCGGCGGGGGCACCGTCCTGGACGTGGCGCCGCCCCGCTTCAAGCGCAAGGGCCCCGCGCTGGCCGGGCATCTCGCGCTGCTCGCCACCGGCGCGCCGTCGGACGTGCTCGAGGAGCACCTCCGCCAGGCCGGCGCGGCGGGAGCGCGGGCGGCGGACCTGCGCGCCCGCACCCCGTTCGGCCCCCAGCAGCTCCGGGACCTGCTCGAGGGTTTGCAGCAGAGCGGCCGCATCGTGGCGGTGGACCGGGAGTGGTATCTGCACCGGGACGCGGCCGACCGCCTGCGCGAGCAGACGCTCGCCCTCTTGGAGACCTTCCACCGCGAGAACCCCTTGCGCGCCGGCATCTCGCGCGAGGAGCTACGCAGCCGGGTGGGCCAGGCGCAGGAGCGGGTGTTCGCGCAGCTCCTGGGCGCGCTCGAAGCCGAGGGGCTGGTACGCAGCGAGCGCGATCAGGTGCGCCTCGCCTCCCACGCGATTCGCCTGAGCCCGGAGCAGGATCGGGTGGTGAAGGGGCTGGAGGCGGATTTCCGGAGCGCGGGCGCGGCGCCGCCGGCGCCGGAGGAGGCCCTGGCGCGCTACGGCGTGAAGGGGAACGAGAAGCACGAGCTCTTCCAGGTGCTGGTCTCCGAGCGGACGCTGGTGCGCGTGAAGGAATCGCTCTTCTTCCACGCCGAGGCGCTCCGCACCGTGCAGGACCGGCTGGTGGCCCTGCTCCGGGACAAGAAGGAGATCGGCCCCGCGGACTTCAAGGACCTGTTCGGGGTCAGCCGCAAGTACGCCATCCCTCTCATGGAATACTTCGACGCCCAGCGCGTCACCGTGCGCGTGGGCGAGCGCCGGGTGCTCCGGGAGGGGTACGGCCGCGTTGACAACCCGGGGGCGAGCGCGTAGTGTAAGGGGGCGTCGCAAAAGGAAAGGAGTCCCGGCAATGTTTGGTCTGGGATATCAAGAGCTGCTGCTGATCCTGGTGATCGTGCTGATCCTGTTCGGGGCCCAGCGTCTGCCGGATCTGGCCCGCTCGCTCGGGAGCAGCGTCAAGGAGTTCAAGAAGGGCGTCAACGAGCCTCACGACGACACGGCCGCCGTGAAGAAGGACGACGAGAAGAAAGCGTAGGCTGGTTCCTCTCCCGCCTCAGTTCCCCCGCCGCTCCGTGATCCGCCTGGCGCTCCCGTCGATCGTCGCGGGTTGCCGGCGGCTGATTCGCTCCCTCGCTCCTCACGTCGATCTCGTGCTGGCCCTCGGGCTGGCGATCGTGACGCTCCTCTCCCGCTGGCCGTATCGAGCCCGGATGCTCTACAACTGGGACGCGGTGCAGTTCGCGCTGGCGCTGAAGGAGTTCGACATCGCCAAGCACCAGCCGCACCCGCCGGGCTACCTGCTCTACGTGGCCCTCGGGCGGCTGCTCAACGCCTCGCTGGCCAACCCCACGCTGGCCTACGTTGCCCTCGCGATGCTGTTCAGCGCGGGCTGCACCTTCGTGCTCTATCACCTCGCGCGCCGGCTCTACGACCGCTCGACCGCGCTGGTGGCCGCGTCGCTGCTCGCGGTGAGCCCGCTGTTCTGGTTCTACGGATCGGTGGGCCTGACCTACGCGGGCGACGCCTTCGCGGCCTCGGTGGTCGCGTGGTTCGCCTACGGGGCCCTGCGGGGGCACGTCCCCTCCCTCTACTGGGGCGCCGTGGCCCTGGGGCTCGCGGGCGGGATGCGGCAGTCGGTGCTGGTGCTGCTGCTGCCGCTCTGCCTCGTCTCGGCGGTGGTCGGCATCCGGTCGCGGCGGCGCCTGGTCCCGGCGGCCACGCTGCTGGCCACCGCGGTGCTGGTCTGGCTCGTGCCCATGCTGTGGCTCAGCGGCGGTCCGGCCGCGTACCTGGGGGCCTCCACCCAGCTCTACGGCTCGGTGTTGCTGCCGACCTCGGTGCTGGGCGGCTCCCTCGAGGTCACGCTCGCCCAGGTGCGCTACCTGCTCGAGTCGACGCTGGTGGCGCTGGGGCCGCTCTGTCTCGCCGCGCTCGCGCTGCCGCTCTATGTGCGGCGGGCGGGCTGGCGCCGGCCCGAATGGTTCCTGCTCGGCTGGATCGTGCCCCCCGTGCTGTTCTACATGCTGGTCCACTTCGGGCAGGCCGGCTACGTGCTGACGTTCCTGCCGGCGATGGTGATCGGGCTGAGCCGGGTGCTCACCTGGTCGGTGGCCGCGGGCTCGGAGCGGCTGCGCCGGCCCACGTGGCGCCGCGCCCTCACCGCGGCGGCCTTGCTGCCGCTCGTGCTGATCAACACCGGCTTCTTCGTGAGCGCGCGCCCGCGGCCGCGGGACTTCGACCACCGCGACGGCGACAAATGGGTGTGGCGGGTGCGGGACGAGTTCAACGACTGGATCATGAGCCGCACCGCGGCCGCGCTGCGGGAGCACGAGGCGGTGATCCGCACCTACGTGGAGTTCATCCGGGCGATGTACGAGCCGAGTGACACCGTGCTCCTCACCGAGCTCGGCAACCCGCGCTCCTATCCGTGGCTGCGTCACGCGATGTTCTACATGCCGGAGTACCCGATCTACCAGGTGCAGGTGGGAGCGATGCCGCTCGGCTTCTATGCCCCGCAGTCGGCCGCCACCATGATCCTGACCCCCGGCTCCCACATCACGCTGCCCGCGGGCGCTCGGCAGCTCGTGTGGTTCGTGGATCACTGGGATCCGGCCATCGCGGCACCGCCCGGCCTGCGGGTGGTCGAGCTGCCCTACGGGCGCTTCCTCTACGTCCTGCCGCTCACCCGCTCTCCCGTGTACTACGCGGGCTACACCTTCGAGCGCGCCGCGCGGTGAAGATGCGCGCGATCGCCGGGTCGACCGCGGCGCTCGGCCTGGGCCTGGCCGTCTTCCTCTGGCGGACCCGGCAGATCGCGGGCACGCACGGCGTCGGCGCGTTCTCGCTCGATGACGCGTGGATCCACCTGCAGTTCGCCCGGAACCTGGCGCTGGGACATGGGTTCTCCTACAACCCGGACATCCCGGTGTCGGGCTCGAGTGCTCCGCTCTGGACCCTGCTCCTGGGTGGCGCGTTCACGCTGGCCGGAGCCCATCCCGCGCTGGCCCAGGCCCTCGGCATCGCCTGCACGCTCCTCACCGCCTGGCTCGCGGGAGCGTTGACGCGCCGATGGACCGGCTCCGGCGATCTGGCGCTGCTGGTGTCCGTGCTCACGGCGCTCGCCGGCCCGATGCTGTGGGGCGCGCTCTCCGGCATGGAGGTCGCGCTCGCGGCCATGCTGGTCACGGCGGCCCTCGTGCTCCGGGCGGACGAACGTGAGCTGCCGGCCGCCATCAGCCTGGGACTGGCGACGCTGGCCCGGCCCGAGTCCATCCTGCTGGTGCCGCTCTGCTGGCTGTCCGGTCCGCCGACGCGCCGTCGCGCGCTGGTCTGGGGCCTTCCCGTCGCGGCGTGTCTGCTCCCGTGGGTCGTGTTCAACCTGGTCACGGTGGGCAGCGTCCTGCCCGGGACCGCGGCCGCGAAGATCGAGGGCGGGCTGTTCGGCGCGCTGAACGGAGTCCAGGAGCCGCTCGTCACCACGCTGCGGGACCGGCCCGCCCGGTACCTGGGCGAGTGGGCCGCCTGGCTCTGGCAGGTCGACGCGCTGCTGCCGCTGCTCCTCCTGCCGGGACTGGTGGCGCTCGGCCGGCGAATCGGCCGCGCGGCCCTCCTCCCGGCGTGCGTCCTCCTCGTGCACCCGATCGCCATGGCGGTCCTCGCCCCGTACCGGGGGCCCGGCTTCCAGGAGGGCCGCTACTCGATCCACCTGCTCCCGCTGGCGCTCGTGGTCGCGGTCGCGCCGCTCGCCGGCTTCCGGCGGGAGAGCGCGGCGGCGCCGGCGCCGGACCGGGAGGGCCCGCCCCGCGTTGGGTGGCCTTCCGCCGTCACGGCGCGGCAGATCGCTGCGCTCGCGCTGCTCGGGGGGATGCTGTGGGCGCTCCCCGCGGCGGCCGCGCGCCATGCCTGGGCGGTGCAGAACATCGAGCGGATGCAGGTCGACATCGGGCGCTGGGTCGCCTCGCGGACCGACCCATCGGCCCGGCTGGCGTTGAACGACGTGGGGGCCATCACGTATCTCTCCCGGCGGGAGGTGATCGATGTCATGGGCCTGGTCACGCCGGCCATCCTTCGTCACCGGCGGGACGGGGAGACGGGGGTCCTGCGCTACATCGAGGAGACCTGCCCCGACTATCTGATCCTCTTCCCGGCGTGGTTTCCGACGATCACGTCGATGACGGAGCGGTTCGAGCCGGTCTATCGGGTCCATCTGGACCACAACACGGTGGCGGGCGCCGACGAGATGGTGGTCTACGAGAGCGTCTGGAGCCGGTGGCGGAGCGCCCCGCAGGACTGCCCGGGCGAGCTGGCCCGGGGCCCGCACAGCGGACGCGGAAAATAGCCCGGACCGTATACTTGATTCATGAAGACCACGCGGCGCCTCGGGACGGCCCTGGCCGTCGCCGCGCTCTCGACGGGCCTGGTGCTGGGGGCCGTCCAACCCGCCCGGGCCCAGATCTACCGGTGGACCGACGAGCGCGGCGAGGTGCGGTTCTCCCAGGGTATCCAGAGCGTGCCGCCCCAGTTCCGCGGCGGGGCGGTGGCGGTGGGTGCGGCCAGCCCGCCGGCGCCGTCGGCCCCGCCTCCGAGCGACGTCTCCTCCGACGCCACCCCGAGCGGCGTCGCCCGGATCCAGTTCACCCCCGGCCGGCCGATCATGGTGAACGCCCGCATCAACGGCAGCGGCAGCACGCAGCTGATCCTCGACACCGGCGCGCAGGCGACGGTCATCAGCCCGTCCGCCCTGGCCGCGGTCGGGGTGAGCTACCGGAACGCGGCCCGCGGGTCGATCCGCGGGGTCACCGGCGAGACCAGCGTGCTCGCGGTGAGGGTCGAGAGCATCGAGGTGGAGGGCGCGCGCGTGGGGCCGCTCATGGTGGTCTCGCACGATGCCGGGCTCGGAACGGGCACCGACGGGCTCCTGGGGCGCGACTTCCTGGACCAGTTCGTCGTCACCATCGACAGCAACAGGCGCGTCGTCACGCTGACCCCGAAATCCCGCTGACCGCGGCCCGGTCGGCGCGTTCTCCGCTTCGCTCGCCTCCCCGCTTGAGGGGTCCGATTCTTGCCGGAAGCAGGGATGAGTGCTAGCGTTAAGCCCCCTATGGACTACAAAGACACGCTGAACCTGCCGAAAACCGCCTTTCCGATGAAGGCCAACCTCCCGAAGATGGAGCCGGAATGGCTCGAGCGGTGGGAGGCGATGGACATCTACGGGCGGATCCGGCAGGCCTCCGCGGGTCGCCCCCTCTGGATCCTGCACGACGGGCCGCCGTACGCCAACGGCCACATCCACATGGGGACGGCGCTCAACAAGATCCTGAAGGACCTGGTCGTCAAGTCCCGCTCGATGCTCGGCTACGACGCGGTGTACGTGCCGGGGTGGGACTGCCACGGCCTGCCGATCGAGCACCAGGTCGACGTCGAGCTCGGGCTCGATCGGGCGCCGGTGGACGTGCGCCAGGCGATGGACCCGCTCGAGAAGCGGCGGCGCTGCCGGGAGTACGCCGCCAAGTTCATCGACATCCAGCGGGCGGAGTTCCGGCGGCTCGGGGTCTTCGGCGACTGGAAGGACCCCTACCGCACGATGGCCCCGGCCTACCAGGCGACGATCGCGCGGGAGTTCGGCCGCTTCGTGGGGCGCGACCTGGTGCACAAGGGACTGAAGCCCGTGCACTGGTGCATGCACTGCAAGACCGCGCTGGCCCAGGCCGAGGTCGAGTACGAGGACCAGACCACGCCCTCGGTCTACGTGAAGTTCCCGCTCGAGGCCCCGGCGCCCGCGCTGGCGGCGGTGGGCGGCCGCCCGGTCTCGCTGGTGATCTGGACCACCACCCCGTGGACGCTGCCCGCCAACCTCGCCATCGCGGTACACCGCGAGGCGACCTACACCGCGGTGGACCTGGACGGCCAGGCCCTGGTGGTGGCGCAGCCCCTGGCGGAGGCCTTCCTGCGCCTGCCCGGGGTGAAGGGGCGCGGCACCCTGCTGCCGCTGGCGGTACCGGGCCGGGCGCTGGTGGGCCTGACCGCCCGGCACCCATGGATCGACCGCGACGTGCCGGTGCTCGGGGAGGAGTTCGTGGCGATGGACGCGGGCACGGGGCTCGTGCACATCGCGCCCGGCCACGGCGAGGAGGACTACGAGGCGGGCCGGCGCGCCGGGCTCAAGATCTACAACCCGGTCGACGACGACGGGCGCTTCGTCGGAGAGGTCGCGCACTTCGCCGGGATGACGGTGTGGGAGGCGAACCCGCGCATCATCGAGCACCTGCGCGCGATCGGGGCCCTCGTGGCCGAGGTGACGCTCACCCACACCTATCCGCACTGCTGGCGCTGCAAGAACCCGACGCTGTTCCGCGCCACCGAGCAGTGGTTCATCGCGCTGGACCGCGGCGGGCTGCGGCAGAAGGCCCTCGAGGCCATCCGCAACAAGGTGCGCTGGATCCCCGCGTGGGGCGAGGAGCGCATCTACAACATGGTGGCGCACCGCCCCGAGTGGGTGATCTCCCGCCAGCGCGTGTGGGGCGTCCCGATCGTGGCGTTCTACTGCGCCGGCTGCGACGCGCTCCTGCTGGACGAGGCGCTGGTGGAGCATGTGGCCAGGATCATGCGGGCGGGGGCCGGCGCGGACGAGTGGTACATGCGCGACGCGGCGGACCTGCTGCCGGCGGGGACGCGCTGCCCGCGATGCGGAGGGGAGCGCTTCCGCAAGGAGACGGACATCCTCGACGTGTGGTTCGACTCGGGCTGCAGCCACGCGGCGGTGCTCGAGGTCCGTCCCGAGCTGCGCTGGCCCGCCGACCTCTATCTCGAGGGTTCGGACCAGCATCGCGGATGGTTCCAGTCCTCGCTCCTGGAGGCGTGCGGCACCCGCGACGCGCCGCCCTACCGCGCGGTGCTCACCCACGGCTTCCTGGTCGACGGCGAGGGCCGGAAGATGTCGAAGTCGGGCGGCAACAACATCACGCCCGACGAGCTGCTCCCGAAGTACGGGGCGGAGGTCCTGCGGCTCTGGGTGGCGTCGGAGGACTCCTCGGAGGACATCCGTCTCTCGCTCGAGATCCTGAACCGCCTGTCCGACGCCTACCGGCGCATCCGGAACACGTGCCGCTTCCTGCTCGGCACCCTGGCCGACTTCGATCCCGAGCGGGACCGGCGCTCGTACGGCGAGATGGACGAGCTCGACCGCTGGGCGCTGCTGCGACTGGGCGATCTGATCGCGCGCGGGCGGAAGGCGTACGACGAGTTCCAGTTCCACGTGGCCTTCCACGCGATCCACAACTTCTGCGCGGTCGACCTGTCCGCGCTCTACCTCGACACCATCAAGGACCGGCTCTATGTGCGCGCCGCGGACGATCCGGTCCGCCGCGCGTCCCAGACGGTGTGCTTCGAGGTGCTCACCGCGCTCACCCGCCTGATGGCTCCGATCCTGACGTTCACCGCGGACGAGGTGTGGTCGTACATCCCGGGGCGCGGCAAGCCCGAGTCCGTCCACCTGATGCTGTTCCCGGAGGAGCGCGGGGAGTGGACCAACGAGCGGCTGGCCGCCGACTGGGAGCGGCTCCTCGAGGTGCGCGGCGAGGTCTCGCGCGCGCTCGAGGTGGCGCGCCAGCAGGGCAAGATCGGCAAGGGCGTGGACGCGGTGGTCTTCGTGCCGAACGCGCCCGAGGAGCAGTGGCGGCCGCTGCTGGAGGCCAAGGGCGAGGCGCTCCTGACCACGCTCTTCAACGTCTCCGGGACTCGCCTCCGCGCCGCCGCGCCCGCGGGCGCGGTCCGCTACGACAGCCAGGACATCCCGGGCCTCGCGCTCGAGATCGCTCCCGCCCAGGCTCTCGGCTGGAAGAAGTGCGAGCGCTGCTGGACGTGGAGCCCACGGGTGGGGGAGGATCCGGCGCACCCGTCGCTCTGCGAGCGCTGCACGCCGGTGGTCACGGCGCTCGCGCGGTGACCGCGGCCGCGCTCACCGCGCTGACGATCCTCGTCCTCGATCTCCTCACGAAGGCCTGGGCGCTGCGCGACCTGATCCCGGGCCGGCCGGTGCCGGTGATCGACGGCTTCTTCTCGCTCACCCTCGTCATGAATCCGGGCCTCGCCTTCGGCATGCTCTCCTCCACGCCGAGCGGGTGGCGCTGGCTGGTGGCGCTGCTCTCCATCGGAGCGCTGGCCGTGCTGGGGGTGGTGGGCCTGCGCATGCTGCCGGGCGGCGGGCGCCTCACCCCGCTCGCGCTCGGACTCATCTTCGGCGGGGCGGTGGGCAATCTCATCGACCGGGCTCGCTTCGGCGCGGTGGTGGACTTCCTCGATTTCTACTGGCGCGGCTATCACTGGCCCGCGTTCAACATCGCCGACTCTGCGATCTCGGTCGGCGTGGCGCTCCTCGCCCTCCGCCTGCTCACCGCGCCCCCGTCGTCTCGCTGAGGCCGGACCGCCGTGCCGTGAGCCGCGAGCGTCACTGGGCCCAGATCGTGGAGCCGGACGCGGCGGGGGCCCGGCTCGATCGGTGGCTGGCCGAGCGGCTCACCGACCTGTCGCGCGTTCGCGTGCAGCACCTGATCGCGGAGGGTCGCGTCCGCGTGGACGGCCACGCGGTGAAGGCGGCGTACCGGCTGCAGGCGGGCGAGCGGGTGGAAGCCCGGATCCCGCCCCCTCCGAGCGAGGGCCTCCTGCCGGAGCGCGTGCCGCTCGCGATCGTGTACGAGGACGAGCACGTGCTGGTGGTCGACAAGCCCGCCGGCATGGTGACCCACCCCGGCGCGGGCCGCCTGGCGGGGACGCTGGCGGCCGCCGCGCTCGCCCACGCCCCCGCGATGGCGGCGGTCGGGAGCCCGAGGCGTCCCGGCATCGTGCATCGACTCGACAAGGGCACGTCGGGGCTCATCGTGCTCGCCAGGAGCCAGGCCGCCTATGACAGCCTCACCGCGCAGCTGGCGCGGCGGACGGTCAGCCGCCGCTACCTGGCGCTGGCGCGGGGGGAGCCCCGGCGCGCGGAAGGGGTCATCGACGCGCCGATCGGCCGGGACCCGCGCTCGCGCGTGCGCATGGCGATCGTGCCGCCGGGCCGGGGCAAGCGGGCGGTGACCCGCTACCGGGTGCTCGAGCGGTTCGGGAGCGCCGCGGACGCGATCACGCTCATCGAGTGCCGGCTGGAGACCGGCCGCACCCACCAGATTCGCGTGCACCTGGCCTCGCTGGGCCACCCCCTGCTCGGCGACGACACCTATCGGGGCCGGCGCGCGGCGCCGGAGGGGGATCCGACGCTCACCGCGCTGATCGACGCGCTCGAGGGCGTCGCGCTCCACGCGACGGAGCTGGCCTTCACGCACCCCACGACCGGCGTCTCGATGACCTTCGCGTGTCCTTTGCCGGACAGGATCCAGCGCATCCTGTCTCATCTCCGCGACACCCGGCGCTGATCCGGGCTCTGCCGCGGCGCGGCGTCGCCCGCAACGAGCCAGCCAGCGCACCGGATGTCGCGCGCCGGGAGCGACGTGCGGGCGAGGGTTACGTGGCATGCCGCGTGCTACGATCGATACCATGAGCCAGCTCACCGCCATCATTCTGGCAGCGGGTGAGGCCAAGCGCATGCGCTCGGCCCGTCCCAAGGTCCTCCATCCCCTCTGTGGCCGGCCGCTGCTCGCGTATCCGATCGGCGCGGCCGGCGCCATCGGCGCGCGGCTGGTGGTCGTCGTGGGCCGCGCCGCGGACGAGGTCCGCGCGGCGGTCGCGCCGGAGACGGGCGCCACGTTCGTCGAGCAGAAGGAGCGGCTCGGCACCGGCCACGCGGTGCTCCAGGCCCACGTGGCGTGCGGCGACGCGCCCGGGACCATCCTGGTCCTGCCCGGCGACGTGCCGCTCCTGTCCGAGGCGACCCTGCGTCGGCTGGTCGAGCACCACGTGTCGAGCGGGGCGGCCGCGACGCTGCTCACCGCCCGGGTGGCGGACCCGACCGGCTACGGGCGCGTGGTGCGGGAGGGCGGGCGCCCGGTCGGCATCGTGGAGCACCGCGATGCCACCGCCGCCCAGCGCGAGATCCGCGAGATCGGCACCAGCGTGTACTGCTTCGACGCCCGGCGGTTCTGGCCCGCGCTCAATCGCGTGACCCCCGACAACGCCCAGCACGAGTACTACCTCACCGACGTCATCGGCATCCTGCACCGAGACGGGCAGCCGCTGGAGGCGGTCGTCACCGAGGACCCGAGCGAGTGCCTCGGCGTCAACGACCGCCGGCAGATGGCGGAGCTGGCCGCGATCATGCGCGGCCGCATCCTCGATCGGCTGATGGCGGGCGGCGTGACCGTGATCGACCCCGCCACCACCTACGTCGACGACACCGTCACCATCGGCATCGACACCGTGATCCAGCCGGGCGTGAGCCTGCTCGGCCGCACCACCATCGGCGCGGACTGCCTGGTGAGCGCGGGCTGCCAGGTGATCGATACCTCGCTCGGCGACGGGGTGCTGCTCAAGCCCTACTGCGTGCTCACGGAGTCCACGGTGGAGGCGGGCGCCCAGCTCGGACCCTTCTGCCACCTGCGACCGGCGAGCCACGTGGGGGCCAACGCCAAGATCGGCAACTTCGTGGAGCTGAAGAAGTCGCGCATCGGGCGGGGCTCGAAGGTGCCGCACCTGTCCTACGTGGGCGACACCCGGATGGGTGAGGGCGTCAACGTGGGCGCCGGCACCATCACCTGCAACTACGACGGCGTCAAGAAGCACGAGACGGTCATCGGCGACCGCGTGTTCGTGGGCACGAACTCGAGCCTGGTGGCTCCGCTCACCATCGGCGAGGGGGCCTACGTGGCCGCCGGCTCGGTCATCACCAAGAACGTGCCGCCGGGATCGCTGGCGGTGGCGCGCGGCCGCCAGGAGACGCGCGAGGGATGGGTCGCGCGCAAGCACAAGGACGCCAGGCCCAAGCACGGGGAGTAGGTCCGTGTGCGGCATCGTGGGCTACGTCGGCGACAAGAGCGCGACCGACATCGTCCTGGAGGGCCTTCGGCGTCTCGAGTACCGCGGCTACGATTCCGCGGGCGTCGCGGTGATCGGACCGGACGGGCTGCAGATCCGGCGGGCCGCCGGGCGCATCAAGGTGCTGGAGGGCATCCTCCGCGAGCGGCCCATCGACGGCCCCATCGGCCTCGGCCACACCCGCTGGGCCACCCACGGTCGGCCCACCGACGACAACGCGCATCCCCACACCGACGGCTCGGGAGAGCTGGTGGTGGTCCACAACGGCATCATCGAGAACTACCTGCCCATCAAGGAGCGCCTGGAGGGGCAGGGGCACGTCTTCAAGTCCGAGACGGACACCGAGGTCATCGCGCACCTGGTGCAGCGGCACCTCCAGGACACCCCGCGCCTGGACGAGGCGGTGCGCCGCGCCCTGCGGGAGCTGCGCGGCTCCTACGCGATCGTGGTGCTCCACCGGCGGATGCCGGACCGGCTGGTGGCGGCCAAGCTGGGCGCGGGCAGCGTGGTGGTGGGGCTCGGCGACCACGAGACCTTCCTGGCCTCGGACATCCCGGCCATCCTCTCCCACACCCGCGACGTGGTGGTGCTGGAGGACGAGGACGTGGCGGTGATCACCCGGGCCGGGGTCGAGATCACCGACCTCGACGGGGCACCGGTGCAGCGAACGCCCAGCCGCATCCTCTGGGACCCGATCATGGCCGAGAAGGGCGGCTACCGCCACTTTATGCTGAAGGAGATCTTCGAGCAGCCGCGCGCGGCCGCCGACACCATGCGCGGCCGCGTGCACCTCGAGGGCGGCACGGTGGTGCTCCCGGACGTGCACCTCGACCCGGACGTCATCGCGGGCCTGCAGCGCATCGTCCTGGTGGCGTGCGGGACGTCGTACCACGCCGCCATCGTGGGCCGCTTCATGCTCGAGCGGCTGACCGGCATCGCGTGCGAGGTCGACATCGGCTCCGAGTTCCGGTACCGGGACGCGGTGGTGGGACCCGAGACGCTCATCGTGGCCCTGTCGCAGTCGGGGGAGACCGCCGACACGCTGGGGGCGGTCAAGAGCGCGCGGGCGAAGGGCGCGCCCATCGTGGGCATCACCAACGTGGTGGGATCCGCGCTGGCGCGCGAGGCCACCGGCACGCTCTACACCCACGCGGGGCCCGAGATCGGCGTGGCGTCCTCCAAGACCTTCACCGCGACCCTGATCGCCTGCTACCTGCTCGCCCTCTGGCTGGGCCGCCACCGCGGCACGCTGCTCCCGGACGACGGGCGCAAGCACATCCAGGGCCTGCTCGAGCTGCCGCGCCTCATGGAGCAGACGCTCGAGCTGGAGAGCGCGGTCGCGGAGCTGGCCCGCGAGCTGTCGCGGCACGAGAACTTCCTGTTCCTGGGCCGTGGGATCAACTATCCCCTCGCCCTGGAGGGCGCGCTGAAGCTCAAGGAGCTCTCCTACGTGCACGCGGAGGGCTATCCGGCCGGCGAGATGAAGCACGGGCCGATCGCGCTGCTCGAGGACGGCTTCCCGGTGATCGCGCTGAACCCGCGCGATGCCTCCTACGACCGCATGATGGGCAACCTCGAGGAGGTGCGGGCCCGCGAGGGTCGGGTCATCGCCATCGGCCACGAGGGCGACCGCGAGCTGGCCGCCAAGGCCGACGTCATGCTCCCGCTGCCGGTGGCCAGCGACCTGCTCACGCCCATGCTGCTCTCGATCCCGCTGCAGCTGCTCGCCTACCACATGGCGGTGCGGCTCGGCCGCGACGTCGATCAGCCGCGCAACCTGGCCAAGTCGGTCACCGTCGAGTAGCCGGCCACCGGGGAGAGGGTTGGGTGAGGGGATCGACCCCTCGCGCTTGTGGTATCGTGTGGTTCCATGCCGCACCCCGCAGTGACCGCCGAGAGCCTCCTCGCCCCCCTCAACGCCCCGCAGCGCGACGCGGTCACCACCACCAAGGGCCCGGTGCTGGTGCTGGCCGGGGCCGGCAGCGGCAAGACCCGGGTGATCGCCCACCGCATCGCCTATCTGCTCGCGGTGGAGGGCGTCGATCCGCGCCACGTGCTGGCGGTGACCTTCACCAACAAGGCGGCGGCCGAGATGCGGACCCGGGTGGAGTCCCTGCTCGCGCCGGCCGGCCTCCGCTCGCCGCTCATCGCGACCTTCCACTCCACCTGCGTGCGCATCCTGCGCCAGCGGGCGGCCCAGGCCGGGCTGCCGCCGTCGTTCGTCATCTACGACGAGGACGACCGGCAGGCCCTCGTGAAGGAGGCCCTGCGCGAGCTGGACTTCGACGAGCGCACCATGACTCCCAGCACGGTGGTGCACCGGATCAGCCACTGCAAGAACCAGATGCTGGCCCCGGCCGACGTGGAGCAGCTCGCGCGCACCCCGCGCGAGGAGCGGATCGCCTCGCTCTACCGGCTCTACGAGACCAAGCTGGCCGCCGCGGGGGCGCTCGACTTCGACGATCTCCTGCTGCGGGTGGTGCGCCTGCTCGAGCAGGTGCCCGAAGCGCTCCGCTGGTACCGCACGCTGTGGACGCACGTGCTGGTCGACGAGTACCAGGACACCAACCGCGCGCAGTACCGGATCGTGCAGCTCCTGACCGAGGAGCACCGGAACCTCTGCGTGGTCGGCGATCCGGACCAGTCGGTCTACCGGTGGCGGGGCGCCGACCTCCGCAACATCCTCGACTTCGAGAAGGACTATCCGGACTGCCGCGTGGTCCCGCTCGAGCAGAACTACCGGTCGACCAAGCGCATCCTCGGCCTCGCCTCCGCGGTCATCGCCAACAACACCGCCCGCAAGGACAAGCGCCTGTGGACCGAGAACGACGAGGGGGAGCGGCCCGAGGTGTACCGGGCGTGGGACGAGAACGAGGAGGCCGCGTTCGTGGCCCAGAAGGTACGCGCCCTCCGCAGCGAGGGTTACGACTACCGGGACCTGGCGGTGTTCTACCGCACCAACGCCCAGTCCCGCGTGATGGAAGACGCGCTCCGCCGGGCGGGGGTGCCGTACCTCATCGTGGGCGGCGTGCGCTTCTACGAGCGCCGCGAGATCAAGGACGTGGTGGCCTACCTGCGCCTGCTCGCGAACCCGCTCGACGACGTGGCCTTCCGCCGCGCGGTGGCCGCCCCCGCCCGCGGCATCGGCAAGGCGTCGCTGGACCGCCTGGCCGACGGGGCGCGCGCGGCCGGGGTCCCGCTGCTCGCGCTCTGCGCGACCTTGCCGCCCGACATCACGGGCAAGCCGCGCCGCGCCCTGGAGGAGTTCGCGGGGCTCATCGCCCGGCTGGCGGAGCGGCGCCGCGAGATGACGGTGCCCGCCTTCATCGATCTGGTGTGCGCGGAGTCGGGCTACCGCGACGCGCTGCGGGCGGAGCGCACCGCGGAGTCGCAGGCGCGGCTCGAGAACCTGGAGGAGCTGGTGGCCGCGTCCGAGGAGTTCATCGCCACCCAGGAGGCGGCGGGCGCCGACCCGGTCACCCTGGAGGCGTTCCTCGACTCGATCGCCCTGGTGGCCGACACCGACGAGATCGATCCCACCGCGGGCGGGGTGACCCTGATGACGCTCCACTCCGCCAAGGGCCTCGAGTTCCCGGTGGTCTTCCTCACCGGCCTCGAGGAGGGGGTCTTTCCCCACTCGCGCTCGATGCTGGAGCCGGAGGAGCTGGAGGAGGAGCGCCGCCTCTGCTACGTGGGGATCACCCGCGCCCGTCGGCGGCTGTTCCTCTCCTACGCGCTGCACCGCCGCATCCAGGGCTACGGGGTGGCCGAGCCGTCGCGCTTCCTGCTCGAGATCCCGGAGGAGCAGCTCCACCTGGTGAACGCGCGGCGGCCCGAGCCGGTGGCGGCGGCCGCCCCCGCGGCGGCCGCGGACGCGGGCGGCGACGACTTCCCGTTCCGCCTCGGGGCCAAGCTGCGCCACGCCCGCTGGGGCGAGGGGCTCCTGGTGGGCATGGAGCGGGAGGGCGCCGACGTGATCGCCACCGTGCACTTCGCCTCGGTGGGCCGCAAGCGGCTGTCGCTGCAGTACGCGCACCTGGAGGAGCTCTGATGGCGGAGGGCGGCTCCCGCATCTCGCCCGCCGACGTGGAGCACGTGGCGCGGCTGGCCCGCCTCGAGCTCTCCGCGTCGGAGAAGGAGCGCATGCGGAGCGAGCTGGACGGCATCCTGGCCTACATCGACAAGCTGCGCGCGCTTCACACCCGCGATGTCCCGCCCACGTCCCACGCGGTGCCGGTGACCAACGTGATGCGGGACGACGAGGAGCGGCCGTCGCTGCCCCAGGAGGAGATGCTGGCCAACGCGCCCGATCGCCACCGCGACCTCTTCCGCGTGCCGCGGATCATCGAGGAGTAGATGGCCGGGCTCGCGTCGCTGACCGCTCACGAGCTCGGCGCCCGCTACCGCAGCGGCGCCGCGACGCCCACCCAGGCGGTGAGCGAATGCCTCGCGCGCATCGAGGCGCTCGACCCGCGCGTGCGCGCGTTCCTCACGGTGACCCGCGAGGACGCCCTGCGCCGCGCCGCCCTCGCCGACGCGCGCTTTCGCACGGGCGCACCGCTGGGACCGCTCGACGGGGTGCCCATCGCGCTGAAGGACGTGCTCTGCACCCGCGGGATCCGCACCACCTGCGGCTCCCGGATCCTCGACGGCTTCGTGCCGCCCTACGACGCCACCGTGGTCGCGCGCCTGTTCGCGGCGGGCGCGGTGCTGCTCGGCAAGCTCAACATGGACGAGTTCGCGATGGGCTCGTCCACCGAGAACTCCGGGTTCTTCACCACCTGCAACCCCTGGGACCTGTCCCGCGTGCCGGGCGGCTCGTCCGGAGGCTCTTCCGCGGCGGTCGCGGCGGAGATGGTGCCGCTCACGCTGGGCACCGATACCGGCGGCTCGATCCGGCAGCCGGCCGCGTTCTCGGGGGTGGTGGGGCTCAAGCCCACCTACGGGCGGGTCTCCCGCTACGGCCTCATCGCCTTCGCGTCGTCGCTGGACCAGCTCGGGCCGTTCGCCCGCGACGCGGAGGACGCGGCCCTGCTGCTGGGCGCGATCGCGGGGGCGGATCCGATGGACTCGACCGCCATCGACGTGCCGGTGCCCGACTACCGCGCGGCCCTGGGGCGGGGGATCGAGGGCCTCCGGCTCGGCGTGCCGGTCGAGTACTTCATGGACGGCATGGACCCGGAGGTGGAGGAGGCGGTGCGGGCCGCGATCGTCACGCTCGAGAAGCTCGGCGCCCGGACCGAGCCGGTGTCCCTGCCGCACACCGAGTACGGCCTGGCCGCCTACTACGTGATCGCGCCCGCGGAGGCCTCGTCGAACCTGGCGCGCTACGACGGCGTGAAGTACGGGCTGCGCGCGTCGGGGGCGCGCGACCTCATCGACATGTACAGCAGGACCCGGGCGGCGGGCTTCGGCAACGAGGTGAAGCGGCGCGTGATGCTGGGCACCTACGTGCTGTCCGCGGGCTACTACGACGCCTACTACGGCCAGGCCCAGAAGGTGCGCACGCTCGTGCGGCGCGATTTCGATCGGGCCTTCGAGAAGGTCGACCTGCTCGTCGCGCCCACGACCCCGGGCGTGGCGTTCAAGATGGGCGAGAAGGCGGACCCGCTGCAGATGTACCTCAACGACATCTTCACGGTTCCGGTCAGCCTGGCCGGGCTGCCCGGTGTCTCCATCCCGGGCGGCTTCACCCGGGACGGCCTGCCCATCGGGCTGCAGCTCGTCGCCCGCGCCTTCGACGAGGCCACCCTGCTGCGCGCGGCCCACGCCTACCAGACCGTCACCGACTGGCACCTCCGCCGCCCGCCGCTTCAAGCCGGAACGGCGGACCGGACGCCCCGATGAGGGCTTGCGCGAAGAGGTGCTGATGAGCGAGCCGACGCGCTACGAGACGATCATCGGCCTCGAGGTCCACGCGCAGCTCGCCACGCGCACCAAGATGTTCTGCGGGTGCGGGGCGGTGTTCGGCGCGCCGCCCAACACGCGCACCTGTCCGGTCTGCCAGGGCATGCCCGGCTCCCTGCCCGTGATCAACCGCCGGGCGGTCGAGTTCGGCATCATGACCGCCCTCGCGCTGGGCTGCGGGATCAACCAGCACAACCGGTTCGCCCGCAAGCACTACTACTACCCGGACATGCCGAAGAACTACCAGATCAGCCAGTACGAAGAGCCGCTGGCGGAGCATGGCCGGCTGGTGATCGACACCGGTGCGGGCCCGCGTGAGATCGGCATCCAGCGCCTGCACCTGGAGGAGGACGTCGGCAAGCTGCTGCACGACGGGGCGCTCGAGACCGCGCAGTCCTCCAGCGTCGATTTCAATCGAGCGGGCGTGCCGCTGATGGAGATCGTCTCCAAGCCCGACCTCCGCAGCCCCGAGGAGGCGGCCGCCTACCTCAAGGCCATGCGCGCGATCCTGGTCTTCCTGCGCGTCTGCGACGGCAACATGGAGGAAGGCTCGCTCCGCTGCGACGCCAACATCTCCCTGCGGCCGCGCGGGCGGGCGGAGTACGGGACCAAGGTCGAGATCAAGAACATGAACTCGTTCCGCAACGTGCGGGACGCGCTCGAGTACGAGACGCGCCGGCAGGCCCGCGCGCTGGACACGGGCGAGCGCATCGTGCAGGAGACGCGGCTCTGGGACCCGGACCGCGCGGTCACGGTGTCGATGCGGTCGAAGGAGTTCGCCCACGACTACCGGTACTTCCCGGAGCCGGACCTGCCCCCGCTCGACGTGCAGCCGGCGTGGGTCGAGCAGATCCGCGCGCGCCTGCCCGAGCTGCCCGAGGCGCGGCGGGCGCGCTTCCAGGAAGCCTACGGCCTCTCCGCCTACGAGGCCGATCTCCTGACCCAGGGCCGCGGTCTGGCCGACTACTTCGAGGCGGCCATCGGGGCCGGCGGCAAGCCCAAGGCGGTGGCCAACTGGGTCCTCAACGAGCTCCTGCGCGAGGTGCCGGGCGACGACGACCGCGCGGTGGAAGCCTGCCCGATCCCGCCGGCCAACCTCGCCGGGCTGCTGGCCCTGATCGACGACGGCACCATCAGCGGCAAGATCGCCAAGGACGTGTTCGAGAAGATGTACCGCACCGGCGACACCGCCCGGGCGATCGTGAGCCGCGAGGGGCTCACCCAGATGGCCGACGAGGGCGCGCTGGGCGCCGCGGTGGACCGGGTGCTGGTCGAGCACGCCAAGGTGGTGGAGGACTTCCGGGCCGGCAAGAAGGCCGCGCTCGGGTTCCTGGTGGGGCAGGTGATGAAGGCCACCCAGGGCAAGGCGAATCCCGCGCTCGTGAACCGGCTCCTGAGCGAGAAACTACCGAAAGGTTGAATATTTAGGTAAGATGGTCGGCAGCCCATGATCCGGCTGCAGCACGTGTCGAAGGTCTACGGAACGGGCGCCTCGCGGGTGGTCGCCCTGAGCGGCATCACCTTCAGCATCGCCAAGGGCGAGTTCGTCGTCCTCAACGGCGCCAGCGGAGCCGGCAAGACCACGCTGCTCCGCATGCTGTATCGCGCGGACGTCCCGACCGAGGGCGACATCGAGGTGGCCGGCTTCGACGTGACCGCGCTGCGCCGCTCCGAGGTCCCGCGCCTGCGCCGCTCGATCGGCATCGTGTTCCAGGACTCCAAGCTGCTCGCGGGGCGCACCGTGTTCGAGAACGTGGCCTTCGTGCTGCGCGTGCTCGGCGCCCCCCGGCGCGAGATCACCCCGCGCACCTTCGCGGCGCTCAAGGCGGTGGGACTCTCCGCGCGCGCCCAGGCGTATCCCAACCAGCTCTCCCAGGGCGAGGCGCAGCGGGCCTCGCTCGCCCGGGCCATCGTGAAGTCGCCGGGGCTGCTGCTGGCCGACGAGCCCACCGGGAACCTCGACGAGGACATGGCCGCCGACATCCTGGGGCTCGTCAAGGACATCTGGAGCCGCGGGACCACCGTGCTCTTCGCCACCCACCAGGCCCGGCTGGTCCCGCTCCTCAAGCGCCGCACGCTGCGCCTGGAGCAGGGCCGGCTCGTGAAGGACGAGGGCTGAGCGGGTGGTCAGCTTCATCTTCAACGAGGCGATGCGCGACCTGCGTCGGGCGGGCCGCCTGGGCGTGAGCGCGATCCTGCTGATCGCGCTCTCGCTCACCGCGCTCGGCGGGTTCTGGCTGCTCTCGGTGAACCTGGGGCGCGCCATCGCGCTCTGGGGCGACCGCGTTCGCGTCATCGCCTACCTCAAGGAAGAGCCGCCCGCGGGGCGCCTGGAGGACCTGCTGCGGCGGATCCAGGCGGTGGGCGGCGTGCAGCGCCTGCGGTTCGTGTCGAAGGCCGAGGCCCTGAGCGTGCTGAAGCGGTCGCTGGGCAGCGAGGCGGAGGTGGCGGAGATGCTGCCGCGCAACCCGCTGCCCGCCTCGGTCGAGATCACGCCCGACGCGGCGATCGCCACGCCCGAAGGCACCCGCGCGCTGGTGGCCCGGCTGGCCGCGCTGCCGGAGGTGGACGAGGTGCAGGGGGGCAGCCAGTGGGTGGATGGGCTCGCCCAGTTCCGCCGCCTGTTCCAGGGGGTGGGGCTCGTCATCGGCGCGGTGCTCGCGGTGGCCGCCATCCTGACCGTGACCACCGCCACCACCCTGGTGCTCCATCTCCGCCGCGACGAGATGGAGATCATGCGGCTGGTCGGGGCCACCGAGAACGTCATCCGCTGGCCGCGCCTGCTCCAGGGGATGGCCCAGGGCCTGGTGGCCGCCATCGTGGCCCTCGCGACGCTGGAGTTCGCCTACGCGGTCGCGGTGCCCCGGCTCGAGCCCCTGCTGCCGGTGACCATCGGGCTCGAGCGCGTGGCGTTCCTCTCGCCCGTGCAGGCGCTGGCCCTGATCGGCGCCGGGACCATGCTGGGCGCGATCGGCGGGCTGCTGGCGCGAGGGCGCGTCCCCGCATGAGCGGTCTCCCGCGCCGGCTCCTGGCCCTGGCGCTCGCCGCCGGTCCTCTGCTGCTGGCCCCCGCCGGGTGGGCGCAGCACAAGCGGGACCCCGGCCCCGCCGACCTGGGCGACAAGCAGCGGGACCTGCAGCAGACGCAGAAGCAGCTCAGCGAGGAGCGCAGGAAGGCGGCGGACGCCCGTCGCCGCGAGGCCAGCGTGCTGAGCGAGCTCGAGGCGATCGACCAGCGACTCACCGAGAAGCGCAAGCAGGTGGCCACCCTGGACGGCCGCATGCGCAAGGCCCAGGGGGACATCGCGGAGCTGCAGGGCGAGATCCGGCGGCTGCAGGCACGCCGCTCGGGGCAGGAGGAGGTGCTGGGCCGCCGCCTGCGGGCGCTCTACAAGCTGCAGGCCCAGGGCGGGGTGCTCCCCATCGTGCTGTCGGGGGACGACCCGGTGAACCAGGCGGTGCAGCTCCGCCACCTCACCACCCTGGCCACGGTGGACGCCCGACTCATTCGAGAGTATCGTGTGACGTCCGAAATTCTGGCCGATCGCAAGAGCCGCGTCGAGGCCCGCGGCAAGGAGCTGGCGTCGCTCAAATCCGAAGCCGAGCAGGAGCGGGCCGAGTTCGACAAGGAGGCGGCGAAGCGCCGCGCCCTCCTCTCGAAGGTGCAGGACGAGCGGGCGTACCACGACCGGATGGTGGGCGAGCTGTCCGAGGCCACCCGCCGGCTCGAGGCGTTCATCCGGGATCTGCAGGAGAAGCAGCGGCGGGCGATGGCCAAGGTGCCGCCCCCGAGCCGTCCCGCCCGCCCGACCCCGGGCGAGGCGCCGTCCGGCTCGGGCTTCGCGTCGCTGCGGGGGCGCCTCTCCTGGCCGGCGGACGGCCGGGTGGTCGCCGAATACGGGCCGCAGGTCAATCCCCGCTTCGGAACGAAGACGTTTCGCAACGGGATCGACATCGAGGCCACCGAGGGGTCCAGCATCGCGGCGGTCTTCCCCGGGCACGTGGTGTACACGGGCTGGTTCCGGGGCTACGGGAACCTGATCATCGTGGATCACGGCGGGGAGTACTACACGGTCTACGCTCACGCGGCCGACATCCGGGTCAGCGAGGGTGACGAGGTGAAGCAGGGACAGATCATCGGCACCGTCGGCGATACCGGCTCGCTGCAGGGGCCTCGCCTGTACTTCGAGGTGCGGCACGAAGGGAAGCCTCAGGATCCGGCCCAGTGGCTGCGGCCGAAGGGCTAGTTCACGAACGGAGGAGTACACGATGCGCCCCATCCGGCACATGAAGAAGGTGGTCATGATCTCGGCGCTGCTCCTGGTCCTCACCCTGTCGCTGGGCGGCGGGGTGGCGAGCAAGGGCAACGACACCGCGGCCACCTACGAGAACCTGAGGCTCTTCACCGAGGTGCTCTCGATCGTCCAGAGCCAGTACGTGGACGAGGTTCCGCCCAAGGACATCATCTACAACGCGATCAAGGGAACGCTCCGGGGGCTGGATCCCCATTCCTCGTTCCTGGACCCCGACATGTACCGGGAGATGCAGGTCGAGACGAGCGGCTCGTTCGGCGGGCTCGGCATCGAGATCACCCTGCGGGACGACGTGCTGACGGTGGTGGCGCCCATCGAGGGCACGCCCGCCTACCGCGCCGGCATCCAGCCCGGCGATCGCATCCTGAAGATCGAGGGGCTGTCCACCAAGGACATGCAGCTGGCCGATGCGGTGAAGCGCATGCGCGGCAAGCCGGGCAGCAAGATCACCATCACCATCGTCCGCGAGGGATGGGCGGAGCCGAAGGATTTCCTGATCACCCGCGAGCAGATCCGGGTGCAGTCCGTGAAGTTCAGCCAGCTCGAGCCGGGCATCGAGTACATCCGCCTGCGCCAGTTCCAGGAGCAGACCTCCAACGACCTCGAGAACGCGCTGGAGAAGTACACCAAGGAGGGCAAGATCCAGGGCCTCGTCCTGGACCTGCGCAACAACCCGGGCGGCCTCCTGACCTCCGCGGTCGAGGTGACCGAGAAGTTCCTCGAGCCGGGCAAGCTGGTGGTCTACACCGAGGGCCGGGTGCGCAACCAGAACATGCGCTTCTCCTCGAACGCGAAGCGGGCCTTCACCGACTTCCCGGTGGTGGTGCTGGTCAACCAGGGGAGCGCCTCCGCCTCGGAGATCGTGGCCGGCGCGCTCCAGGACTGGGGCCGCGCGGTGGTGCTGGGCACGCAGAGCTTCGGCAAGGGCTCGGTGCAGACGATCATTCCCCTGTCCGACGGCTCCGGCCTGCGGCTGACCACCGCGAAGTACTTCACGCCGAAGGGCCGATCGATCCACGGCAAGGGCATCACGCCGGACATCGTGGTGGACGGCCCGAAGACCACCGCGGCCGCGGGCGCCGGGGAGACGCCGACGCCGGCTCCGCCCGTGAACGAGACGCCGCAGGAGCAGCTCAAGCGCGACCCGCAGCTGCAGCGGGCGCTCGACCTGCTCAAGGCCATGAAGATCCTCGACAAGACCCGGCCCACGCCGGTGACGCCGCAGGCGCAGGCCCGCTAGGGCCGACGGAGTCCGATCCGGTGCCGGCGAGAGTGTGGCAGGCTCTCGCCGGCCTCATCGTCCTGCTGCTGGTCGCGGTGGTCGTGCTCGATCAGTGGCAGGCCCGCCGCGGCGAGGCGAGCCTCTTCACGGGGGGACGCTCCGGGCCGGCCCCGACCCGGGCCATCGCGCCGCCGCCTCCGGCCCGGCTCATCGCTCCGCTCGAGGCCGCCCCGGCGCCGCCGCCCCCCGGCGCTCCGCGGATCGCGGTCATCGTGGACGATCTGGGCGGCCGCCGCGACGTCTTCGATCTCCTGCGCGAGATCCGGCGTCCGCTCACGGTGGCGATCCTGCCCGCGCTGCCGCTGTCGGCGTCGATGGCCCGGGACGCGGCCCGCTCGGGCATGGAGGTGCTGCTGGACGTGCCCATGGAGCCGTACCGGTATCCGGAGCTCGATCCGGGACCGGGCGTCCTGTTGACCTCCATGAGCACCGGCGAGGTCCAGCACGCGATCGCCCGGCAGCTGGACGCGATGGCCCCGGCGGTCGGGGTGATCAACCGGATGGGCTCGCGGCTGACCGAGGACCGCGCCCGCATGCGGGCGATGCTGGAGGTGCTGGCGGCCCGGCGGCTGTTCCTGGTCGACGCCTACACCTCGAGCCGGTCCGCGGCCTACGACGAGGCGCGCCGGGCCGGCGTGCGGGCGACGCGCCGTCACGTCCTGATCGACCACGGTCACGGCGAGGCGGGCGATCGCACCCGCTGGGACGAGGTGGCGCGATGGGCGGAGGAGAGGGGCGAGGTGGTGGTGGTCGCCCACGGGCATCCGCTCACGGTCCGGCTGCTCAGGCAGTACGTGCCCCGGTGGGAGGAGCGAGGCCTGCGGCTGGTTCCCGTGTCGGCCGTGGTGCGTTAGGCTTGATGACATGATCGTGCTCGGCATCGAGACGTCCTGCGACGAGACCTCCGCCGCGGTGGTGGACGGGGGCCGCAAGGTGCTGTCCAACGTGGTGGCCTCGCAGGACGACGTGCATGCGCCCTACGGCGGGGTCGTGCCGGAGCTCGCCTCGCGGCGACACCTCGAGGTGCTGGTGCCGGTCGTGCGCCGCGCGCTCGACGGAAGCGGCATCGCCCTCGGCGATGTGGACGGCTTCGCGGTCACGTACGGCCCGGGCCTGGTGGGCTCGCTCCTCATCGGCTGCTCGGCCGCCAAGGCCCTCGCCTATGCCTGCCGTCGGCCCCTCGTCGGCGTGAACCACCTCGAGGGCCACATCTACGCCTCGTTCCTCGAGGGCGAGCCGCCGGCGTTTCCCTTCCTGGCCCTGGTCGTCTCGGGCGGGCACACCGCGCTCTACCTGGCCCGCGAGCCGCGCCGCTACCAGCGGATCGGCCAGACGCGGGACGACGCGGCGGGCGAGGCCTTCGACAAGGTCGCGAAGCTGCTGGGGCTCGGCTTCCCGGGCGGGCCCGCGGTCGAGCGCATCGCGCGCACCGGCGATCCGCGCGCGATCACGTTCCCGACCGCGAACATGACCGACGGGGCGCCGGACTTCTCGTTCAGCGGCATCAAGACCGCGGTGTCGTTGCACGTGCGGCGGGCCGGCCCGCTCGCGCCTCGGCAGGTGGCCGACGTGGCGGCCTCCTTCCAGGCCACCGTGGTGAAGATGCTGGTGCGCAAGACGATCCGTGCCGCGCTGCGCTTCGGGGTCCGCCGGCTCGTCCTCACCGGCGGGGTCGCGGCCAACACCGCGCTGCGCGAGGGGCTGGAGGCCGAGTGCCGCGAGCGCGGCTTCGCGCTGCACGTCCCGTCCCGGCGGCTCTGCACCGACAACGCGGCCATGATCGCGGCGGCCGGCCACGACCGGCTGGAGGCGGGCGAGCGCGCCCCGCTGAACCTCAACGCGGTCCCGGACCTGGTCCTGGCATGAGAGGCAGCGTCGCGTGAGCGCGGTGGTCCCCCTCGACTACGAGACCCTGCTCGCGGGGCTGCCCGACGCGGTGGTGGGCGTCGACGACGCCCTGCGGGTGGTGCTCTGGAATCCGGCCGCGGAGGCGCTGCTGGCCCGCTCGGCCCGACGGACCGTCGGCCGCGCGCTGAAGGAGATCTTCCCGCCCGACACCTCCCTCGTGCGCCATTTGGGCGACACGCTGGCCACCGGGGAGAGCCGCTCCGAGTCGGAGGCGGTGATCGAGGGCGGCGACGGCCGCCCGGTGCACGTGAGCATCGTCACCGCGCCGCTCGCTCGCCGCGGGGACGTGGAGGCGGCGGTGGCGGTGATCCGCGACATCACGCGCCTGCACCAGCTCGAGGCCGAGGTGCGCCGCGGCGAGCGGCTGGCCGCGGCCGGCCACATCGCGATGGGCCTCGCCCACGAGATCCGCAACCCGCTGGGGGCGATCCGCGGGGCGGTGCAGCTCATGCGGCGGGAGCTGGCCGACGACCCGCGGCTCGGGGAGTACACCGACGTGCTCCTCAAGGAGGTCGACCGGGTCAACCGCATCATCGAGATGCTGCTCGACATCGGGCGCCCGGTGACCCTGCGCCCGGTGCCGCTGAACGTGCACCAGCTCCTCGAGCGGGTGGCCCTGCTGACCGAGGAGATGGCGATCCAGCGCGGGGTGCAGATCGTCCGGCGCTACGACCCGAGCCTGCCGCCGATCCTGGCCGACGAGGACCGCATCCTGCAGGTCTTCCACAACCTGGTCCGCAATGCGATCGAGGCCATGGATCGCGGCGGCCGGCTCACCCTCGTGACCCGGCTCAGCATGGACCCGCTGTTCGCCAAGGTCGATCTCGGCCAGGGCCAGCGCAGCATGGCCGAGATCCAGGTGATCGACTCCGGGCGCGGCATCCCGGAGTCCGCCCGCGCCCGGCTCTTCACGCCGTTCTTCACCACCAAGGACAGGGGCCTCGGCCTCGGGCTGGCCCTCTGCCACCGCATCATCGAGGAGCACCGGGGCGCCATCCACGTGGTGAGCGAGCCCGGCCGTGGCACCACCATGTCCTGCTTCCTCCCCATCGCCCGCCGGTGAGCGCGAGCCCCCTGAGCACCTCCGGCCCGGCCGGCCAGATCCTCATCGCCGACGACGAGGACGGCCTGCGCTGGGTCCTGGAGAAGGGCTTCCGTAGCGCGGGCTATCAGGTCACCGCGGTCAAGGACGGCACCGCGGCGCTCCGGGAGGTGGCGGCGGGGCCCTTCGACCTGATCCTGCTCGACATCCGCATGCCCGGCATCGACGGCCTGTCGCTCCTCAAGCAGGTGCGGGACAAGCGGCCCGACGCGCAGGTGGTGATCATGACCGCGCACGGCACCATGGAGACCGCGGTCGCCGCCATGCAGGACGGCGCCTACGACTACCTGGCCAAGCCCTTCGACCTCGACGAGGCGCTGCTGCTCGCCGAGCGCGCGCTGACCGCGCGGCGGCTCACCCAGGAGGTCACCGCGCTCCGCTCGGGGCTCAAGGAGGTCTGGGAGTTCGGGGCGCTGGTGGGGCGCCATCCCACCATGCAGGAGGTCTACAAGGCGATCGGGCGGGTGGCGGCCAGCGACGTCTCGGTGCTCCTGCGCGGGGAGTCGGGCACCGGCAAGGAGGTGGTGGCGCGGGCGCTGCACCACTACAGCCGTCGCGCGGGGCGGCCCTTCGTGGGGATCTCGGCGGCCGCGATCCCGGCCACCCTGCTGGAGTCGGAGCTGTTCGGGCACGAGAAGGGGGCCTTCACCGACGCCAAGGAGCGGCGCCTCGGCAAGCTCGAGCTGGCCCACGGCGGCTCGGTCTTCTTCGACGAGATCGGGGACATGCCGCCCGAGCTGCAGGTCAAGCTCCTGCGCGCGCTGCAGGAGCGCAGCTTCGAGCGCGTGGGCGGCCACGAGGTGATCCGCATGGACGTGCGGGTGCTGGCCGCGACCCATCGCGACCTCGAGGCCATGATGAAGGACGGCCGCTTCCGCGAGGACCTCTTCTACCGCCTGAACGTGGTGACCCTCTCGCTGCCCGCCCTGCGCGAGCGCCGCGGCGACATCCCGCTCCTCGCCGAGCACTTCCTGGCCAAGTACGCCGCCTCCCTGGGAGAGCGCGTGATCACCGCCGACGCGATGGATCGCCTGATGGCGTACGATTGGCCGGGCAACGTGCGCGAGCTGGAGAACGTGGTGCAGCGGGCCATGGTCATGGCGTCCGGGGGGGCGATCCTGCCCGAGCACCTGCCGATCGGCCCGGTGTCGGCCGCGGCCGCGGTGGCCGCGGACGCCTCGCTGGAGGACATCATCGAGCGCAAGATGCAGGACTGCGTGCGGGGCCTGCGCCACCACGCCTCCGCGAACCTGCACGGCCTCATGGTGGGCCTGGTGGAGAAGCCGCTGCTGCGCGCGGTGATGCGCGAGACGCGGGGCAACCAGGTGCGGGCGGCCGCGCTGCTCGGGATCAACCGGAACACCCTGCGCAAGAAGCTCAAGGAGCACGGCATCGATCCGGACGCCGTGTAGAGACACCCCGTGCCGACCCGCTGCGCCTGGGCCAACGCGGGCCCGCTGGAGATCGCGTACCACGACATCGAGTGGGGGGTCCCCTCCCACGACGACCGGCACCTCTTCGAGATGCTGATACTCGAAGGCGCGCAGGCGGGCCTGTCCTGGTCCACCATCCTCCGGAAGCGGGAGGCCTACCGGAAGGCCTTCGCCGGCTTCGATCCCGCCAAGGTGGCCCGCTTCGATGCGCGCCGCCGGGCGGCCCTGATGCGGGACGAGGGCATCGTGCGGAACCGCCTCAAGATCGACGCCGCCGTGACCAACGCGCGCCAGGTGCTGGCGGTGCAGGAGGAGCACGGCAGCCTGGACGCCTTTCTCTGGCAATTCGTCGACGGCCGGCCGATCGTGAACCGCTGGACCGCGCGCGACCGGGTGCCGGCCGAGAGCGCCGAGTCGCGCGCCATGAGCCGCGCGCTGCTCCAGCGCGGGTTCCGCTTCGTCGGGCCCACCATCTGCTACGCGTTCATGCAGGCGACCGGCATGGTCAACGACCACGTCACGACGTGCTTTCGGTATCCCACACGGAGGAATCGACGGACATGAGGATCGGAGTCTTGGGGGCGGGAGCGATCGGCTGCGTGGTCGGCGGGCTGCTCACCAGGGCGGGGCACGACGTGACGCTGGTGGACCAGTGGCCCGAGCACGTGGAGACGATGAAGCGGCGGGGCCTCAAGCTCTCCGGCACCTGCGGCGAGCACCTGATCCCGGTGAAGGCGCTGCACATCCACGAGCTGCAGGGGGTGTCCACGCCGTTCGAGGCGATCTTCGTGGCGGTCAAGTCCTACGACACCGAGTGGGCGGCCCAGATGGCGCTGGCCTACCTGGCCCGCCCGGACGGGGTGGTGGTGGACTTCCAGAACGGGATCAACGACGAGCGGGTGGCCTCGGTGGTCGGGAAGGACCGCTGCCTCGGCTGCGTGATCACCATCGGCGCCGGCATGTACGAGCCCGGCCACGCGATGCGCACCGATTCCGGCTCGGTCGGCTTCAAGATCGGCGAGCACGACGGCCGCGACACGCCGCGCGCGCAGGCCCTGGCCCGGGTGCTGAACGACGTGGCCGGCACCAAGGTGACCACCAACCTGTGGGGCGAGCGGTGGTCCAAGCTGGCCGTGAACTGCATGGCCAACCCGCTCGCCGGCCTCAGCGGCCTGGGCTCGGCGGAGGTGCGCACGGCCCCGGTGCCGCGGCGCATCGCCATCCACGTGTGCGCCGAGGTGATCCAGGTCGGCCGCGCCGCCGGCTACGAGGTCGAGCCCATCTACGGCATCGAGGCCCAGCGCTTCGTCGACGCGGCGAAGGGGCAGGGCGTCGAGGCGGTCGAGGCCGACATGGCGGCGAGCGTCAAGTTCCTGACCGGGGGCCGCCCGTCGATGCTGCAGGACGTGATGAAGGGCCGCCGCACCGAGATCGACTACCTGAACGGCTACGTGGCCCAGCAGGGGCGCCGCCTCGGCGTTCCCACCCCGGTCAACGACGCCGTCGTCGCCGCGGTACGCAGCCACGGGGTCGGCAAATTGAAGCCCGACCCCAAGAACCTCGACGTGCTCCTCAAGGCCCTGCCGCGCTGACCGCCTCGGAGCCAGGCCAATCCCGGGCTGAGTCGGGCCCCGCGCGAGGCGGCCGGGTCCTGTCGGCGGGGGGCGGGGGCCGGCTGGCCGCTCCGTCACCCGCTCGCCGGATTCGCCGCTCTACGAGCGGCGTACCGGAGACTCGGGGGGCCCACCCGCGGCCATCCGGCCCCCGCCCCCCGCCGCCACCCGGCCGGTCTCGGGCGAGCCCGCTCGCGAGAGGCCCGGCTCAGCGCGGCCGTGCCCGATCGGGCTGCTATGAAGCCAGGGCGGGTTTGCGGGCGAACCAGGGGCGGGCCGCCTCGAGCTGCGAGCCGAGGCGGAAGAGCGTGGACTCGTCGCCGTAGCGGGCGACGAGCTGGACGGCGATCGGAAGGCCGGACTTGGACTGGCCGATCGGGAGCATCATCGCGGGCTGGCCGGTGAGATTGAACCAGACCGTGAAGGGCGAGAACGTGAACACGCGGCGCCAGTACTCCTCCACGTCGTCCATCATCATGTCGATCCAGCCGAGCTTCACCGGCAGCTGTCCCAGGCTCGGGGTCAGCAGCACGTCGTACCGCGTGTGGAACGCCGCCATCTGTCGCCCGAGACGATGCGCGGTCTGGGTGGCCCGCACGTAGTCCGCCGCGCTGATCCGCTCGCCGAGCTTGCCGGTGTTCCAGGTGACCGTCTCCACCTCGCCCTCGCGGGCGGGCCGTCCGGCGGTGGGATGGGTCGAGAGGTTCACCACCGTGTTGACCGCGGCCAGGGTGATGAAGGTCGGGATCACCGCGGCGCGGTCGATCTCGGGGTCCGCCTCCTCGACGTGGTGACCGAGATCGCGGCAGAGGGCCACCGTGTCCCGCAGGGTGGCGAGGATCTCCGGATCGACCGGCGCGCCGTTCGGGGTGACCGAGGTGTAGGCGATGCGCTTGGGCCGGACGGCCGCGCCGCACTCCTCGAGGTACGGGCGCGCGGGGGCCGGGGCGGTGTAGGGGTCGCCGGGGCCCGCGCCCCGAGTGGCATCCAGCAGGGCCGCGCTGTCTCGCACCGAGAGCGTCACCGCGTGCTCGGTCGAGCAGCCCCCGAGCCCCTCACCGGTCACGGGGGCCAACGTGTTCCGGCCGCGGGTGGGCTTGAGCCCGACCAGGCCGCAGCAGGCGGCGGGGGCGCGGATGGAGCCGAAGCCGTCGCTGGCGTGGGCCATGGGCAGCATGCGCGCGCCCACCGCGGCGGCGGCCCCGCCGCTCGAGCCGGAGGAGATGCGCGTCGGGTCCCACGGGTTGCGGGTCGGGCCGTAGAGCCGGGGCTCGCAGGTCAGCGACAGGCCCAGCTCGCACGAGTTCGTGCGCCCGAAGATCACGAGCCCCGCCCGCTTCAGCCGGGCCACGTTCTCGCTGTCGAACGTGGACGGCGGCGTATCGGCGAAGAAGCGGCTGCCGCGGGTCATCCGCTCGCCGGTGAGCGGAGCGCCCAGATCCTTCAGGAGGAACGGCACGCCGTGGAAGGGGCCGTCCGGCAGCCCGTCCGCGATGGCCCGCCGGCCGTGGTCGTAGAGGCGCATGATGACCGCGTTGACGGTGCCGTTCCGGTCCTCCACGCGCTGGATGGCCGCTTCGAGGAGGTCGGTGGGCGTCACCTTGCCGCGACGGACCAGGTCGGCCAGCCCGAGGCCGTCGAACTGCTCGTAGTCCGCGAAGCCGGCCATCGCGGCTACTGCTTCACGTACAGCTGACCGCCCGCCTGCTTGAACTCGGCCGCCTTTTCCCGCAGCCCCTGCACGACCGCGGCGGTCTCGCTCGAGATGCCGTGCTTGGCCGCGTAGTCCCGCACGTCCTGCGTGATCTTCATCGAGCAGAAGTGCGGACCGCACATGGAGCAGAAGTGCGCGACCTTGGCCCCCTCGGCGGGCAGGGTCTCGTCGTGGAACTCGCGCGCGGTCTCGGGATCGAGCGAGAGATTGAACTGGTCCTCCCAGCGGAACTCGAAGCGGGCCCGCGACAGCGCGTCGTCCCACTCGCGCGCCCGCGGGTGCCCCTTGGCCAGGTCGGCGGCGTGCGCCGCGATCTTGTACGCGATGACCCCGTCCTTGACGTCCTGCCGGTCGGGCAGCCCCAGATGCTCCTTGGGGGTCACGTAGCAGAGCATCGCGGTGCCGTACCAGCCGATCATCGCGGCCCCGATGGCGGAGGTGATGTGGTCGTAGCCGGGGGCGATGTCGGTGGTGAGCGGGCCCAGGGTGTAGAAGGGCGCCTCGTGGCAGACCACGAGCTGCCGGTCCATGTTCTCCTTGATCAGGTGCATCGGCACGTGGCCGGGGCCCTCGATCATCACCTGGCAGTCGTGCTCCCACGCGATGGTGGTGAGCTCGCCCAGGGTGTCGAGCTCCGCGAACTGCGCGTCGTCGTTGGCGTCGGCCTGGCAGCCGGGCCGGAGGCCGTCGCCGAGCGAGAAGGCCACGTCGTAGGCGGCCATGATCTCGCAGATCTCGCGGAAGTGGGTGTAGAGGAAGCTCTCCTGGTGGTGGGCCAGGCACCACTTGGCCATGATGGAGCCGCCCCGCGACACGATGCCGGTCACGCGCCGGGCGGTGAGGGGCACGTAGCGCAGCAGCACTCCGGCGTGGATCGTGAAGTAGTCCACGCCCTGCTCGGCCTGCTCGATGAGGGTGTCCCGGTAGATCTCCCAGGTGAGCTCTTCCGCCCGGCCGTGCACCTTCTCGAGGGCCTGGTAGATCGGCACCGTCCCCACCGGCACCGGCGAGTTGCGCAGGATCCACTCCCGCGTCTCGTGGATGTTCTTGCCGGTGGAGAGATCCATGATGGTGTCGGCGCCCCAGCGGGTGGCCCAGGTCATCTTCTCCACCTCCTCCTCGATGGAGGAGGAGACCGCGGAGTTGCCGATGTTCGCGTTGATCTTCACCAGGAACTTCCGGCCGATGATCATCGGCTCGGTCTCCGGGTGGTTGATGTTCGCCGGGATGATGGCGCGTCCGCGCGCCACTTCCTCGCGCACCACCTCGGGGCTCATGCCCTCCCGCGCCGCCACGAACTCCATCTCGGGGGTGATCTCGCCCCGGCGGGCGTAGTGCATCTGGGTCACCCGCCGGCCCGGCTTGGCCCGCAGGCCCCAGCGGCCGCCCGCGCCCGGCTCGACGTCGTTGCGGGAGAGGATCCAGTGGCGGCGCAGCGGCGGCAGGCCCTGCTTCACGTCGGGCCTGTACGCCGGATCGGTGTAGGGCCCGCTCGTGTCGTAGAGATGCAGGCGTTCACCGTTGGAAAGGGTCACCTCGCGCACGGGCACGCGCACCGAGGGATTGGATCCGGGCAGATAGATCTTGCGGCTGGACATGCAAGGCCTCCCTTCGCTGGCATTACCCAGGTCAGGTTTGTAGCGGTCGGCAGCGTTCCCGCTGCCCTCTCAGCCCGAGCCACCGAGCTCCCGCGTGGTGACGGCTGGAGGAATGCTACGTCCAAAGGGTGGGGGGGTCAAGGCCGCCACGGTTCTGGCGAGAGCGCGCCGGGGTGCGCTATCATGCAGTTCCAGCCGACCCGATGATCGATCCGAGCCCGCAGGAGGTCGAAATCCTCGCGGAGGCGAGCCGGCTGCTCACCTCGACGCTCGATCTGACGGAAGTCCTCGACCGCCTCGCCCAGATCGCCCACCGTCGTCTCGAGACCGACGTCGCGCGCATCTGGCTGCTGGACGACTCGGGCGAGGTCCTGCGCCTGGCCGCCCACCGGGGCCGGATCCGGGCCCCGCTGCCCGCCCGCGAGCACGTGGCCACCCGCTCCTCGCTCGTGGGCTGGGTGCTCGCCCACCGCAAGCCGCTCAGCCTGACCGACGTGCAGCAGGACCCGCGCCTGGAGAAGCGCGCCTGGTTCAAGGCGGAGGGCTTCGTCTCGCTGCTCTGCGTGCCGATCCTGCTCGACGACGCGGTGAGCGGGATCCTGTCCTGCATGACCCGCGAGCGGCGCGAGTTCACCGCCGCGGAGATGGCGCTCGCCGAGGCCCTCACCGCCTCCGCCGCCCTCGCCATCCGCAACGCGCGCCTGTACTCGGACACGGTGCGGCGGCTGGCCGAGATCGAGGCGTTCCAGCGCGTGGCCGCCGACACCCTCGCGTCGCCCGACCTCACCACGGTGCTGGAGGCGGTGGTCCGCGAGATCCCGCGCCTGCTGCACGTCGACGGCGCGGCGTGCCTGCGGGTCGAGCCGGCGACGGGCGCCCTGGCGCTCGCCGCCGATGCGGGCACGCGGGTGCGCCGCGTGACCGCGTTGCGCCTCGAGCCCGGCGAGCGGCCGGCCACGGTGCTGGTGGCGGACAAGCGCCCGCTGCGGAGCGACGACTGGCAGGAGGATCCGCGCTTCGGCGAGACGGCCGCCTTCGCGGGGTGGGCGCGGGACGAGGGGATCGTGAGCCTGCTCGCGGTGCCGGTCACCGACGCGGGCGGGGAGGCGATCGCGGCCCTCTGCGCCTTCCATCGCAGCCCGCGGCCCTTCGACGGTGGCGACGAGGCCACCCTGACCGGCCTCGGCCGCCAGGCCGCGCTGGCCATGGACAATGCGCGCCTCGTCGGCGATCTGCGACGGACCCTCGACGAGCTGCAGGCGGCCCAGGACACCCTGGTGCGCGGCGCGACGCTGCGCGCGGTCGGCGAGCTGGCCGCCGGCGCCGCGCACCACCTGAACAACCTGATGGCGGTGGTGCTGGGGCGCACCCAGCTCCTGCTCTACCGCAACCGCGACCCGGAGAACGGCCCGGCGCTGCGCACCATCGAGCGGGCGGCCCTGGACGCCGCGGACACGGTGCGGCGCATCCAGGCCTTCAGCCGCGCCGGGCACGGAGCCAGCGCGGCGCCGCTCGACCTGAACGCCACCGTGCGCGAGTCCATCGACCTGACCCGCTCGCGGTGGGAGCACGAGGCCCAGGTGCGCGGGGCGAAGATCGAGCTGACCTTCGAGCCGGGCACCCTGCCGTCGGTCTCGGGCCGCAACTCGGAGCTTCGCGAGGTGATCACCAACCTGATCCTGAACGCGGTGGACGCCATGCCGCAGGGCGGCCGCCTCACCATCCGCACCTGGGGCGAGCCGGGCCGGGCGGTGGTCTCGGTCGCCGACTCCGGCCCCGGGATGCCGGAGGACGTGCGCGGGCGCGCCTTCGAGCCGTTCTTCACCACGAAGGGCGTGCGCCGGCTCGGGCTCGGCCTCGCCGTCGCCTACGGCCTCGTGAGCGGCCACGGCGGCGACATCGCCCTGGACAGCAGCGAGGGACGCGGGACGACGGTGGTCTTCTGGGTGCCCGCGACCACGGTGGTGGAGACGCCGGCCCCGGCGGCATCCGGCGACGGCGAGCGCCACGGCCGCATCCTGGTGGTGGACGACGAGGCGGACGTGCGCGAGGTGCTGGCCGACGTGCTGCACGCCCAGGGCCACTCGGTGACCCTGGCCGGCGGCGGTCAGGAGGCGCTGGCGTGCCTCGAGCGCGACCCGTTCGACCTGGTGATCACCGACCTCGGGATGCCCGACGTCAACGGCTGGGACGTGGCCCGGGCGGTGAAGGCGGGCCGCGAGGGCCTGCCGGTGCTGCTGCTCACCGGATGGTCCGACGCGGTGGAGAGCGGGGTGGGGCGCGTCGACGCGGTGATCAAGAAGCCCTTCGACATGACGAAGCTCGCCGCCGCGGTCAACGCGGCGCTCAAGTCAGAGGCGTGATCCGGATCAGCACGCTCTTCTCGGTGTCGAGCCCCCGCTGGATGTACCGGCCCATGAACAGCGGGATCAGGAGCCAGTACTTGCGCCGGTAGTGCGACAGCAGCGCGGTCTCGAGGTCGGCCCGCCCGTCGACCCATTCCGCGCGGCCCTCGAAGGCGGGGCCGTCCTTCCGGCCGACGTGCACGGTGACCCGCCCGTTGGCCCGGATCCGGCGCGCCTTCAGGCTGTCGCGTCGGGTCGTGAAGTACACGTGGCCCTCGTGCGGCCAGAGCCAGGTGGGCACCGTGCCCGGCTTGCCGTCGCGGCTGTAGGTCGTGACGTACATGTAGTGGGCGCGCGCGAGGGCGTCGGCCAGGGCGGGAGGGATTCTTGCGTCCGCCATGGTCAGAGCCTACCATTGCGCGCGTGAGCCCCCGAGAGCCGTAGGTCGTCGCCACCCCGAGTCCCCGGAGGAAACGCGCATGCCGCCCCATCGTCAAGCCTACCGTCCGACGATCATGGGAACCCGCGGCGCCGTCGCATCGGCCCACCCGCTCGCCTCGATGGCGGGCATCCGCATGCTCCTCGAGGGGGGCAACGCGGTGGACGCCGCGGTCGCGGTCGCGTCCACGCTGAACGTGGTGGAGCCCTTCATGTCGGGCGCGGGCGGCATCGGGCTCATGCTGATCTCGCGGGCGCGGACCCGCGAGCGCCACGTGCTGGACTTCCTCGGGCCCGCGCCGCTCGCCGCCGATCCCGCCCGGTGCACCGAGGACGAGCTGGCCGGCGGCCCGAAGGCCTGCGCGACGCCCGGCAACCTGGGGGGCTGGCTCGCGGCCCACGAGCGCTTCGGCTCGATGCCGCGTCAGGCGGTGCTGGCGCCCGCCATCGATCTCGCCGAGAACGGGGTCCCGCTCACGTTCGCCAACGTGTCGTTCTTCGAGCAGGCGCGCGCGCAGCTCGGCCGCTCCGCGGAGGCCCAGCGGCTCTACCTGGGCAACGGGGGCCCGCGGCCCGGCAAGATCGTCACCTACAAGGAGCTGGCCGCCACGTTCCGCCAGGTGGTGGAGGGCGGGGCGGAGGCGTTCTACCGCGGCCCGATCGCGCGCACGGTGGCGCGCGCGGTGCGCGAGGCGGGCGGCTGGCTCGCGGAGGAGGATCTGGCCGCCTTCCGCCCCGAGTGGCGCGCGCCGCTCGCGATCACGTATCGGGGGCGGGAGGTCGTCTCGATGCCGCCGCCGTTCTCCGCGTTCCAGATGCTCGAGACCCTGAACATCCTGGAGGGCTTCGATCTGGCGGCCTGGGGCCACAACTCACCCGACTACCTGCACCATCTCATCGAGGCGGTGAAGCTCGGGTCGGCGGATCGGCTCGCCTACGCGTACTCGGGCGATGCGCCGATTGCGGGCCTCGTGTCCAAGTCCTACGCGGCGTCCCAGCGCGCGCGCATCGATCCCGCGCGGGCCGCGGTGAGCGAGGGGGAGCGGCACAGCCGCCAGCGCCTGCCCGGCCAGATCGCGGAGGGGCATCCGGCCCGGTTCGTCGACGAGCAGACGACGCACTTCGCGTGCGCGGACGCGGAGGGCACCGTGGTCTCGGTGACCCAGACGCTGGGCGCGCCGTTCGGCTCCGGGTTCGCGGTGCCGGGCACCGGGCTCGTGCTCAACAACATCCTCAAGTGGTCGGATCGCGATCCCGAGTCGCCCAACGTGCTGCGGCCGGGGCGGAAGGCCGGGACCATGATGTCGCCGACCCAGGTGTTCCAGGACGGCGCCTTCGCGCTGTCGATCGGCACCCCGGGCTCGTACGGCATCCTCCAGACGCAGCCCCAGATGCTGCTCAACTTCCTGGAGTTCGGGCTGAATCTGCAGGAGGCCATCGAGGCGCCGCGGGTGCGCGTCTACCGCGATCGCCTGATCGACGCGGAGGCGCGCATCCCGGAGGCCATTCGCGAGGAGCTGGGCCGGCGCGGCCACCAGGTCAACGCGATCGCGGACTGGTCCTGGATCGTGGGCGGCGGGCAGGGGATCGCGCGCGATCCGGAGTCCGGCGCGCTGATGGCGGGCGCCGACCCTCGGCGCGACGGCTACGCCCTCGCGATCTGAAAATGTCGGAATGTAAGACCTGACCCCATCAGGAGAGAGCGGTGGATCTTCGAGACAGGGTGGCAGTGGTGACCGGGGCGGGGTCCGGGATCGGGCGCGGCATCGCGCTCGCGATGGCCGCCCGCGGGGCGCGGGTGGCCGCGGTGGACCTGGACCGCGCGAGCGCGGAGGAGACCGCGCGGCAGGTGCTGGACGCGGGCGGCAAGGGGGTGGGCCTCGCGGCCGACACGAGCCGATCGGCCGACGTGGATCGGGCGGTGTCCGCGGCGGTGCAGCAGCTGGGCGCGCTGGACATCATGGTGAACAACGCGGGGATCCTCGACGGCTACTTCGACGTGCACGAGACCGACGAGGCGGTGTGGAATCGCGTGATCGCCATCAATCTCACCGGCGTCTTCCACGGCTGCAAGCGGGCGCTCGCCGAGATGCTGCCGCGCGGTCGGGGCCGCATCATCAACATGGCGTCGGTGGCCGGCCTCAACGGGACCGGCGGCGGGGCCGCCTACGTGGCCTCCAAGCACGGGGTGGTCGGGCTGACCCGGCAGATGGCGGTGACCTATTCCTCGCGCGGCATCACCATCAACGCGGTGGCCCCGGGGCCGATCCTGACCGGCCTCCGCGCGCACTCGCAGCAGATCCTGGGCCCCGGCGTGCCCGACATGAGCGGCCGCGGGGTGGCGGTGAGCGACGAGCAGGTGCGGGCCGTCGCCCCCGCGGGCCGGCGCGGCACGGTGGAGGAGATCGCCTCCGCGGTCTGCTACCTCGCCTCGGACGAGGCCGGCTACATCACCGGGCACACCCTGGTCGTGGACGGAGGCTGGAGAGCCAAGTGATCACCAAGTTTTCGGTCCTCTACGTCGGGCAGATCGAGCTGGACCACGTCGGGCTCCACGGCACCCCCAGCGATCAGCGCTCGTACCCGAACGAGCGCCTGATCGAGGCGTTCCAGACCGCGAAGGAGGTGGCCCAGCTCATGGACGAGCTCGGCTACTACTGTCTGTGGACCGCCGAGCACCACTTCCAGAAGGAGGGATACGAGGTCTTTCCCAACCTGGTGCAGCTCTCCCTCTGGCTCGCCACCCAGACCCGTCGGCTCAAGCTCGGCTGCGCCTTCAACATCCTGCCCATGTGGCACCCGGTGCGCCTCGCCGAGGACTACGCGATGGCCGACATCGTGACCGGGGGCCGCGTCATCATGGGCGTGGGCCGCGGCTATCACACCCGGGAGGTCGAATCGTTCGGAGCGCCGCTGCTCGACGCGGCGGCCAACCGCGAGCTGTTCGAGGAGCAGATCGAGGTCATGCTCAAGTGCTTCAACGAGGAGTCGTGGAGCCACCGCGGCAAGCACTACGTGATCCCGCCCGACGTGGACTACCGCGGCTACCGCCTGCGCGAGATCACCTGCGTGCCGCGGCCGATCCACCGGCCGGTCGACATCTGGATGCCGATCGCGAGCGGCAAGAGCATCGACTACATGGCGCGCATGGGCTTCAAGGCGATGGTGACCCTCAACGGCGAGAAGGTCTTCGACCAGGTCGCCCGCGCCTACCGCGACGCGTGCGCCCGTCACGGACGGCCCAAGGCGCTGGGCGAGGACGTGTGCTGGGGCGTGGGCCTCTATCTGGCCGACTCGCGCGAGGAGGCGATCCGTCGCCTCGAGCCCGCCCACGACGAGCGCTACAAGTGGTTCGCGCCCTTCGGCTTCGTGCGCTACGCGGACGAGCAGGGCCGTCCCTGGGGCACCCCCGGCGCGCCCGCGCGCGTGCCCACCTTGCGCGAAGGCGTGGAGCAGAAGGCGTGGCTCGTCGGACGTCCCGCCGAGGTGATCGAGACCATCCGCGAGATGGAGTCGCGCTATCCGGGGCTCGACCAGTGCATGATCCACTGGGCCGAGGGGCTGCCGCCGGCTGCGTTCAAGGAGCAGCTGCGCTGGTTCGCGCGCGAGGTGATGCCCGCCTTCACCGGGCGCTCCTGAGGGGGCTGGGGACCCCCCGGGGGTATACCCCCACCGGGTAGTCTCTCCCTCGTGGAGACCCCCTAGGGATTGTATTTTTCGCTTTTCTCTCCCTCGGAGTCCGTCCATAATACCCTCGGCCGTTTCGGGGG
>Ga0070741_10002327_pt1 | contig 51842 bp, 47 predicted proteins | sample Coa_R1_4_FD_66440 | JGI IMG/M metagenome (GOLD analysis project Ga0070741, IMG submission 66440) | Surface soil microbial communities from Centralia Pennsylvania, which are recovering from an underground coalmine fire - Coalmine... | ecosystem: Environmental > Terrestrial > Soil > Unclassified ... | reverse complement strand
CTTTCCGGCGCGGGGCGCCGCGCCGGCTCGCGCCGCGCCGGCCCCGTCTCCTTCGCGCCCGGGTCCGGCTCGGCCTCCTTGCGCCACCGCGCGCCGTTCCAATCGATCTCCTCGATCGGCTCGCGGATCCCGTGCGCCCGGCGGAAGTCGTGGACGGCCGCGTGGCACTCCGGGATCAGCCCGTAGTCGTCCACGATCAGGTAGCCACCCCGGGAAAGCCCCGGGTAGAGCGACTCGAGCCCGACCCAGGTCGCCTCGTAGGTGTCCCCGTCAAGGCGCACGAGCGACCAGCGGTGGCCGCGCAGGCCGGGCAGCGTGTCCGCGAAGAGCCCTTCGACGAACTCGACTCCCCGCTCGAGCCCGAACCGGGCGAAGTAGCCTCGCACCTCCTCCACCGGGACGGCGAGGAAGTCCACGTAGCTCAGGTCCAAGAGCCGATCCTCGGGGAACGCGTCGGGATCGGGCGACGGGAGGCCGCGAAACGAGTCCGCCAGCCACACGGTGCGCTCGAGCTCGCCCAGCGAGTCGAGCGTCGCGCGGGCCAGGATCGCGGCGCCGCCCCGCCAGACCCCCGCCTCGATGACGTCGCCCTCGATCCCGTCGGCGACGACCGACTCTACGCATGCCTGGAGATCGTCGAGCCGCTTCAGCCCGATCATCGTCAGCCCGCTGAAGGGCCACTCCGCGCCCGCCACGCGGAGGCTCAGCTCGGCCTCGTCGAGCTCCCGGCACTTCACCTGGCTCTCCGCGCGGCGCGTGTCGCCCGTCCTGCTCACGGAGAGCGTTCTGGCGCCCGCGAGATCGCACAGGCACAGCTTGAGGAGGTCGAGGTACGCGGTCCGCATCCGCTCGAGGCCGGGCCCGGGCGGCGCGGCGCGGATCTCGCGGCCGCTTCCGTGCTCGCCCAGCTTGGCGCGCAGGTCCTCCTCCGTGACCCGCTCCTCCGAAGCGGCCTTCACGCGGAGGTCTGGCCTGGCGCTCTCCTCTTCAGTGCCTCCGTTCACCGTCGCGCGCAAAATAGCGAGCCGGCGGAATTCCGTAGGGTTTGGCCACGTGCCGCCCGTAAGGATGCGACCCGCGCCGGTGCAGGCCGCCGGGCTTGAGGTGGCGCTCGACCGCCCCCTGCCCGAGGCCCTGCCCCCGGGGCGCATCGCCGCCCTCTTCTGCGCGGGCACGTGCTTCCACCGCGCCGAGCGCGTGCGCGACCTCGCGATCACGGTCAACGGGTCGCGCCACAGGCCGGCGGCGCAGCGCATGCCACGTCCGGACCGGTTCCGCGAGCTGCACCCGGACCTGCCGCCGGAGCGCGCGGCGTCCACGAGGCGCGACCCCGGCTCGGCGCGCGACCCCGAGCTTCGCTCCTACCGGAGCGGCTTCTGGGCGACGGTGCTGACGAGATCACCCGACTCGCCAGGCGAGCTCCGGATCGGCGTGGAGGCCCGGCTCGCCGACGGCGGCACCGCGAGCGCGCCGCTCGCGACGATCGAGGTCACGAGCGAGCCCGAGCCGCCAGCGCAAGCGCCGCGGCCGCGCGAAGGCGATCGGCCGCTGATCGCCATCTGCATGGCCACGTACAACCCGGACATCGAGCTCTTCGAGGCCCAGGTGGCATCGATCCGGGCCCAGACCGAGCGCGGCTGGGTCTGCGTGATCAGCGACGACTGCTCGGAGCCGGAGCTGTTCGAGCGCGTCGCCGAGGTCGTCGCCGGCGACGAGCGGTTCGCGCTCTCGCGCGCCGAGCGGCACCTGGGCTTCTACCGCAACTTCGAGCGCGCGATCGCCATGGCCCCCCGGGAGGCCGAGCTGATCGCGCTCAGCGACCAGGACGATCGCTGGTACCCGGAGAAGCTCGAGGTGCTGCGCGAGGCGATCGGGCCGGCGCAGCTCGTCTACAGCGATCTGAGGCGCGTGGGCGTGGACGGGCGGGTGAGGGCCGAGAGCCTCTGGGAGGGCCGCCGCCGAAGCCACGACAACCTGGCGTCGCTCGTGATCTCGAACACGGTCGTCGGGGCCGCGTCCATGTTCCGCCGGCGGGTGGCCGACTACGCCCTGCCCTTCCCGGTCGGGCCGGGCTGGAACTTCCACGACCACTGGCTCGCGGCGGTGGCGCTCTCGCTCGGCGAGATCGCCTACGTGGACCGGCCGCTCCAGGACTACGTCCAGCACCCGGGCGCCGTGCTCGGGCGCGTGGCCGCGGGCCCCGGCGCCGCCGCGCCGGCCGCGCGCGGGCTCGGGGCCCGCATCGCGCGGTGGCGCGGGTTCCTCGCCCGCTGGCGGTTCGCCTACTTCCGGATCTACCTCCAGCGCGACTTCCACGCCCGGCTCCTCCTCGCCCGCTGCGCGAGCGAGCTCACCCCGCGCAAGCGGCGCGCGCTGCGGCTGATCGCGGCCGCCGCGCGCTCGCCGCTGGCGCTCGCGTGGCTGGCGATCAGGCCCGCGCTGGCGCTCTTCGGCCGCAACGAGACGCTGCGCCTCGAGACGACGATGGTCCGCGGGATCCTGTGGCGGCACCTCGTCGCGCTGGCGGCGCTTGGCCGGACGCGCCCGCGGTGGCCGGTGGCCGACGCGAGCCCGCCTTCGCCGGCGGCCCAGCGGGGCGCCTCGCGGCAGCGTCGGTGGCTGGCGCGAAGCTGATGGACCGGCTCCCGCTTCCCGAGCCTGATGCCGCCGGCGTCGAGTCGCGCGTGATCTGGCTCTTCGGCTCGCCCCGCAGCGGGAGCACCTGGCTGCTCCGGATGGCCGTGCAGCACCCGCGGATCTTCGGCATGAACGAGCCCACGATCGGCTACCACCTGAGCCCGTTCCTCGCCAACGAGCCCGGCTACCACCCCGATGACCTCGACCTCGCGACGTTCACGCTGCGGCGGGTGGTCGCGGGCGATCCGGAGCGGTTCTTCGCCGAGAAGTACGCCGACGTCTGGCTGCCCGCCCTGAGGCGGATGCTGAACGAGCGCCTCGCCGCTCACCTCGAGCGCGAGTTCGGCGGCGCCGCGGCGAGGGACGGGCTCCTCCTCGTCAAGGAGCCGAACGGGTCCCAGTCCGCGGACGTGATCATGCGCGCACAGCCCGGCGCCCGGCTTCTCTTCCTGCTCCGTGACGGGCGCGACGTGGTGGACTCGGAGCTTGCGACCTTCGCCGTCGGCGGCTGGCTCCAGCTCGGGTTTCCCCACATGCGCGGCGTGGGGGAGGAGGAGCGGCTGGATTTCGTCCGCCATTCGGCCCACCGCTGGCTCTGGCGCACCGAGGTCGTGGAGGCCGCGTTCGCCGAGCACCCCGGGCCGAAGCACATGGTGCGCTACGAGGACCTGCTCGCCGATCCCGAGCGGCACCTCGGCGAGCTCTTCGACTGGCTCGGCGCGCCGCTCGAGCGTGCCGAGGTGGCGGCGATCGTCGAGCGCTCCGCGTTCGAGCACGAGCCGCACCGCGGGCCGCGCCACCAGCGGCGATTCGCCAGGCCGGGCGCATGGCGAGACAACCTGCGACCCGACGAGCAGGCCCTCGTGGAGGAGATCATCGGGGCCAAGCTGCGGCGGCTCGGCTACGCGTGATCCCGCGCCCCGGCGCCGGGCGCCCCGCCGGTGCCGGAGCCGGAGCCCGACCGCCACGTGGTGGTCACGATGTCCCCGGGCGGGTCACACTAGGCCAGCCGGCCCTCGCGGAGCCAGTCGCCGACGGCCTTGACCTCGTTCGGGATCTCAGGCGGCATCTCGTCCCGGTGCGCCTGGTAGTACGCGAAGTCGAGGTCGCGGTAGGCGCCCTCGATCTCGGGAAGCCGTCGCTCGAGCTCGCCGCTCTCGCTGCCGAGCCCGTGCACGAGGCAGAGGCCGGTCGGGGCCGTGCGCACGGTGACCATCCGCAGCTCGGGCCGGATGCGCCGCAGCGCGAGCGCCGCCTTCCAGACGTCGCCGGAGTAGAACTCCGTCGTTCGCTCGCGGCTCGACGTCACCTCGTCGAACGGGATGCAGTCGTGCAGCAGGACCAGGGTGCGCCCGTCCGCGTAGCGCTCGATGTTCACGAAGTCGCGCAGGACCTGCTCGAAGAGGTGCAGGCCGTCGATGAAGGCGAGCGCGACCGGGCCGCCGAGCAGCTCGCCGAGGTCGCGGCGGGCGAAGAAATCGTCGCTCGTCATCTCGTAGATGGACGCGGCCGGGAACTTGCGCTCGATCTCGTTGCGGAACGGCTCCTCGATCCTGGGCTCGGGATCGATCCCGATCACTCGCGTGCCGGGAACGGCCTGAACGAGCGAGACGGCGCGCTGGACGCCGATCTCGACGTAGTTCGCGGGCTTGACGAAGCGATGGATCCAGCGCAGCACCCGGTAGTAGCCGGGGCCCGGGAGTCGCTCGAACGCATCGTCCAGATGCTCGGTGAAGGGGCGGAGCTCCACGCCTTCCATGCGGGCTTCACTGTAGCTGTCCGCGGCGGTCCTTTCAGGGCCGCCGGTTGAGGCGGGCGAAGGTGGGGTCTAAGCTTCCAGCGGCCTTGCGCGCTCGGATGCCGCAGATTCGAACCTGGTCGGGTCACTAGGCGCGGGCAGGGATGCCCGCAGCGGAGGGCCACGAGCCGATGGGGGAGCTTGCCGAACGGGCGGTCCGGCGTTACCTCGACCTGCTCCGCGACGCCCTGCTGGGCGAGCACTACCTCGAGAACGAGCTCCGGATCGAGCACCTCCTCGAGTGCGTGACCACCGGCCGGGAGCTCGACCCCGAGCGCCTCGCCGATCCCGCGCGCCACATGGGCGCCGCGTTCGAGCGCCTCAAGCACGCCCGCCTCGCCGGCGAGCCGCCCGGCGATTCGGCGGTCTCGGGGCTCTGCGCCGACGGGCTCGCCTACGCGGGGTTGGGGCGCGTGCGGATGGCCCACCTGGACTCGTGCCTCGAGGCCATCCGGGCCGAGCGCGTCGAGGGCGACCTCGTGGACGCGGGCGCGGGGCGCGGAGGGGCCGCGATCTACATGCGCGGGTTCCTCGAGGCGCACGGGATCGAGGGGCCGAGGGTATGGGTCGCCGACCGCTTCGACGGGCGGGGCGCCGGCGCCAACGGGGGCCCGCGGTTCGCGTTCGACCTGAACGCCGTGCGCGAGGCCTTCGCCCGCTTCGCGCTGCTCGACGAGCGCGTGAGGTTTCTGCAGGGGGCGCCCGCCCGCAAGCTGGCCGAGGCGCCCATCGAGCGGATCGCGCTCCTCCGCGTGGATTCGGGCGACGCGGACGAGGTGCGGCCCGTCCTCGACGCCCTGTACGAGCGCGTCTCCCCGGGGGGCTTCGTGATCGTGGACGACTACGGGGCCGGGGAGTGCGAAGCCGCGGTGGACGCGTTTCGCTCCGAGCGCGGTGTGCGCGAGCCGCTGGAGCGGGTCGACTGGAGCGCCGCGGCTTGGCGCCGGGCGCCCGCTCGCGGGCGGCGCGGCGCGGCGCGCAGGGCCGCCCGGGCGGCGCGGCGTACGCGCACGAAGGACCTCGGGGTCGTGGTCGTGGCCTACAACATGCGCCGCGAGGCGGCGCGCACCCTCCATTCGCTGTCCCGCAGCTACCAGCGCGGGGTCGAGGACCTCGACTACGAGGTGATCGTGGTCGAGAACGGCTCGGCGCCGGAGCAGCGGCTGGGGGAGGAGCTCGTGCGGAGCTTCGGCGAGGGGTTCCGCTACCTGGACCTCGGGGGCGACGCCCTGCCGTCGCCGGCGCGCGCGATCAACCGTGGGATCGCCGCCTCGGAGGCCCGGAACCTGGCGCTCATGATCGACGGCGCCCATCTCCTGACCCCGGGGGTGCTCCGGTTCGGGATGCTGGGGCTCACGGCCTACGCGCCCGCCATCGTCGTCGTCAAGCAGTGGTACCTGGGGCCCGGCCAGCAGCCTCGCACGGTCGCGAGCGGCTACGACCAGGAGTTCGAGGATCGCCTGCTCGCCGAGATCGGATGGCCCGCCGACGGCTACCGGCTGTTCGAGATCGGCCATTTCATCGGCGATCGCGACTGGTTCGACGGCGAGTGGGAGAGCAACTGCATCTTCGCCCCCAGGGAGCTGATCGAGCAGGCGGGCGCCATGGACGAGGCCTTCTCCGTGCCAGGGGGCGGTTACGTGAACCTCGACTTCTTCGAGCGCATGGTCGGCTCGCCGGGGGTGACCCTCGTCACGCCGCTGGGCGAGGGATCGTTCCACCAGGTGCACGGCGGTACCACGACCAACGTCGCCGAGCCCACGGAGCGCATCAAGTCGTACGAGGCCCAGTACGAGGAGCTCCGCGGGCATCGCTTCGTGATCCCGCCCCAGCGGGCCCACTACGTGGGGAGCCTGCCGCCCGCCGCGCGGCGCACCAAGGCCCGCCGCCTTCAGAGCTTCAAGCACTTCCGGGAGGCGCACGCGAAGGGGCGGGAGGGCGCGCTCACCCCCGCGCCGGTGCCCGAGGACCTGAGGGCGTCGTTCATCGACGCGTTCTGGCGCAGCGGCGAGTGGCACCGCACGCCCTGGCTCGGGAAGTGGACACACCGCCCGCCCACCGACCTGTTCATCTACCAGGAGCTCGTGCACCGCCTGCGACCGGACTGGATCGTCGAGACCCGGACCGGAGCGGGCGGCCGCACGCTCTTCCTCGCCTCGGTCTGCGACCTCGTGGGGAACGGGCGGGTGCTGTCCCTCGACGGCTACCCGCTGGCGAGCCCACCCGAGCACCCGCGCGTGACCTTCCTGCGAGCCGACCCCGGAGCGCCCGCGACCGGCAAGCGCATACGGGAGATCGTGGGGGAGGGGGCGCGCGTGCTGGCGATCCTGGGCGGCGGCAGCGGCCCGCAGGTCGCGGCCGCGTTCCGCAACGTGGCGCCGCTCGTGCCGGTCGGCTCCTACGTGGTCGTCGAGGACACGATCCTCCAGGGCAACCCGGTGTGGCCGGAGTTCCAGCCCGGCCCGGCGGCGCCGCTCGCGGAGATCATCGAGGGAGGCGAGTTCGCCCCCGATCCCACCCTGGAGCGCTTCGCGCTTACGTTCAACATCGGTGGCTTCCTCAAGCGCGTACGCTCGGGCGATGGTCAGGATCGGTGACACCTACGAGAACGACCCGGCCCGCTGGGGCCACTCCCTCGCCAACCTCGGCGAGCTGCTGATCGCGTGCCTCGACGCCTTCGAGGCCAGGTCGGTCGCGGAGGTGGGCGCCTACGCCGGCGACCTGACCCGGGTGCTCCTGGAGTGGGCGGCCGGCTCGGGGGCGCGGGTGGTCGCCATCGACCCGACGCCCCACGAGCGGCTGGCGGAGCTGAGCGGTGAGCGCCCCGAGCTCGAGCTGATCCACGAGACGAGCCACGAGGCGCTCGCCCGCATCCCGCTCCCCGATGCGGTCATCATCGACGGCGACCACAACTACTTCACCGTGAGCGAGGAGCTGCGGCGGATCGGCGAGCGCGCGCCCGGTCCCGAGATCCCGTTGCTTCTCCTTCACGACGTCGGGTGGCCTCACGGCCGCCGGGACGCCTACTGGGCGCCCGAGCGGATACCGGACGATGCACGGCAGCCTTCCGAGCGGCGCCTCTTTATCTTCCCGGGCGAGCCGGGCACGGTCGCCGCCGGGATGCCGATGTACAGCTCGGCGACGCGCGAGGGCGGCCCCAAGAACGGCGTGCTGACCGCGGTCGAGGACTTCCTCGCGGGCCGGGAAGAGCTGCGGCTCGCGATCCTGCCTCCCTTCTTCGGCCTCGCCGTGATCTGGCACCCGCAGGCGCCGCGGGCGGGGCGGATCGCCGAGCTCGTGGCGCCGTGGGACCGCCATCCCGTCCTCGAGCGGCTGGAGGCGAACCGCGTCCACCACCTGGCCACGGCGCACGCCCGGGCGCAGAAGCTCAAGCGAGCGCGGGAGGCGGTCGCGGCCGAGCGCGAGGAGAACGCGAGGCTCAGGCGCGCGCTCGAGGAGCGCGAGGGGGAGCTGGAGCGCCTGCGAGAGCGCCTCCCGTAACGGCGCTCGCGAGCGGGACGCCCGCGAGCACGGTTACCCAGTCCTAGTAGGAGAACGGAACCTCGAAGTTGGTGATCTTGCCCTTGGGGCTTGCCTTCGTGGGCTCGCTGCGGAAGCTTCCGTCGGACGCGATCGAATTGGTGACGGCGCATACCTGCCCGCTTGGCTGGACGATCCAGCCGGTCTCGGCGTAGCCAGGCTTGCCCCCCGTGCCCTTCACGGTTCGGTAGAGGCCGGCCTTGCCCGAGGTGAGCTTCGCGGTGAAGCTGCGCGAAGCGCCCTCCACGGTCACCTGGCCGGTCGCGCTCTTGTCGGCGAAGCTGGCGGTGCCGAGATGAGTGCCGTTGCGCGCGTCGAGAGCTGCCGCGCCGTTGGCGAAGGGCGCCGGCTTTATCCATGAGGTGCCGCCGTGAGGTATGCAGAGGAAGCCTCCGGTCAGGCGGCTGCCATCCGTCACCAGGGCGATCGCGGCCTTGGTGGGGGGCACGCTGGCGACGTACACACCCGCGGTGGCAGCCTTGGTGCCGGGCCCGGCGGGAGACGTGCTGGCGCTGCTCGTGGATCCGCCGCCACCTCCACAGCCCGCGACCAGCAGGACGACGAGCCCAGCGCCAAGGATGGCTGAAGGAAGCCGGGAGTTGTGACGCGAGCCAGCGATTGCGGCCGGGAGCTTACAGCGGAGGTTCACTCCGCGACCGGCTCCGCGGGCATCCCCACCACGGTCGTGTCCGGAGGGACGTCGTCGAGCACCACGGCGTTGGTGCCGATCCGGGCGTTGGTGCCGACCTCGATCTCGCCGAGGACCTTCGCCCCGGTGCCGATCTGGGCGCGGGCGCGGATCTTGGGCCCCACGATCCCGCCCGCGATCGGGCCGACGGTGACCCACGGACTCAGCGTCACCATCGGCTCGATCTCGGCCATGCCGAAGATCACCACCTGGCCGTAGGGGATGAAGACGCCGGGGTGCACGAGCACCGTGTCGGCGATCGACACCTGGGCGGAGACCATCGAGATGCGGTGGAAGATCCACGGCAGGACCGGGACCCCGAGCGCCCTCAGGCGCGCCTCCGCCCGGTAGGCGGCGAGGGCGAGGAAGGCATCCGCCTGGAGCATGAGCCGCAGCGCCTGGAGCACGCCGTCGAGCTTCGAGCGGAACTCGTGGCGCTCGCCCCTGAACGCGGCGGCGATGCGCGCGTCGGCGAGCAGCGCCTCCATGAACCGCGGGTGGCGGGAGTAGAGCTCGCGGAGCGCCCTGCGCCGATCCGCTCCGCCGTTCTGGCTGCTTGCTTCCACCGGCGCTGAGCGTAGCGGCCGCAGGGCCCGCGGGCGATCTCGCGCATCCGCGGCCACCCTCTCGTGGCGGAGCCGGCGCGGGTGTAGGGTTTCAGCCGCCTTGCGAGGAAGGCCAAGGATGGAGAAACGCTCGCTTGCCTGCCTGCCTCTGGGCGCCGGGATCCTTCTGCTGCTCGCGGGATGCTCCGGCAAGACCATGGGGGCGTCGGACATCACCCGTCAGGCCAACGGGACCTACTCGGCCAAGCTGAACGCGATCGGCTCCTGCGACAAGGGCTCCCCGAGCACGCCCTGCACGGCGTTCTTCCAGTGGCGCGAGGTCGGGGCCGAGGCGTGGACCAAGGGCCCCGACATCACGGTGGACCGGATCGTGAAGGACCGCCCCTTCTCGCAGAACGTGCGCGGCTTGGCGCCGCGGACGACCTACGAGTATCAGGTCTGCGGGAGGGAGTTCACGCAGGCCAAGATCGTCTGCGTGGGCCCGGACGGCAAGCCGGACTCGAGCCAGAACTTCACCACCGGCGCCGGGGGCGGCAAGGCGGCGGCCGGCGGCAGCGGGCGCGCCGCGGGGAAGCCGGCCGGCCATGCGGACGCCGGGGGCGGAGGCGGCGCCGCGCCGCCGGGAGCATCCCCGGCCGCGGGAGGCGGGATCGCGGGCCAGGTGCCCGGCGGGAGCGGCGGCGGCGGGGGCTTCCCGGTCGTGCCGGTGGCGATCGCCGCGGCGGTGATCGTCCTAGTCGGCGGCCTGGCCTGGTGGGCCAGGCGGGAGGCCTACTGGTGAGCGCTGGCCGGCGCCCCCGGCCGCGCCCGGCCGGAGGCCCCTGATGCGGCTGCTGGTCTTCGGCGGCACCGGGATGCTCGGTCACGTGCTGTGGGAGACCTGCCGGGCGCGCCTCGACGCGCGCTTCACCGTGAGGTCGGAGGGCCTTGGCGGCGCGGCTGCCGCCGCCCTCGATCCCGAGCGGGCGATCCTCGGCGTGCGGGCCGAGGACCCCGCGAGCATCGGGCGGGCGCTGGACGAGAGCGGCGCCGACGTCGCCGTCAACTGCATCGGGATCGTCAAGCAGGCGCCCGCGGCCGCGGACCCGAGCGCTGCGATCAGGGTCAACGCGCTCTTCCCGCACGAGCTCGCGGCCGCCTGCCGCGAGCGCGGGGTCCGCCTAATCCACGTGTCCACCGATTGCGTGTTCTCGGGCAGGCGGGGCGCCTACACCGAGGACGACGACCCCGACCCGCCCGACCTCTACGGCCGCTCGAAGCTGCTCGGCGAGGTGGACGCACCGGGGGCGATCACGCTCCGGACCTCGATGATCGGCCGGGAGCTCGAGTCGGCCAACGGCCTGCTCGAGTGGTTCCTCTCGCAGGCCGGCGGGGCCGTCCGCGGCTTCCGCCGCGCGATCTTCAGCGGCCCGACGACGCCGGTCCTGTCGCGGCTGATCGCCGAGCTCGCGGAGCGCCATCCCGGGCTCGAGGGGATCTGGCACGTGGGAGCCGAGCCGATCTCCAAGTGCGAGCTGCTCCTGCTGCTGCGCGACGCCTTCGGCGTCGACGTCGAGATCGAGCCCGACGACTCCGTGGTGATCGACCGCAGCCTCGACTCCCGCAGGCTCCGGGAGGCGACCGGGTGGAGCCCGCCTAGCTGGCCCGAGATGGTCGCGGAGCTCGGCCGGGGCGCCGAGCGCTACGAGCGGCTGAGGGGGAGCCTTGCTCGCCGGTAAGCGCGTGGTCGTGACCGGGGGGACCGGCTCGCTGGGCCAGGTGCTCGCCCGCCGCCTGCTCGAGGGGGAGCTGGGCGTTCCCGAGGCGGTCGTGATCTTCTCGCGCAGCGAGGCCCTTCAGCACGCGATGCGGCTCTCGTTCCAGCACCGGCGAGTCGCCACCGACGACATCGTCTACGACGAGGAGCGGCACCAGCGCCTCCACTTCCGGATCGGCGACATCCGCGACTACGCGGCAGTCTGCGCGCTGCTCGAGGAGGCCGACGTCGTCTTCCACGCGGCCGCGATGAAGCAGGTCCCGACCTGCGAGTACCACCCCACGGAGGCCGTGCTCACGAACGTGATCGGCGCCCAGAACATCGTGCGGGCGATCGGCGAGCGGCGGCTGCCCGTCGAGACCGTGGTCGGGATCTCGACCGACAAGGCGTGCAAGCCGGTGAACGTCATGGGCATGACCAAGGCGCTTCAGGAGCGCACGCTGCTGGAGGCGGGCCTGCGCTCCGGCGGCACCCGCTTCGTCGTCGCCCGCTACGGCAACGTGCTCGCCTCGCGCGGCTCGGTGATCCCCGTGTTCTGCGAGCAGATCGAGCACGGGGGGCCGGTGACGGTGACGACGCCCGAGATGACGCGCTTCCTGCTCAGCCTCGAGGAGGCGGTGGACACGGTGTTCGCGGCGCTGCGCGACGCCCGGCAGGGGGAGGCCTACGTGCCCTGGGTGCCCGCCGCGCGCATCGTCGACGTCGCCAGGGCCCTGATCGGCGAGCGCCCGGTGGAGATCGCGTACACCGGCATCCGCCCGGGGGAGAAGATCCACGAGGTGCTCGTCTCCGAGGAGGAGGCGCCGCGCACCTATCGCCGCGGCGAGTACCTCGCGATCCTCCCGATCCTCCCCGAGCTGCGCCCCGCGGAGCCCGAGGGGGAGCCCTTCGAGCGGCGCGAGTACAGCTCCGCGGACGAGGTGGCCGATCCCGCGACGGTCGCCGAGCTTCTGCGCCGCCACCGGATGATCCCCGACACCCAGGCCCAGCCCGCGCGATGAAGGTCCTCGTCGTCCTCGGGACGAGGCCGGAGATCATCAGGCTGAGCTGCGTCCTCGAGCGCCTCGATCGGCGGGCGGACGTCGTGCTGGTCCACACCGGGCAGAACCTCGATCCGATGCTCAGCGACGTCTTCTTCGAGGAGCTCGGCGTCCGCGAGCCGGACCGTTACCTGGGCGTGACCGGAAGCGGGTTCGCCGAGCGGGTCGGAGCGATCTTCGCCGCCATCGACCCCGTCCTCGACCTCTACGCGCCCGACCGGCTGCTCGTGCTGGGCGACACCGACAGCGCGCTCTCGGCGTACGTGGCCAAGCGCCGCGGCGTTCCCGTCTACCACATGGAGGCGGGCAACCGCTGCTTCGACGATCGCGTCCCGGAGGAGGTCAACCGCCGGGTGATCGACCACTCGAGCGACGTGCTCATGCCCTACACGAACCGAAGCAGGGACAACCTCCTGCGCGAGGGCATCCACCCGAGCCGCGTGCTCGTCACCGGAAACCCGATCAAGGAGGTCCTCGATCGCCACCAGGATGCGATCGGCCGCTCGCGCGTGCACGAGGCGCTGGACGTCGCGGCCGGCGCGTACCTCCTGCTGACCGTCCATCGCCAGGAGACGGTGGACGTGGAGGAGCGCCTCCGCGCCCTGTTGCAGGGCGCCACGCAGGCCGCCCGCGAGGCGGGCCTGCCGCTCGTGTTCAGCGCTCACCCGCGGACCCGGAGCAGGATCGAGCAGTTCGGGATCGGCCTCGACGAGGCGATCCGCCCCTACGAGCCGTTCGGGTTCTTCGACTTCGTCGCTCTCGAGCGGCACGCCCGCTGCGTGCTCACGGACAGCGGGACCGTCCAGGAGGAGTGCTGCATCATGGGCGTCCCCACGGTGACCGTGCGGGAGACGACGGAGCGGCCCGAGACCGTCGAGTGCGGGAGCAACGTGCTGAGCGGCCTCGACCCGGACTCGATCCGGGACCGCGTCGCGCTCAGCCTCGACTCCAGCCGATCCTGGCGGGCGCCCGAGGAGTACCTGCGCGGCGACGTGAGCGCGACGGTCGCCAACATCGTCCTCGGCCACCCACCCGGCCTCGCCCCCGGCGCGCCGCCGCCGAAGCCCGGCGTCGCCGGCGAGACGACGCTCTTGCCGTGAGCGCGACGCTCGCAAAGCCCGGCGCCGAGGAGCCGGTCGCGGACCCCGAGGCGAGCTTCACCGTCGCCGATCCCGGAAAGGCCTGGCGCCGCGGGCGCGGCATCCCGGTGGTCCCCGCCTTCGACGGCTACCGCGCGCTGGCGGTGATCGCCGTCGTCCTCTTCCACGTGCTCCAGGTGTCGGGCGCCTTCGCGCCCCTGGGCAAGTCCGCGTCGGCGATCGTGGCGTGGGGGATCCTGCCCCGGAGCCTCGACGTCTTCTTCATCGTCAGCGGGTTCGTGATGTTCCTGCCCACGGCCGCCCGCGCGGGCGACTTCGGCCGCGTGAGCGCGTTCGCGGTCCGCCGGGCGGCCCGGCTCGTCCCCGCGTACTGGCTCGCCCTGGCGATCGCCCTGATGCTGCTCGCGGCGGTCGAGCCGTCGGCCATGCCGGGCGCCGGGCCCATCGTTACCCACCTGGCGGTCCTGCAGGCGCCCGCGCTCCTCGTCAGCTCCAGCTTCCCGCTCGGCTTCGGCGTCGTCCCTCCGGTGTGGACGCTCTCGGTCGAGGTCGGCTTCTACATCGTCCTGCCGTTCATCGCGGCCTGGTACTTCCGCCGCCCGCTCGCCGGCCTTCTCGCCGCGGCCGCGATCGCCGTCGCCTGGCATCTGGCCGCCTCCGACGCCGCCGGCACGGCGGGGATGCTGGGCATCCACCTGAGCGACGCCGCCGCGTCGCGCATAGACCTCTACTACGCGAGCCAGCTGCCGGGCTGGTCGTTCTCGCTGGCTGCGGGCATGACGGGCGCCTGGGCCTACGTCCGCTTGCGCGACCGCTGGTCGCCCAGCGCCCTCGCCCCGCGGGCGCTCTGGCTGGCCGGTGCCGCCACCCTCGCCCTCTGCTTCCTCACCTACCTCGCGGGGCACGATGCGATCAACGACCCGCAGCCGCTGAACGGACTCTTCGCCCGCCAGTCCCTGGTCGTCGCCATCGGGTTCCCTGCCGCGCTCGCAGCGTTCATGGTCGCCCTTGCCTTGAGCGCCCGGAGGGCTCAGTGGCCGGTGACCAACGCGCCGATCCGCTGGATCGCGGACATCAGCTACGGGATCTACCTGATCCACTTCGCCGTTATCTGGTTCGCGCTCCAGAAGCTCTCGCTGCCGCAGGACGGCTCGATCGGCGCGGTCGCCGCCTGGGCGGCGCTCGTCTACCCGGCCTCCGTCGTCTACGCCTACCTGTCCGCCCGGATCATCGAGCGCCCGATCAGGCGCTGGGCCCACCGCTTCGGCCGCCGGGCGCAGGCAGCCGAGCGAGCCCCCCTCCTGGCCTGATGGCAGGCGGGGCGCCAGCAGGCGGGCCCGGGCGCACGCGCGGGAGGCATCCCGCGGTCTCGATCGTGGTCGCCACCCACAACCGCTCCGCCTGGCTGCGCGCTGCGATCGACAGCGTGTTGGCCCAGGACTACCCGGATCTCGAGGTCCTCGTCGTCGACGATGGCTCGACCGACGAGACGCCGAGCGTGCTCGAGGAGTACGCCCGCCGCAACCCGCCCCGGCGCTTCCGGTTCATGCGCCAGGAGAACCAGGGCCAGGCGCGCAGCCTGAACCGCGGCTACGAGCTGGCGCGCGGGGAGATCCTCGGCTACCTCTCGGACGACGACCTGCTGGCGCCCGGGGCGATCTCCAGGCTCGCGGGCGAGCTGATCGCCGACCCCGATGCCGCTGCCGCCTACCCCGGCTACCGCGTGATCGACGGCGAGGGCCGGCTCGTGGACACGGTGAGGCCGATCGAGTACTCGTCCGTCGAAGCCGTTCGCCTGCACGACACGATCATCGGCCCCGGCGCCCTGGCACGGCGCGCGGCCCTCGAGGCATCGGGCGGCTGGGATCCCTCGCTGCGGTGGATGGGCGACTTGATCCTCTGGATGGGGGTCGGGCTCGCCGGCCGGGTGATCCGGGTTCCCGAGCCCCTCGCCTTCTGGAGGATGCACGGCGGGGCGGCGACGGCGCAGGTGGACCCCGACCATGCGAGGGAGCACGTCCGGGTTGCGGTGCGCGGGCTCGAGTTGCCGGGGCTGGGCCCGCAACCCGTCGCCGTTCGAGCGGAGGCGCTTCGCAACGCCTGCATCGTGGGGTCCTTCTGGGCCGGCGGCGCGGACTCCGGCCTCGGCCAGCGCTTCACGTCGATCGACCTCCACCGGCCCCTGGTGTCGGCGCTCGCCGCCGGGCTCAGGCCCGGCGCCGAGGCCGGGGAGCAGGAGGAGGTAGCCGGCCTCTGGCGGAGCATCTGCCGCAGCCTGACCGCGATCGCGGAGCTGCGCCGGCGGCTGGGGACGGGCCCGGGCGGGGCCGGGCCGCTCGCGCGGTCCGCCGCGGCCCCGCAAGGCGCGGGCTCCGGGCTGGAGCGAGCCCTCGCACGCCTTCGGGCCGTCGGGGTGCTCGCCGGGCCCGGCCAGCCGGAGCCCGGCGAGCGGGATGCCCGCGACCTCCGCTCGGCGCTCGTGGAGGCGGCGGCGGACTGCGGCGCCGACATCGATCCGGAGACGACGCGGTTCCTCCTCGTCGACCGCCGATCCTGGCCGATCACCGATTCCGAGCACCGGGAGCTGCTCGATCTCAGCCTCCGCCGGTCGATCGCGCGGCTGCGCGCCGCGGCCGAGGAGTACGGCCGCGAGGCGGAACGCCTGCGCGACCGGATAGCCGCACTTCCCTCCGCCCGGGAGCGCTTGTGAGCTCGGCCGGCGGCGGCGCCGGCGAGCGCGCCCTGCGGATCGCGCCGCTCGGATTGGCGCTCGCCCTCTCGGCGACGCTGCTCCTCTACTGGGGGCGCGGGCAGACCCTGGGCGGCGACGAGCTTCACTACGCGTATCGCCTGAGCGCCCAGTCGCTCGGCCACGCGATGCTCTACCCACCGCCGGACGGCTACCTGATCGCAGCCCCGCTCGCCGTCTACAAGGGCCTGTTCGAGACCGCGGGCCTCGGCGCCTACTGGGTGCACAGGCTCGTCGCGGTCGCGCTCGTGCTCGCGTGCGCGGTCCTCTTCTGGGCCGTCGCCCGCCGCGCTGTGGGCGATCTGCGGGCCCTCGCCCCGACGGTGTTGCTTCTGCTGTTCGGATACGGGTCGGAGATGGTGCTCACCGCGGAGCGGATCCCCGGGCTGATGGCTCTCGCGGCGGGCCTCGGCGCGCTCGCGGCGCTCGGCCGCCGGTCGCCGCGACGCGTCGCCGCGGCTGCCCTGCTGCTCGCCCTGTCGCTGGCGTCGCACCCGATCGGCGTCGCCTTCGCGGCCGGGGTTGCGGTGCTCGTGCTCGCGCGCCCCTCCCCGGCGCGCTGGCGAGCGGCGTGGATCTTCGCCGCGCCCGCGGCTCTCTACGCCGCGTGGTGGCTGCTGCTGCGGCCGCCGGGGCACAACCCCGCCCAGACGCGCCTGGCCGAGCTCGCCTCGTTCGTGGGGCAGTCGTGGACGGCTGCGACGGCGGCGATCTCGGGGCTCGCGGGCGTGCTCGACGGGCCCGCATACCACCACGCCCTGGGCTGGCTGGCCGCCGCTCTTCTGGCTGCCCTCGGCGCCGCGGGCGTCGTCGCCGGGCGGCGGCGGCTGCCGGCCCGCTTCTGGGCGGCGGCTGCCGCCCTGCTGACGCTCTGGATCGCGACGGGATCGACGCGCGGCAACGCGCTACTGATCGCCCTGCGGCCGGCCGACCTGCCGCGTTACGTCTTCCCCGGGTCGGTCCTGATGCTGCTGATGCTGGTCGAGCTGGCGGGCGCCCTGCGGCTGCCGTCGCGCGCGTGGCTTGCGGCGACGGGCGTGCTGGCGCTGGGCCTCGTGGCGAACGTGGATCGCCTCGAGGGCTCCGGCGAGCGGGGCCGGCGCCTTTCCGATTACGTCCGGGCCGCCCTCGGCGCCACCGAGCTGGCCGCCCCGGCGGTGCGCCCCGGCTATTACCCCTCGGCTTCTTCTACGGAGACGCGGGCAGCTACCTCGCCGCCGTGCGGGCGTTCGGCTCGATGGGCTACTCGCCTGCCGAGCTCGGGACCCGGCCCGAGGCCACGCGCCTGGCGGCCGACACGACGCTGATCGCGGCGGAGCGCCTGGGGCTGAAGCGCGCGCCCTCGCACGCGCCCGGACGCGGGACGGCGCCGCGGCTGGCGGCAGCCTTCCAGGGCCGCCCGCAGACAGCCCGTGGGTGCCTGGTGCTGCGGCCCGGGCGGGGATCCCGGCCGCTTCCCCCGCGGGCGCCAGCGGCTCCCCCGGGGCCCTCGGCGGGGCTCCCGGCGTTGGCCGAGGTGACGGCGCGGGCCCCCGGAGTCTCCGTCCACGCCCGCCGGCCGGGCCGGGTCGCGATCGCCGCCAGCCGGTTCGCCGACCCGCCCGGGGTGCCGCTCCGGATGCCGCGCTCGTCGTCCAGCGCATCGCTCGCGATCCCCACCGACGGGGCGGCGATACCCTGGCGCCTGACCGTGTACTCGGCCCAGCCCGTGTCCCTCTGCGCCCTCGCTTCGCCGGCACGATGAGGCTGGGCCGCGCCAGCGGCGTCGCGCTCGCCTGCGTGATCGTCCTCGCCTCGCCCCGGTACGCCGAGGCGGGGCTACTTCCGCTGCACGCGACGCGCGGTGCCGCGCCGGCGATCCTGGACTCGGCGGGGAGGCAGGTGCTCCTGCACGGGGTGGCGGACAACCAGCTCGGCGACTACTACCAGGTGGATCCGTCCCAGCCAACGGTCTTCCCGTTGCGCAGGCAGGACTTCACTCGCATGAGCGAGCTGGGGTTCAACGTGGTCCGGCTCGTGCTCTCGTGGTCGAGGCTCGAGCCCGAGCCCGGCCTGCTGAGCGCCAGCTACCTGCGCGAGGTGCGGCGCGCTGTGACCTGGGCGAACGCGAGCGGGCTCTACGTCGTCCTCGACATGCACCAGGACGCCTGGGGCAAGGAGGTCGCGACGCCTCCCGGCGAGACGTGCCCGCCGGGCCTCACGCCCTCGATCGGCTGGGACGGGGCGCCCGCGTGGGCCACGTACCTCGACGGGATGTCGACCTGCCACAACACGTTCCGCGAGCTCTCGCCCGCGGTCGCGGCGGCGTTCGACAACTTCTACGACGATCGCAACGGGATCCAGGCCCAGCTCGTCTGGGTCTGGTCCCGGCTGGCGAGCGCCTTCGCGGCCGATCCCGGGGTAGCCGGCTTCGACCTGTTCAACGAGCCCCATCCCGGAAGCAGGCCGGGCCCCGTCGCCGAGCAGGAGATCGGGGCCTTCTACGCGCGCGCGATCGCTGCCATCCGAGCCGCCGAGAGCGAGCGGCCCGGCGGCTTTCACCACATCGTCTTCTTCGAGCCCTCGGTGCTCTACGACGTCGCGCCCTCGCCGGCGGTCTCGCCCCCGCCCACCTTCTCGGCCGACCCCAACCTCGTGTTCGCGCCCCACCTCTACCCGGGCACGTTCTCGCCGCTTTCGACCGACCAGGCGTACCGGGCGACGGAGGCGGTCGCGGCCACTTACGGCACCGCCTTCTGGGTCGGCGAGTGGGGCTGGTACTCGCAGGATCCCCGGGACGACTACGAGAACATCCGCGACTTCGCCGCCCACGAGGACCAGGCGCTCGCCGGCGACGCCTGGTGGCAGTGGCGCCAGCGCTGCGGGGACCCGCACCAGTTCGGGGCTCCCGGCTCCCCGGGAAGGCCGATCGCGGACGGCCTCAACCGCTACCGCTGCCCCGGCGACCACCCGCTGGGCATACCGCCGACCACCCGCCAGGTCCTGAGCCGCGCTTACGCCCGCGCTGCCCCCGGCCGGATCGAGAGCATGCTGAGCGATCCCGCCAGCGGCGAGTTCCGGCTTCGCGGCTTCGACCCCGATCCGGGCGGAAGCTGCCTGCTCGAGGTATGGACGCCCGCCGGGCCCGGCGGGCGCCCGCGCTTCGCGGCGACCGGCGTCGAGCGGCTCAGCACCCGCGCCGCGCGCGGCGGCTGGATCACGACGGGCTGCGCCCGCGGCTCCTACGAGCTCGACCGCTAGCCGATTCCCGCCTGCTCGCAGAAGCGGGCGAGGACGATGCGGGCGTCGAAGTGCTCCTCCGCCAGACGGCGGGCGGCGGCGCAGTGCTCCTCGTAGCGCGCCGCGATGTCGGCGGCGCCGGCCACCGCCTCGTCGAGGGTGGCGAACGCGACCAGCCCGTCGCCGGCCGGTAGCAGGCGGCTGAAGCCGGTCTCCTGGACGAGGGCGGGCCGGCCCGAGGCCAGGTAGCGGGTGGTGCGATCGCTGAACCAGCCGCACCGCGTATCCACGTAGATCCCCTGGGCGACGGAGAACTCGGCGCCGGATTCCTGGACGTAGGCGCGGAACGAGTCGGGGTCGCCGGCCACCTGCCGCGGGTCCACGAGGCGCCAGCCCGCCGCGATCAGGGCTTCCCGGTCGCGGGTGTCGGCGGGGTGGATGTCGAGGGCGATCTCGAACGCCTGGCGGGAGCGCCGGGGCAAGTCGATGAACTTGCGGAACTCGTGCAGCTTGAGGCCGTACGTGCGCCCGGCGTGCTCGATCCGCCCGAACGGGCCGCGCCAGGTGGCGATCGTCGTGAAGCGGTCGAGCTCCCCCGCCGGCGCGGCCGGCCAGTCGGCGAGCACCACGGGCGGCTTCACCGGGCGCCACTCGATGCCGTCCGTCGGGATGGGGCAGCCCGGCGTTCCGATCAGCTCCCCGATCGTGAAATAGAGGTCGTGGCCGGCGACGTTCGCCCCCGGGAGCCCCTGGTGGTGCCAGAGCTGGGTGAAGCCCGGATCGATGTCCACCATCACCCGCCGGCGGAACGAGGCGAAGAGGGCGGGGAGCGTGAGGTGGCCGCTGATGTTCACGAGCGTGGCCTCCGGGGCCAGCGCCTCGAGCTCGGCGAGGCCGGGCCCGGCGAGTGCCTCGCCGCCGGCCAGGAGCGTCGCGCGCCCGGCAAGGCCGAAGCTCTCGGTAACCGTCGCGAACCAGCGCAGGGCTTGGGGGTCGGGATCGGCACTTCGCAGCTCCTCGACGAAGCGCACATCGAGGCCGAGCTGCTGGAGGCCACGGACCCAGCTCATCCGCACCCATGCCTCGCCGCCGCTGCCAGCCTTGTTGGCCAGCGCCCCGGCCACGACGACGACGGTCATGCCACCCCCAGCTCGCCGAGCAGCCGCGGCAGGACCCGGCCCGCCGCCAGGTGCTCCTCGGCGAGCTCGCGCGCGGCGCGGCTGTGGCGCGGGTAGTCGCTCAGGATCTCGTCACATCCAGCGGCCGCCTCCTCCAGGGTGGAGAACGCGATCAGCCCGTCGCCGCACGGAAGCGCCCCGGCGAAGCCGGTGTCCTGGGCGAGCACCGGGCGCCCGCTCGCCAGGTAGCAGGCGCTCCGGTCGCTGAACCAGCCGCTCCGCGTGTCCACGTAGAGGTTCTTCGCGATCATGAGCTCGGCCGACGAGGCCTGCACGTAGGCGCGGTAGCGCCACGGGTCGCCGGCTGCGGCCCGGGGATCGGCCAGCTTCCAGCCGCGCTCCTCGAGGAGCCGGCGGTCGGCGGCGTCCGCATCGTCGATGTCGAGGGCGAGCTCGAACTCGGCGGAGGCTCGCGCCGGAAGCTCGGCGAAGCGCCGCAGCTCGTGGACGCGCAGCCCGTAGGTGCGCCCGCCGTACTCGATCGGGCCGAAGGGGCCGCGCCAGCTCGCCACGCTCGTGAACCGCCCGCCCCCGCCGGGCAGCGCGGGCCACTCGGACAGCTCGACGGGCGGAAGCGTGTGGACCCAGTCCAGCCCCAGGGCCGGGATCGTGCAGCCGGGCTCGCCGATCCGGGTGCCGACGGTCACGTAGCGGTCGTGGCCCTCGATCGGTAGCGCGAGCCCGAGCTCCTGCCACATCTGCCCGAACCCCGGGTCGATGTCGAGGAAGGCGCGCAGCGGCGCCGCCGCGAGCACCTCCTCGTCGTCGACGTAGCCCATGACGTTCAGCAGCAGCGCCGCACCGCGCGCCGTCTCCACGACCTCGCGGCGGGGCCTGCCGGCCGTGTCGCGCCCGCCGTCGTAGCTGAGCGACCAGCTGTCCGCGAGCCCGAAGCGCTCCATCACCTCGGCCATGTAGCGCAGGTTGAAGGAGGAGCGAAAGCCGGCCGGGGCCCCCGACCCGTCCACGCACATCCCGGGCTCGAGCCGGTCCACGAAGAGCACCTCCCAGCCCAGGCTCCGGAAGCCGAGGAGGTACTGGAGGAAAACCCAGGTGTGGCCTCCGTGCCAGGGGCGCTGGGCGAGCGACCCGCCGATGACTATGGTCCCGGAAATCTGAGCGCTCCGACCGTCATCGTCAGCGGCATGATCGCAGCGACACCCGGCCAGGGAGGGGCCGCCTGGGCGGTTCTCCAGTACCTGCTCGGCCTGCGCCGGCTCGGCTGCGACGTGCACTTCGTCGAGCCGATCGCCGCCGGGACGGTGCCGGAGGCGTCCGCGCGCTACGCGGCCGGGGCCATGGAGCGCTTCGGCCTCGGCGGGCGCTGGGCGCTCCTGCCCGAGGGCGGCGGCGATCCGGTCGGCCTCTCGCGCCCGGCGCTCCGCGAGCTCGCGCGGCGAGCCGACCTCCTGCTGAGCGTCTCGGGGATGCTGACGGACCCCGACGTGCTCGAGGCCATCCCGGTGCGCGCCTACCTGGACCTCGATCCGGTCTTCAACCAGCTCTGGCACGCGGTCGAGGGCGTGGACATGCGCTTCGACGCCCACACGCACTTCGTCAGCGTCGCCGACGCGATCGGCGCTCCCGGCTCGCCCGTCCCCGACTGCGGCCGCGACTGGATCCCGACGCTGCCCCCCGTCGTGCTGGAGGAGTGGCCGTTCGCGCCCCGGCTCGAGCGGCGGGCGCTGACCACCGTCGGCCACTGGCGGAGCTACGGCTCGATCCACCACGAGGGCGTCCACTACGGCCAGAAGGCGCACGCGCTGCGGCCGCTGCTCGACCTCCCGCGCCGCACCAGGGCGCGGTTCGAGCTCGCGCTCGCGATCCACCCCGGCGAGGCGAGGGACCTCGCCGCGCTCGAGCGCGGCGGGTGGACGATCCTCGACCCGGCCGAGGTGGCGTTCACGCCCGGCGACTACCGCCGCTTCGTCCAGGGCTCGTGGGCCGAGCTGGGCGTCGCCAAGCTCGGCTACGTCGCGGCCGGCTGCGGGTGGTTCAGCGACCGAAGCGCCTGCTACCTGGCGAGCGGGCGGCCGGTGATCGCCCAGGACACCGGCTTCACGCGGCGGCTCCCCCAGGGCGCTGGCCTCTTCGCCTTCGCGGGCGCCGATGACGTCGTCGGGGCCATCGAGGAGCTCGAGCGCGACTACCGCGCGCACCGCGTGGCGGCGCGGGAGCTCGCCCGCGAGCACCTCGGCTCGGACCGCGTGCTCGGCTCGCTCCTGGAGCGGCTGCTCGGATGAGCGCCCGGGTGAGCGATGCGGAGCTCCTGGCGGAGCTTGGCGGCGCGCTCGATGGCGCGGCGATCGTCGGCGTCGAGCGGCGGCCCTACCGGTACGCGACCAGCGCGCCCCTGGAGGAGGTGCGCCTGGTGCTCGACGGCGGGGAGGAGGCTCTCCTGATCCTGAAGGACATGGCTCGCGACCGGCTGCTGGGCGATGCGCCGGCCGCGAAGCCCGAGTTCCTCTACGAGCCGCGGCGGGAGGCCCGCACCTACCGCGCCATCCTCGCCTCCGCCGGGATCGGGCCGCGCTGCTTCGCGGCCGTGGAGCGGGAAGGCCGCTGCTGGATCTTGATCGAGAAGGCCCCCGGCGTCGAGCTCTGGCAGGTTGGGGACATGGACGTCTGGGCGGGCGTAGCGCGCTGGCTCGGCGGCTTTCACGGGCGCTTCTCGAAGTCGCCGGAAGAGCTGCGGAAGGCCAACCCCTACCTGCTCGATTACTCGAGCGGCTGGTTCCGGAGCTGGCGCGACCGGGCCCGCGCGGCGCTCGAGCGGGCGAGCGATCCCCGGGCGGCGGCGCTCGGCGAGGCCCTCGGCCGCTACGAGGCGGTGCTGACGGCGCTCGCCTCGCTGCCGCGATCGCTGGTGCACGGCGAGCTCTATCCCTCGAACGTGCTCGTCGACCCGGAGAGCACGCCGCGTCGCGTCTACCCGGTGGACTGGGAGATGGCGGGCGTCGGGCCGGGCCTGCTCGACCTCGCGGCGCTCGCGGGAGGCTACGGCGAGGCCGAGCGGCGCCCCCTGGCCGAGGCGTACGCCGAGGGGCTGGCCGAGAGCGGCGCGACCGTGCCTGCCGCGCTGGAGGAGGGGCTCGCCGCCTGCCGAATGCACCTCGCGATGCAATGGCTCGGGTGGGCGGAGGGCTGGCGGCCGCCCCCGGAGCACGCCCACGACTGGCTCGGCGAGGCGGCCGGGCTCGCCTTGGAGCTGGGCCTTTGAGCGGGCGGGTCCTGATCGTCAACGCCGACGACTTCGGCCGCTCCCCGGGCGTGAACGAGGGCGTGATCCGCTGCCACGAGCGCGGCATCGTGACCAGCGCCTCGCTCATGGTCCGGTGGCCGGCGGCCGAGGAGGCGGCCGCCTACGCCCGTCGCAGCCGGCTCGGCGTCGGCCTCCACCTCGACCTGGGGGAGTGGGAGTACCGCGACGGCGAGTGGCGGCCACGTTACGAGGTCCTCCCCGAGATGAGCGCGGCGGCGGTGGCGGAGGAGCTGGCGCGCCAGGCCGAGGCCTTCGAGCGCCTGGTCGGCCGCCCGCCCGACCACCTCGACTCGCACCAGCACGTCCATCGCGACGAGCCGGCCCGAGGGGCAGCTCTGGCGTTCGCGGGGCGGCTCGGCGTGCCGGTGCGGGAGCTCTCGCCGGGCGTCGCCTACAGCGGCGCTTTCTACGGCCAGGACGGGAGGGGCGCGCCGGTGCCCGAGGCGATCGAGCCGGAGGCCCTGGTGCGCCTGATCGAGGCGCTGCCGACCGGGGTGACCGAGCTCGCGTGCCACCCGGCGACGCGCGTGGACCACCCGAGCACCTACGCCGAGGAGCGGCTGCGCGAGGCCGAGGCCCTCTGCGATCCGCGCGTGCGCTCCGCGATCGAGCGCTGCGGCGTCGTGCTTCGCACGTTCGCTGATCTCGCCTGACCGCCGAGGATCGCGTCCGGCGGGGCAGCTTCGCCACCAACGGCGGTCAGCGATCCACCCCGCCGGGCGCGGCGAAGATCACATCGCCCGCGCTCGGGCCGCTGGTATCTTGCCCCGCCGAGGAGAGGCGCGCCGCACCGGCCCGCCACAGCGAAAGGGAAGGAGCCCACTTGCGCACTCGAGGAATCGCCCGCATCGGAGCCCCGCGCGTCCTCTTGGCGCTCGCCGCGCTTCTCGGGCTGGCCCTCTCCACGCCGGCCGTCGCGTCCGCGAAGCACGAGCTGCCGGTGATGACGCGCAATCTCTACCTCGGGGCCGACCTCGGGCCCGCGATCAGGGCCACGAGCACGAACGACTTCATCCGCAAGAACGGGCAGATCCTGCGCGACGTGGACACGAACAACTTCCCCGTGCGGGCGAAGGGGCTGGCGCAGGAGATCCTGAGCAAGAACCCCGACCTGGTCGGGCTCCAGGAGGTCGCCCTGTGGCGCACCGGCCCGCTCAACGACCTGGCGCCGATAACCCACAACTTCACGGCCAGCGACGTCAAGTACGACTTCCTCCAGCTCCTGCTCGACCAGCTCAACAAGCAGCGCGACCGCTATCGCGTGGTGACCGTCCAGCGGGAGTTCGACTTCGAGGCTCCGGCCGACTACAACGGCGTCTCCGGCGACGGGGACCTGCCGGGGCTGAACGACGACGGCGAGCTGAACGGGCGCCTCACGATGCGCGACGTGATCCTGGCCAAGACGGGCGGCAACGTGAAGACGCGCAACGCCGGCGGCGGCAACTTCCAGACCCTCTACACGCCGGTGATCTCGGGGATCCCGGTCACTGTCGAGCGAGGCTGGACCCAGGTCGACGCCCGGGTGCGCGGAAGCGACTGGTTCCGCTTCGTCAACACCCACCTCGAGGCCTTCGGCGATCCGACGATCCGGGAGGCGCAGGCGAAGGAGCTGGTCGCCCCGGGTGGGCCGGCGACCGGAAGCCTGCCCGTGATCCTGGTCGGCGACCTGAACTCCGACGACGACACGGTCCAGGACGGCGACCGCCTCGCCTACCAGGCGCTGCTCGACGCCGGTTTCGCGGAGCGCTCGACGGCGGACCCGCTGGGCTGCTGCCTGAACACCAGCATCCTCACCGACAACTTCGGGAGCGTCGGCGACTTCGACCACCAGGTCGACCACGTGATGACGAACGATCCCGCCGTGACCCTGCTCGACTCGTCGGTGACGGGCCGCGCGCCGGTGAACGGCTACTGGGACTCCGATCACGCGGGCCTCTTCAGCGAGCTGCAGATCCCGTAGGCGCCGCCCCGAGCGGCCCCGCCGGCGCTCGGATCGCCCGCCGGCGGCTCAGATGGCGCCGTCGTCTTCGTCCTCGCCCGGGCGCTCGATCACCTCGTGCTCCTCCTCCGGGTCGGGGGCGTGCTCGGGCGGCTCCGTCGCCGGGCCGCCCTCGGTGCCCTCCTCGCCGGGCCGGGGGATCTCGGGCTTCTCGATCATGCGTTCCTCCTCTCGCCCTCTGGAGTGCCGGCCGTCCTTCGCGTCGCGGGTTCCCGGGCGCGGGTGCGGCAAACAGGGGGCCCGATCGGTTAGGTTCCGGGCACCCGAACCGACCGGAGGGGCCCCAGTGGTAGAAGTCAGCCAGCTAAAGAGGATCCCGCTGTTTGCCGGCGTCGACGACGACGCGCTCCGGCAGGTGGCGACGTTCGCGACGCTCGAGGAGTGGGACGAGGGTCGCGAGATCGTGAAGGAGGGCGGTTACGCCAACCACTTCTACGCGATCGAGGAGGGGACCGTGCGGGTCGAGCGCGACGGCCAGCACGTGGCCGATCTCGGCCCGGGCGACGTGTTCGGCGAGACGGCCCTGCTCGAGAAGCAGGAGCGCACGGCGACCGTGACCGCGAGCTCGCGCGTGAAGCTGATCAAGATCGAGCACTGGGAGCTGAGCCGGATGAAGAAGCACCTCCCGGAGGCGTACGCCGAGCTCCAGCGCAAGGTCGAGGAGCGCAAGGCCTCCTAGAGGCCGCGCGGCGGCCCTCCTGCCGCTGTAGACTGCGGCGCCACATAGGCCCGGCGTCAAGGGAAGTCCGGTGTGAATCCGGCGCGGTCCCGCCACTGTGACCGGGCGTGCGGCCCCGCACGATGCCACTGGGGAAGCCCCAGCTTCCCTGGGAAGGCGCGGCGCCGTAGCCCCCGGAAGCCAGGAGACCTGTCCCGGGCAAGCCGTAATCGACCCTCGAGGAAAGGGTGGCTCCAGATGGAATCTCCACTGCGCTCGCGCCTCCTGGCGCCCGCCTTCGCCCTCCTGCTCGCTACCGCGGCGCTCGCACCCGCGGCGCAGGCCCGCGTCCGCGCGGAGTTGCGGGTCGAGGGCCCGAAGGTGACCCTCGACCCCGGCCATCGCTACCGGACCGGGACCGAGCGGATCACGCTCGCCACGCGCTCCGACTGCTCGAGCAAGCACCGGAGGGTCCGCGTGAGCGGGCCCACCGCGCTCGGGATCGTGCAGTCGGCGATCGCGGCCGGCTCCGAGGTCTCCGGCCGGCTTCGGCCGCTGCGCGTCAGCACGTTCCCGAGCGTTCCCGGCTCCTACTTCGCGTGCCGGATCGGCGATTTCTCCAGCGATCCGGGCTACTGGCTCTACCGGGTGAACCACGTGGCTCCGAGCGTCGGCGCCAATCAGTACCGCCTGCACCGTCGCGACCAGGTGCTCTGGTACTACGCGGACTTCACTCGCCACATCAACACTGGAGACGAGCTCGCCCTGCGGGCGCCGCGCAGGGCCACCGCGGGCGAGCCGTTCACGGTGAGGGCCTTCGCCTACGACGACGCCGGGGAGCGCTCCCCCGCGGCGGGGGTGAAGGTGCGCGGCGGTGACGCGACCGTCGTGACCGGCGCCGGAGGCAGGGCGCAGGTGACGGTGTCCTCGCCTGGCAAGGCGCGGCTGGTCGCGGTCCACCGTCCCGACATCCCCTCGAACAGGGAGCGCGTCAAGGTCAGGTGATCCCCCGGGCGCGCAGCCTCGCGGCGGCGGCGGCAAGCGGGCTCGCAGCCGCCGCGGCTGGCTGCGGGCTCGGCTCGGGCCCGGGCTCGCCCGGCACCGCGACCCTCGTCGTCACGCGCGACTACGGGGCCGAGCGTCTCGTCTCGGCCCGCGAGCAGGACCCGCCCGCGGCGGAGACGGTCCTCCGCTTCCTCGATCGCGCCGCCCGCATCACCACCCGGTACGGCGGCGGGTTCGTCCAGTCGATCAACGGGCTCGCTGGCGGCGAGCGCGGCGGGCGGCGCTTCGACTGGTTCTTCTACGTCAACGGCGTGGAGTCGCCGACCGGGGCGGCCGAGGTGACGGTCCACGGCGGCGACGCCGTGTGGTGGGACTACCGCGACTGGACGGCGGCGATGCGCGTGCCCGCCGTGATCGGCCAGTGGCCGCAGCCCTTCGCGGGGGCGTCCGGCCCGGTCCCGGTTCTCTGCGCGACGCGGCGCGCGCTCTGCGCCCGGGTGGCCCGGAGCATCGCATCGGCGGGCGCGGCGCCGCGCCCGATGGCCTTCGCGCCAGGCGCGCGAGCGGGCTCGCTGCGGGTGATCGTCGGCGCCTGGCCGCGGATCAGGCGCGATCCGGCGGCGGGCCTCCTCGCCGGCCCGCCATCGGGCAGCGGGGTCTTCGCCCGCTTCAGCCCCGGCGGTGCGCTGAGCGCGCTCGACGCCGGCGGCGGATCGGCGGCGACGTTCCGCTCGCGGGCGGGCCTGCTCGCGGCCGTCCGCGACGGCGAGCGCCCCCCCACGTGGCTGGTCAGCGGCACCGACGCGGCCGGGGTCGGGCGGGCCGCGGCGGCGCTCGCCCCCGCCGGCCTTCGCGACCGCTACGCGCTCGCGATCAGCCCGGCGGGCCGGATGCTGGCGCTGCCGGTGGCCGAGGCGGGGCGGTGAGGTCCGCGCTCGCCTATTCCCCGCGCCGCGGCCCGCTCGGCCAGGGCGGGGCGCTCGCCGCCTGCGCCTACCTGTGGTCGTTCGCCCTCGCCGCGCTGGCTTTCGACAACCCCATCGTCATCGCCGGCGCGGGGGCCGCGGTCGCGGCTGCGGGGATGGCCGCCGGGGCGCGCCGCGCCCTGGCGCTCGCGGCGCGCTGGGGGCTGTCGCTGGCGGCGCTCATGGTCGTTGTCAACGGCTTGGTGTCCGGGCGGGGCGACACCGTGGTCGTCTACGGCATCGACCTGCCGCCGCTGGCCCGAGTGATCACCCTCGAGTCGCTCGCCGAGGGCGCGGTGCTGGGGCTGCGCGTCGCGGTCCTCATGGTCGCGTTCGCGGTCCAGACGGCTTGCGTGGACCCGGACTCGCTGCTGCGGCTGCTGCGGCCGCTCGCCGCGCGCTCGGCCCTCACCGCGACCATGATCGCGCGCATGGCGCCGCTGGCGGCCGCCGATGCCGCGCGGCTCCGCGACGCGGCAGCCCTGCGCGGCCCGGCCGCGGCACCGGCCGGCCGGGGCGCCCTTCTCCAGCGCCTGGTCGCGGGCTCGCTCGATCGCGCGCTCGACGCCGCGGCGACGCTCGAGCTCCGCGGCTACGCGGGCACGGCGCCGCGGAGCGCCCGCGGGCGCCGCCGCTCGCGGCACGACCCGGCCCTCTGGGGCGTGGCGCTCGCGGTGGGCGCGAGCGTCCTCGCCGCCCGCCTCGGCGGCGCCGGCGGCTTCGACCCCTACCCTGCGGTCGCGCTCGACGCGGGCCCGGCGACGCTGGCGCTCGCGGCGGCGCTGCCGCTCCTGGCCCTCGTCCCGTTCGCCCGCGATGCCTGAGGCGCTCATCCAGATCGCGGGGCTCACCTATCGCTACCCGGACGCGCGCGGCGCCGCCCTCTCGGGGGTCGACTTCGAGGTCGCCGAGGGCGCGTTCCTCGTCGTCGCCGGGCGCTCGGGCTCGGGCAAGTCCACGCTCCTGCGCGCCTGCTGCGGCCTCGTGCCCCACTACCACGGGGGCGAGATCTCGGGACGGATCGAGGTCGCGGGCCTCGACGTGCGCGACCACGGGCCCGCGGAGCTGGGCGGGGTCGCCGGCCTCGTGGCCCAGGATCCGGAGACGCAGGTGGTCGCCACCACCGTCCGGGCCGAGCTCGAGCTCCCGCTCGAGCTGCGCGGCGAGCCCGCCGCCAGCCGCGCGCGGGCGATCGAGGAGGTGGCGCTCGCGCTGGCCATCCCGCACCTGCTCGACCGCCCCTGCGACACGCTCTCGGGCGGGGAGCTCCAGCGGGTCGCGCTGGCGGCCGCGCTGGTTGTCCGCCCCCGCGTCGTGCTGCTGGACGAGCCGACCTCGCAGCTCGACCCGGTCGCCGGCGACGAGCTGATCTGGCTCCTGCGGCGCCTGAACGAGGAGTGGGGGCTGACCGTGGTCGTCGCCGAGCACCGGCTCGAGCGCTGCCTGCACAGCGCGAGCCAGGTGCTCGCGCTGCGCGACGGGACGGTCGCCTTCCGCGGGCCGCCGGGGGGCTTCCTCGAATGGGCGCTGGCGGCCGACGCGGCCCTCGCCACCCCCGCCGCGCGCCTCTTCGCGCTCGCGGGCATCCGCCCGCTGCCGGTCGGCGTCAAGGAGGCGCGCGCGGCCCTGGGCCCGCTGGCGCCGCAGCCAGGCCAGCGGCCGGCGCCGGCCGGGCGGTCGGCCGCCCGGCGGCGAGGGAGGCGCGCGACGGCCTTGCGCGCGCGCGGCCTCTGGGTCAGCCGCGACGCCGGCGATGGGCCGCGCGAGGTGCTGCGCGGGCTCGAGCTCGAGATCGCGGCCGGGGAGCGCGTGGCGCTCATGGGCCGAAACGGCGCCGGCAAGACGACGCTCTTGCGGGCGATCGCCGGGCTCGAGCCGCCGCTTCGCGGGCGGATCGAGGCGCCGCGCGGGTCGGCGCTCGTGCCGCAGAGCCCCGGCGACCTCTTCCTGCGCGAGCGAGCCGGGGAGGAGCTGCCCGGGCCGGCCGGCCGGGAGGCGCTCGCCCGCGCAGGGCTCGGCTGGGCCGAGGCAGCCGATCCCCGTGACCTGTCCGGCGGCGAGCGCGAGCGGCTCGCCCTGGCGATCGTGATGGCGGGGCGCGACGGAGTGGGGGGAGAGCCGCCCGGCCTCGTCTGCCTCGACGAGCCCACGCGCGGGCTCGACCGGGCCCAGAAGGCCGAGCTCGCGGCGTGGCTGGCCGAGCTGGCCGGCGAGGGAGCCGCAGTGCTCCTCGCCACGCACGAGGTCGAGCTCGCGGCCGGGTTCGCCGAGCGCGTGGTGCTGCTCGGAGACGGCGCCATCATCGCCGACGGCCCGCCGGCCGAGGTGCTGGCGGGCGGCTGGTACTTCGCCACCGAGGTGGCGCGGATCCTCGGCGGCGGCGCCATCTCGCCCGAGGAGGGGGCTGCTCTCCTGCGGGCGCGCGCCCGCTCGCCGGAGGCGGTCGGATGAGCTGGGGCCTGGCGACCCTGGGCCTGCTCGGCCTGGTGCTCGCCGGGGGCTTCGCCTGGTACGAGCGCTCGCGCCCGCCCGCGCGCATGATCGCCCTCGTCGCCGCGCTGGCCGCCCTCGCCGTCGCCGGCAGGCTGGCGCTCGCCGCGATCCCCGACGTGGTCGCCACCACGGACATCGTGCTGATCACGGGCCTGGCGCTCGGCGCAGGCCCGGGCTTCGCGGTCGGGGCGCTCGCGGCGCTGGTATCCAACCTCTGGCTCGGGCAGGGGCCGTGGACGCCCTGGGAGATGGCCGGGTGGGGGATGGCAGGCCTCGGCGGCGCCGCCCTCGGGCGCCTGGCCGGCCCGGGCATCGGGCGCTTGCCGCTCGCGATCGCCTGCGCCGTCGCCGGGTTCGCCTACGGGGCCCTGCTCGACCTCTCGGTGATGGTCACCTACGGTGGCGAGCAATCGCTCGCCCGCTACCTGGCGCTCTCGGCGCGCGGCCTCCCCTTCAACGTCGCCCATGCGGCCGGCAACTTCGCCATCGCGCTAGCCGCCGGGCCGGCGCTGGCCCGCATGATCGCCCGCTGCCGCGCGCGCTTCGAGCACCGCTGGCTGGAGGCGCCCGGAGCCGCGTCCCCGGCGAGGGGCGCGGCCGCGGCGCTCCTCGTCCTGGCAGTGGCGAGCGCCGCGCTCGCGGCCGCGCCGGCGCCGGCGCGGGCGGGCGTGGGCCAGCAGGCTCGCGCCTGGCTGGAGCGGCAGATGAACGGCGACGGGGGCTTCGGGGCCAGCCCCGGCGATCGCTCGAGCCCGGCGATGACGGGCTGGGCGATGCTCGGCCTCGAGGCGGCGGGGCGCAACCCGCTCGATCTTGGCCGCGGCGGGGCCAACCCGGTCGCGTACCTGCGGGCGAGCGCTGGGAGGCTGCGCTCGACCGGGGACCTGGAGCGAACGATCCTCGCCCTGGCCGGGGCCGGGGTGAGCGTGCGGCGCTTCGGCGGTCACGACCTGGTGGCGGAGCTCGAGGCGAGGCGCGATCGGGACGGCTCGTTCGACGGCCAGGTGAACCTAACCGCGTTCGGGATCCTGGCGCTCGAGGCGGCGCACGCCGGGCGAGCGGCGCCGTCGGCGCACTGGCTCGAGCGCCAGCAGAACCGCGACGGCGGCTGGGGCTTCGCCCCGGACGCCCCGAGCGACGCCGACAGCACCGGCGCCGCGCTCCAGGGGCTCGCCGCCGCCGGCGGCGCGCGCGGCGCGCTCGCGGCGGGGGTGCGCTTCCTCAGGCGGACGCAGGATCGCGACGGGGGCTTCGCCCTCTCCGAGTCGGCGGAGTCGAACTCGCAGTCGACGGCCTGGGCGGTCCAGGGCCTCGTCGCCGCCGGGGTGAACCCGGCCGGCGTGCGCGCCCGGGGGCGGAGCCCGCTCGACTACATGGCCGCGCGCCAGGCCGCCGACGGCCACTTCGAGTACTCGGCCGCCAGCGACCAGACGCCCGTCTGGGTCACCGGCCAGGTCCTGATGGCCGTGGAGCGAAGGGCGCTGCCCCTGGCCCCGGTGCCGCGTGCTCCTCGCCGCGGCGCGGGCGCGGGCGAGGCCGCCCGGCGAGCCGCGAGCGCGCGGCCGGCGCCGCCGGCCGGCGCCCCGGGGCCGAAGCGCAGCCCGGCGGCCGAGGGCGGATCCCGGGCCCGGAAGGCTCGGGGCGCCGGAGCCGGCCGGGGGCGGGCGCTCGCCGCCGCCGCGCGAGAGGCCCGCGCCTCGTCGGGGCGCCCGGCGGCGCTCGCGACGGCGCCCGCGGAGCGCGGCGGGACTCCCTCCGCGGCCTACGTGCTCGGCGGCCTCGCCGCCCTGGCGGCGCTCCTCGGCGCCGGGTACGTCGCCTACCGGCGCCGGATCCTCCGCTAGCGGCCGGATAGCGTTTCGCCCATGCTGGAACGCGCGCAGGCCCTGGAGGCGATCGCGGGCGAGCGGTTCGACGTCGTCGTGATCGGCGGCGGCATCACCGGCGCCGGCGTCGCCCTCGACGCCGCCTCGCGCGGCTATGCCGTCGCGCTCGTCGAGCGCGACGACTACTCGAGCGGCACGTCGAGCCGCTCCTCGAAGATGGTCCACGGCGGCCTGCGCTACCTGCAGCACTTCGATCTGGGCCTGGTCCGCGAGGCGCTCCTGGAGCGCCAGCTCCTGGTCCAGCTCGCGCCGCACCTCGTGTACCCGACGCCGTTTTTGGTGCCGTCGCTGAGCGGCGAGCGCCTCAGCCGGCGGATCGGGGTCGGCCTGAACCTGTACGACGTGATGGCGACGACGCGGGTCGGCCAGGCGCGCCGCGAGCGGGCGGCCCGGGAGCAGGCCGGCGACTACTGGGCGCCGGACCGCCACCGCACGATCCCGGGGCAGGAGGCGGCGGAGCTAGTGCCGGCGCTCAGGGACCTCGAGCCGGGCGAGGCCTACCTCTTCTACGACTGCCAGACCGACGACTCGCGCCTCGTGCTCACCGTGCTCGGCGAGGCCGAGCGCTTCGGCGCCGTGAGCGCGAACCGCCTGGAGGTGACGGAGCTCCTGCTCGACGAGCGCCGGGCGGCTGGCGTGATCTGCCGCGATCGCGAGTCGGGCGAGGAGCTGGCCGTCCGGGCGGCCAGCGTCGTGAACGCAACCGGCGTCTGGGCCGATCGCCTGCGGCCGGAGGAGGTCATCGACGAGGAGGACGTGCCCAGGATCGCCCCGAGCCGCGGCACGCACATCACGATCGCGGCCGAGAAGCTGCCCCTGGGCTCGGCCGCGTGCATCGTCCCGGCGGGCGAGGAGCGCACGATCTTCGTGCTCCCCTGGTACGGGCGGGTCCTGGTCGGCACGACTGACCGCGACTACGAGGGCGACCTGCGGCACGTCCAGCCCTCGGGCGAGGACATCGACTACCTGCTCGACGCCGTGAACTCGTTCTTCGGCCTCGAGCTGGGCGCGGGCGACATCACCGGCGCCTACGCGGGCGTGCGGCCGCTGATCTCGAGCGGCGACCCGCGCAAGTCCGTGGACATCTCGCGGCGGGCCGAGCTCTACGAGACCTCGTCGGGCATGCTCACGATCACGGGCGGGAAGCTGACGACGTTCAGGCGGATGGCCAAGCAGGTGGTGGACCGGCTCGTGGAGCGGGAGGGGCGCGATGCTCCGTGCCGCACCGACGACATCCCCCTCGGCCTCCCGGCCGACGAGGCGGACCTCGAGCCGCCCCCGGGGCTCGACGCCGCGGCGCTTCCGGCCGGGCACCGCGAGCTGCTCGCGTTCCGGTACGGCCACGCCGCCCGCGAGGTGCTGCGCGTCGCGGCCGAGCGCCCCGAGCTGGCGCGGCCGATCGTCGGCGGCCAGCCCGACCTGCTGGCCGAGGCCGTGATCGCCGCCCGCCGCGAGCAGGCGAGGTCGGTGGCCGACGTCCTTTTGCGCCGCACGCGGCTGGGCATCCTCGCGGCGCCGGAGCTGCGCTCCGCCGAGGCCGTCCTGCCCGTTGCCGAGGCGATGGGGGCGGAGCTGGGGTGGGATGCCGCCCGCGTGCGCCGCGAGGCCGAGGCGTGGGTCGAGGAGTCGCGGGCCGAGGGCGTGGACCCGGCGAATAATCTCCGGGCATGAGCAGCGAAGCGGGAAGCCTCGAGCGCGCCCACCTGGCCGAGCTCCACGCGCTCGCGGCCGAGCGCGGCATCGCCGGCTACCGGCTGCTCCGCCGCGAGGAGCTGATCGCAGCGCTGCGGGGCGAGGCCGAGGCGCCCGCGCGGCCGCAGCGGGAGCGCGTGCGCCTCCTCGCCGGCCCGGAGGCGGAGTCCGAGGCGGGCCGCGAGGAGCCGACGGAGGACGTGACGGGGGTGCTCGAGCTCACCCCGCAGCGGTACGGGTTCATCCGCCTCGGCGGGCTCGGGGGCGGCGGCGAGGACGTCTACATCTCGGCCTCGCAGGTGCGCCGCTGCGAGCTGCGCGAGGGCGACGAGGTGAGCGGCCCGGCGCGGCCGCCGCGGCGCGGGGAGCGCCACCGCGCGCTCGTGCACGTGGACCGGGTGAACGGCGCCGAGCCGCAGCTCGGCCGCCCGCGCTTCGAGGACCTGACCGCGGTGGCGCCTTCGCGGCGCATCGCGCTCGACCGCGATCCGGGCGACGTGCTGCTGCGCGCGGTGGACCTGCTGGCCCCGCTAGCGCTCGGGCAGCGCGTCCTGGTGCGCGCGGCGCCGCGATCGGGGCGCACGACGCTGCTCCGCTCGATCGCCCGCGCGGTGGCGGCGGGCGGGGAGGCGGAGGTGATCGTCCTGCTCGTGGACGAGCGCCCCGAGGAGGTCACGGCGTGGCGCGAGGCCGTGCCCGCGGCCGAGCTCGCGAGCGCGCCGGCCGACATGCGCCCGGCCGATCAGGTCCGCACCGCCCGCCTGGCGCTCGAGCGAGCCCGGCGGCGGGCCGAGTCGGGCGCCCACGCGGTGCTGCTCGTGGATTCGCTCTCGCGGCTCGCGGTGGCGGCTGGCGACGTGGCCGAGGTGAAGCGCCTGTTCGGCTCGGGCCGGGCGCTGGCCGGCGATGCGGCCGGCTCGCTCACGGTCGTCGCCACCGTAGTCGCCGGCGCCGACGACGGCGGCGCCGCCGAGCGCGCCGTCGCGACCACCGAGAGCGCGCTCGTCACGCTCGCGCCGGAGCTGGCGCGCGCGGGCGTCGTGCCGGCGCTCGTGCCCGCGGAGTGCAGCGTCGCGGCCGAGGAGTCGCTGCGCGAGGCCCAGGAGCTGGAGGCGGCGCGCCGCCTGCGATCGCTCCTGGCCGACCTCGACCCGCGCGAGGCCGCGGGCCTCTTGCGCGAGCGGATCGAGGCGACGGCCTCGAACCGGGACCTCCTGGCAGCGCTGTAGCCGCGCTCAGCGCCGGTACGCGAGCGCCGCCCACGAGGGCTCGCGCGAGAGCTCGATGGGCTCGGCGTCGCGGTCGGGCTGGACGTAGCCGAAGGTGTTGGTCTCGGGCTCGAAGACGACGTCGAGCTCGCCCTCCTTGACCCGCTGGTCGAGCCAGGCGCCGCGGAAGACGAGGCGGCGGATCCAGTGGACGAGGCTCCGGTGGGCCGGGCCGACGAGCTCGGTCCAGTGCACGTTTATGTGCTCGCCGAGCGGGGAGCTGGGCTCGCTGATCTCGCCGTTCACGGCCAGCTCGAGCAGGTCCTGGAGCTCCTCCGGGGCCAGGCCCTGCTCGACGAAGTCGAGCTTCACCGCCGCCTGCTCGACGCGCTCGGCGAAGTCCTGCTCGTTGAACGAGAACCGCAGCTCGCCGTACTCGAGGACGTAGTCGGAGCCGGACTCGTAGTTCCCTCTGCGCGTCGCCTTCTCCACGGGCGCCCATCTTCTCGGATGGGCGCCGCGGCCGTCGCGCCACCCCTCTCGCTGAACGTCGCTTTGCACCGGGGGGCGCGGCTCGCCGCCCCGGGGTTGACGCGGCCGTGATCGAGCCCCGCGACAGCGTCCCGCGCCGCTTCCGCGCACTGCCGCGCCGCGCGCTCTTGGGCCGCTCGGTTCCGGTCGCGACGACGGCGGCGAGCCGCCTGCTCGGGCTCGCGGGCCTCGAGCGAGGGGCGGCCGGACCCGGGCTCCTCATCCCGCGCTGCCGCTCCGTCCACACCTTCGGCATGCGCTTCGCGCTCGACGTGCACTTCCTCGACGCCCGCCTGCAGCCGCTCGCGGTCCGCCGCTCGGTGCCGCCGCGGCGCCTCGTCGCCCACCGCCGCGCCGCCGCCGTGCTGGAGGTGCCGGCTTGAGCGAGCTCGGCCAGGGCGGCGAGCGGCCCGCGATCTGCGTCTGCGAGGACGACCAGCCCACGCTCGAGTTGTTGTGCGACCGGCTCGAGGAGGATGGCTTCCGCGCGCTTCCGGCCCCCGAGGCGCGCGACGCGCTTCGCATCTGCCACTACAAGGCGCCCGACCTCCTGCTGCTCGACCTGCGTCTCCCCGACGCCTCCGGGCTGGAGGTCCTGCGGGCGATCCGCGAGGCCGGTACCGGCACCGGGCGCTACGACCGCCACCTGCCGGTGATCATCGTCAGCGGGCGCGGCGACGCCGACGAGCGCGTGCGCGGCCTGCGCGCGGGCGCCGACGACTACGTGGTCAAGCCGTTCCACTACCTCGAGCTCGCGGAGCGGATCCGGGGCCTGCTGCGGCGGCGGGCGCGCTTCGCCGGGCCCCGGCGCGTGGGCGAGATCGAGATCGACACCGCGACCCGCGAGGTGCGGGTGGCGGGGCGCCGCGTGAGCCTGGCCAACAAGGAGTACTCGCTGCTGCTCGCGCTCTCGGCCGAGCCGCGGCGGGTGTTCACCAAGGAGGAGCTGCTCCGCGACGTCTGGGGCTTCAAGTCGCTGGGCCGCACGCGCACGCTCGACTCGCACGCGAGCCGCCTGCGGCGCAAGCTCGACCCCGCTGCCGGCCGCTACGTCGTCAACTGCTGGGGCGTCGGCTACCGCCTGATCGAGGGCTGATGGCGCTCGCGGCCCTCGCGGCGGCGCTCTGTTGCTCGCTCGCGCTCGCCGGCCTGGCGGCGCGGCTCGCCTGGTCGCGCCGCCGCCGTGCCCTCAACGAGGCGCTCCACGAGCTGCGCCGGCCGCTGCAGGTGCTGGCGCTCGCCGGCGCCCGGGCCGCGGGCGGCGCGATCGAGCTCGCCCTCGCCGCGGTGGATGACCTCGACCGCGAGATCAACGGCAGCGCCGGCCGCCCGGCTGCGCGGCCGACGTCCTGCCGGGCCCTCGTCGAGCAGGCGATCGAGCGCTGGCGCGCGGTCGCCGCCGGGGCGGGCCGGGTGCTGGCGCTCGACTGGCAGGCCGGCGACGCGATCGTGAGCGCCGACCCGCTGCGCGTCGCCCGCGCGCTCGACAACCTCATCGCCAACGCGATCGAGCACGGCGGCTTGAGCGTCCGCGTCGAGGTGAGCGCGACCTCGCAGACGATCCGCATCCTCGTCCTCGACAGCGGCCGCCAGGCGGCCGCCTCGCCGCGGGACCGCGGGCGCGACCCGCGCCACGGTCACGGCCTGCGGGTCGCCTCGCGGATCGCCGCCGAGCACGGCGGGCGCTTCCTGCTCGGCCGCCTCGCCCGCGGGACCGCCGCGGTGCTGGAGCTGCCGCGGGCGAGCGGATGAGCCGCCGCGCTCGCGCGATCGCCTTCGCCGGCGCGGCGCTCGCCTGCGCGGGCCTCGCCGCCGCGCTCGCGAGCGGATACCGGGCCCAGGTCGAGAACCGCTACGGCCCCCTGCGCGCGGTCGTCGTCGCCCGCGCCGAGCTGGCCCCGCGACGCAGGCTGAGCGCGGCCGAGGCCGAGCGCCTCCTGGCCGTGCGCCGGGTCCCGGCGAGCTTCGTGCCGCCGGGCACGCTCAGCGCCCCCGCCGAGGCCGCGGGCAGGGTCCCGGTGGCCCCGATCCCGCCCGGCGCCTACGTCCTCGCCGCCCAGCTTCGCAGCGGCCGCGCCGGCGCCCGCCCGCGGCGTCGCGCCGGCCTCGCCCCTGGCCGCGAGCCGGTCGAGCTCCAGGTCGCGGGCGCATCGGCGCTCGCGGCGGGCGGGCGCGACCCGGTCGGCTCGCGCGTCGACGTCGTCGTGACCAGCGAGCCCGGGCCGGGCGGCCGGGGCCACACGGCGATCGCCGCCCGCGGCGCCGTCCTGCTCGCGCTCGCGAGCGCGCCGGGCGGCGGCGAGGCGCTGCCGGGCCCGGCGGCGATGACCGCGACCCTCGCCGTCAGGCGCGGCGAGGCGCTGCGCCTGATCGAGGCCGAGAACTTCGCCCGCGAGGTGAGGCTGATCCCGGCGAGGCCCTGAGCTCAGCCCGCGAGCGCGGCCTCGAAGGCGCGCCTGGCCTCCTCGCCGCGGACGCAGAAGACGATCCGCTCGAGCCCGCTGGCGGCGCCGATGTGGCGGCGCACCTCCTCGATCTCGATGCGCGCCGCGTCGGCGAGCGGGAAGCCGCCGACGCCGGTGCCGAAGGCGACGAGCGCCAGCGAGCGGGCGCCGAGCTCATCGGCGACACGGAGCGTGCTGGCCGTCGCCTGGCGGATGATCTCGGCCGACGTCGGGCCGCCGAGGTGCATGGTGGCGGCGTGGATCACCCACTTCGCGGGCAGCTCGCCGGCTCCCGTCGCGACGGCCTCGCCGAGGCCGATCGGGGCCTTGGCGTCGGACTCCTCCTGGATCGAGGGCCCGCCGGCGCGCACGATCGCCCCGGCGACGCCGCCGCCGTGGCGCAGGTCCGTGTTCGCCGCGTTGGCGATCGCGTCGACCTCGAGCTTCGTGATGTCTGCATCGAGGACCTCGATCTCGGCCACGCCCACAACCTACAGGCCCGCCGGGGGCGGCCAAGGCGACGCCGGGATTGGCGCTGGCGTGAGCGCGGCCGAGCGCCATATGGAGGCTCTCGCGGGCGAGCTGCGCGAGCGGCTCGTGGAGCGGCGGCGCAGCGAGGCGGCCGCCGGCCGCGACGCGGGCGACCTCGAGGCCGCGGTCCGCGACCTCGTCGCGGCCGAGGCGGCGCCGCTCGCGCCCGCCCGGCGGAGCGAGCTTGCCGAGCTGGTGCTGCGCGAGGTCACCGGCCTCGGCCCCCTGGAGCCGCTGCTCGCCGACGACGCGATCGAGGAGGTGATGGTGAACGGCCCCGGGGAGGTCTACGTCGAGCGCGGCGGCCGCATCGAGCGCACCGGCGTCTCCTTTCCGTCCGAGGCGGCGCTTCGCGACGCGATCGACCGCATCCTCGCCCGGGCCGGCCGCCGCGTGGACGAGCTGAGCCCGATGGCCGACGCGCGCCTTGCGGACGGCTCGCGGGTGAACGTGGTGATCCCGCCGCTCGCCGTCGAGGCGCCGGTGCTCTCGATCCGGCGCTTCACCGCCGCCAGGCCCGGCCCGGGCGAGCTCGTCGCCTCGGGCACCCTCGACGAGCGGCTTCGGGACCTGCTCGCGGCGGCCGTGCGCGAGCGGCGCTCCCTGATCGTCTCCGGCGGCACGGGCTCCGGCAAGACCACCCTGCTGAACGCCCTATCGGCCTACATCCCCGAGCACGAGCGCGTGATCACGATCGAGGACGCCGCCGAGCTTCGCCTCCGCCAGCGCCACGTCGTGCGGCTCGAGGCGCGGCCCGCGAGCGTCGAGGGCAGGGGAGAGGTGACGATCCGCGACCTGCTTCGAAACGCGCTTCGCATGCGCCCGGACCGGATCGTGATCGGCGAGGTGCGCGGCCCGGAGGCTCTCGACCTCCTGACCGCGCTCAACACGGGGCACGAGGGCGCGCTCTCGACCGTGCACGCCAACTCCCCGGCCGACGCCCTGAGGCGCCTGGAGACCCTGGCGCTGATGGCCGCCGTCGGCCTGCCGCATGAAGCGATCCGCGAGCAGCTCGCCCGCGGCGTGGACCTGATCGTGCACCTCGCGCGCCGCCCGGATGGCGCCCGGGTGGCCGTGTCCGCGGTCGAGGTTGAGCACGGGGACGGCGGAGCCGCGCTGCGCGAGCTATGGCGGCGCTGAGCATCCTGCTCGCGGCCGCGGCCGGCGGCGTGGCGGTCGTCGCGGTACGGGAGGCGCTCGCCGCGAGCCCGGCGGCCGCCCGCTGGCTGCGGGCCGCCGTCGAGCCGCTGCGGCGCGCCGGCCTCGAGGGCTACGCGCCGACCGCCGCCGAGCGGCGCCGCCTCGCCGCGCTGGGGGCGGCCGGGCTGCTCGCGGGCGGCCTGCTCCTCTTCGGCCCCGGCCCGGCGCCGCTCCTGGCGCTCGCGGGCCCGGCCCTGGCCACCGGCGCGATCGCCCGGCGGCGGGCCCGCTACCGCCGCGCGGTGGAGCGGGACCTGCCGGCGGTCGCGACCGCGATCGCGGACGCGGTCGCCGCCGGGCGCTCGGTGCGCGCAGCGCTCGTCGCGGCGCCGGCCTCGCTCGAGGGGCCCGCCGCGGCGGAGCTCGCCCGCGTGCGCTCGGACCTCGAGCTGGGATCGCCGTTGGCGACCGCGCTCGGGGCGCTCTGCGCGCGGGTGCGCTCGCCGCGCGTGGAGGCGCTGGCGGCGGCGCTGGCCGCGCAGCAGCTCGCCGGCGGCGACCTCGCCGGGCTCTTGCGCCGCTTCGCGCTGGCGGCCGCCGAGCGCGACCGCGTGGCGGGGGCGGCGCGCGCGGCGACGGCGCAGGCCCGCTTCACGGGCCTGCTGGTGGTCGCGATGCCCGCGGGGGCCGCCCTCTTCGCCGAGCTCGTGCACCCCGGGTTCGTCGCCGCCCTCCTCGCCAATCCCGCCTCGGCGCTCTCGCTCGCCCTCGCCGCGCTGCTGCAGCTCGCCGGCTTCGTCGCGATCGGCCGGCTGAGCAGGGTGGACGACGGAGCGTGAGCGTTGCCGCCGCGCTCGCCGTGCTGCTCGCCTGCGCGGTGGCGTGGGAGCTCGCGGGCACGGGCGGCGGAGCGGGCGCGCGGGCGGCGCGGAACCTCGCCGGCCGGCTCGGGGCCGCGCGGGTGCGGGCGCTCGCCGGGGCGGCGCTCTGGGCCGGCGCGGCGGGGCGGATCGAGCGCGCCGGGCTGGGCGGGCGCCTGCCGGTGCCCACCCTCCTCGCGCTCAAGGCCGGCGGGGCGCTCGCCGGGCTCGGCGTGGCCGTCGCCGCGATCCCCGGCGCGCCGGGGCGGCTGGGCCTGCTCCTCGCCTGCGGGCTTCCGGCCGGGGGCTTCGTGGCCCCCGACGCCCTGCTCGAGCGCGCGGCGCGGCGGCGCCGGGCGCGCCTGATCGCGTCGCTTCCGGACGCGCTCGACCTCCTCGCCGTGGGGATCGCCAGCGGCCGCAGCCAGGCGGCGCTCATCGGCGACCTCGCCCGCCACTCGGCCGGGCCGCTGGCTCAGGAGCTGGCGCTCGTGGTGGCCGAGGTCGAGTGCGGCGCCGCGCAGCGCGACGCGCTGGAGGGCCTGCGCCGGCGCGTCCCGGACGCAGCCGTCGGAGCGCTCGCCGCGGCCCTCGAGCGCTCGCGACGCTACGGGTCGCCGCTCGCCGAGCAGCTCCACGCGCTGGCGCAGGGGCTGCGCGCAGAGGCGCGTCGGCGGATCGAGGAGCGGGCGGCGAGGGCGGCGCCGAAGATCCAGCTCGTGGTCGCCCTGGTCCTCGTGCCGTCCGTGCTCCTCGTGATCGTGGCGGCGCTGATCGCGAACGCGGACGCCCTGCTCGCCGGGCTCGCCTGAAACGGATCTTGCATGGCCGGGCCCGTGGGCGGCCCGGCCGGCGGGCCCGCCGGAGGGCGCGGAAACCGCTCCAGCAAGCCGTGCGCGGGCATCGAGGAAGGCCGCCTAGCAGTTCTGTCCGACGGATCGGTTCCCATACGCGATCAAGATCGTGTCGCAAAGTGGGGCAATGTGGGGTATCGTGGCGGAGCCGATTTGAACCAAGGGCCGGGGTGGTGAGGCTCCTCCCACCTCGTCACCCCGGCCCCTCCAGCTTCCGAGGACCTCGCGCTTGGCTTTTCGTGGCCACTACGAGCACAGTCTCGACTCCAAGGACCGGATCACGATCCCGGCCCGCTTCCGGGCCGCCCTCGCGGACGGAGTGGTTCTTTCGGCCGGCCTCGATCCCTGCGTCGAGATCTACTCCGTGGACGACTACGCCCGATACGAGGAGCGCTTCCTCGCCAACCTCAACCCGCTCAGCCGGGAGGGGCGGATGATGAAGCGCCGCATCCACTCCCGCTCCGAGGACGAGCGGCTCGACGCCGCGGGCCGCGTGCGGATATCGCGGCAGCTGATCGAGCACGCGGGGCTCTCGGGGACGTGCGTGATCGTGGGCGTCGCCGACCATCTCGAGGTCTGGAACCCGGAGCGCTGGGCGGCGCACGACGCCGAGATCGAGGCGACCGCCGAGCAGATCGCCGAGCGGCTGGCGGGCGGGGAGTAGGGGAGGCGCGGAGTGGCCACACTGATCGAGATGAGTCAGGGCCACGTACCAGTCCTCGCCTCCGAGCTCATCGCCCTGCTGGACCCGAGGCCGGGCGAGGTGGCCGTCGACTGCACGCTCGGGGGCGGCGGGCACGCGCGCGCCGTCGGGGCGCTGCTCGGTCCCGAGGGCGCGCTCGTGGCGATAGACCGCGATCCGGCCGCCGAAAACGCGTTCGAGGCGCTGGCGGCGGAGCTGCCCTGCGAGGCCCGCTTCCTGCGCGCCGACTTCGCCGACGCCTTGGCGGCGCTGCGCGACGAGGGGATGCGGGCGCACATCGTCTACATGGACCTGGGCCTTTCCTCGCTCCAGCTCGACGATCCCGCGCGGGGCTTCGCCTACACGGTGGACGCGCCGCTCGACATGCGCATGGACCCGGATGCGGGCCCGACCGCGGCCGAGCTCGTGAACGAGCTTCCCGAGCGCCGGCTGGCCGCGATCATCCGCGAGTACGGCGAGGAGCGCCACGCGCGCGCGATCGCGCGCGAGGTCGTGCGCCGCCGCCCGCTGGCGACGACCGCCGAGCTCGTCGAGGCGATCCGCGCCGCCGTGCCGCCCGCCTACCGCTTCGGGCGCGGGCACCCGGCCAAGCGCACCTTCCAGGCGCTGCGCATCGCCGTCAACGGCGAGCTCGAGTCGCTCGACCGCGCGCTCCCGCTGGCCTGGGAGCTCCTGCGAACCGGCGGGCGCTTCGCGGCCATCTCTTTCCACTCCCTTGAGGACCGCCGCGTCAAGCGCTTCCTGGCCGAGCGCGCGCGCGGCTGCGTGTGCCCGCCGGACTTCCCCGTCTGCCGCTGCGGGCGCCAGCCGGAGGCCGAGCTTCTCGCGCGCAGGGCGCTGGCGCCGAGCGTCGAAGAGGTCGCCCGCAACCCGCGCTCGCGCGCCGCCCACCTGCGCGCCGCGCGGAAGATCGGAGGAGGCGACTAGATGGCGGCGACAGCAGCAGCGGCGCGGCGCGCGGCGAGCGCGCGCGCGCCGGCGCGCTCGCCGCGCCCGGCGCCCCGGCGCGCCCCGGCGCCCAAGCGGGCGCCCGCGCGCCGGCCGGCCACCCGGCACCGCGCCTCCGCTCCCGCCCGCCTGATCCCGGTCGCCGCGGGGCGGACCGCGGGCGCCGTCTCGGGCCTCGCCGACTCCTCGCTCGTCTTCCGGCTCACCCGGGGCCGCCTGTGGATCGGCGTTCTGACCGCGCTCCTGGTGGGGATCGTGGCCCTGAACGTGCTCGCGCTCAGCTTCAGCGCCCAGGCGACCCGCGTCGCCCGCCAGAACGACGTCCTCGACCGCCAGAACTCGGTGCTCCGCGCCCGCATCGCCGACGGCCTGGCCAACGACCGCGTGCAGAGCGAGGCGCAGCGGATGGGCTACGTGACCCCGGACCCCGCGGTGATCAGCTATCTCGCGGCCAAGCCGGGCGACGCGAGGGTGGCGGCGCGGCGCCTGGCCTCCGGCGAGATCTCGTACGCGGGCGGGCCCTAGCGTGGGGGAGCCGGCGTGCGGACCATAGACCGCAGGATCGGTTTCCTGTTCTTCTGCTTCCTTCTCCTGATGTCCATCGCCGTCGCGCGCGCGGCGTGGATCCAGGGGGTCGAGGGCTCGCGGCTCGCCGCGGACGCGCACCTCCAGCAGACGGAGACGGTCGAGATCCCCGGCCAGCGCGGGCGCATCCTAGACCGCAGGGGCCGGGAGCTGGCCGTGTCCGAGGACGCGGCCGACATCGTCGCCACCCCGTACCAGGTCAAGGACCGCGAGCGCACGGCCGCCAAGCTCGCCGGGCCCCTCGGCATGTCGCCGGCGGAGGTGCTGAAGGCGCTGGCCAGCGGCTCGCCCGGCTTCGCATACGTCAAGCGCCAGGTGGACCTGCAGACGGCGGCCGAGGTCGAGAAGCTCCACCTGCGCGGCATCTCGACGGAGCCGGACTCGCGCCGCGTCTACCCGGAGGGCCAGCTCGCCGGGCAGGTCATCGGCACCGTGGGCGTGGACGGCGAGGGCCTGACGGGGCTCGAGGCCGCCTACGACGGCGTGCTCGCGGGGGCGAACGGCGAGCGCGAGATCGTGCTCGACGGGCTCCAGAAGGAGATCGAGCGCAAGACGATCTCCGAGCCGAAGACGGGCGGCGACGTCCAGCTCACGATCGACGCCGGCCTCCAGGCGGAGACGCAGCGGGTGCTCGCCCAGGTCGGCCAGACGTTCAAGCCGCGGCAGGCGACGGCGATCGTCATGGACCCGCGGAACGGCCGCGTGCTGGCGATGGCGGACTGGCCGCCGATCAACCCCGCCGACCCCGCCGGCGCCAACCCCGAGGACCTGAAGAACATGGCGACCAGCTTCACCTACGAGCCGGGCTCGACGTTCAAGGCGTTCACCGTCGCCGGCGCGCTTCAGGACCACGTGGTGACGCCCAGCACCACGTTCACGATCCCGCCCGAGCTGCAGGTGGCCGACCGCACGATCACCGACGCCGAGGCGCACGGGACGGAGGTGCTCACGGTCGCCAAGATCCTCGCCTACTCCTCGAACATCGGCGCCGCCGAGATCGGCCTGCGGCTGAACGCCGAGAAGGGGCCGGGCCGTTTCAACCACTGGGTCCATCGCTTCGGCTTCGACCGGCCGACCGGGATCCAGTTCCCGGGCGAGGAGCGCGGGATCGTCCCCAAGCCGTCGGAGTACTCGGGGTCAACGATGGGGAACCTGCCGATCGGCCAGGGCCTCTCGGTGACCCCGATCCAGATCGCCACCGCCTACGCCGCGATCGCCAACGGCGGCGTGCTGCGCCGCCCGCAGCTTGTCGAGAGCGTGGACGGCCAGCGGGTCCGCGAGCCGCGCGGGCGGCGGATCATCAGCCGGCGCACGGCCGAGCAGCTCCGCCGCATGCTCGAGGGAGTCCTCGCTCCCGGGGGCACCGCATCCGAGGTCAGCGTGCCCGGCTACACGCTCGCGGGCAAGACCGGCACGGCGCAGAAGGTGGTCAACGGGACCTACTCGCACACCAAGTTCGTGGCCTCGTTCGTCGGCTTCGCCCCCGCCCAGGACCCGCGGCTGCTGGCCGCGATCGTGGTGGACGAGCCGAGCGCCGTCAGCTATTACGGGGGCGCCGTCGCCGCCCCGGCGTTCGGCGAGATCGCCAAGTTCGCGCTCCCCTACCTCCACATCAGGCCCGACCGGGCGCCCTAGCGAGGGCGCCTAGACTCTTGCCGCGATGAAGCTCCGCGAGGTGCTGGCAGCCACGGACGTGGCCGCATTCACCGGCGACGCGGACGTGGAGGTGACGGGCCTCGCCTACCGGGCCGAGGTGGCCGGGCCCGGCTCGCTCTTCTTCTGCGTCCCCGGCAGCCGCGCCGACGGCCACGACTTCGCGGCCGCGGCGGTCGAGCGCGGCGCCGTGGCGCTGGTCGTCGAGCGCACGCTCGACCTGCCGGTGACGCAGGCCCGCGTCGCGAGCTCCCGGGCCGCGATGGCGCCGGCCGCCGCCCGCTTCTTCGGCGATCCGACCCGCGAGCTGCGCGTCGCGGGCGTGACGGGGACGAACGGCAAGACGACCACGGCCTTCCTCGTCCGCCACGTCCTCGAGGCCAGCGGCATCCGCACCGGGCTCCTGGGCACCGTCAAGCGGATCGTCGGCGGCGTCGAGGAGGAGGTGGAGCGGACGACGCCGGAGGCGATCGACCTCCAGGCCGCCTTCAGGCGCATGCTCGACGCCGGCGACGCCGCCTGCGCGATGGAGGTCTCCTCGCACGCGCTGGCCCTGGGGCGGGTGGAGTGCGTGCGCTTCGCCGTCGCTGCCTTCACGAACCTGAGCCAGGACCACCTCGACTTCCACGGCGACATGGAGGAGTACTTCGCCGCCAAGCGGCTGCTCTTCGCCGACGGCCGGTCCGAGGCGGCGGTGGTCAACGTGGACGACGCCTACGGGGCGCGGCTGGCGGCCGAGCTGGCGGCGGGCCGGCCGCTGCTGACCTTCTCGGCCCGCGGCACGGCCGCCGACCTGCAGGCGCTCGACGTCGCGTTCGACGCGCGCGGCGCGCGCTTTCGGCTCCGGGGCCTGGGCGAGGACGCCGAGGTGACGATGCCGCTCCCGGGCCACTTCAACGTCGAGAACGCGCTCGCCGCCCTGGCTTGTTGCCGGGTCCTCGGGGTGCCGCTCGAGCGCGGCGCCGCGGCGCTCGCGAGCGCCGAGCGCGTCCCGGGCCGGTTCGAGCCCGTCGAGGCGGGGCAGCCCTTCACCGTGCTCGTGGACTACGCCCACACCCCGGACTCGCTGGAGAACGCGCTCGCGGCGGCGCGGCGGATCACGCGGGGGCGGCTGATCGTGGTCTTCGGCTGCGGCGGCGATCGGGACCGCCAGAAGCGGCCGCGGATGGGGGAGATCGGCGCGCGCCTCGCCGACCTCGCCCTCGTCACGTCCGACAATCCCCGCTCCGAGGACCCGGAGGCGATCATCGCCGAGATCCTGGCCGGCGTTCCCGCCGGGGCGGAGGTCGTCGTGGATCCCGACCGCCGCAGCGCGATCGCCCGCGCGCTCGCCGCCGCCCGCCAGGGTGACACGGTCGTCATCGCGGGCAAGGGACACGAGCAGGGCCAGGAGCTCGCGGACGGCCTCAAGGTGCCGTTCGACGACGCCGCCGTCGCGCGCGAGGAGCTGGAGCGGCTCGCGGCGAGGGCCGCGTGATCGACCTGGCCCCGGACCGGATCGCCGCAGCGCTCGGGGCGGAGATCCTGGCGCGCGGCGCCGGCGGCCGCCCCGAGCGGGCGGCGATCGACTCGCGCGAGGTGGCGAGGGGCGACCTCTTCTTCGGGCTTCGCGGCGAGCGCCGCGACGGGGGCGAGTACGCGCCGGCGGCGATCGCCGAGGGGGCGTGGGGAGTGGTCGTGACGCCCGAGCGCGCGCGGACGCTCGTGGCCGCCGGCGAGACGGGCGGCGCCTGGGTGTTCGCGGCGGCGGAGCCGCTGGCGGCGCTGCAGGCACTGGCGCGGGCCTGGCGACGGGCCCTCGGTTGCCGCGTCGCCGGGATCACCGGCTCGACCGGCAAGACGAGCGTGAAGGACATCTGCCGGGCGATCCTGCCGGCGCGGGTCCAGGCCAGCCCCGAGAACTACAACACCGAGATCGGGCTGCCGCTCGCCGTCCTCGCCGCGCCCCCCGAGACCGAGCTCTTGGTGCTCGAGATGGCGATGCGCGGCAAGGGCCAGATCGCCGAGCTCTGCCGGATTGCCGAGCCCGACGTCGGCGCGATCACGAACATCGGGCCGGTCCACCTCGAGCTCCTGGGGTCGGTCGAGGCGATCGCCGAGGCCAAGGCGGAGATCCTGCACGGCCTCGGGGAAGGGGGCCGCGCGGTCGTGCCCGCCGACGAGGAGGCGCTCGCGCCGCACCTGCACGACCGCCTCGTGACGCTCACCTTCGGGCCCGGCGGCGACGTGTTCGCGCCGGGCGTGGAGGGCGTCGGGGAGCGGATCCGGGCGCGCATCGAGACCCCGCACGGCGGCGCCGACTTCGCGTTTCCGTTCGGCGAGGCGCACAACCTCCGGAACGCGCTCTGCGCGGTGGCGATCGGGGTCGCCCTCGGCGCCCCCGTCGAGGAGATGGCGCGCCGGGCGCCGCGGATAGCCTTCTCGCGCCTGCGCGGCGAGCGGATCGAGCTGCCCGGCGGAATCCTCGTGATCAACGACTGCTACAACGCGAACCCGGTCTCGATGCGCGCGGCGCTCGAGCACCTGGCGGCGACCGCGGGCTCGCGGCGCCGCTTGGCCGTGCTCGGGGAGATGAAGGAGCTCGGCGCCGCCGCCGCCCAGCTCCACCGCGAGGCGGGCGCCGAGGCCCGCCGCCTCGGGGTCGACGCCCTCGTCGGCGTCGGCGAGCTGGCGCGCGACTACGCGCCCGACGCCTGGGCGCCCGACGCGGACGCCGCCGTCGCCACCGTGGACGCGCTGCTCGAGCCCGGCGACGTCGTCCTCGTCAAGGGGTCGCGCGCGGTCGAGCTGGAGCGTCTCACCGACGCGCTCCTGGCGCGGCGCTCGAGCCGATGATCCCGCTCGCCAAGCTCGGCGTGAGCCTGTCCGACAGCGTCGACCGCGGCGAGATCCTGATCGCGGGCATGGCCGCGATGCTGATCTGCATCTTCCTCGGCCCCAAGTTCATCGAGTTCCTGCGGCGGCGCGAGTTCGGCCAGCAGATCAGGGAGGAGGGGCCGCAGGAGCATCACACCAAGGCGGGGACGCCGACGATGGGCGGGCTGATCCTCTTCCTCGCGATCGCGGTGCCGTACCTGGTGCTCTCGCCCCGCGACAAGCAGAGCCTGGCGGTGTTCGGGGTGGCGCTCGGCTGCGCGGCGCTCGGCTTCGCGGACGACATGATCAAGGTCACGAAGCGGCGCTCGCTCGGGCTTCCGGCGCGCTGGAAGCTCCTCGTCCAGATCGCGCTGGCGCTGGGTCTCTGGTGGGTGGCGACGCAGGAGGTCGGTCTCGACACCGTGATCCGGTCGCGCATCTTCGGCGGCGAGCTCGACGTCGGCCCGGTCGCGTACCTGGTGCTCGTCTTCCTGGTCATCGCCGGCGCCTCGAACGCCGTCAACCTCACCGACGGGCTCGACGGCCTGGCCGCCGGCTCCTGCGCGATCGTGCTCCTCGCCTACACGGCGATCACGATCACGTCCGGGCAGGCGGGCCTCGCCCTGCTCTCGGCGTGCCTGGTCGGCGCCTCGGTCGGCTTCCTGTGGTTCAACTCGTTCCCGGCCTCGATCTTCATGGGCGACACGGGCTCGCTCGGGCTCGGCGGCGCGATCGGCGCGATGGCGGTGATGACCCAGACGGAGGTGCTGCTGGTCATCATCGGCGGCATCTTCGTGATCGAGGCGCTCTCGGTCGCGATCCAGGTCCTGTCGTTCAAGCTCTTCGGCCGCCGCGTGCTCTTGATGGCGCCGGTGCACCACCACTTCGAGATGCTCGCCTGGTCGGAGACCAAGATCATGCTCCGCTTCTGGATCGTCGCGGCGGTGTGCTCGGGGATCGGCTACGTGGTTTTCCAGAACTCGCTCGGCTAGGCGGCGTTGAGGCCAAGGCCCCCCATCCCCGGCGGCCCCTACCTGGTCATCGGCCTGGCCCGCTCCGGCCAGGCGGCCGCCCGCCTTCTGAGCGCGCGCGGCGAGGAGGTGCTGGGCGCGGACGCCGGGGCGCCACCGGGGGCCGACGCGCTCGCCGGCGCGCTCGCCGAGCTGCGGCTCCGCGACGACGGCGTGGAGCTGCTCGAGCGCGCGCGCTGCGTGGTCAAGAGCCCGGGCGTGCCGCGCCAGGCGCCCGCGGTCGCGGCGGCGCTCGCGGCTGGCCTGCCGGTGATCGGCGAGCTCGAGCTCGCCTGGCGCCTGCTCCCGAACCGCTTCTGCGCCGTCACCGGGACCAACGGCAAGACCACGGTGTGCGAGCTGATCGGGCACGTGCTGCGCGAGGCCGGCGAGCCGGTCGCCGTGGCCGGCAACGTGGGCACGCCGCTCGCCTCGCTGGCCGGCGCCGTGGAGCCCTCGGCGACGATCGTCTGCGAGTGCTCGAGCTTCCAGCTCGAGGACGCCGAGGCCTTCGCGCCGGAGTGCGGGGTGCTGCTGAACCTCTCGCCCGACCACATCGACCGCCACGGCTCGATGCGCGCCTACGTGGAGGCGAAGCTGCGCCTGTTCCGAAACCAGGCGCCCGGCGACGTCGCGATCCTCGACCTCTCGGATCCGGCGCTGCGCGGGCATCGCGTGGGCGGCGCCGCCCGGCGCGTGGATCTGGGGGCGCCGCCGGCGGAGGTCGCGGAGCTCGCGCGCGCGATCCGCCTGCCCGGGCCCCACAACGCGGCCAACGCCCGCGCCGCGGCCGCCGCCTGCCTCGAGCTGGGCGTCGGGGCGGCGGCGATCAGGGCGGGGTTCGCGAGCTTCCGCGGCGTCCCGCACCGGCTCGAGCTGGTGCGCGAGCGCGACGGCGTGCGGTTCGTCAACGACTCGAAGGCGACGAACGTGGCCGCCGCCGCGGCGGCGCTTCGCTCCTTCGACGCCCCGGTGCACGCGATCCTCGGCGGCTCGCTCAAAGGCCGGGGCTTCGAGGCCCTCGCCGAGCCGGTGCGGGAGCGCTGCGCCGCCTGCTACCTGATCGGGGAGGCCGCCGAGCGGCTCGCCCGCGACCTGGCCCCGGCCGCCGCCGGCGGGGTCGCGATCGCGCGCTGCCGCGACCTCGCCGACGCCGTGGCCCGCGCCGCGGCCGCCGCCCGGCCCGGCGACGTCGTGCTGCTCGCCCCCGCCTGCGCCAGCTACGACGCCTACAGGGACTTCGAGGAGCGCGGGGAGGACTTCCGCGCCCTTGTCGAATCCCTCTAGGTGTCGCAGCGCGCGCGAGCGAGCAACCCGCCGGTCGAGTACTCGGTCCTGCTCACGGCGACCCTCTGCCTGCTCGCCTTCGGCGTCGTGATGGTGTTCAGCGCCAGCTCGACCACGCAGCTTCTGGGGTCGAGCGGCGACAGCGCCTACTACCTCAAGCGGACCCTGCTCTTCGGCGCCGTCGGCCTGCTCGCGATGCGCGTGCTGGCCAACCGCGGCACCCGCATCGTGCCCCCGCTGACGGCCGCGCTCCTGGCCGCGTCGTTCGCGCTCCTCCTCGCCGTCCTCATGCCCGGAATCGGCACGAGCGCCAACGGCGCGTCGCGCTGGATCGGCGCCGGGCTCGTCCAGGTTCAGCCGTCGGAGGTCGCGAAGCTGGCGCTGGTCCTCTACGGCGCCAAGCTCCTCGCGACGCGGCCGCGGATGGCGAGCGGCGGCGTGGGCGAGCTCGGCCCCTACCTCGGGGTGGTGGGCGCGGCGTGCCTCCTGATCATGCTCGAGCCCGACATGGGTACGGCGATCGTGATCTGCCTGACCGCGGCGGCGCTCCTGCTCGCGGCTGGGGTGCGAGTGCGCACGCTCGCCCTCCTCCTCGGCGCGCTCGCCGCCGTCACCCTGCTCGCGGTGGCGGTGGAGCCCTACCGCATGGCGCGTCTCACCGGCTTTCTGCACCCGTCCACGGACCCGAGCGGCGCCGGCTTCCAGGCCGAGCAGGCCAAGATCGCCCTCGGCTCGGGCGGCATCCTCGGGGTCGGGCTCGGCGAGAGCCTGCAGAAGGCCTTCTACCTCCCCGAGGCCCACACCGACATGATCGCCGCCGTGATCGGCGAGGAGCTCGGGTTCGTCGGCATCGCCGGGCTTGTGGCCCTCTTCGGCCTCTTCGCCTACGCGGGCCTGAAGGCCGCGCAGCGGGCCCGCGACCGTTACGGCAAGCTGCTCGCCGCGGGCCTGACGGCGATGGTGATGACGCAGGCGATGGTCAACCTGTTCGCGGTCCTCGG
>Ga0070741_10002326_pt1 | contig 51844 bp, 55 predicted proteins | sample Coa_R1_4_FD_66440 | JGI IMG/M metagenome (GOLD analysis project Ga0070741, IMG submission 66440) | Surface soil microbial communities from Centralia Pennsylvania, which are recovering from an underground coalmine fire - Coalmine... | ecosystem: Environmental > Terrestrial > Soil > Unclassified ... | reverse complement strand
CAGACGCCAGGATGACCTGAAGCCCGATGACGACCGCGACAGCGGGAGCCGCCTCCCAGCGTGACTCGATCTCCTCCTCCCTCAGCGGATCGCCCGGCACCGGTGGATTGTCGCCCGGCGGAGCGGACCGTGCCTCCCCGATCCGGCCCGGCTCGATTCACTGCTCGTTCAGGCGAGCGTCAGGTCGCGGCGCCGAGGATGGAGACGTGAAAGGTCCGCTCGCGTTCCTCGCCGCCGCCCCGCTGGCGGCAGCTGCGGTGCTGCTGGCGGGCTGCGGCTCCGGCGGGTCGAGCGGCTCGGGCTCCGCACCGGCGACGCAGCCGACGCAGCCGGCGCAGACCTCGGCTGCGACTGCACCGAAGCCCGCCACCAGACCCTCGTCCGGGCCTTCGACGGGCGGGAGCACAGCCGCCCCGCTCACCGCGGAGGCGCAGTCCGCGGCTGCGGGCGACATTCCCGACAACCAGGTGTTCTTGACCTTCCGCGACCGCGCCGCCGGCTACTCGATCAAGTACCCGGAGGGCTGGGCGCAGCGGGGCTCGGGTATGGACGTGAGCTTCCGGGACAAGAACAACCTCGTCCGCGTCGTGGTCGAGGCCGGCCGGCCGGCGACGGCCCAGGCGGCGCAGTCGGAGCTACGGCGGCTCCGGGCGTCGACTCCGTCGCTGCGCTACCAGACGCCGACGGCGGTCACGCTGGCCGGTTCCCGGGCGGTCAAGGTCGTCTACACGACGGCGAGCGCTCCGAACCCGGTCACCGGGAAGCGGGTGACGCTCGTCGTCGATCGCTACTACCTCGCGCACGGTGGCAGACGCGCGACGGTCGATCTCGGCGTGCCCAAGGGCGTGGACAACGTCGACGCCTACCGGCTGATGATCGAGAGCTTCCGGTGGAGGTAGCGAGCCTCTACCGCGAGCCCGAGGCGCCGGTGACGATCGAGTGGCCCGCGCTCACGTTTCGCGACGTCTTCAAGCTCTACCGGGAGGGGCCCGTCGAGACGGTCGCGCTCCGCGGTCTCGACTTCGAGGTCGCTCGAGGAGAGATGGTCGCCGTCCTCGGCCCGTCTGGATCGGGCAAGAGCACCTTGCTGCACCTCGCCGCGGGCATGGACGTCCCCTCGGCGGGCGACGTGCGGGCGTTCGGCCGCTCGTTGGCCAGGCTCGACGAGCCCGAGCTCGCCGGGTACCGCGCGCGTGAGATCGCCGTTGTCTTCCAGAGCGACAACTTGTGGCTGTCACTGACCGCAGAGGAGAACGTGCTCGTCTCGCTGGAGCTCGCCGGCGTCGGCGGCGGACGCAGGGCGGGGGCCGCGCTCGCGGAGTTCGGCCTGGAGGGCCGCCGCGGTCACCGGCCGTCCCAGCTCTCGGGCGGGGAGCAGCAGCGAGTCGCCTTGGCGGCGGCGGCTGCGCGGGAAGCGCCGCTAGTGCTCGCCGACGAGCCGACCGGCGAGCTCGACGGGAAGAACGAGCGCGTCGTACTCGATGCGCTTCGCCGGCTGCGCGACGTCCACGGCGCAACCGTCGTCGCCGTCACGCACTCCGCTCGGCTCGCGGAGGCAGCCGACCGCGTAATCGAGCTGCTCGACGGGCGCGTGCGCGCGGACTGAGCGTGGACGGCCTCGGCGAGCCGTTCCAGCTCGTCGGCGCCGCAGTCGCGGGCTCCATCGAGACGCTGGCGGGAGCGTCGCTGCTCGCGCTGGCCGCGGCGATGGCGCTGCATCTGCTCAAGCTGGGCGCGCGGGCGCGCGCGTGGCAGAACATTCTCCGTGCGGCCTTCCCCGAGACCGAGATTCGCTTCGGTACCGCGCTGCAGGCGTACCTGAGCGGGGTCGGCGTCAACGCGGTCACGCCGGGCCGGCCCGGCGAGCTCGTCCGGCTTGGGCTCGCTCGCGCGCGAGTCGAGGGCGCGACGATGCCGCCGCTGCTCTCCTCGATTGCGGTCGAGGCCGTGCTCGACGGCGCCCTCGCCGCGGCGGTGCTGGGGTGGGCCGTCCTCGGTTCGGGTCGTGCGGGGGTGGCCGGTGGCCTCGCCGGCCTGCTCGCCGGCCACCCGGTCGCCTCGGCCGCGGCGCTCCTCGCAGTGGCGGCGATCGCAACCGCGATCGCACGGCGATACCGGATGCGCATCCGACGCGCCGCCGCCGGGCTCGCCCGCGGCTTCGCCGTCCTCCGCTCGCCGCGCCGATACCTCGCCACCGTCGCGAGCTGGCAGGCGATCGGCTGGGCGCTGCGCGTGGCCTCGGTCATCGCGTTTCTCGCCGCGTTTCACCTCGGCGCGGGGTTCTCGGCCGCCGCCCTCGTCGTCGCCGCACAGCTCGTCTCTGGTTTGTTGCTGGTCGCACCGGGCGGCATCGGCGTCCAGCAGGCCCTGCTCGCGCTCGCGCTGGGCGGAAGCTCGGGCGCGCTCGCGCTCGGCATCGGTATGCAGACGGCGACCGTCTTCGTCGACGTCGTCGCGGGCGCCGTCGCGCTGACTGCGGCGGGCGCTCGCTCCGGTGGCGCACGACCATTCGCCGCGCCCGGCTCGCGCGCGAGGCCGCCTAAGCGCCCGCTCGTTCAGGCGGCATTCAGGCGCCGTCGCTCAGTCTGAGCTCGATGAGGGCGACCAAGATCACGCCTGCGAGGCGCCTTCCGGAGGGCGCCCCGCCGGCAGCGATCCTCTCCTGTCGCGACGTCGTCGTCAGCTACGGAACCGGCGCCGCCCGGGTGGACGCCCTCAGGAACGTCACTCTCGAGGTCGGCCGCGACGAGAGCGTGGCTCTCTGGGGCCGTTCCGGCTCGGGCAAGACCACTCTGCTGCACGTGCTCGGCGGCCTGCTCGAGCCGACGAGCGGCACCGTGCTCTGGCAGGGTGCGCCGCTCTCGAGCCTCGACGCGGCAGTCCGCGCGCGCACACGAGCGGCCGGCATCGCCTTTGTGTTCCAGGGCGCGAACCTGCTGCCGCATTTCACGGCGTTCGAGAACGTCGCGTTCGCCTCCTGGCTAGGCGACCCCGGCGCGGATTCGGTCGCGACCGCTCGCGCGCTGCTCGAGCTCGTCGGGCTCGGCGCGAAACTGGACGCGCTCCCGGCGGAGCTGTCCGGTGGCGAGGGTCAGCGGGTGGCGATCGCGCGGGCGCTCGCGCAGAGCCCGCGATTGCTGCTCTGCGACGAGCCGACCGGGCACCTGGACTCGGACACGGCCCGGCGTGTGCTCGACCTGGTCGAGGAGCTGCAGCGGCAGTTCTCTTTCACGCTCGTCGTCGCCACGCACGACACCGACGTCGCCGCGCGTATGGGGCGCCAGATCGAGCTCGACGACGGCCGGATCCGTTCTGTGGTGACCGGGTGAGAGGTGCGGCGCGGCTCGGGCTCGCCGGCCTTGTCCGGTCGCCGCTGCGCACGCTGCTCCGCTTGGGAGTGCTCGCGGTGGCGGTCGGCCTGCTCGGCTCGATGCTCTTCTTCGTCGGCGCCTCGCTGACGACGATGACCGCGAGCGCGACCAGGAGCGTCGCGCTCGACTGGCAGGGCCCCGTCTCCTCGCAGCGGCAGGCAGCGACGCTCGCGCAGCGGATCGCCCTCCAGCCCGGGATCCTGCAGGCGTCCGCGGTCGCGACTGCCCCCTTCGCCGCCGCGGGCCACGTCGCATCGGCGGGGACGATTGCCACCGGCGGCGGTTCCGTGCTCGCCGCCCCGCCCGGCTACCTCGCGCACGTCGCCGCCTTCCGCTACCTGCACGGAGGGCTGCGACCCGGTGAGGTGGTGCTCGACCAGCAGCTCGCCGCCACCCTGCAGGCGCACATCGGCGACCGGGTGACGCTAACGCCGCGGCCGGGGGCGGCACCGCGCTCCTACCGGGTGTCGGGAGTAGCGCTCGTTACTGCACCCGACGTGCTCTTTCAGCCGCTCAACCCGCTCGCCGGCCCCGCGCCCGCGCAGCCGCCGGCGCAGATCGCGATCCTCCCGCTCCGCACCTTCGCCTCCGGCTACGCACCGTCGCTTCGCACCCTGACGCCCGCGACGATCGGCTCCTCCGCCATCCCCGGCGCCCAGAACGGCGTCCAGTGGCAAGTCCAGGCCCAAGTCGACCCGACGGCGCTGCCCGGCGGGCCGAGCAGGGCGCTGAAGGCCGAGAACGCGCTCCGCAACCGGATCGAGCGGACCTTCCCGGGCCAAGTGCAGTTTGTCGACAACCTCTCCGAGAGCCTCACGATCGCCGCTGGCGACGCGCTCTACGCGCAGACGCTGTACATCATGCTCGCCCTCCCCGGCGCGCTGGTCGCCCTCGGTCTTGCCTACCTCGCCGCACTCGGGACCGCCGACCGCGACCGACGGGAACTCGCGCTGCTGCGCGCGCGCGGCGGCTCGCGACGCAGCCTGTACGCCCTCGTCGCGGGCGAGAGCCTCCTGCTTGGCGTGCTCGCCGGCGTGGCGGGCACGCTAATCGCGTACGGCGCTGTTCGGGCGCTCGTCGGCGCCGCGCTGGCGATGACGCCCGCCCGTGTGCTCGCGACTGGGGCCGCATGCGTGGCGCTCGCCACCGCGGGTGCCGCCGCCGCAAGGCTATCCGCGAGCGCCGCCGTGCTGGCCGAAGCGCCCGCAGAGGCGCGACGCCGCGGCCGCCGCGTCCACAAGCCGCTCTGGCAGCGCCTCTACCTCGACCTTGGCGCGCTCGCGGTCAGTGGGCTCGTCTACTGGCTCACCGCCCGCACCGGCTTTTCCGCGATCGTCAACCCCGACTCGAACCCGACGCTGTCGCTCTCCGTCTACATGTTCCTCGCCCCAGCACTTCTCTGGATCGGGGCGACGCTCCTGCTCGTCCGCCTCCGGGGAAACGCCCTTGCCTGGCTCGCGCGGCGAGCGGCAGGCACGGGCGGCATCGGCCTGCGCCGCTTCCTCCTCGTCAGCGCCGGCCGGCGGGGAGGAGCGATCAACCGCGGCCTCGTCCTCACCGGCCTGCTGCTCGCGTTCGGCGTCAATCTCGGCCTGTTCTCGGCCACCTACGACCAGCAGGCGCGCGTCGACGCCCAGCTTACGCTTGGCGCCGACGTCGTCGTCACCGCTCCGCCCGGCGTTGCCGCCGGCCACCGGCTCGAGCAGCGCATCGCCGGCATCTCGGGCGTCGCGGCCACGAGCGCCGTCGACCACTCCTACGCCTACGTCGGTCCGGATCTCCAGGACACCTACGGCATCGACCCGGCGACGATCGGGCGAGCGACCGGGCTGCGCGACTCGTACTTCCTCGGCGGCAGCGCCAGTCAGGTCCTTGCCCGCCTGCGCAGCCGGCCCGACGCGATCCTCGTGTCCAAGGAGACGATTACCGACTACTCGCTCGCGCTCGGCGACCTGCTCCGGCTGCGCGTGCTCGACCACGCCAGCGGACGCTTCCGCGTCGTCCCCTTCCACGTCGCCGGGATCGTGCAGGAGTTTCCCTCCGCCCCGAAGGACTCGTTCATGGTCGCCAACCTCTCCTACCTCGAGGCGGCCACGCACGATCCCGGCCCGAACGTCGTCTTCGTCAAGGCGAGCAGCGATCCCGCTGCGCTCGCATCGTCGATCGCCCGCGCGACCAGGAGCGACGGAACCGCCGTCCGCGACATCCGCCAGCAGACGGCGCAGACGGTCAGCTCGATCACCAGCGTCGACCTGGCCGGGATCAGTCGCATCGAGGAGGCGTTCGCCGTCGCGCTCGCCGCGCTGGCGATGGGAATGTACGTCGCGCTCGGGCTTGCGGAGCGCCGCCACGAGCTCGCGACGATGGCAGCAATCGGAGCGCCGTTCCGGAGGATCGGCGCGTTCCTCTGGAGCGAGGCGGCGCTCGTCCTCGCCGCCTCGCTCGCGCTCGCTGCCGGGCTGGGCGTCCTGCTCGCGGAGATGCTGGTCGCGATGCTCCAGCACGTCTTCGACCCGCCCCCGGACCACCTGGCGGTCCCGTGGGGCTTCCTCGCGGAGCTCGGCGGCGCCGCGCTCGCCGCCGGCCTCGCCGCCTCCGTGCTCGCCGCGCGTGCGATTCGGCGACTGCCGCTCGGTGCGATACTCCGCGAGCAGTGATCGAGCCTGCGCTGATCGTCGTCGAGGACGACCTCGAGCTGCGCTCCGTGCTCGTCCGCGGCCTTCGCGAGGAAGGCTTCCAGGTCAGCGTCGCCGGGAGCGCGAGCGAGGCGCTCGAGCGGGCCGGCGCGGACGCCCCGGACGCCCTGATCGTCGACATCGGGCTCCCGGACGCCGACGGGCGCGACCTCTGTCAGGCGCTGCGCGCGCAGGGGCTGACGGCACCGGTGCTGTTCCTCACCGCCCGAGAGGCCCTACCCGACCGGCTGGCCGGCTTCGAGTCCGGCGGCGACGACTACCTGACGAAACCCTTCGCGTTCGCCGAGCTCGTCGCCCGCCTCCGCGCGCTGCTGCGTCGCGCGGGCGTCGAGCCCGCGCTCGAGGCCGGACCGCTCCGCCTCGACCCGGCCCGACACGCCGCCTCCTGCGAAGGCGAAAGCGTCCAGCTGACCCCGACCGAGTTCCGGCTGCTCGCCCGGCTGGCCGCCCATCCAGGCGATGCCGTCCGCCGGCGCGAGCTCGTCCAGACCGGCTGGCCGCACGGGGCGATCGTCCACGAGAACACGCTCGACGTCTACGTCGCCCGCCTACGGCGCAAGCTTGCCACCCTGCCCGCTGCGCCGGAGATCGCGACCGTGCACGGGGTCGGCTACTCGCTTCGGTGACACGGCCGCTGCGTAGGCTCGGGATCCGCGCCCGGCTCGAGCTCGCGGTCGTTGCCGCCGTCGCGGCCGCAATCGCGCTCCTCGTCGTCGCATTCAACCTCGTTCTCAGCCAACGCCTATCCGCGAACGCGACCGATCTCGCCCGCACGCGCGCAGCCGCGCAGCTTCCAACGCTTAACGTCGAGCACGGCCGCATCAAGCTGGGAGAGAGCCCCGACGAGGGCACCTCCGACGCGCAGGTCTGGATCTTCGCCGACGGCGCGCTCGTCGAGGCTCCCCGCGCCGCATCGCCCGAGGCGCGCGCCGCCGCGGCGCGCCTCGCCGCCAGCGGAACCGGCAAGGCCGACGTGCCGGGCAAGGATCTCCGTCTCGTCGCCGTCCCCGTTGCCGAAAACGGCCGCAGGATCGGCGCAGTCGTGGCCGGAGTCTCCCTCAGTCCCTACGAGGAGACGCGGGAGACCGCCCTGATCGCATCCGCCTTGCTCGCTGCGGTGGTGCTTGCCGCCGTTGCCGCCGTCGCCTGGTGGATGCTCGCCCGCGCACTCCGACCGGTCGCGCAGATGACCGCCGACGCCGCCGCCTGGAGCGAGCGCGACCTGGATCGCCGCTTCGCCCCCGGCGAACCCCACGACGAGTTGACGACGCTCGCCGCCACTCTCGACGGCTTGCTCGACCGGCTCGCGGCCAGCCTTAGGCACGAGCAGCGCTTCGCCGCCGAGCTCTCGCACGAGCTGCGCACTCCGCTCAGCCGGATCACGGCCGAGGCCGAGCTTGCGCTCAAGCGGGAACGACCGGCCGAGCAGTACCAGGAGGCGCTGGAGACGATCGCCCGAAGCGCGGCGCAAATGACGCGCACCGTCGACGCGCTGGTCGCCGCCGCACGCCAGGAAGCAGGACTCGCCCGCTCGACCTCCGATCTCGCCACGGCGATCGCCCAGACGCTCGATGAGAGCCGTCCGCTGGCGGAAGCCCTCGGGCTCTCGGTCGCCTTCGCGCCACCGCAACCGCCGATGCGCGTCGGCGTCGACCAAGACCTGGTCGCGCGAATCCTCCAGCCGCTGGTCGAGAACGCCTGCCACTACGCGCGCAGCAACCTCAGCGTCGCCGTCCGCCGCAACGGCACCGGCGTCGAGGTCACCGTCGAAGACGACGGCCCGGGCGTCACCCGCGACGAGCTTGAGCGCATCTTCGAGCCGGGCACGCGAGGTAGCGCCGCGGCCACTTCGCCGCAGACAGGCGCCGGTCTCGGCCTCGCCCTCGCTCGCCGGCTCGCCCGCGCCGCCGGCGGCGAGGTCGTCGCCGACGCCGGCACAACCGGCGGGCGCTTTCTCGTCCGGCTGCCCGCGGCCTGAAACCTGAACGCAACCTGAAAGCCAGACTCGCGAGGGCGGAGGCAGCTTCGCGTGCCGTTAACGTCAGGAGAGGTGTTTGTAGCGTCGCTGATCTCGTCTCTGACCGGCGCCGTCGGTGGGCACGGGGTCTACGCCGTGTTCGGGCTGATGGCGCTGGACGCCGTCTTCCCTGCTGCGAGCGAACTGGTGATGCTCGCCGCCGGCGCGCTTGCAGCCGGTGCGCTTGGCAGCCACGGTTCGTCCCTGGCCGGCCATTCGATCACGAGTGGTCCGGTGCAGCTGGTCGTCCTCGGGCTTTCCGGCACCATCGGCTACCTCGTCGGGGCGATGGCCGGTTGGGCGCTTGGCCGCTATGCCGGTCCCTCGGTCCGGCGGCATGCCCGCCTTGTTCATCTGACCGACGAGCGACTACTGCGTGCCGAGTCGTGGTTTGGCCGCTTCGGCCTCTGGGCCGTACTGCTGGGAAGGCTCACGCCGGTCATTCGTTCCTTCGTCTCGATCCCGGCCGGCCTGTTCCGCAGCCCTGCGGTTCCCTACGCCCTGCTCACGCTGATCGGCTCGGCGGCCTGGTCGTTCGCGTTCGCCGGAGCCGGTTACGCCGCCGGGGGGAGCTACCGCCGCATCGACCACAGCTTCCGCTACGTGGAGTACGCAGTCTTCGCCCTCGTCGCGCTGGTCGCCGTCCTGCTCATAGTGCGCCGGCGAGGTCGCACAGCCCTCGATCCCGCCGACTGAGCAGCCCGGGGGTTCCGGGCATCATGCGCGCTTGCGCGCCGGGCACATGACTCGAAATCACCCACGAGCGCGTCGCCGAGAGCGGAGCGGGTGATCGAGAAGGAGAGGTTGACGAGGCCGGGACGGGCAACCGTCAGCCACAGCAGACCATCCCGGCTGGCGGTCAGGCAGCCGCTGGTCACGCGCCAGTAGGGCGAGGGTCGCAGTGCGACCGTGTATCGACCCGCCGCCCGTAGGAATGCGCGCACGTGTGTCGGGGTGATCTCGAGGACTTTCGCCGGTGTGGGGCCCGATACGAGCGCGTGCGGCTGCGGCACGGAGTAGATCGCGGCGGTCGAGCTTCGCCAGACCAGGCGCAGTCCGGCGTGACCGCTGCGGACGAGCTGCGCTTCGCGGCGCGCGCTGTAGTCCCGTGGCCCTTCGGGGAGGAGGACATAGCGGACGGCGAGTCGGTGCAGCCAGTCCAAGTATCCGGCGACACTGAGCCGGCGGTAAAGGACGCTGTTGAGCGGGAAGTCGTCCTGGCGGAACCAGCCGCGCACGACCGGGATGCCCGCCTCCGGAAGGTAGACCGCGCCCCAGTGGCCGCTGGTGTCGACCACCTCCACGCGGTAGCCGGCAACCCCGTGCGTCCTCAGGAAGCGGATCGCAGGCCGCCAGAACGTGGCGTGGGCCGTCGGGTCACCGCCGCTCCCGACGAACGCGGCCAGCGGCGAGACGTTCCACGAGGCGGCGAGCGCCACCGCGAGGATTCCCGGCAGAAGGGGTCGCCAGCGCCGGAGCGCGAGCGTCAGGAGCGCGACTGGAAGCGCCACGTAGCGCAGCCTGGTGACGTTCTCGCCGATCGGTGAGGGCAGCACGAACGTGACCAGCGCGACCGCGAGGTAGACGCCGAAGAAGGCGCAGAGCAGCCGCGCGCGTTCGATGCGGACGGTTAACGCAAGGCCGCCGAGGCAGAACAGCCCGACTGCCGCGAGGCTCGCGACGGGGAAGGGGTACCGTCCGCGATCCGGAAACAGCCGGTGAAGGAGCAGCTCCGTGAGGCCGAGGCCGACGAGCGTCGCGGCCGGCCAGGCCGCCTCGCGCAGGCGCGGCCTCTGGGCGATTGCGGTGGCAGCCGCCACCACGACGAGAAAGAGGAAGGCGAGCGGGCTTGCGGCGAGGGACAGAGCCGCGCACGCTCCCATCCGTACTCGCGCTCCACGCTGGAGCGCGACGAGGGCAAGCATCGCGAGCGCGAAGCCGAGCGCGAACGGGAACGCTGCGGAGACGACAATCCCGCTCCAGACGAGCGCGAAGGCCAGGCTCGCGAGGCGTGCGCTGTGTCCCCACTCCCGGCACGCGATGAGCGCGAAGGCGAACGCGCCCAGCGCGATCGAGCCGACGGCGAGCATCGAGATGCCGACGAGCGCCGCCAGCGGGTAATAGAGCAGGCTGTAGGTTACGAACGTGTACCGGCCGGCGTACCAGAAGTTGTTCCAGAGCACGAAGCCGTGCCGCACGAGCAGCTCGCGCTGGTAGACGTGCGCGGCGAGATCGATGCCAGCTGGGGCAAAGCGGATGAGGAGCGCGGCGCAGATACCGGACCCGGCTGCCGCCAGCAGCGGTAACCGGTACTCGTCGACCTGCGGTGCAAACGCTTGCGGGGCGGCGGCCGAGCGCGCGGCGCTCAAACGGCCGCCGAGTTGCCCGACGGTCGGGCGGAGCTGCGACACCGGCTGCGCCGCCAATGCCAGACGCCAGCTGCGATCGCGACGGCGGCGACTGCAGCGGCTCCGGCGAGACCTGCGAGGTGCAGAACGCTGGCCGCCGCGTGTCCGAGCAGGTACGCCGCTGTTCCGACCGAGCCCGCCCAGGCGATGCCCCCGAGCGCGTTCCAGACCACGAACCGGCGCCAGGGCATCCGGTTCGCGCCGGCTAGCCATGCCGCGGCGATCCGCAGTCCCGGAAGCCACCGACCGAGGAAGACCGTCTTGGCGCCGTGCCGTTCGAAGAACCGCTCCCCCTGCGCGAGCAGACGCTTCCGCGCTGCGTGCGCGCGGCCGGGCCGGGTGAGCAAGCTGCGGCCGCCGCGGCGGCCGAGAACGTAGCCGACGTTGTCGCCGGCGATCGCGCCTGCGGCGGCGACGCCGAGCACGAGCGGGATCGAGAGGCGGCCCTGCGAGGAGAGGATCCCGGCCGCGACAAGGCTCGTCTCCCCGGGCAGCGGAACTCCGGCCGACTCGCCGCCAACAATGAGAAAGAGCGCCGGATAGGCAAGCGCCGAGCCGAAGACGGACAGAGATCCGAGCATCACCGCCATGCTCCGTCCCGGCGGCTGAACGGCGCCTGAACAGGAGTCGGGAGCAGCGGGCGCCCGACCTCGTTGCTGGTGTCAGCGGTCGATACGGCGTCGCCTGAAGCTCCGCCGCGCGCGTGCGAAGTCCAGGTGGACGGCAGCGACGAGCGGGTCGGAAAGTCGGCCGAGCTGCCGTGCCGTCCACGCGACGTAGGGATGGGCGAGGGTCGTGACAAAGACCGCCGTGGCCAGGCCGACGAGTACGCTGGCGCCGACGTCAACCGGATAGTGCACGCCCACGAAGATTCGGGCGAGCGCGACGCCGGCCGCTGCGACTGCGAGTACCAGGCCGAGCCGGCGGTGGAACGCGAGGACGGCGAACGCCGCCGCGAAGGCCACGCTCGCGTGGTCGCTCGGGAAGGAGTTGTCCGGGGCGTGGTGGACGAGCAGCACGGTCTGGGACGGGTGGTCGACGAACGGCCGGTCGTGGAACCAGAGATGGCCGAGCGCCAGGTTCGCGAGCAGCGCGAGCGCGGCTGCCGCTGCCGCCGACAGCGCGGCGAGCTTCGAACGTGGCGAGCCGCCCGGCCGGGCGAAGAACCAGGTGGCACCGGCAATTCCGATCAGTCCGAAGATCGCCAAGGCGTTGAAGACCTCGGCCGCGTCCTGGACGCCGTCGCGGTGACGCATCAGACCGTTGAGGGCGTGGAAGAGCGACCAGTCCAAGGCCGTCCGAGCGTAACGAGGTGATCACGAGCCGAAGCAGAATCGGCTCCGGCGGTCAGGTGGCGTTCAGGTGGCGACTGGAAACCTGGTCATGATGGCTCGCCGTCCGTGCCAGGCCGTCCCGCCGTCCGCGGCCGGCAACCAATGCACCGATCCCGCGGTGGCGAAAGTGCGAGCACCGTGACAGGCTCTCGTCCTCCTCGCGCGCGGAGGCGCGGGCCGCGGCTTCTCGTAGGTGCGGGCTTCGCCGCAGCAGTCGCCGGCATCGCCTGGGCGCTATCGGGAGGGGGCGCTCCAAGTGCAGGGAAGGACGCCGTCGGCGTGCACGCCTCGTTGGCCGAGCGCGGCGTGCGCTCTCGACTTGTTGGCCAACGCCGAAGGGTTCGGCTCGTCGAGCGCCCGGCCGGAGCTCTGCCGGCGCCCGTCCAGGACGCGGCGGCAGCCGGCCTCGACGGGCGCCGGGCGCTCCTGCTCGGCGGCCTGAACGCCGCGGACACGTCGATGAGTGCGATCCTGCGCGTGGGGCGAAACGACTCGCGGCCGATCGGGCAGCTGCCGACCGCCGCCCACGACGCCGCAGCCGTTCACCTCGGCGGCGAGGTGTACCTGTTCGGCGGCGGTGACGGAACCCGGCAGCTCGATACGATTGTCCAGGTCGATCCGGCCTCCGGAGCCACGAGGAACGTGGGCCGGTTGCCGGCGCCGAGCTCCGACCAGGCGGCGGCAGCGCTCGGCGCGACCGCATACGTCGTCGGCGGCTTCACGGGCACGCGCTGGCTCGACACGATCGTGGCCTGGCGGCCAGGCTCGCCCGGGCGCATCGTCGCCCGCCTGCCTGTGCCGCTGCGCTACGCGGCCGTCGCCGCCATCCATGACGCGATCGTGATCGCCGGCGGGTCGCTGCCGAACGGCACTGCAAGCAATGCCGTACTCGAGTACCGGCCTGCGACCGGACGGCTTGTCCACCTCGGCCGCCTTCCGGCCCCGACCACCCACGCGGCGGGGGCAAGCCTAAGCGACATCGTCTACGTGATCGGCGGTCGGGGCGCCCTGGTCGGAACCCCGTCTGCCCGGGTCGTCGCGATCGACGTCCGCGCGAGACGGATCCACCTCGCGGGCTTGCTCGCGCAACCGCGCTCCGACCTCGCCGCAGCAACGATCGGAAGCCGGATCCTGCTCGCCGGCGGCCGCGACGCGAGCACAACGCTCACCCGCCTGAGCGAGCTTGTGCCCGCAAAAGCCAACCCGGCCGCTCGGTCCGCCCGGGCCCCAGCCGCCGAAGGCGGCTCCCGACGTGTCAGCGTCTACGCGGCCGACGGCGCCAACATGCTGACCGGCGCCGCTCGGCTCGCGCGACCGCTCGTCTACGTGCCGAACAGCCAGAGCAACACCGTCGACGCGATCGACCCGCGCACCTACCGGATCGTCCGCCACTTCGCCGTCGGCGCGCTGCCGCAGCACGTCACCCCCTCCTGGGACCTGAAGTCGCTGTACGTGCTCAGCAACGTCGGCAACAGCCTCACTCCGATCGACCCGAGAACCGGAACGCCGGGGCAGCCGATCCCGGTCGAGGACCCGTACAACATGTACTTCACGCCTGACGGGCGCTACGCGATCGTCGTCGCCGAGCGCATGCACCGGCTCGACTTCCGCGCCCCGCACAGCTTCCGCCTCCGGCATTCGCTGCAAGTTCCCTGCGCCGGCGTCGACCACATGGACTTCTCCGCCGACGGCGCCTACGCGATCGCGAGCTGCGAGTTCTCGGGACAGCTGCTCCAGCTCGACGTGCGCCGCCAGCGCATCGCCGGTGTGCTGACGCTCCCCGACGGAGCCTCCGGCATGCCCCAGGACGTCAAGCTGTCGCCGGACGGGAAGATCTTCTACGTCGCCGACATGCGCGCGAACGGGGTGTGGGAAGTCGACGCCGCCCGCTTCAAGGTGCTCGCGTTCCTGCCGACGGGAATCGGCGCCCACGGGCTCTATCCGAGCCGGGACGGGCAGCTGCTCTACGTGACGAACCGAGGCGCAGGCTCGATCTCGGTCGTGAGCTTCCGAACGCGCAGGATCGTGGCCACTTGGCGGATCCCCGGCGGCGGCAGCCCGGACATGGGCGGCGTCTCCGCCGACGGCAAGGTGCTCTGGCTCACCGGCCGCTACGACGGAGTCGTCTACGCGATCTCGACGCGGGACGGCAGCCTGCTCGCCCGGATCGCCGTCGGCGCCGGCCCGCACGGCCTCTGCGTCTGGCCGCAGCCGGGCCGCTTCTCGCTCGGTCACACCGGCGTTCTCCGCTAGCCGCCCGATGCGCGCGCTCCTGTCCACCCGCCGCCGCCGCGTCTGGCTAGCCTTTGCGATTTTCGTCGCGGCACCGGCGGCGCTGCTCGCGGGCGCATGGGTCGCGACCCCGTCTGCGGGCGATCTGCAGGCGCGCGTACGAGCGCGGCTGCGCGTCACCGGCGGAAGGGCGCTGCCGCTAGGCGCGATCGCGCCGATCCTGCGCGAGGCGGTCGTGGCGACCGAGGACGAGCGCTTCTATCGCCACCACGGGGTCGACGTGGTCGGCCTGCTCCGGGCGCTCCCCTACGACCTCGTCCACCTCTCGTTTGCGCAGGGCGCGAGCACGATCACCGAGCAGCTCGCCAAGCAGCTCTACCTGGGCGGCAACGACCACAACCCGTGGCGCAAGCTCGAGGACGCCACGCTGGCGGTCAAGCTCGAAGGTCGTCAAAGCAAGCAGCAGCTGCTCGCCGCCTACCTCGACAGCGCCTACTTCGGCGAGCGCGCCTACGGCGCGTCGGCCGCCAGCGAGCACTACTTCGGCGTCCCGCCGAGCCGGCTCGACACCGCCCAGGCGACGCTGCTCGCCGGGCTGATCCAGGCGCCCTCCGCCTACGACCCAGAGCGGCGACCGGCTGCCGCGCGCGCTCGGCAGGTCGACGTCCTGCGCTCGCTCGTCCGCACCGGCGTCCTTACCGGCGGCGAGGCGGCCGCCGTCCTCAGCCGGCCCCTTCGCCTGCGCTCGGGGGCAGTGCTGGAGCCGATTCGCGGGATCCCGCTGGCGCCGGGCCCGGCCTTCGTCTGGTGGCAGCTCGGGCTCGGAACCGCGATCGCCGCCGCGGGGATCGCCGTGTGGATCGCGTTACGAGCGCTTCGCTTCCACGCCGGCCGCGGCGTGCTCGCGCTCAGGCTAGTCCCGCTCGTGCTCGTCGTGGTCGGCGCAGCCGCCGTCGTCCGCTCCTTCCGCACCGCGTGACCCTGACACCGACTCGTTCGCGGAAAGCAGTTGCCGCCGCGGCGGCGCTATCCACGCTCGCTCTGGTGCTCGCGACTGGGGTCGACGGCGCGCGGCCGGCGGTGCCGCCACGTGCTCGTCGTCGTGTTCGAGAACAAGGAGCGGGGCGAGATCGTCGGCAGCCCCGCCGCACCGACCTTCGCAGCGCTCGCCCGTCGGTACGCGACGCTGTCCGCCTATCAGGCTGTGGCGCACCCGAGCCTGCCCAACTACCTCGCGCTCGTCTCAGGCTCGACGCACGGGATCCGCTCGGACTGCACCTCCTGCCTCGTCGCCGGCCTCAGCCTGGCGGACACGCTCGAGCGCGCAGGATTGACGTGGAAGACCTACGCCGAGGATCTCCCGGCATGCGGCTTCACTGGCGCGTCGTCCGGGCTGTACGTCAAGAGGCACGACCCGTTCCTCTACTTCGCGACCATCGCGGGGAGCCCGCGCCGGCGGGGGCGCGTGGTGCCGTACACCCAGCTGCGCCGCGACCTCGCTGCGGGCCGGCTGCCGAGCTTCGCGCTCGTGATCCCGAATCTTTGCAACGACATGCACGACTGCTCCCTCGATACCGGCGACCGTTGGCTGCGCGAGCAGATCGTCCCGCTCCTGACGAAGCCGCAGCTCGCCGGGAGCGTCCTCTTCGTCATCTTCGATGAAGGCTCGAGCGACCTTGGCGGCGGAGGCCGGGTCGCCGCTCTCGCGCTCGGACCAAACGTGCGGCCCGGCTCGCGCTTCGACCGACCCACAAGCCACTACGGCCTGCTCCGCACGATCGAGGACTCGTGGAAGCTGCCGCGGCTCGGCCTCTCCGCCCGTGCTCGGCCTATCACCGGAATCTGGCGGTGACCGCTTCGGTGCTCGTCGTGGACGACGACGGCTCGATCGGGCGGACGCTGAAGCGCACACTTGCAGCCGAGGGTCGGCGCCGTCATCTCATGTTCATGGCGGCCTCCTAGCTTCCGTCCTGAGGTGCACAACGAGGTGAGACGAAGGAGGAAGGATGACCTGGATTCGATCGATCTGTATCGGCATCGCCGCCGCCGGAGTGGCCGCCCTGCTTGCGACCTCCGCCGCACCGGCGCGGGCGCTCGCAAACCCCTCGAAACCGTTGAAGATCGGGGCGAACTATCACCCGAAGATCGACCCGAGGAAGTTCACCAACAAGGTGACGAACCCGTACTTCCCGCTCGTGCCGGGGAAGACGCTCCACTACACGGGCATTCGGGACGGGAGACCCACACAGCATGTCTTCACCGTGACGCGCCAGACGAGAGTGGTCATGGGCGTGCGCTGTGCGGTGATCAAGGACATCGTCACCCAGAACCAGTCCCTCGTCGAGAAGACGACCGACTGGTATGCGCAGGACGATAAGGGCAACGTCTGGTACTTCGGCGAGGACACGGCCGAGTATCAGAACGGCGTCGTCACCAGCACCGCCGGAACCTGGGAGGCAGGCGTCGACAAGGCGCAGCCCGGGATCGTGATGCCGGCCAACCCAAAGCTGGGCGTTTGGTACCAACAGGAGTACCGTCCCGGAATCGCGCTCGACAGGGCGAGGTTCCTCAGCCTGAACACGAAGGTGCGAGTCCCCGCGGGCTCCTTCTCACGCGTCATCGTCACCTTCGACCTGAACCCGCTCGACCCGAGCAAGAAGGAGCGTAAGTGGTACGCGCCCGGCGTGGGCTTCGTGCAGGCGATCCTCCACGGCGGCGGGCACAGCGAGACGACCAAGCTGGTGAAGTGACCGACACGACGACGCTACCGGCGGTCGAGGCCCGCGGCCTCTACCAGATCTACCGCGAGGGCGAGGTGGAAACCGTCGCCCTCCGCGGCGCCGACCTGGTGATCGAACCCGGTACCTGGACGAGCCTGATGGGGCCGTCGGGCAGCGGCAAGAGCACGCTGATCCACGTGATCGCCGGCCTGCTCGAGCCGAGCGGCGGTTCGGTGATGATCGACGGTCGGGACATCACGCGGCTTCCTCCCCCGGAGCGCGCACAGATGCGCAGGCGGTACGTCGGCCTCGTGCTGCAGCGGGACAACCTGCACCCGCTGCTCGACGTCGCCGCGAACGTCGCGTTGCCGCTCTACCTCGACGAGCGGCCGCGTGGCGAGATCAAGCCGCGGGTCGCCGAGCTCCTCGAGCGGATCGGGATGAGCGACCGGCGGCGTCATCGCGTGAGCCAGCTCTCGGGCGGAGAGGCGCAGCGGGTGGCGATCGCGCTCGCCGCGGCTCCGAGGCCTCGGGTGCTGTTGACGGACGAGCCGACCGGGGAGCTGGACGAGGCAACGGCGACGGGTGTGCTCGACTTGCTCGACGAGCTGCGAGGAGAGGGGACGGCGATCCTGACCGTGACTCACAACCCTCAGGTGGCGGAGCGGGCCGACCGTCGCTTGACGATGCGAGACGGTGAGGTGATCGATGCTGCCTGACGCCCCTGCGGTCGAGGCCGTCGAAGTAACGCGTGTCCACACCGGGGGCGGTACCCCTGTGCGAGCGCTCGACAATGTGTCGCTGACGGTTGACCGCGGCGACGTCGTCGCGATCGTCGGCCCGAGCGGCTCGGGGAAGAGCACCTTGCTCTACCTGCTCGCCGGCCTCGATCGTCCCGACCACGGCACGGTCCGCCTGCTCGGGACGGACTGGCAGACGTTGCGCGGCTCGGCCCGCGCGCGCTTCCGGCGCTCGAGTTGTGGATTCGTCGCCCAGGGGATGGCTCTCCTGCCGCAGGCGACGGCTGCGGAGAACGTCGAGGTGCCGCTCGTCCTTGACGGCGCGGGCCCTGATGAGCGGGGGAGTCGCGTCTCGCAGGCGCTGGAACGGGTCGGTCTCGCGGCGGAGGGCGCCAAGCTGCCCGACCAGATGTCCGGCGGCCAGCAGCAGCGGGTCGCGATCGCGCGCGCCCTCGTCGCCGAGCCGGCGGTTGTGCTCGCGGACGAGCCGACCGGAAATCTCGACTCGGCCACCGGCCAGGAGGTGACGAAGCTCCTCCTCGCCGCTGCGGCCGAGCACGGGGCGGCAGTCGTCCTCGTCACCCACGACCCCGCCGTCGCCGTGCACGCTCATCGGATCGTCGAGCTGCACTCCGGCCGGATGAAGGGACGATGACTCGTTGGCTCCTCACGCAGGTCGTTCGCCGCGCCTCCAGACGGACGGCGCTCGGCGCGGTGGGTGTGGCTTTTCCGGTGGCGATGCTCGCCGCCACGCTCCTGTTCGTCGACCGCGCGGTCAACGAGATGACACGCGTCGCGCTCGAGCCCGTCCAGCTCGAGCAGCGCGCGCTGGCGACGTCCCTCAATTTGAACATGCGCACCATCAGTCGGCAGCTCGCGACCGTACCGGGCGTCACGCATGTGGACCGGTTTGCGGCCGCCGATGTGGTCGTGCGCACCCCCCGTTCTCCGGACGGCGCGACGGCGCGGCTGTTCGCCGTCGACCCACCCTATCTCGCTCACCACCCGTGGGTCCGCGTGCCGAGCGGGTCGCTGTCCCGTGGCGCCCTGCTCGATCAGGCGCTGCGCGACTACTCGACGACGTTTCGGAGCCCGAAGAAGGTGACGATCGACCTGCCCGGCAGGGGCCGTAAGCCGCTGACGCTGCCCGTGGGCGGCACGGTCGACCTCCGCAATGCGCTGTCGACCTGGTTCGCGATTCCCACAGGCGAGGTTCAGGGCGACATCGCGCTTGTGCCGCGCGCGGTCGTGATCCCGTACTCCGTTTTCGAGCACAGCCTGTTGCCCGCCTTGCGCGCGAAGCTCGGCCCGACGACCCCCGTGCTCAACCCCGGGCTCACGGATTTGCCGCCGGTCAGCCTCGAGGCCCACATCGCCGTCGACCACCGTGCGTATCCGGCGGATCCGGGCGCGGCCACCGTATGGTCCGAAGCCCTTCGCCACCTGCTCGAGCGAGCACCCCCGGCCGGCTCGATCGTCGTGACCGACCAGGCGGCCGAGCCGCTGGTCGAGGCGTCGTCGGATGCGACCAATGCGAAGATCCTGTTCTTCCTGCTCGGCATCCCGGGCGCGCTCGTCGCGGCCGCGCTCGGGCTGGCCGCCCAGTCCGCACTGGCCGAGGCGCAGCGGCGCGAGGACGGGCTGTTGTGGCTCCGCGGCGCGACCGAAGCGCAGCTCGTTCGGTTGGCGGGCGCACAGGCCGCGGTCGCCGGCGCGGTCGGCTCCGTGATCGGCCTCGCGGCTGGCTTTGCCGCCGTCAGCGCCGTCGAGAAAGGCGTGCCGTGGCGGCACGTGTCGGGCGGCAGCCTCGCGGTCGCGATCGGCGCGGCGCTCGGGATCGGCGCCGCAACGACCGCCGTCCGCCTGTTCCTGCTCGTGCGCACGCGTCGCCGGTCGGAGGTGGTCGCCGAGCGACGGCTGCTCGAAGGAGGCTGGCGGCCGCTGTGGTTGCGCACACAGCTCGATCTGGTCGCGATCGGGATCGGGCTCGCGATTCTGCTGATCGACCTCGCAACCGGCGGGCTGCGGCCGAATCCGATCGCCGCCTCGCAGGGGTCGACGCTGGGGCTCTCGTTCTACGTGCTGCTGGCGCCGATCGCGCTCTGGATCGGGCTGACGCTGCTCGCGGCCCGGCTCCTGCTCTCAGGCGCGAGACGGTGGACCGCTCCCGATCGCGCCCGGCCGCTTGAATCCTGGCGGGCCGCCGGCCTGCGCTGGCTCGGCCGACGCCCGGCCCGGACCGGAGTCGCACTGTTGCTCGGAGCACTGGCAGTCGCCTTCGGCACGCAGGTCGTGACCTTCGTGGCGACCTACGGCACTGCCAAGCGGGCGGACGCGGCCGTCGCCTTCGGCTCGGACCTGCGCCTCACGCCGGGCGACCCGCTCTACGCGCTGCCGTCGCTCGGACCTGATGTCGCCTCGGCGAGCCCGATGCGTGAGGTCCCGGCGCGGGTCGGCAGCGATCGCAAGACGGTGCTCGTAATCGACCTGAAGTCGTACGAGCAGACGGCGACGTCGATGCCGAGCATCACCTCAGGCTCCGGCCTCGCAGCGCTGCACCGCGACCCGTCTGCCGTGCTGGTCGCGCAGGAGATCGCGACCGACCTCGCCGTCAAGCCAGGAGACGACCTGCCGGTGACGCTCTTCCCGGACGACCAGGACAAGAGCCGCAACGTCAACCTGCACGTCGCCGGGATCTTCAGGGCGTTCCCTCCGTCGAACCCGTACGCCGAGCTGGTTTCGTCTACCGCTGCGCTGCCGCCGTACCTCCTGCCGCAGCCGGACTTCTACATCGCCCGCGCGGCCCCGGGCCGTCCCCCCGCTGCCGCCGCTTCGGCGCTCAGGGCCAGGCCGGCCCTGCGCAAGCGCTTCGCGGTGACGACGTTTGCGCAGGCGAGAAACCTCGGCCCGAGGAGCTTGACCGCCCTCAACCTCGGCGGCCTGAAGCGGATCGAGTCGGTCGGCGCGGCTCTTCTCGCCGCGATCGGCGTGGCGGTGCTCGGAGCCTTCATCGTCTTCGAGCGGCGCCGTGAGCTTGCCGTGCTCGAAGCGGTCGGCGCGGACCGACCCCAGCTCCTGACCGGTCCCATCCAGGAGGGCATCGTGGCCGTCCTCGGCAGCATCCTGATCGGGCTCCCGCTCGGGCTCGTGCTGGGGATCCTCGACGTCCGTGTCCTCGGGCTCTTCTTCACGTTGCCGCCGCCGATCGCGTCGGTGCCTGTGCTCACGCTGGCCGGCTTCGTCCTCCTGATGATCTGCACGTCGGCAGTCGCTCTCGCAGGGTCGCTGTTGTCCGTCCGCCGCATCGGCGTGCCGTCCACGCTGAGGGAGCCGTGATGCGGAAGCGAGGCCTGATCGCGCTTGTGGCCCTCGTCGTGGCGGGGGTGGTGGTAGCGGCGGTGTTTGCCACCGACGGCCGCGACTCCCCCAGCTCTGGGGCGAGGCTGATCCCGCAGCCCCGCGAGAACACACTGAACGCTAGGACGCGCCGCAGGCTTGCGCCGAGCTCGAAGCGCGTCGACCTCGTCGCGCCGACCTTCACATCGTCCTCCGTCCAGATCACGAACCCGCTCTTTCCGATCAGCAGGCTGCAGTCGGCGGTCCTCGTCGGGAAGCTCGAGGGCGTCCGGTGGCGAGCCGAGACGACGCTCCTGCCGCGGATCGAGACAGTCGCCTGGAACGGAATGAAGGTGCGGACCCGTGTGTCCCAGTTCGTCGCCTATCTCGACGGGCGGATCTTCGAGGTCGCCGTCGACCGGTACGGACAGGCGGCCGACGGCTCGGTCTGGTACCTCGGAGAGGACGCGTACACGTACGAGCACGGCCGCGTCTCGGATACCGAAGGCACATGGTTGGCCGGCAAGGACGGGCCGCCGGCGATGATCATGCCCGCACGCCCGCACGTCGGCGACGTTTACCGCACCGAGAACATCCCGGGCACCGTCTTCGAGCAGGTCACGATCGAGAAGGTCGGAGAGACGCTGAACGGCCCGACCGGGCCTGTGCACGGCGTGATCGTCGGACGCGAGCTGCACATGGACGAGGTCCGGCTCGAGGAAAAGGTGTTCGCGCCGGAGTACGGCGAGTTCCACTCTGGCGGCGGGAGGACGTACGAGGCAACTGCGCTCGTCGTTCCCGCCGACGCCGCCCGAGGGCCTGAGCCCCGCGCCCTCGCAGACCTCTTCGGTGACGCGCTTGCGGTCTACCGTGCGGCCCGTACGGGTCGGTGGCAGGTTGCGGTCGCCGGGCTCACGCGCATCGAGCGCGAGCGGCAGACTTCGACGACCCCGCTGCGGCTCGCTGCTGAGCTGCGCGACGCGGTCGGACGCCTGGCTGGCGCAATCCGTAGCCGGCGGGCGCGGCCGGCGAGCGACGCTGCGCTCGACGTCGCGAGCGCCAGCCTCGACCTACAGCTGCGGTACCGGTCGCAGCGCGCGATCGACACGGCGCGGCTCCGCCTCTGGACGCTAAGGCTGGCCGCTGATCGGACGGCACGGGACCGCGCTGCCGCCCGCGGCGACCTCGCCACGATCCACTGGATCCGCGAGCGCATCTCGACGCTTACCGGCAGCTAATCGGTCACAAGTTAGGTGGGAAGCGCGCCTCGCGCAGCAGTAGCGGCACCAACCCTCGGCGAATCGAGCCGAGTCGTTGCGACCCGATTTGGTCGCCTGCTGCCTCGTCGACTCGAGACCGTCCGCAACGAGAGATTCCCGCCGCGCCCTCTGCCCTCTCACGCAAGTGTGTGCCCGCAGCACCATGATCACCGTCGTGGCACGCGAGAATCGCGCAGGGCTTCGGGCGACGACGGGTATCGGCGAGGCGCTGGTCGTCTGGTCGATGTTCGCTGTGGTCGCGATCGAAATGTTCGCCACGTATGCACGCACCCCGGCCGTCGAGCTGTTCCAGCCGCAGTACGCCGGGCTTGCGGGCGCGACGCATCGTCTGCTGCTCGTCGCAGGCTTTCCGGTGGCGCTCGCGGCAATCCCGATTGTCGCGTTGGTCGCTGCGCGCGTGAGACGGCCTGTTGTCACGATCGTCGCGACGGTGGCTGCGATCACGTCGGCGACAGTGCTCGGGAGCGGTATCGTGGCCGAGAGCGACGCCGACGTGAAGACCGTCAACGTCGTTGCTGTCAGCGGGGTCGTGGCCGCTCTCGCGCTGACCGTCATGGGTGTCCGCGAGGCGGGCGTTGGCCACCTGCGACAAAGGCAGCAAGGTGACGTGCTTCGCGTGTTCGTGGCTCTCGCGCTCCTTGCCCTCGCGCCGCCGTGGATCGCCGCCGATCTGGGAGTGTCTCTCGACAGAGTTCCTCTGCTGCGGCGGCTCTACATCACCGATGTCCCGGTGTACGTGCCTGGACGAGGCACGATCGCCGCGGTTCACGACGGCCACCACCACGGGATGGACGGCGTGCTCCTCGCGCTGACGGCGCTCCTGCTATCGCGAGGCATTCCCTGGGTCGCCCAGAAGAGCCTTCGGATGGCGCTCGTCCTTTACCTGTCGGTGCTGTTTGCGTACGGGACAGAGAACGCGCTGCAGGACTTCTGGGGAGAGCAGATTGTCAAGCGCGGCTGGACGACGGCGACTTTGCCCGAGACCCTCCTCCCTCGTGCGAGCCTGGCGTGGGGCCTGCTTATCGTTGCCGGACTCGGGGTCGCTGCGCTTTCGTCTCGAACGTTCCTGGGGCCGAGGGTGTGACCGCTGCGACGCCGCGCCACGAGTCCACGGGCTCCCCGCTTTCAGGTGGCCTTCAGCAACGCTCGGGCAAGATCGGCGCAAGGCTGATCCACAAAGGACGCGACAGATGCCAGCACGAGGACCCCACAACTGCCCGAACTGCGGCGAGCGCGTGAGCGCGTTCGCCGCCGGCTGCGCCCTCTGCGACGCGCCGCTCGATCCGCGGCGTGCTCAGAGGCCACTATCGCTCGGCCCAGCGCCTTCGGAGCGCCTGGCTCTCGCGGCCTCGCGTGCTTCCGCGGGTGGGTGTGGTCGACGGCGCGGTCGCTGATCCGCGACGGTCGGGCGTTCCCCTCTCCCGCGCTCGACCGTCGCGGTGTCCGATGCGTGGGAGGCTCAACTCTCATGAGCCACACCGCGATCTGTGCCCTCAACCCGTTCCGCAGGCACGAGGACGAACCTCACTCCGAGCTGGTCGGGCACGACCAATCCATGGCGTCATGGATCCGCAACCGGCCGGTCGCCGCCTGAGCAGCCCGGCGCTGGCGCGGACGGCAATCACGCTCGCGTCGACGGCTTCGTCAGCCTCGGCGTGGTCGCGAGCGCCGCGGTCGTGTCGCTCGGCGTGCCGCTCGCGGATCCCGTGATCGGACTCGTGATCACGCTCGTGATCCTCCACATCACCTGCGAGAGCTGGCAGACCGTTCATCGTTGAGTGTCGTTGGGGATGAAGTGCTGCGTCGGCGCGGCGACACGAGCACGCCGCCCCGGCCCCCGATATCTGGCCGCCTACGCCAGCGACCACTACGGCCCGACGAGGGATCTTGCGTGCGAATCCCCGTTGTCGTAGCTGTCGAGAAGGGAACAGGGGAGCGGCTGGCGAAACGGCCCTCGTGGCTTCTGGCTTCGATGAAGGGACCGACGCAACCCGTCGGACACGGCTTGCGAACGGGCGTACCTATCTCGCCTGGTGGCGCACCGGTCTGACGTCCCTCGCGGTTAGCTTTGGTGCGGGCCGAATCGTCCCCGACCTAGCCGGTGGCTCTCACTGGCCCTTCGAGATCATCGGCGTTGCCTTCGCGGTCGTTGGCTCCGCGTTCGTCGGATACGGCTACCTCCGTCAAAAGCGCATCGAAGAGGCCCTCGCGCGCGGCGAGTACGCCGCGCTTGACCCACGGGCGGCCTTCATCTTCGCCTCCGCAGGGGTACTGCTCGGGCTCGCGACAATCGTCCTCGTTCTCATGCATCCAGACTAAGTCTCGCTTGATGCCTCGGAGAGAGACAGGGGCGCCAAGTAGAGATGGCGGCTCTATCAGAGGCGCGCGCTGAAGGGCGTAAAGCCGCTGCAAGGCTCCTCACGGAGGCGGTGCGGCTGAGGTCGCCGCCGACCCCCCGGGGCAGGTCCTGGCTTTACGGTGGAGCTTCATCGCGCCTCCGTTTGGATTGGGTTGCTGGCAGCTTCAGCGTCCAGCCAGCGCACGGTGAACAACCGTCTGAGAAACACGGCCCGGCGCCACCGCGCGCTTAATCCGCGGTTAACCCACTCGTCCGGCTAGGTGGATACGGTGCGGCTGGATGGTCCGTATGGAGCGCAATCCGAGCGGACCACGCGTCTACATCCTCGGCCGCCGGATCCATGAGTACCACCTCGGATTCGCTCTGGGGCTCGCTGCCGCATCCGCCCACCTGGCAGAGGTCGAGCGCCTTCCCACCGTCCTCGCGCTGGCCTCAGTCTGGCTCGTGCTCAAGGACTGGCGCGACCTCTTCCCCCGCCTGCGCGATACTGCGTCCTGGCGGCTGTGGATTCACCGCGTGCCCGCCCCGCTCCGAGGGCGCCGCCGCTTCGAACGGCTGCCCGCTCTGACCGCGGCGATCGCGCTCGCAGTTGGCGCCGTCAATCTCGCCTCAGCGCTGACGCCGAACGTCGCCTGGCGCGGCCACCTCCTGCTCCAGGTCGAGCCGATAGAGCTTGTGCCGCTCTTCCACACGCTTGCCGTTCCCGCCAGCACAGCGCTGATCCTCTGCGCCTTCTATCTCGGCCGGCGCCGCCGCCGCGCGTGGCAGGCCGCACTTGCGCTCTTGATCGCTCTATGCCTACTCGACCTGCTGAAGGGGCTCGACTTCGAGGAGGCGGGCCTCTCGCTCGGCACGGCCGTACTGCTCTGGATGGGACGCGGGGCCTTCTACGTCCGCCACGACCGGCCGGACCCGCGCATCCTCCTCCGCGCGTTCACCGCCGTGGCCGCCGTCGTCACCGCGGTGGCCGGCTTCGTTGCCCTCAGCGCTCATGAAGACTCGCCGCGCGTCGTCGCGGGTGAGACCGCTGACCTCCTGCTCTGGCGGCATGGGCCACTCGCGTTCGGTGGGGATGTCGCCTGGCTTCCGTACGCGGCCGGCCTCGCCGCCCTGGCCGCGTTACTTGCGCTCGCCTACCTCGTCTTCCGCCCGCTCGAGCCGCCGAACGGTACCTGCCAGCGCGACCGTCGCCTCGCGGACGAGCTCGTCCGTGCCCACGGACGCGACACGCTCGCGTTTTTCAAGCTCCGCCGCGACACGCACTACCTCTTCTCTTCGGACCGCCTGGCCTTCGCCGGCTACCGGATCGAAGGGAATGTGCTGCTGCTTTCTGGCGACCCAGTCGGGGACGAAGCTTCCTTTCCCCTCCTCCTTCGCGAGACCTGCGCCTTCGCGGAACGGCACGGACTACACCTTGGCGCGATCGGCGTCGGGCGTGCGACGCTGCCATTGTTCCGCGATGCCGGCCTGCGCTCGATGTACATCGGCGACGAGGCAATCGTCGAGACCGCCCAGTTTTCACTCGAAGGCCGCGGGATCCGCAAGGTTCGTCAGTCGGTCTCGCGGCTCGAGACGGCCGGCTACTCGGTCTCCGCCCACAGACTCGGCGACCTCGACCCCAACACTCGCTGCGAGCTCCACGCCGTCTCCAAACTGTGGCTGGACGGCGCGCCAGAACGCGGCTTCTCGATGGCGATGGACTCCCTGGATGCCGAGCACCAGCCGGAGAGCGTGGTCGTGCTCGCACGCGACGCCGATGGCCACGTGCGCGCCTTCCTCCACTTCGTCCCCAGCTTCGGCCGCGCCGCGATGTCGCTCTCCTTCATGCGCCGCGATCGCGACACTCCGAACGGCCTGACTGAATACCTGATCGTGAAGGCGATCGCGTTGCTCCGCCTACGCGGGGTCGAGGAGCTATCGCTCAACTTCGCCGCCTTCGCGCGGCTGATCCGGCAGCCGCGCACGGCCGTGGAGCGCTTCGCCAGCCATGGCCTCGCCATCGCGGACAGGCTCTTCCAGGTCGAGCGTCTCTACCGCTTCAACGCGAAATTCGACCCTCGCTGGGAACCGCGCTACCTAGTCTTCGAGGGGGCACTCGGGCTGCCTCGCGTCGGTCTCGCGGCGATGCTCGCCGAGGGACAGCTGCCGCGACTCGGCCTCGCGCGGGCGTGAGGTTGCGCATCCCATACGGGCGGCATTGGGTCGCCCCGGTCTTTGCCATGATCGCGCTCGGGCTCGTGCCGTGGTCGATCTGGCTGACGTCGGTGCTGCCCTCGCACGAGCGAGCCGAGCACTGGGATGTCGCATGGGGCGGCTTTGACCTGATGCTTGCGGCGGCGCTGCTCGGCACCGCCGTCTGCGCCTGGCGCAACAGCCCGCTGCTGGAACCGTTCGCCTCCTCTGCGGCGACACTGCTGGTCGTCGACGCGTGGTTCGACCTCCTCACCTCGGGCGGCCACAACCTGGTCTACGCGGTCATGCTTGCCGTTGCCGCCGAGCTGCCGCTCACCATCGTCTGCGTATGGATCGTCCACGACGGCGAGACCTTCGTTCGTACACTGGCGGCATGGAGGCGCTCCTCGTCGCATGGTTCGTCCGCCCCGGTCGTGACCTGTCCTGGCGCAGAACGCGCGACTCCTAGGCGATCCTCGGCCGCGAGGTGATACTCCAGTAGGCCCAGGCGGCACGGGTCGTGCCGCACTACAGTGGAATGGCGGCGCGACCCTCTCCTTCGTCGTCGCCTTCGGGCTCTCAGAAGGCGCTGACGGACCTGGCCGCCGCGACGTGGTCGAGCGGAGCATCAAAACCCGACTGCGCGGCACCGCCCGGCCTGCGCGGTTCCTCAGGACCGGAGGTAGGAGCGCTGGAGACGCGACCGGCCCGTTCGCCGCTCGCGGGCCTCGAGCAGCCGCGCCGCGATACCCGGCGCTGCTGCGGCGAGCAGCGCCTTCCCACGCATGCGCGGGCGGACGCGGCCGTCGAGGGCGATCGCGAAGGCGCGCCGACGCGCGTCCGGCGAGCGGCGCAGGAGCGCGAGGTCGGTCGCAATCAGTGAGGCATCGGTCCGCTTCTGCGACAACGACAGCTCCAGCGCGGCCCGTTCGTCCGGTGCGAGCGGCAGCTGCGCCGCCCGTTCAAGCACGCGGACGGCGTCCGACCGTTTGGCGACCGGATCGTCGCTGAGACTGCCCGTGGTGATCCGGTACCGGTAGAGCGGAAGGTCGACGCAACCTGCACGGGCGCCCGCGAGCAGCAGCCGCAGGTGGCAGTCCCAATCGTGTGTCATCCTGAGCGACTCGTCGTACCCGCCGACGGCGAGGAAGCGCGCGGCTCCGCGACCGCGAACGGCTTGACGAGGTAGTCGTCACCGCCCGCTTCGAAGCCCGCCACCCGATCAGGCACCGTGTCACGGGCGGTGAGTAACAGGATCGGCACCGACAGCCCCTTCGCCCTCAGCCGCTGGGCCACCTGGAGGCCACCGATTCCCGGCATTGCGACGTCAAGCACCAGCAGGTCCGGAAGCGAGCGCTCGACGGCCGCGACATCGCCGCCGTCTGCCGAGACCCGGACCTTGTATCCCTCGGCCGCCAGCGTCCGCCGGAGCATGCGGAGAATCGCCGGATCGTCGTCGACAATCAGCAACTCGGCCACTCGCGCCCGCTGCGAGACGGCGAGGTCTTCCCGTTGGCTCGCCGTAGACTCGTTGCCTCGCCGGTGACGCGCTTCCCGGTGACCGCGTTCGGCGCGCGCTCCTTGTTGTACACGACGTTCACCATCGAGCCCACCGCAGGCTGAAACTGCCTTCAGCCCTTGCCAAATCGCGCTTCGAGATGACCGGGGACGCCGCCCGCGCCGGTGGACGCAGCGTCTTGCCCGGAGCGGGTCGCGGCTCGGCGTCGGCTCAGCCGCGGCTGCCGGGGCCTGAATGCCGCCTGAACGCGCGTCAGGTGCGTAGGCGCGTGCGGCGGATCCGAACCACGATCAGGGCAAGCGCAAGCGCTGCCGGGACGGCGAGGGCGAGCGGGACGATCCCTCCAGAATTGAGCAACTTGCGGTCGGCGATCTGGATCCGGAGTGTCGGCCCGGTCGTCGGCCGAATGGTTGCTCGCGACCCTGCCAAGACGGCGACGTAGACACCGATCGAGCCGGCATTCACCGCCTTTACGCGCCAGACAAGCGTGGTCGAGCCGCCGGCGGGGATCGGCGCGAGGTAGCGGGTCCGATGCGAGGACCAGTCCTCGGGATCGACGTAGACTCCGCTCCGAAAGCTGAGCACGTTCAGGTGGGCGATCAGCCCCGCGGCGGACGTGCTCCCGTGATTGGTCATCGTTGAGTGAAAGACGATGGTGCGGCCGAGCCGAGTCGAAATCCGCGTCCGGTCGACCGACACGGTCAGAGGCCGCGGCGCGGCGGCCGCCGCCGACGCGCCGGCGAGCAGGAGGAGGGCTGCGGCCAGGGCGAACGCTCGCTTCACGCGGCGCCCCTTTCGAGCCGGACGAACCGCGTACCGACCGCAAGGGCGACCGCGGTCAGGACAACGGCCGCGATCGTAGGAGAGAGCAGCCAGGAGATGTCCTCCGTCCAGGCGTGGCTGTCGACCAGGATCTTGCCCACGTAGTGCTCGCCGGCGGTGATCGGGTCGATGCGGAGTAAGGCGCCCCCGAGCCAGCCCTTCTGTGCGCCCGACGGGAGCTGCGTGGGCACGAAGAGCGCGAGCAGCAGGAACAGGCTGAGCGAGAGGCTGACCCGGTTCGACCCCGTGAAGACGCTGATCAACATCCCCAGTGAGCCGAGCGCAAGGGCGAGCAGACTGCCGACGACCGCGCCGGTCAGGACGGCAACGCCGACGATGCCGACACCCCGCGCGAGAAACCAGACGTACGGGAGGGTGATCACGAATGCGGCCGCCCACAGCGAGAGCGCAGCCAGTAGCTTGCCGGCCGTCAGGCCGAGTCGCGACGCCGGCGTGAGCAGCAGGCTCTCCAGCGTCCCGCGCTCCCGCTCGCCGCTGAACGCGTCCGCCCCGGCGAGCAGCGTGAGCAGCGCGCCGACAGCGATCGCAACCTGGAGGATGAGGTTGACGGTCTCGCGGTGCTCGAGGAAGTTCAGCGTGCGGTTCGTCGCCACCAGGTAGGCGATCACGCTGAGCAGCACGCTGAAGGAGAAGCTCAACGCGAGGCCGCGGCCGCCGACCCAAAGGTCGCGCAGCTCGCGGTCGGCGACGACCGAGGCGTCACGCCCCGGCCGACGAGAAATGGCGATCACCCCGCCTCCGTCATCGCCAGGAACGCATCGCTGAGACGGGCACCCTCGAGCTCGAACGAGAGGAGTGGCACGCCGGCGCCGGTCAGCACGGCGAGCCACTCGTTCGACGGCGAGCCGCCGTCCGGGAGCGTGATCGCAAGCAGGCCCGGCTGGTCCTGGGCCAGCTCGACGCGCTTGACGCCGGCCGTCGCCAGCAGCGAGGCCGTGCGCTCGCCCTGGTCCGGCGCCACGCGGAGCCGTGCGCTCCGCGGTGCGGCCGCACGGCTTGTGATCTCGGCGACCGTCCCCTCTGCCGCCACCCGTCCTTTGTTGAGGATGAGGATGCGTGAGCAGGTTTCCTCGACCTCGCCGAGGAGATGCGTGCTGAGCAGAACCGTCGCGCCGCGCTCGCGCGCGATCCGACGGATCGTGGCCAGGATCTGTCGCTGCCCGGCCGGGTCGAGACCCAGTGTCGGTTCGTCCAGGAACACAACCTCCGGCTCGTTGACGAGCGCTCTTGCGATGCCGAGCCGTTGGCGCATGCCACGGCTGTAGGCGTCGATCACCGAGCGCCCCCGGTCGGAGAGACCGACCTCGGCTAGCAACCGGCCTGCGACCGCCCGCGCGCTCGCGCGGCGGTGCCCGTATAGGCGAGCGTAGTAGTGCAGATACTCCTCGCCCGTCTGCCGTCCCGGATACCCAGCGCTCTCAGGTAGAACGCCGATCCGAGCGCGGATGTCGACCGGCCGAGACGACGGCACCCCGCCGACCTCGAACGTCCCCGCGCTCGGTTCAAGGATGGTCGTCAGGACGCGAATCGCCGTCGTCTTGCCGGCGCCGTTCGGTCCCAGCACGCCGAGTATCTCGCCCGCAACGACGGCGAAGCTCAGATCCTCGACCGCGACGACCGATCCATACCGCTTGGAGATCCGGTTCGCCTCGACAGCAGGTGCCATGGGCGCCCCATGCTACGAGCGCCAGATGAACGGCAGATGACGCGAGCTCGAGGCCACCCTCGAAGCGCGTGTCGGTACGCGCCCAAGTACCTCGCCATTCGAAGAGCCGGTGAGGCGGTGGGCGGTCGCGACTGCCGCCGTCCGCGCCAGGGACTCCTGACCGTGCCGGTCTCCGTGCTCGTGCGCTTGTCCGCTCGCCGTTCTCTGCGCATGCTCCTTCAGAGGATCCTCCGCGCGCCGACGTAGGTGGCCGCGTACCACGATTCGGAGAGGCTTGAGATCTTTACGACGTCGCCTGTATGCGGCGCGTGGATGAACTGCCCGCCGCCGATGTACATGGCCATGTGGCCGAGGCCGTTGAAGAAGACGAGGTCGCCGGGCTGGAGATCCTCCTGCGAGACCGGGACACCCATGTTGTACTGCGATGCGGCGTAGTGCGGCAGCGAAACGCCGACCTGAGCGAACACGTACATCGTCAGGCCGGAGCAGTCGAAGCCCTGCGACGGCGAGCCGCCACCCCACACGTACGGGACGCCGAGGTACTGCATCGCGATACCGACCACGCCGCCGTACCGGGATGGCGGGGCGACTGAGATGCCCTCGGGGGTGACCGCCGAGGCTCCGACGACTTCCTGCTCCTGAGCGGCGTGCGCCGCGCGTGCCCGCGCCGCCTGCTCCGCGGCGAGGCGTTGCTCGGCCTCGATCCTCAACCGCTCTTGGCGCGCGCGTTCCTCTGCCTCCAGACGGACGATCTCGCCCTTGATCGACTCGACGAGACGCCGACGCTCGGCGAGACCCGACTCGATCTCCTGCTTGGCAGCGGCACGCTGCGCGACGATCTGCTGCTGCCGCGCGTGGGCCGCCTTCAGCCGCGCTGCCCGCACCGTAACGTCGTGCTTAAAGCGTGTCACCTCGTCCATCACCTGCGTGTCCTGCGAGGTGACGCTGTTCAGCGTCTCGATCCGGTCGACGAACTCACCGAGGCTGCGCGACCCGAGCAGCACGGCGAGTGTCGAGTCCTCCTGGTCACCGGAGATGTACATCGCCCGAAGGCGGTCGCCGAGTCGCCGCTGCGAGACCACCAGGTTCCGGCGGGCGATCTTCAGATGTCCGGCGTTGATCGCTCGCTCGCGGTCGATCGAGGCAAGTTGCTCGGTCGCGCCGTTGTACGCCTCAATCGCCGTGCCCAGCTGAGCATCGAGCGACTGGATCTCGCCAAGCACGCGCTGAGCCTCCGCGCGCTTGGCCGCGATCTGCGGGGGCTCCGCGAACGCAGCTCCCGCCATCAGGACGACGGCGAGCCCGATCGCCGCGCCGCCGAGGATGACCTTGTGGGTCAACGTCGTGACGCTGCGAGCGGCGGAGCCGACCGACGCTCGCCGCAGCCGCCGACCACTCCGAACGCGACGACGATCGTCAGCGCCGCCGCTAGGAGCGCCAGCACGATAAGACGACGCCGTGATCGACGCCGGGTCGCGAAGATCAGACGCCGCCGCGAGCGGCGCATCGATGACCTCGTCAGTCCGCCTATCCGCCATGATGCATCCCCTCGGCGTGCGGCTCCATCACGGCGATCTCGCGCTCCTGAGCATCGATGATCGCGCCGGCGAGATCTTTGATCTCCGAGTGCTGCGCTCGGTCGAGCGCGAGCCTCGCCATCTCGACCGCGCCCTGATGGTGCTCGATCATCATCGACGCGAACGCCTGGTCAACGTCCGCCGCGGTCGAGAAGTTCGCCACGTGCTGCATCCCCATCTCCTGTTCGCTCAGCCCGAGCGCCGCCCCTCCATCAGGGTCGATCGCGTTCGACCCGAACCACTGCTGCCGCCACTGCCGCATCTGGTCGATCTCGGTCTGCTGCGTGGCGACGATGTCGTCTGCGATCCGAAGTAGGTCGGGCTGGGCGAGACCCGCCCGCTTCGCGGCCTTCGCCTCGTGATAGCGGCCTCATGGTGAGGCACCATTGCGTCGATAAACGCGCGGTCGAATGGAACTGAGCTTTTCCCCGTAGCGGTCTCAGACGAGCCGCGCTCGTTAGCTTCGCCGCAGGCGGCAGTTACTAGACCAGCTACGGCGACGAACGTTAGGCCCAGCAGGCGTACTGTCATCACACCCTCTCTTGTCGATCACAGAAACAAGGCGCGGCGTCGGGCGCCGCCGAGGGTGGGACTCAGTTCCTGAAGCGCTGCAGCCAGGCAGGTGACGTGGTGAAGCTTGGCACTGCCGCGGCCGCTGGGATCAGCACCAGCGGAGTAACCCACTGCGGCAGTCGTACACTGCCGCGTCGCCGGTCTCCGCTGGCGAGCTTCACCGCGGCGATGAGCGCCACCGCCGCAGCGCACAGCGTGACGACGTCCTTCAGACCGTCGTGATGCTCGATCGCCTGGCACGCGCTGTGAGCCGCGACGCCCAATGCGATCGCAACAGCGGCGAGCACAGCAAAACGGCGAAACCGGTGGGGCGGCTTCAGCACGGCCATGAATTGTGGCGGCTCCGTCGGAGGGCCGCAAGCTGGGGCGTCGCCTTCAGCGAATCTTTCGAGTCACTCAGGACGGCGGGGAGCTTCAAGACGCCGTTAAGAGCCGAGCACCGATGACATACGGCGAACGATTACGTCCTGCGTTCTCCTGAAGAACCGCAGGACTGGTTCTTCCTCGACCCTCATCTCACCCTTCTCTCGGCAGGGGTAGACGCTTGAGCGCGAGTGCGTTGAGCGCGACGAGGACGCTCGAGCCGGACATCGAGATCGCGGCGATCTCGGGGCGGAGCGTGAAGCCCCAGCTCTCGAACACGCCGGCCGCGATCGGGAGCGCGAGCGAGTTGTAGCCGATCGCCCAGCCCAGGTTCTGGCGCATCTTCCTGAGCGTTCCGCGACCGATCCGGACGGCCGCCGCGACGTCGAGCGGGTCCGAACGCATGAGCACGACGTCCGCGGTCTCGATCGCCACGTCGGTACCGGCTCCGATCGCGATCCCGACGTCCGCCTGTGCGAGCGCGGGCGCGTCGTTCACGCCGTCGCCGACCATTGCGACCTTGCGGCCGACGGCCTGCAGCTCGGCCACTTTCTCCGCCTTGTCGCCCGGCAGCACTTCCGCGATGACCTCGTCGACGCCGACCTCTGCTGCGATGCGCTCGGCGGTGGCGCGATTGTCGCCCGTCAGCATGACCGGACGGAGGCCGAGCTTCTTCAGCGCGGCGACCGCCCCCACGGCCGTTTCTCTCGGCGCATCCGCGACAGCGATCAGGCCCGCTGGCGTGCCGTCGATCGCGACGTGGACGACGGTCTCGCCGCGGCCGGCGAGCTCCGCGGCCCGCGGCCCGAGCCCATCGAACGAGACGCGCTCGCGGTCGAGCAGCCGGCGGTTGCCGACCGCGAGTCTGCGACCGTCGACGGTCGCGATCGCGCCGTGGCCGGGCACGGCTTCGAATGCCTCCGCGCGCGGCAGCGAGAGCGTGCGCTCGTCTGCCGCCTTCACGATCGCCTCGGCCAAGGGGTGTTCGCTTTCGCGCTCGGCCGCCGCCACAAGCCGGAGCAGCTCATTCTCCGACAGACCGTCTGCGGTCGCGATGGTGACGACCTGCGGCTCGCCGCGGGTCAACGTTCCGGTCTTGTCGAAGACGACGGTGTCGAGCGTCGCGGCCTCCTCGATCGCGAGCGCGTTCTTGAAGAGGACCCCGCGCCTCGCGCCGAGGCCCGTCCCGACCATAACCGCGGTCGGAGTCGCGAGGCCGAGCGCATCCGGGCAGGTGATCACGACGACGGTGATCGCGAAGAGAAGCGCGTCGGTTGCCGAACTGCCGAGCGGCCCATACCAGACCGCGAAAGTGGCGAGGCCGCCGAGGAGGGCGACGAGGACGAGCCAGAAGGCTGCGCGGTCGGCGAGCCGCTGTGCCGGCGCCTTCGAGTTCTGCGCCTCCTGGACGAGCTTCACGATCTGCGCGAGCGCGGTGTCCGACCCGATCGCGGTCGCCCGCGCGCGCAGAGCGCCGTTGCGGTTGATCGTCGCGCCGATCAGCTTCGCGCCGGGCTGCTTGGAGACGGGCATGCTCTCGCCCGTGACCATCGACTCGTCGACGGCGCTTTCGCCCTCCACCACCTGGGCATCGACGGGAATCTTGGCCCCCGGACGGATGAGCAGCAGGTCGCCCAATTGGACCTCGGCGGTGGGCACCTCGACCTCCTCGCCGTCGCGCACCACGGTCGCCTTCGGAGGGGCGAGATCGAGTAGAGCCCTGATCGCATCGTTGGCGCCGCCGCGCGCGCGCATCTCGAACCAATGCCCGAGCAACACGAACGCCGCGAGGAACGCAGCCGCCTCGTAGAAGACGTCGCCCTCGATCCAGAAGGTCGCGGCGACGGAGTAGATCCAGCCGGCGCCGATCGCCACCGCGACGAGGACCATCATGTCGAGCGTCCGCGCCTTCAGGGCGTAATAGGCGCCGCGGAAGAAGATCCAGGACGAGTAGAAGACGACCGGCAGGCTGAGAATCAGCATCCAGAGGTCCGCCCGGATCCCGGGCGTCGGTGGGTTCGCGCCGAAGATGCTCTTCCCGAGCGGCGACCAGATCGCGATCGGGATCGCGAACACGACGGCAACGAGGAACCGGTAGCGCATGTCGGCGACCATCGCCGCCATCGACATCCCCGCATGGCCGCCCTGCCCGTGGCCGTGCGCTGCGTCGGCGGAAGCGGTGTGCTCGTGAGCGCCGGCGTCGTTGCCCTCGTCCGCCATCGGGTCGCACACGTGCCCTGGAGCCGACCGCCCGGCGCAGTGGAAGCCGCACCCCTCGACCCATGCCTTCAGGTCGGCTACTGATGTGTGCTCTGAGTCGAACTCGACGGTCGCTGTTTGCGCGACCGGGTTCGCCTCTACCGCGAGGACGCCCGGTCGCGCGTAGAGCGCTCGCTCGACCGCGGCCTTCTCCGTTGCGTAGTGGAGGCCGCCGACGTGGAGAACTGCGCGTTCTCGGGTGGGGACCATTAGCGGGTTCGCGCGAAGCGCTCGACGGCTTCGAGGAGCTCGCGGGCCTTCCCGTGAGCAGCCTCGGCGTCTCCGGATGCGAGCGCGCCGGCGACGCAATGGCTCACGTGCTCCTCGAGCAGCTTGAGCGCGACGCTCTCCAGGGCAGTGGAGACAGCGCTGATCTGCGTGAGGGAGTCGATGCAGTAGCGCTCATCCTCGACCATGCGTTCGATGCCGCGAACTTGGCCCTCGATGCGGTGGAGTCGTTTCACCAGTGCGTCCTTGCCGGCGACGTAGCCGTGCGTCATGCGGTCTCCCTTCGACTGTGGAAGCGCCGCAGCCGCAGGCTGTTCGAGACTACGAAGAGGCTCGAGAATGCCATCGCGGCTGCGGCGATGATCGGATTCAGCAGGCCCGCGATCGCGAGCGGGATCGCTGCGACGTTGTAGGCGAAGGCCCAAAAGAGGTTGGCTTTGATCGTGCGCAGCGTGCGCCGGGCGAGGCCGATCGCGTCGCCCGCGGCGCGCAGATCGCCCGAGACGAGCGTGAGGTCGGACGCCTCGATCGCGACATCCGTGCCCGTGCCGATCGCGAGCCCTAGGTCGGCCTGGGCCAGAGCGGGCGCGTCGTTGATCCCGTCGCCGACCATCGCGACGACCTCGCCCTCTACCTGCAGCTCTCGCACCACGGCGGTCTTCTCGTCAGGCATCACCTGGGCGATCACTCGCTCGATCCCGACCTCGTCGGCGATCTGCCGTGCCGTCTGCTCGTTGTCCCCGGTGAGCAGCACGGGCGTGAGCCCGAGATCCTTCAGCTGTGCGATCGCCTCGGCGCTCTTTGCCTTGACGGTGTCGCGGACGACCAGGCTTGCCCGGGGCAGTCCCTCCCAGGACACGACGATCGCGCCGTCCCGGCGTCCGACGTCCACCTCGATCCCGTCGACCGTTCCCCGGACGCCGACTCCGGGGATGTTGCGGAAGTCTTTGACAGGTGGAAGCGCGCCGACCTCGTCGGTTGCAGCGTGGGCAACCGCCTGCGCGATCGGGTGCTCGCTCGCATGTTCGACGGCGCCCGCCAGCCGCAACACTTCGACGCGCGTCGCGCCGTTGAGTGGCAGGACATCGACGAGCTGCATCTTCCCTTCCGTAACCGTCCCCGTCTTGTCGAGCATTACCGTCGTGATCCGCCGCGTCTGTTCCAGCACTTCAGGCCCCTTGATCAGGATGCCCAGCTGGGCTCCGCGCCCGGTTCCGACCATCAACGCAGTGGGCGTGGCGAGCCCCAGCGCGCACGGGCAGGCGATGATCAGGACTGCGACGGCTGCCGTGAAGGCCGTGGCGGCGTCGCCGGTGACCGCGAGCCAGCCAGCGAGCGTTGCCAGAGAGAGACCGATCACGATCGGAACGAACACCGCCGAGACGCGGTCGACAAGGCGCTGGATCGGCGCCTTGCCAGCTTGGGCCTCGGCGACGAGCCGTGCGATCTGGGCGAGGGCCGTCTCCGAACCGACCTGCGTCGCCCGGATCAGCAGCCGGCCAAACGTGTTGATTGTCGCGCCCGCGACGTTGTCGCCGGGGTCGACCTCGACCGGGACCGGCTCGCCCGTCAGCATCGACTGGTCGACCGCCGACGTGCCCTCTTCGACGACGCCGTCCGTCGCGATCTTCTCGCCCGGTCGCACGACGAACCGGTCGCCGACGACGAGCTCCCCGATGGGGACGACCGTCTCGGCCCCGTCGCGCAGGACGCGCGCCTCCTTCGCGCCGAGCTCCAGCAGGGCCCGGATCGCCGCACCGGAGCGCCGCTTTGCCCGAGCCTCGAGGAACCGGCCGAGCAGGATCAGCGTCGTGATCACCGCACCGACCTCGAAGTAGGTATCCGCGTCCAGCCCCCCGACCAAGACGACCGTGGACCAGGCCCACGCTGCGAGCGTCCCGATCGAAATCAGCGTGTCCATCGAGGCCGACCGGTGCCGCAGGTTCCTGAACGCTCCGCTGTGGAACGGCCAGGCGCTCCAGAACACGACCGGGGTCGCGAGGGCGCCGGCGACCCATTGCCATCGCTCGAAGCGAAGAGGCGGGATCATCGCGAGCACGGTCACGGGCACCGTGAGGGCGATCGCAGCGAGCAACCGGCGCCTGAGCGGCGTCAACGCGGCGTCGTCCGGAGCCTCCTCGGCCCGGACGCGATAGCCCGCAGCCTCGACCGCCTGCGCGAGGTCGTCCGGCGTCACCCGCTCCGGGTCGTAGACGACGCCCGCCTCCTCGGCGGCGTAGTTGACCGACGCCTCGACGCCCTCGAGCTTGTTCAGCTTGCGCTCGATGCGCGCGGCACACGAGGCGCACGTCATGCCCTCGATGGGCAGACGGGCGCGCGCGAGTGTCGACGTCGCCCCGGGCACGCTACGCCGCCTCGTATCCCGCCTCTTCGATCGCCCGGCGGAGTGCCCCGTCGTCCAGGTTCGCGCCGTGGACGAGCACGAGCTTCGTGTCCAGGTCGACGGCGACACCGTCGACTCCGGCCACCCTGGAGACCTCCTCTGTCACGGCCAGCTTGCAGTGGTCGCAGGACATGCCCGGGACGGTGTAGCTCAGTGTTGGCATTTTGCACCTCTTCGGAAATTACCCCTAGGGGGTATACCACATCACGTTGCGCGTGCGAGCAGATATCTTCATGAATGTGAAGACGTCACTCGCGCGCTTGGGGCGGCTCGATCGTTGCGAGGTCGAGTGCGTCGATCCAGAGCTCGTCGCAGTGGTCCTGGACCGCCTCCCTTCCGAGCACGTTTTCCAGGATCTCGCCGAGACGTTCAGGGTGCTCTCCGATCCGGGGCGCGTGCGCCTGATCTCGGCGTTGCTGGAAGCGGGTGAGCTCTGCGTCTGCGATCTGGCCGCGGTGACCGGTCTCTCCCAGACCGCCTGCTCGCACAACTTGCGGCTGCTTCGCTCCAATCGGCTGGTCCGGTATCGAAAGCAGGGTCGGAACGTCTATTACTCGCTGGACGACGCCCACATCCGTCTCCTGCTCGACGTCGGGCTCCAGCATGTCAGCCATGAGGAAACCGGTCGTGCCTGATCTCTTGCAGGTCGGGAGCACCGGGACACTCGGCCGGCCCTTGACGGTCGGCGACAGGGCACGGCTCGAGCGCCGAGCCCGGCTGCTCGCCTGGGGAGGCAACGCCTGGCACGTCATCGAGTTCGCCATCGCCGTCGGCGCAGGGATCGCTGCCGGCTCGATAGCGCTGATCGGATTCGGTGCCGACTCTTTGATCGAAGCGCTAGCAGGCTCCGTGATCGTCTGGTTGTTCACGGGCGGCCGCGGGTCCTCTGCCGCCGCTGAGCGGCGAGCCCAACAACTGATCGCTGCAAGCTTCTTCGTCCTTGCGGCTTACATCGCAGCCGAGTCCATCCGAGACCTCGCCGAACGCCATCATCCGGCGGCGAGTTGGGTCGGGATCGGCCTTGCTGCCTTCACCGCGCCGACGATGCCGCTCCTCGCCCGAGCGAAGCGCCGAGTCGGAGAAGGGCTCCGTTCCTCCGCGGCCGTCAAAGAGGCCGCGCAGAACCAGCTCTGTGCCTATCTATCCGTTGCACTTCTCGCCGGGTTGCTGCTGAACGCGCTGGCCGGCTGGTGGTGGGCCGATCCGGGTGCCGCGCTCGTCATCGCCGCCGTCGCCGCCAAGGAAGGCCGCGGGAGCTGGCGGGGCGAGGGGTGCTGCGATGCCTGCTGAGCACTCCCGTGACGGTCACGAGCACGACGAGCACTCTCACGGCTCGCACCGGGGGCACGCACACAGCATCAGCGAGGACGCCGACACCAGGCGGCTCTCGATTGCGCTCGGTCTCATCCTTGCGTTTATGGCCGTCGAGGTCGTGGTGGGCATACTCGCCCACTCGCTCGCACTGCTCTCGGACGCCGGGCACATGGTCACCGACGCAGGCGCACTCGTTATGTCCCTCGTCGTCATCCGCCTGATCAAGCGCCCGGCGGCGGGCAACCTCACCTTCGGCCTCCGCCGCGCCGAGATCCTGTCCGCCCAGGCCAGCGGGGCGACGCTGCTCGTGCTCGCCCTGCTGATCGTCTACGAAGGAATTCGACGCCTGATCAGCCCGCCCTCGGCAGAGGGCAAGGCAATCCTGGTTGTCGCACTCTTTGGCATCGCGGTGAACCTCGCCGCAACCTGGCAGCTCGCGAAAGCCAACCGCGAGTCGATGAACATCGAGGGCAGCTTCCAGCACATCCTCACCGACCTCGCGGCGTTCATCTTCACCGCGATCGCCGGCGCGATAATCCTCGCCACCGACTTCACACGCGCCGACGGCATCGCCTCACTGATCATCGCTGCGATCATGCTCCGCGCCGCGTACGGACTCCTCCGCGACTCGGGCCGCGTGCTGCTCGAGGCAGCACCAGAAGGGATCAGCGTCTCGGAGGTCGGAAAGGCACTCGCCGCGCACTCGCACGTCGAGAGCGTTCACGACCTCCACGTCTGGTCGGTCGGCTCCGACCTCCCGGCGCTCTCGGCTCACGTCCTCGTCCATCCTGGTGATGACTGCCATGCCATCCGCCGCGAGCTCGAACAGCTCCTCGATGAACAATTCAGCCTCCGCCACACAACCCTGCAGGTCGATCATGGTTCGCAAAAGCAGCTGTTGACCGTCTCTCCAAAGACGACGTAGGTGGTGGCGCGCCCCGAGGGCTATCCTCCACGCGTGAGCCTCGAGCGGGTACGGCAACGGCTGCCGCTGATCGTCTTCGTTTTGCTCGTGTTGATCCTCGTGATGCTGGTGGGCATCGCGTGCGCCTGCTTGACCAACCACCCGATGCAGGCTGTCGAGAAGGCGATCTCGGCGATACCGGCTACCCCACCGGTGATGGAGTCGTGGCCGGTGATGGTGCTCGGCTTCTTCGCCTCGGCGTTGGTCATGACGCTGCCGCTTGCGGCTCGCGAGCGCGCCTCACCCGCGCGCCTTCAACGCTTCCTCTTCTGAGTCGGGTCTAACGGCCGATACGCGGCTGCCTTCGGCCGCCTGACCGACGATCCAAGGAGGAACGCCCTTGTCTGCATCGATCAACAAGCAACCACGCCTTGTCTACGGCGCCGCCGCGGCAGTGGTTGGCATCCTGGCGGTGTCGTTCGTTGCTCGTCCTGCGAGCTCCGGAGACCACCGAGCCGCCGCACTCCCTCGCACGTCTGATTACCACTCGCTGCTCGTCGCGCCTAACGACCCAATGCGACTGTTGCTCGGAACGCATCAAGGGCTTTTCCGTTCGAGCGATGGCGGCCGGACGTGGGCGAAGGCAGGTCTCGACGGAAACGATGCAATGAACCTGGCCCGACCTTCCGGCGAGACGCTTTGGGTCGCCGGACACAACGTGCTGGCGAAGAGCACGGACGGCGGCACAACGTGGACCGACGTTCGTCCCGCCGGGTTGCCCAGCCTAGACATCCACGGCTTCGCCGTCGACCGCGGGCACCCAGGGCGGCTCTATGCCGCCGTCGCGGGTGAGGGGCTCTACCGCTCGCGAAACAACGGGCGCTCGTTCAGCCTTCTTTCTGCCGAGGTCGGCGGAGCGGTCTTTGGGTTGGGGGTCTTGCCGGACAGCGGCATCCTCGCCGGGGACTTGAAGCAAGGCTTGCTCGTATCCAGGAACGAGGCCCGGACCTGGCGCCTGGCGCTGCATGAGCAAGTGCTGGGCCTGGCGATCAACCCACGTGACCCGAAGCGGCTCCTCGCCTCTGGACGCGGGATCTTCCTGTCGGAGAACGGAGGACGTAGCTGGCGACGAGTGTTCGCGATCGCGGAGGGGCTCGGGCCGTTGGCGTGGTCGCCAAGCAGGCCGATGCTCGCCTACGCAGTCGGGTTCGACCGAGTGCTCTACCGCTCCAACGACGGTGGCCGCTCCTGGAGCCCCGCCAACGAAAGGAGATGAACGGACGATGGCAACAGCGATCCTCGCGGCCTGCGCGCTCGCGTGCCCACTGGTGATGCTCGGAATGATGTGGAGGATGCGCGGCCAACGGCAGGGCCAGGACTCCGATGAGACGAAGGAGTAAATGGTGGTTCAACGCGCCCTGACCGACGAACCGGCGCCCGCGTCGCAGAGTCGCAACCCGTGGTTCGCAGCCGCCCGCTTGGCTGCGCTTGGAGTCGTCGCCGGGCTGCTCGCGCTGCTGGTCTGGCGCGTCGTCGACCAGGGACGGGGCGCGCAGCTGGTCTCGCTGATCCGCGAGGGCAAGAAGCCGGCTGCTCCTGCGTTCATGTTGCCGGTGCTGTGGGATCGGAACGAGACCTGGCCGCCGGACGCCCGTGGCGCTCTCGCCGATGGGAAGGTCTCGCCCGCCGAGCTGCGCGGTCGCCCCGTTGTCGTGAACTTTTGGGCCAGCTGGTGCATCCCATGCAAGGGCGAAGCACCGTTGCTCGCCTCCTCGGCACGCGTCCATCGAGGGAAGGTCGTCTTCCTCGGAATCGACGTGCAGGACTTCAAGAGCGACGCTCGCCGATTCCTGCGTCGCTACGACACGCCCTACGTGTCAGTGCGCGACGGACCCGGGTCGACCTACGCTCACTACGGCCTCACGGGTGTGCCCGAGACGTACTGGATCGACGCTCGCGGCCGGATCGTCGCCCACTACGCGGGCCAGATCAACGGCGACCAGTTGGAGGAAGGGATCCGCGAAGCGGAGGCAGGCCGATGATGCGGCGCAACCTGCTGCTTCTTGTTCTCGGTGCCGTGGCCGCGGTGGGCGCTGGCGTCGGCGCGCTCCGGAGCACGAGCCGCTCGGGCGCTTCTCCCCAGGCGCAACCCGGTGCTGGGCTCTACCGAGGAAGCGAACCTCCTCCGGGCCTCCGCATCGCCGACGTGACGCTGCACAGTTACCGCCGCGGCACCGTCACCCTGCGCGCACAGGAGGGCAAGATCGTCGTATTGGCCTTCCTCGACTCGAAGTGCACCGACACATGCCCGATCATCGCCGCCGTTATCGGCCGAACGTGGCCGCTCCTGACCCCGTCCGACAAGGCGCAAGTCCGCGTCTATGCGATCAGCGTCAACCCGCTCGTCGACACGCCTGCGAGCGTGCACAGCTTCCTTGCGGCGAGGCGCGCATCGGCCGCGATCGACTGGCTCGTCGGTCCGATCAGGACCATGCGACCCGTCTGGCACGCGTTCGGTGTCCTGCCGGCGACCGAGACCGGCAACAACGATCTGCACTCGGCAGATGTGCGCGTTTTCGACCGACGCGGCATCTGGGTGTCAACCCAGCACGCGGGCGTCGATCTTTCGCCTGGCAACCTCGCACACGACATCCGCCTAGCGCTGAACGGCGGGACTTGACAGGAGTACCGCTCTTTCCAATTGCCGCGCCCGCCGTAGGCATCAAGGACGAACGGTATGGATCCGCGCAGGATGCGCCATGGCAGATGAAGTCGGGACCAAATCGCCGCGCTGGCGATGCGCATGCGTCAGTTTCCTCGGACCGTGTGCCAGCTCTCCCGGGTGATGTGAAGGATGATCAGAGTGATCACGAGGCCGATTATTGGATCTGCGATAGGCACACCGAGTGCGACCACTCCTGCGCTGACGAGGACGCCGAGGCTGACGAAGCCGTCGACGCGAGCATGGTTGCCATCCGCAACGAGTGCGGGGCTTTCGAGCCGTTTGCCGGCGCTGAGCCGGATGTGCGCGGCGATCTCATTCCCGACGAAACCGATGACGCCGGCAGCGGCGAGCCACCAGAGGTGCGTGAGCGTATGAGGGTGGATAAATCGTAGGATCGTCTGGACTAGCGCGATGACGGCGCTGACGAAGATCGTTACGACAACGGCGATTCCTGCCCACCGCTCCCCACGTGCGCTTCTGAGGAGGAACGCCAAGCCGAGCGGAATGGCGGTCAACGCGTCGCCGAAGTTGTGAATCAGATCCGCGAGTAGCGCGACGCTCAGCACCAGCACGTAGATCGCCGTCTGCGCGGCGGCAGTGACGGTGAGCACGGCGAGGCTTAGGGAGACGGCCCTGATCCCGGCGTGGGACCTGACGATTGACGGGTCGACGAATGGCCCATGTGAATGCCCGTGTCCGTCGTGCTCATGCTCAAGAACGCGCTCAGGGAACTCATCTTGAAGCTGGATGTCCTCGTGCTCCTCTTCGTGGTCGCAGAGGATCGCGCCCGTGGCTGTGCGGAGGTGGCTCACCGGAAGAGCGTAGAGGCACACCGTTCTGACGCGTCGGGCCGCTGTACCGATCGCTCCAGCGAGGCATGGGCATCGAACGCTATGCGCGCGTTGATTAGCATCTAACTGCACGACGGGGTGAGGCCCCCGGTCAACCGCTCGTCCTGAGCCAATGGCTTCTACCGAAACGGAGGTAGAGACCATTGAGCGAACTTGCATTAGCAGCACTACTCGCCGGGGTGATCTTGGTCGCGTCGACCGTGTCGATCGAGATCGGGATCTCGGTCGCCTTGATCGAGCTCGGCTTGGGCGTCTTGGTCGGCAATGCGTTCAGTGCGGATGTGCCGAGCTGGCTGGCGTTCATCGGCACGTTCGCCGGCATCGTGTTGACGTTTCTGGCGGGTGCCGAGGTGGATGTCCCGCAGTTCCGGCGCGAGTGGCGGGCCTCAATGTCGATCGGGCTCGTTAGTTTCTTTGCACCGTTCGCGGTCGTCGCGTTGCTCGCCTACTACGGGTTGGACTGGACGGTCAAGCAGGCGGAGATCGGCGGCTTAGCGCTTTCGACGACAAGCCTTGCCGTCGTCTACGCCGTCCTCGTCGAGACTGGACTCAGTCGAGAGCTGGTCGGCAAGCGGCTGATGTCGGCGACGTTCGTGACCGACATCGCTACGGTCGCCGGCCTGACGGTCCTGTTCATCAAACCGACAATCTGGATCGTTCCGTTCCTTGCCGCCTCGGTTGTGCTGATCGTCGCTCTGCCCAAGCTTTCCCCCTGGTTCTTCAAGCGATACGGCGACCGGGTGATCGAGCCCGAGATCAAGCTCGTCTTCGCGTGCCTGTTCGTATTGATGTGGCTCGGGATCCGAGCAAACTCACAGGCGGCGCTGCCGGCGTTCATCCTCGGCTTGGCGATGTCCTCTCACTACGTCCAGCACCGGCGCGAGCAGGAGCGGATGCGCGTTGTCGCGTTCGCCTTCTTGACGCCGTTCTTTTTCCTCAAGGGAGGAATGAACGTCTCCGCAAGCGCCTTGTGGGCGAACCTCGGAATCTTGTTGGTGCTGTTCGCCGGGAAGATGGTGCCGAAGCTTTCCGGCGTGTACCCCCTCGCGCGCCGCTACACGGCGCCGCATGCAGTCTTTACGACGCTGTTGATGTCGACGGGGCTGACCTTCGGGACGATCACCTCGCTCTACGGCCTGGGTGCGGGAATCATCGACCGGACGCAGTTCTCATTACTCATCGCGGTCGTTGTCGGCTCGGCGATCATTCCGACCGTCATCGCACAGCGCTTCTACGCACCCTCAGCGGCAGAGCAGCGAGACATCACCGCGCCCGTTCCGGCGGCGGCGTTGGAGGAGATCTAGGGGGACGGGCCGTTCCCGTTCGGGCTCCCGGGCGCGCGATGCAGCTTCGAATGGGGTGCGTGCCGAGCGACTGATGCAGCGGGGGCTGCTCCTCGTTATCTGACGCTTGGCTGGAACCTCGTCGGTAGCTGCGTCGTACTCTGGGCGGCGATCGTTGCCGATTCGGTGGCCCTCGTCGTGGTTCGGGTTCGACTCGCTGATCGAGATCGTCGCGTCGTCGGGGGCTTGCGGTCGAGGAACGCGCGAGGTCGCGCTGAAGGCGACGCGCGCGCCGGGTGTACGCCGTTCGTAGCTGACTCGACCAGCGCATTCGTCGATCCCGCGTGTGGTCCTTGGTAGTTTGCTTTTCAAGAACTCGCTTGATAATTTGATGACGATGGCGAGCAGTCCGGCGAAAGCAGCGCTCTTCGATGCCCAGTCGATGGTGGCACGAGCGTTCGGGAATGGTCGGCGTGCCGAGATCGTCGACGTACTCGCCCAGGGTGAGCGTTCGGTTGAAGAGATAGCGGCCGAGATATCCCAGACTGTCGCGAACACCTCGCAGCATCTTCAGGTGCTGGCGAAAGCAGGGCTCGTCCGTTCGCGCCGCAACGGGACGCGGGTCTTTTACCGCTTGGCGAGTGACCGCGTCGGCGAGCTGTGGGCGGCCGTGCGCGAGGTCGCGGCTCAGCACGTCGCCGAGGTCAGCGTGCTGGCAGACGAGTATCTGGGTGAGCGGGGCGGCGTGGAGCACGTGACCGCGTCGCAGTTGAAGGAGCGGCTCGCGCGTGGCGACGTCGTGGTGCTGGACGTGCGGCCGGAGCCCGAGTTCCGCGCCGGCCACATCGCGGGTGCGCGGTCGGTTCCCATCTCCCAGCTCGAGGCGGTGGTCTCCGACCTGCCGCGGCGGAAGGAGATCGTGGCGTATTGCCGGGGGCCGTACTGCGTGTACGCCGACGACGCTGTGCGCCTGCTGCGGGAGCGCGGGCTGAAGGCGAAGCGGCTGGATGTGGGATACCCGGAGTGGCAGCGGGCTGGGCTTCCGACCGAGGTCGTGGTGGCACGATGATCCTTCGCCCGTTCCTGAACGACGCAGGCTCGTGCGCGAGCTACCTGTTCGGCTGCACGTCACACAACAAGCTGGCTGTCGTCGACCCGCATGCCGATCTCGTCGACGACTACGTGGCGGCAGCGGCGGCGATCGGATCGCCGATCGTCGGAGTGTTCGAGACACACGTTCAGGCCGACCATGTTTCCGGGTTGCCGCTGCTCGTCGATCGCACCGGCGCGACCCCGTACCTCCCGGCAGGAGCCGGCGTCGACTTCGAGCAGGTGCCGCTTGACGACGGCGACACGGTCGGACTTGGCAATACGCTCGTATCCGCTCTCGCGACCCCTGGGCACGCTCCGGCCCACCTCGCGTACGCAGTCTCCGACCTGCGGCGCGGGAGCAGCGAGCCCTGGCTCGTCTTCAGCGGCGACTCGCTGCTGATCGGGGATGTTGGCCGGCCGGATCTCCACGTTGCCGGTGATGTTCGCGGGCAGGCGCGACTCCTGCACGCAAGCCTGCAGCGGCTGCTGGAGCTGCCCGACCACGTCGTGCTCTGCCCGAGTCACTACGGCGGCTCGGCATGCGGCCGTGGGTTGTCGGGAAATCCGATCTCGTCGATCGGGTTCGAGCGCCTCCACAATTCGCTGCTCGGCGTTCAAGATTCCGAATCGTTCGCGGACGCGCTGCTCGAGGACATGCCGCCGAGGCCGCTTGCGCAGGAGCAGATCGTGGCGGCTAACCGCTCAGGCAAGGTCGCGGCCTCGGTGTGAGCGCCAGCGTCAGGCTCGGTCTGCGGGCGAACGCCCGGCAGTTCTCACTCCTCGTCGGCCTGAACGCGCTCGTCGGGGCGATGGTGGGGCTGGAACGGAGTGCGCTCCCGCTGGTCGGCAAGCAGGACTTCGAACTGCGCTCGAACGCCGCGATCCTCGCCTTTGTCGTCGCCTTCGGATTGTCGAAGGCGCTGACGAACCTGGCCGCGGGCGACCTGGCAGAGCGGATCGGGCGAAAGCGGCTGCTCGTCACCGGCTGGCTTGTCGCGCTGCCGGTCCCGCTCCTGATCGGGCTCGCATCCTCGTGGTGGTACGTCGTTGCCGCCAATCTGCTGCTCGGCGCAAACCAGGGCCTTGCCTGGTCGATGACGGTCGTGATGAAGATCGACCTCGCCGGCCCGCAAAGTCGTGGGCTCGCGCTGGGCCTGAACGAAGCTGCGGGCTACCTGGGCGTCGCGTTCGCCGCCTTTGCGAGCGGCGCCCTGGCGGCAAGTTACGCGCCACGCACCGTCGTCTGGGTCGGCGCGGCCGTTATCGCCGCTGCCGGCCTGCTGATCAGCCTGCTCGCGGTGCGCGACACGAGTACGCACGTCGCTCACGAGCAGAGCGAGCATAGTGATGACGGACGCGGGCCGCTCCACCTGGGGGCAGCCTTCAGGTGGGCGAGTATCGGCGACCCGAGTCTCCGGTCGTGCAGCCAGGCCGGGCTGGTCAACAACCTGAACGACGCTCTCGCCTGGGGGTTGGCGCCGCTCTACCTCGCAGCGCACGGCGCCAGCGTCCGGCAGATCGCCCTGGTCGCGGCCGTCTACCCGGTCGTCTGGGGCTTCGGCCAACTGCTCACCGGCTGGCTTTCCGACCGCACAGGCCGCAAGCCGCTGATCGCGGCCGGCATGCTCGTCCAGGCCGTGGCTCTCGGGCTGCTCGTGCTCGGAAACGGCGGCTTCGCCACGGCGCTCGCGGCCGCGGTCCTGCTCGGCGTCGGCACCGCGATGGTCTACCCGACCCTGCTCGCGGCTGTCTCGGACGCGAGCCAGCCGCGTGACCGTGCGCGAGTCGTCGGCGTCTACCGGTTCTGGCGCGATTTCGGCTTCGTCCTTGGCGCGCTGATCGCCGGATTCGGCGCCGACGCAACGTCCCCGAGGGCGGCGATCGCGGTCGTCGCCGCTCTCACCACCGCGAGCGGACTGGCCGTCGCGGCAACGCGCTGGAAGAGTCCTCAACGCGGAAGGAGGAGTAATGAAGGTGATCAAGTGCCCACGCGGGCGCTGGCTTGAAGGGAGCTGACATGGCAGAGGGGAACAAGGTCGTGATCAATCTCGCGACCGGCCTGGAAGATGCCGAGCGCGTGATGATTGCCTTTCTCGTCGGAGGCGCCGCAGTCGAACAGGGCAAGCAGGTGACGATGTTCCTGACGAAGGACGCCGTCAAGCTCGCCCTTCCCGGAGTCGCCGAGGGTGTCGCCTGTGACGGCTGCCCCCCGATCGAGCGGCTGTTCGAACAGTACGCGGCCGGCGGAGGCGAGCTTCTTGTCTGCCCGATCTGTGTCACCGCCCGTGGGCTCGAAGACAGTGAATGGGTGCCGAACGCCCGGATCGGCGGCGCAACGCCGCTCTGGGAGTGGATCGGTCAGGGCGCGACCGTCTTCAGCTACTGAGAGGAGGTGGTGACGTGGCGATCGACGTGGACATTGATATCGAGGTTCTGAAGAGCGAGATCAAGAAGACCTATGCGTCCGTTTCGGAGGAGCCGGATCGAGAATTCATCTTCCCGACCGGCCGCGCGTGGGCGGAGGATCTCGACTACCCGGCTGAGCTCGCGGCGGTGCCCGACGCGGCGGTCGAATCGTTTGCAGGCGTGGCAAACCCGTTCTCGCTCGGCCGTCTCCGGCCGGGCGAGCGCGTGCTCGACCTCGGCTCGGGAGCGGGAACGGATTCGCTCGTCGCCGCGCAGATGGTCGGTCCAGTCGGAAGCGTCACAGGAATCGACATGACGCCGGAGATGCTGGCGAAGGCCCGCGGCGCAGCCAAGGAGCTCGGGGCGAACAATGTCGAGTTCGTCCAAGGCGAGATCGAGAGGCTTCCGTTCCCGGAGGCGAGGTTCGACGTCGTGATCTCGAACGGAGTGATCGACCTCGTGCCCGACAAGGACGCGGTCTTCTCCGAGATCCACCGCGTTCTCGTCCCCGGTGGGCGGATCCAGATCGCGGACGTGACGATCCAGAACCCGGTCAGCGAGGAGGGCCGCCGCAACATCGACCTCTGGACCGGCTGAATTGCCGGGGCGCTGCTGGAAGCAGCGTACGCGAGGCTTTTGGAACGGCACGGGTTCGAGCAAATCGAGACCGGCCAACTCGTCGACACCTACGCGCGGTCGAAGTTCGAAGACACCAGACGCAAGGCGCAGAAGTTCGGCGCGCGAGGGACCACGGTCAAGGCGGTTCGGGCCTAGGTGCATCGGCGAGACCCGACAGGTGTCGAGACCGGCGCGATCGCGTCGGTCGTCCCGATCGAGGGAAAGAGGGTGCTCGACGTCGGCTGCGGAGACGGGCGCATGACCCGCTTCGCAGCCGACCGAGCCGCTTACGTCTACGCCTTCGACCCCGACGAGGACGAGGTGGGGAAGGCTCGCTCGTCGCTCACGCGAGAACAAGCGCGACGAGTCGACCTCGCCGTACACGACATCGCCGCGCTCGACGTCGGGCGAGAACGATTCGACCTCGCTCTGTGTGGCTGGTCGTTGTGATGTGTGGCCGTGGAGGGCGTGGTCGACGCCCTGCGGATGCTCGAGGAGGCCCTCGTCCCGGGTGGGAAGCTCGTCGACACGCAGCCTCTCTCGCCTCGACCGTCGGTCTTCTCGTTGCACGAGCGGCTCGGCTCTCTCGACATGCGGGAGTGGGCGCAGAAGATCAGGTCCGTCGATGAGCAGGTAGATCGTGCGCTCGCCGAACGGATCTTCGACCTCGAGAACGAACAGCGATTCATCGTCACCGATGCGTTCGACGGCGGAGACGAATGTGTTGAGATCGTCAGCGAGTGGGGCGGAACTCGTGTCTCTCGTAGTCTTGCCACGAGGATCCGTCGCGCGCCTCCGCCGATCACGGTCGACGAGGAGATCAGGCTGCGGCTGTTCTCGAAGCGTGAGTAATCAGGAGCACGCTATCGGCCGTTGGAGATGAGCCCGCGACCGTGAGACGATGGAGATGGCCTCAGGTCGCCGCAAGGAGCTCTCGGAGAGATTTTGGGAGGTTTGAAAGCTGTCCGGTTAGGTCCACCTCTGAGGACTCGAACCATCGGCAACTCCGCGGCGGACTCCAGCTGTTCTTCGGATCTTCAGGAGCCGGGGTAAGTTCCCCAAGTGGGGAATTGAACGTCCCGCGTCACGGGCTCTTGGCTGCCTCGAGCCAGGTGTCGAGGAGTTGGGCTGCTTGGTCTTCGTTGCCGGGGAGGAGGTGGCCGTAGCGGTCGAGGGTGATCGTGATGGAGGCGTGGCCCATGTAGGTGCTGAGGGCTTTGGTGTTGATGCCGGCGGCGATCATGTAGGCGGCGTAGCTGTGGCGGCACTCGTGCAGGGTGATTGGGGCGAGCCCGGCGGCGGACCACGCTGCCTTGGCGTGGAGCGCGATCGTGCTTGGGTTGAACGGTCCGGTGCCTCGTTGGTTGGGAAAGACAAACCCTTGACCTCCTTTGCCTAGGCGGAGCCGGTGGTTGAGGAGCTCGCGGCGGAGGGTGGTAGCGAGTGGGACGCGGCGGCTGCCGGAGCGGCTCTTTGGTGCGATGAACCCGGTGTGACGGTCCCAGCTGCGCACGACGCTGATCAGGTTTCGGTCGAAGTCGATGTCGTTCCAGTTGAGTGCTTGTAGTTCGCCCAGGCGCAGTCCGGCGTAGAGGGCGGTCGCCCAGATCGGGCGCTCGGACAGCGGGAGTACCTTGAGGAGTGCGTTCGCCTCGGCCGGAACGGCGATTCGGTCTCGGCGGCCACGGACCGCTGGGAGCGCAAGCTTGAGGGTTGGGTTGAGCGCGATCTCGCCGCGGCTGCGGGCGCGCCGGCAGATCGCCCGTAAGGGGAGGATCGTGTTGCGAACGCTGCTCGCTGAAAGCCCCTGCGCGACCAGCAGGTCGACGAGGTCCTGGAGCAGGACTCGGCTAATCGCCGTCAGGCGTTTCGAGCCGAGTATGGGGAGGACGCGATGGTGGAGCGCTTGCCGGTAGGCGCGCACCGCCGATGGTTTGTAGGCATCCCCGGAGCGTGTCCTGACGAGGCCGGCCGCGGCCGCGGTGAGCCACTCATCCGCTGCCTCGCTCAGGGTGACCGGGGAAGGGGCGCGCAAGGTGCCTTTGCGGAGTGCGACCTGGCTCTCTTGCCGCCAGGCACGCGCGTCCTTCAGCGAGGCGAAGGTCTTGCGGATCGGTTTGCGATCGCGCGGCGACCACACCTGCGCCTGATAGCTCGGGCTGCATGAGCACTTCTGACCCTTGCTGGTTTGACAGCGGCGTTGGTGGCGGAGCGCGATGCCTTCGTACCGACGACGCCGTCTCGGAACGGTTCTTGCGGTCACGGTCATCCCGGACATCACTAGCTCTGAATCGCCCACAAACGCAAGATGTTGCAAGCCCGCTGCGCGATAGTGATGTGACTGTCAGCTTCCTGAAGCGAACCGCTCGACCCGCGAAACTAGACGGAAATCGTCCGCACAGTCTTCGCCACGAGCGGGCCGATCATCCGCTCAACGATGCGGAGTTCGGCCTGGTTGAGCGGAGGGGGAGGGATTTGAACCCTCGATCCGCCTAACGACGGATAACGGTTTTCGAGACCGCCGCATTCGACCGCTCTGCCACCCCTCCAGCGG
>Ga0070741_10002324_pt1 | contig 51849 bp, 40 predicted proteins | sample Coa_R1_4_FD_66440 | JGI IMG/M metagenome (GOLD analysis project Ga0070741, IMG submission 66440) | Surface soil microbial communities from Centralia Pennsylvania, which are recovering from an underground coalmine fire - Coalmine... | ecosystem: Environmental > Terrestrial > Soil > Unclassified ... | reverse complement strand
TCCGAGGGCGTGCTTGAGACATTGCCCGACGGCTTCGGCTTTCTGCGCGCACCCGAATACAACTACCTGCCCGGCCCCGACGACATCTACGTTTCGCCTTCACAGATTCGCAAGTTCGACTTGCGCACCGGCGACACAATCAGCGGCCAGATTCGTCCGCCGAAGGAAGGCGAGCGCTACTTCGCGCTGATCAAGGTTGAGGCGATCAATTTTGAGTCGCCCGAGCAGGCGCGCGAAAAAGTCTTCTTTGACAATCTCACACCGCTCTACCCGGACGAGATGCTCAAGATGGAAGTCGCGGCGGATAATTTGTCGGCACGCGTCATCGATCTCGTCACGCCGATCGGCAAGGGCCAACGCGCGCTGGTCGTCTCGCCTCCGCGCACCGGCAAGACAATGCTGCTGCAAACGATTGCGAATTCTATTGCTCAGAATCATCCCGAAGTGACGCTGATCGTTCTGCTCATCGACGAGCGACCGGAAGAAGTTACCGACATGCAGCGTTCAGTTCAGGGCGAAGTCATTTCATCGACCTTCGACGAGCCGCCCACGCGTCACGTGCAGGTCGCCGACATGGTGATCGAAAAAGCCAAGCGCCTTATCGAGCACAAACGCGACGTGGTGATCCTGCTCGACTCAATCACGCGTCTGGCTCGCGCGCATAACGCCGTCGTGCCGCCGAGCGGCAAGATTCTCTCCGGCGGTATTGATTCCAACGCGTTGCAGCGACCGAAGCGCTTTTTTGGCGCGGCGCGCAACATTGAAGAAGGCGGCTCGCTGACGATCATCGCGACGGCCTTGATCGACACCGGCTCGCGCATGGACGACGTAATCTTTGAAGAGTTCAAAGGCACCGGCAACTGCGAAATTCATCTCGATCGCCGCTTGAGCGACAAGCGCCTGTTCCCGGCCATCGACCTGCAGCGCTCCGGCACGCGCAAGGAAGAGTTGCTGATTCCGAAGGAAGACCTCGCCCGCATCTGGGTCATGCGCCGCGTGTTGAATCCGCTCTCGCCGACTGAGCAGATGGAAGTTGTGCTCGAACGTCTGGAGAAGACCAAGAGCAACGCAGAATTCCTGGCATCGATGCAAAGCTAGAAACGCAAGGATGAAGGATGATGGCGGAAGGATGAAGTTTGACTTCGGCTTTTCATCCTTCATCCTTCCTAATTCATCCTTGCTTTCATGCGCATCGCAATCCTTTCACCAGAAGCAGTTCCCTTCGCTAAAGTCGGCGGGCTCGCGGATGTTTCCAGCGCGCTGAACAAAGCGCTCCGCGCAGACGGCGTTGATTCGCTTCTGATTCTTCCGCTCTACGATTCCATTGATCGCAGCCGGCTGAAAGTCTTTGACGAGGAACTCGGTCTCTTCTGGCGCGGCAAAGCCCCGCGGATTCGTGTCTGGCAGAGCGATGAATTGGCTGCGCCTACTTACTTCATCGACGCGCCGCATTATTTCCATCGGGGGAAGATTTATGGGGATGGCGATGATCACGAACGCTTCGCGTTTTTCTGTCGCGCGGCAATTGCCCTGATCCGCCGGCTGGATAAACCGATTGACGTCTTGCATTGCAACGATTGGCAAAGCGGATTTGCGTCGGTCGAGATGAAGCGGCTGCGCGGCCACGACGAATTTTTTGCCAGGACCAAGATTCTTTTTTCAATTCACAATCTTGCGTACCAGGGTTTGTTCGATCCCGACGACCTTTGGTGGCTCGGATTTGGCGACGAGAAAAATGAGTTTCTTTCGAATGGCGCTGCGTCGGCGTTGAAAGCCGGCGCGATGACCGCCGATGCGCTCTCAACGGTCAGTCCGCGCTACGCGCACGAGATTCAAACTCGCGAACAAGGTTACGGCTTGGATTGGTTGATGCGCTTGCGCAGTAACCGTCTGGTTGGCATTGCCAACGGAGTCGATTACGAGATTTGGAATCCGGAAACTGATCCGCATCTGGCCGCGAATTATTCCTTGGATGATTTGAGCGGTAAGCGCGCGTGCAAACTCGATCTGTTACGGCGCTTCGGTTTGCCGGAAGAAGTTGAGCGACCTATCATCGCGATCATCTCTCGCCTGGTGGCGCAGAAGGGTTACGACTTGATTCGCGATGCCGCGCGCGCAATCCTCGACACTGGCGCCTTCTTTATCGCGCTGGGTGCCGGCGCGCCGGAGTACGAGGACTTCTTGCAGAGTTGGCACGATGTAGCGCCGTACCGAGTTGGAATTTACAAGGGGTTCGCGGGCGAACCCCTCGCGCATCAGATCGAAGCGGGCGCGGATTTGTTTCTCATGCCGTCATTGTATGAGCCGTGTGGCCTAAATCAGATGTACAGCATGCGCTACGGCACTGTGCCGGTCGTTCGCGCGACGGGAGGACTTGACGATACAGTGCGAAATTTCGATCCATCGAGCGGGGATGGAACCGGTTTCAAGTTTCATCAGTACGATGCCGCGGCTATGCTTGAAAAAATCCGCGAAGGGCTTTACTTTTATAACCAGCCGGAAGTTTGGAAAAGGATACAATTGAACGGCATGGCCACCGATAATTCTTGGTCAGCCGCTGCTCGAAAATACATTCAGCTTTACCAGGAAATGCCCGGCCTCAGGTAATGATTTAGCAGTCATTTAGCGACTGATTGAACAGACCGAACATAAGGAGTTTTTCATGAGTGACAACGTAAAAGAAGTTAGCGATAGCAGTTTTGAAAACGACGTACTGAAATCCGATCAACCGGTGCTGGTTGATTTCTGGGCTGCGTGGTGCGCCCCGTGCCGGATGCTGGCGCCGACCGTTGAAGCCGTCGCCGACAAGTACGCCGGCAACGCGCGAGTCGTGAAGTTGAATGTGGACGACAACCCGTCGGTTTCGCAGCGATTCGGCATCAAAGGCATCCCGACTCTGATTCTTTTCAAGAACGGGCGCGAGGAAGAACGGGTCGTCGGCGCAACGTCCGAAGCAGCGATTTCCCGCATGATCGAGAAACACATTGGCGCAGCCACCGCTGCCTAAAGCCGCGGGATTCCTCGATATCATTTCGAGAGTCCATTCTTTAAGACTGAGCATCATTGGGCGCGGCTAGTTTTGGTTGAACCCAGCCGCGCCTGTTTTGTGTCTGCTATCTGAAATTTGGAATCTTGAGTTTTAAGATCTTGGAATCTGGAATCTGAGATTTTGAATTCGTTCGTTTGATCTCTAACCGCTGATCTCTTAGCCGCTGAAGAATGGTTATAGCAGTCATCGGCGCCCAGTGGGGCGATGAAGGAAAAGGCAAGATCGTCGATCTGCTCGCCGAGCGGTTCGATGTCGTGGTGCGCTATCAGGGCGGCCACAATGCCGGGCATTCGGTTCAGATTGGCAACCAATCCTTTGTTCTCCATCTCCTGCCGTCAGGCATCGTGCACGAAGGCAAAACCTGCGTGCTTGGCAACGGCATGGTGATCGACCCAAAGGCTTTTTTCGAGGAAGCCGATCGGCTCATGGCCCAGGGCATCCATATCACGCCCGAACGAGTGAAAGTCAGCTCGCGCGCACACCTGATTCTGCCTTACCATCGCGCGCTCGATCACACGAGCGAAGAGCGGCTCGGCAATGAAAAAGTTGGGACGACGTTGCGTGGTATCGGACCCGCTTATGAAGATAAAGCCGGACGGCGCGGGCTGCGCGTTGCCGATGCGCTGGTACCCGATGTGTTGCGATCGCGCATTGAGCGGAATCTCGAAGACGCAAATCGAATCATCGTCGCTTACGGCGGCGAGCCTCTTGAAGCCGAATCGATCATCAATGAAACTTCGGCGGTGATGGAACGTCTGGCGCCATTTATCTGCGACACCACCCATTTTTTGAATGTGGCGGCGGCCCGCGGCGAAACGATTCTGCTCGAAGGCGCGCAAGCAACTTTGCTCGACGTCGATCATGGAACCTATCCGTTCGTGACTTCATCCAGCACCGTTGTCGGTGGCGCACTCGTGGGAACGGGGCTGGCGCCGAAACATCTCAGCGGCGTGCTTGGCATTGTGCGCACGTACACGACGCGCGTCGGCGAAGGACCGTTCCCGACGGAAATGCTTGAAAGCGAAGCGGAGCTGGGCCAATTGATTCGCGAACGCGGCCGTGAGTACGGCGCTTCGACTGGTCGCCCGCGCCGCTGCGGTTGGTTCGATGCGTTTGCGACGCGTTACGCGGCCGAGATTAACGGGTTCACCTCCGTGGCGCTGACCAAACTCGACGTGCTTGACGCGCTCGATGAGATCAAAGTGTGCGTAGGTTATATGCTTAACGGTAAGAAGTGTGATTCGCTTCCTTCTGTTTCGCAGGATCTTCGGCGCGTCGAACCAATCTACGAAACGTTGCCGGGATGGAAATCCGAAACGTTGGGAGTCACCGACTTGCGCGAGTTGCCGCCCAAGGCGCGCGAGTACATCAACTTTCTTTCGAATCACATCGGGGTCGAGATCGGCCTGGTTTCAACCGGGCCGGAACGATCTCAAACAATCATTGTGCGCGAATCCGCGTTGGCGGGATGGATCAGAGGATAAGACGTACTTGGTGTATTGGTCTTTGTACTTCGTACTCGATCTCTCGTTGCGGTCTAAAACCAAAGTGTCGCGCCCCAATTGTGAGACGCACAAAGTTCAAAGTTCGAGTCTTAGCAACTTGAAACCTTAAACTTGAAACCTTAAACTGCTTTCTCTGTGGGCCGATAGCTCAGTTGGTAGAGCAACTGGCTTTTAACCAGTGGGTCGCAGGTTCGAGTCCTGCTCGGCTCATAACCCAAATCCTTTGTTTCTTTGGGGATTCAACTCCCCACGTCTCTTTCCAAAACCCAAAAACAAAGCCCTTTACTTGATGGCCCAACTGTCCGATAATTCTCGTCCCTGACAGATGGACCAGGGCCGGCCCCACAGGGTCCGAGAAGATGCGGGCAAGTCGCCCGCGTTTGTGTCTTTACAGAACCGCAAGCGGAAGCGAGCGGATGAAAAAGGGCGGGCAGGCTGCCCGCCACCGCCGGCAGGATGTCGGCTCCAATGGAGGATCCCGATGCGATCGATTTGGAAGGGTCACATACGTTTTCTGCTCGTCGCGATTCCGATTCGCGTTTATAACGCGATCGAAGCGTCCGAAAAAATTCAGTTCAATCAACTGCACCGCGAAGACTTTGGCCCTATCGGCTATGACAAGCGCTGTAAGAAGTGCGGGCAAATCGTGAGCAACGATGAGATCACGAAAGGCTATCAGTATGAGCCGGACCGCTACGCGCTGGTTGAGCCGGACGAGATCGCGAAGATTAAGATCAAAACAACAAAGGCGATCGACATCATCGGATTCGTTAACACTTCAGATATTCCGACGACATTTTTCGATGCTCCTTATTATCTAGGCCCGGACGGCGCCGTCGCGGAAAAGCCTTACGCCCTGTTGCGGCAGGTTCTGAAAGACACCGGCAAGGTTGGACTCGCGAAAGTCGTCTTGCGCGATCGTGAAGACCTGGTCGCGGTTTTCCCGCTCGAAAATGGAATCGTTTTACAGAAGCTGCGCTATCCGGCAGAGATTCGCAAGATCGAAGAAGTTCCGGACGTGGACAAGGCTCCCAAGCTCGACAAGAAAGAGTTGATGCTGGCAACGAGCCTCGTCGAACAAATGGTAACGTCGTTCGCGGACATCGATACTGTCGATCATTATCACGAAGCCTTGCGCAAGCTGATCGATTCAAAAATCAAAGGCAAGAAGATTGCTGAGTTTGAGAAGGAAGAAGAACTTCCGCGGCTCGACATCATGACCGCATTGAAGAAGAGCCTTCAGGCCTCCTCGCGCAAGCCAATGGTTAAGGCCGCGCCAGAGGCGAAGAAGAAAGCGGCGCTCACTCTGGTCAAAGCGAAGCCGGCAACGGCGAAGAAGCGGAAGGTTGGGTAGGAGATCGTCCGGCAAAGGAAGGAAGCCTTCACACCGGCCGCACGGCCTTCTGAAAACCTTTTACTGGCAGCGCGTTCAGAACTTCGCCTCGTCTAATCCAGGCGCGGCGCGCGATGCCGACGCCGAACTTCACATTGTTCAATGCGCCCGTCGAGTGCGCATCAACTGAAATTACAAATTTGATCTTCCGTTTGCGAGCCTCACGCAACCAATGAGGTTCCATGTCCAGGCGATAGGGATCCCCATTGATTTCAACCGCCGCGCGATTCTCGGCAATAACATCGAGAATCTCTTCCACGCGGCATTCAAAAGGTGGGCGCTTTTGAATTAAGCGACCTAACGCATGTCCCCAGATTTTGAACACTGGTTGGCGCATCGCAGTAACAATTCGCCTGGTCATCTTCTCGGCATCCATTTTGTAGCGCGCATGGATGCTGGCCACGATCACATCAAATTGTTCCAGGACCCAATCGGGATAATCCAGCGCGCCATCCGCGAGAATGTCTGACTCAGTTCCTTTCAAGATTTTTACTTTCGTTTTCTCTTGAACTTCATCGATCTCTTCCCACTGTCGCTGCAGTCGATCGATTTTCACGCCTCCCGCATAAAACGCCGTCGGTGAATGATCGGTAATCGTGATGTATTTCATGCCCATTGCCTCGGCCGCCGCGACCATCTGGTCGACGCTGTGCTTGCCGTCGGAATAAGTCGTATGACAATGGACCATCCCGCGAATGTCTTCGGTCGTGATCAAATCTTCCGGCAGCTTCCGTTTCAGCGCGGCTTCAATTTCACCTTCGTCTTCCCGCAGTTCCGGCGGGATGAATTGCATTCCTAAACGGCGATAGATCTGTGATTCAGTCTCGACGCGAGATTGATCGCGTTTGCTTACTAATTTTGCGCGCCTCTTGCTCGCTTGTGCTTGCAACTTCGCCAAGTGCGCTCGCGATCCGGTTTCGAGCAACAGTGTCATCGCGAAGTTCTCAGGCTTTGCAACAATCAGCGTTACGCGGCTTGCTTCGCTCAGTTGGACCTGCACTCGATCCGCAGATCGTTCAATCTCAGTCAGAATCATCGGAAAGCGTAGAAAGTGATCGATGAATGCTCGCGGCTTCTTGGCGCTCGCCACGATGACGATTCCTGAAACAGTCTCTTTCCAGCGTCGTAACGAACCCGCTACTTCGACATCGATCAGAGAGCGCGACGTTTTCAGATAGTCGATAATTTCTTTGGACGCGCGCAGCGCATGATGAACATGAATTCGCTGACGCGGCTTCTCCGCTGCCGAGCCAATCGCTTCGAGAATTCGCGCTTCGGTTTTCGCGCCAAACCCTTTCAAGTTCCGCAGCTTCGCTGCTTCCGCCGCGGCTTTCAATTCATCAATCGTCGAAATCCCCAGCGCCTGATGCAGTTGCTCGACCTTTTTCAGATTCAGGCCTCGCACCTTCGAAAGTTCCACGATTCCCGGCGGAAACTTTCCGCGCAAATCATTCAGCAGAGATGATTCACCCGTTGTGTAAAGTTCTTCGATCTGCTTTGCCAGTGCGTAACCGATGCCCTTTACAAATGTGAGTCGATTCTCCTTGATGAGTTTCCCGAGGTCTTCTGAAAGCTCCGCGACCGATCGCGCACCCAGCTTGTAAGCGCGCGCCTTGTAAAACTCGCCGCCTTTCAGTTCGAGCAAGATCCCAATCTCTTGCAGCGCTGCAGCGATCGCGTATTTGTCGAGACGTAACTTCATTCGAAAACTTCGCCGCTAACTGCGGGTTCAGACACGAACAATGGCATGACGAATGCCTAATTCACAACCGACCATCAATCTGGGGACTTTCGCAAAACAAATCCAGCCAGTCACCAGAAATCTGTAAGAATGACGAACGAGACGCGCACTGAAGTCGAACAGGTAAAACAGCGGGCAGACGTCAAACAGGCCCTCAAGCAGACCAGCACCGTCAAACCTCCTGAGGAGCCTAAGGCCAAGACGAAAGACAAGGTCTGGTTGGGGACTCATCTGCTTGTCGTCATCGGCCTCGGGGTCGTTTACTATCTGCTTCAGTTTCGCGTATTCGGATTCGCAGCTCGTTTCATTCCGTTCATTCAACGATTGGACAAAGCGGCAATCGTGGTGGTGGTGTTGCTGGCGACTGCTAAGTTGATCGACGTCTTTCTCATCAATCCGATCGAAAGCCCGGTGTCGCGCTACAACTTGCGTCGCGTGGCGAAACTCCTGCTGGGCTTTCTAGTTATCTTCGCCGTCGCGTCCATCCTGCTGCAGAACTGGTACACAGCGGTGGCTTCAGTCGGGTTATTTTCGCTGATTCTCGGATTGGCGGTGCAAACACCCGCGACAAGTTTTCTCGGTTGGGTTTACATTCTGGCGCGCCAACCCTACCGCGTCGGGGATCGCATTAAGATCGGCGAAGCGACCGGCGACGTGATTGACGTCAGCTATCTCGACACGACCCTGTGGGAATTTGGCGGCGATTACCTCTCGACCGATCATCCTTCGGGGCGCATCATCAAATTTCCCAACTCGAAAATTCTGAGTTCGACTGTGTACAACTACACGTGGCCGGTCTTTCCTTACATCTGGAATGAAGTGAAATTCAGCGTCGCTTACACGAGCGATTTGGAATTTGTCGCCGAGACGATGCAGCGCGTCGCGCTGGAGGAAGTTGGCGAATCGATGATGAAACAGATTCGGGTGTATCGCGAGTTGCTGGCACAGACGCCGGTGAATCAGCTCGAAGTGCGCGAACATCCGGCCGTGCTGTTTCGTCCGAACCCGAATACCTGGCTCGATGTAATTGTGCGTTACCTCGTGCATCCGAAAGAGGCGGGTCGAGTGAAGACGCGTCTCGTCAAGAAACTCCTCGCTGAACTCAACAAAGCACCCGAGCGCGTGGGATTTCCCAAAGGCGACGCTCGATAAATCGAAAATCAAATTTCATAAACAAAGGAACCCGAATGAGAGAATTATTTCGCAAGTTTGCTCAGATGACATCGGCGGCGGTCGGATCGTCATGGGCTTTCATCCTGGCAGTGCTGGTAATCGTTGTTTGGGCCGCGACCGGCCCAATGTTTCACTACTCAGACACCTGGCAACTGGTAATCAACACCGGCACTACGATTATCACATTCCTGATGGTCTTCCTGATTCAGAACACGCAGAATCGCGATGCGAAAGCTATTCACCTGAAGTTAGACGAATTAATCAAAGGCGTGAAGGGCGCGCGCACGCGACTGGTCAATCTCGAACAGTTGTCTGATGCAGACCTTGAACGTCTGCAGAAAGAATTCGCGCGATTGCATCAAGCCGAAAACCACCACGGTGAAGCACAAGCCGAATCCGATCTCACATGACCACCATTGAGCGACTGAGCGCAAAGGGCATCCGCAGGATCGGTTCGCCAAGAACGGGTTTTCGTTATCAAAGCTCGGACAAAAAGCGACTCACTTCCACCGATCTTCAGCGCATCGCTGATTTGAAAATTCCGCCGGCGTGGACGGATGTTCACATCAACCCGGCGGCGAGTGGAGCCGTGCAGGCCATAGGCAAAGACAACGCCGGCCGCTGGCAGTACCTTTATCACGAGAGCCGCGTCCGGCTGCGCGAAAGAGAAAAGTTACTGCGCCTGATCAAGTTTGCCGAAAATCTTCCACTGTTGCGCAGATCCATCGCGCGTCATCTGCGGCTACCCGGCTTGCCGCGCGAGCGAGTCATGGCTGCGATCCTACGAATTCTTTCGTCGAGCTTTATTCGTCCCGGTAGCCAGGTGTACGCGGATGAAAACGGGAGCTATGGCATTGCGACGCTGAGGCCAAGGCATGTGAAAGTGAAAGGCGACTTAATCATCTTCGATTTCCCCGGAAAGTCCGGCGTGCAGCAGCATCGTGAATTCCGCGATCGCAGCATCGCGAAAATTGTTCGCGAGCTATTGAAGCATCCTTCGCGTGAAGTGTTCGCGTATCGTAATGGTGAAGGCAAATTGGTTGACGTAAAGCGACGACACATCAACGACTACATCAGAGAAACGATGGGAGGAAACTTCACGGCAAAAGATTTTCGCACCTGGGCCGGCACTCTGATTTGCGCCTGTGCTTTAGCGCGCGCCGCCGCCGGCTCTGATCTCTACACTCCCCAAATCAAACGCAGGTTGGTGGCCGCCATGCGGGAAACGGCGGAAGCCTTGGGAAATACTCCGGCGGTCTGTCGCGACGCCTATGTCTGCCCCTTGGTTACGCGAGGCTTCAACGCCGGCCAGGTTATCGATCGTTACTTTCAAAACGTTCAAGAACTAATCAGATATCGTGGGCGCACGCTTCACGCGGCGGAAAAAGCACTGCTCAAATTCCTCAAGCGCGAAGTCGGGAAAGGCGTCAGGTCGGCCTGACAGACTCCGAAAAAACGGCCTCTGTACGAGCAAATTCAGTTGATTTTAGGGGTGCGCAATGGTAGCTTCTACTGACTTTCCCTGATTGGCTACTTCAACTTTGAAAGGATTTTCCGATAGATGAAACACTTTAGTATGAAGGTGAAACTCGCGTTGGGTCTCGCCGTTATTGCCCTCTTCGTTACGGCTTCCGCCCTGGCGCGCACCGGCAAGCAGGACTTTACACTGCACAATCAAACCGGTGTTGAGATTCATTCGCTTTATGTCTCGCCTCACTCGACCGATGACTGGGAAGAGGATGTTCTCGGAGTGGACACACTGCCGAGCGGTGAAAGCGTCAAGATCACGTTCGACGATCGCGACAAGCATGTGCACTGGGATCTGAAGGTCACCGACAAGGACGGTAACTCTTTGGAATGGTACGACCTGAACCTGATCGAGATCGAAGACGTGACGCTGCACTGGGATGCCAGCAAAGGCAAAGGCTGGGCGGACATTAAATAGTCCTCGTCCGCAGACGAATTAGATTTGAGAAACTGCTCGCGGCTCGTGTAGCGCGGGCAGTTTTTGTTTTGGATTGGTTCCACTCCGATTTTTCTGGCCTTCGATGTAAACTGCCTTCCATTCTTCGGAGGCATCATGAAACTCTTTGCTCGCGTCGCTTCACTCGCCATCATTGCTGTTGCCGCGGCCACCGCTTTCGCGCAATACAGCCCCGAAACTTTTTCCGCGATGAAGTGGCGTCTGATAGGCCCACATCGGGCCGGTCGTGTCACCGCCGTTGCGGCGATTCCTGGGAATTCGGCGATCTATTACTTCGGCACGCCGGGCGGCGGACTTTGGAAGACGGTTGATGGCGGCCGCACCTGGCAGCCAATCTTCGACCAAGTCCATGTACCGTCGATCGGAGCAGTCGCATTGGCGCCTTCGAATCCGAACATTGTTTATGTCGGCACGGGCGAGCAGTTGGAAGGAAACGGTGTGTACAAATCAACAGATGCGGGGGCGACCTGGACAAGCATTGGACTGGCCGATGTGCGTCACGTCTCTTCGATCATCGTCGATCCGCGCGACCCCAATATTGTCCTCGTCGGCGGTTATGATTTTTTTTCGACCGGGCCGCGACGCGGCGTCTTCATGACAACCGATGGCGGAAAGAATTGGAAAAGAGTTCTGTTCAAAGATCAAAAGACAAGCATCGTTGATATGTGCGCTGCTCCCGATGAGCCGCGAGTGATTTACGCGGCCAGTCAGGCATTTCAATTCGATCCGAATAATCGCCGCAACATCGGCAGCGAATCGCAAATTTTCAAATCAATCGATGGTGGCGCGACGTGGCAGCAGGTCAGTGAAACCGGTTTGCCGGCTAATCCGCGCGGTCGCATTGGAGTGGCAGTCGCGCGCGGCACCAGCGGCAAGCGCATCTACGCGATCATGAGCCAGGGCTTCTTTCGCTCTGACGATGGCGGCGCGAGTTGGCAACAAAGTACGAAGGATCCGCGCGTGCTCGGCAGCGGTTACTTCAGCCGCACTTATGCCGATCCAAACAACGGCGACATCGTTTGGGTCATGCAGACTTCGACCTATCGGTCGGCTGATGGTGGCAAAACTTTTGAAGCGTGGAAGGGCGAACCAAGCGGCGAGGATGATCACGTGCTGTGGATCGATCCAAGCGACTCGCAGCGCATCTTCATGGGAACTGATCAGGGCGCGGTCATCACGCTCAACGGCGGCGGCACATGGACCGAGTGGTTCAATCAACCGACGGGCGAGATGTATCACGTCACGAGCGACAATCAATTTCCTTATCGTCTCTACGCAGCGCAACAGGACAGCGGTTCAGTCGCGGTCAATTCGCGCAGCGACTTTGGCATGATTACGTATCGGGATTGGTTTTCGACGGGCGCGTTTGAAAGCGGCCGCATCGTTCCCGACGCGACAAATCCGAATCTGGTGTTCGCGGTTGGTTGGTACGGATCGATTCTGCGTTTGGATCGAACGACCGGGCAAACGGTGACTGCGTTCGCGCCCGGCGCGAAATATCGTTACACCTGGGAAACGCCTTTGATGCGTTCGCCGCACGACGCGAAGACGATGTATCTCGGAACGCAGTATGTCATGCGGACAACTGATGACGGCCAGAGCTGGCAGGAAATGAGTCCCGATCTAACGACGACCGACGTGTCAAAGCCCGGCAACGGCGTAATCCAGGTTATCGCTCCTTCGGCAGCAAAGGCTGGAGAGCTTTGGGTAGGCACCAGCACGGGCCTCGTGCAACTGACGCGGGACAACGGCGCGACCTGGAGCATCGTCACGCCGGCGGAATTACCGGCGAACAGCAGCATCACTTTGATCGAGGCTTCGCCGAATGACGGCGACACTGCTTATGTCGTCGCGGCCGGGCGCAACGATTTGCATCCTTACATCTACCGCACACGCGATGCCGGTAAGACCTGGCAGAAGATCGTGAATGGTCTGCCGGATAACGCCATCGCACGCGTTGTTCGCGAAGATCCGCAGCGGAAAGATCTGCTCTACGGCGGAACGGAAACAGGAGTGTTCGTTTCGCACGACGGCGGCGATCATTGGCAATCTCTGCAATTCAATCTGCCGACGGTCTCCGTCCGCGACTTGCACATTCATGGCGGCGACCTCGTAGCCGCGACATATGGCCGCGCGCTATGGATTCTTGATGACATCTCGCCACTGCGACAGGCCAGCGACCTGGCGTCAGCTAACGCGCATCTTTTCAAACCAGAGACCGCCGTGCGCACACATTGGGACAATCACCCTGACACGCCCTTACCGCCTGAGACACCGCACGGCGACAATCCGCCCGACGGCGCAATCATCTACTACTACTTGAGGTCAGTGCCGAAAGACATTTCGCTTGAGATTCGCGATGCGCGCGGCAACATCGTTCGCAGATTTACCGACAAGGCCGAGCCGCGCGATCCTCGTCCAAAGAATGTTCCGGAGTGGTGGTTCGAGCCGCCGACTGCACTGTCGAACCATGTCGGCTTGAATCGCTTCGTCTGGAATTTGCAATGGCCGCATCCCGACGCGCTGACTTTCGGGTTCCGAGGAAATCCGCTGGATTACATCGAATACACTCTGCCGGATCATGCGGTCACCGGCAACACACCGGTGAATCAGCCGCCGGGTCCCTTCGTCGTACCGGGAAACTACGAAGTCGTTTTGACGGTCGATGGCAAGGCTTATAAGCAGATGATCTCTGTTGTGCTCGATCCGCGCGTGAAGGTTTCAGGTACTGACTTGCAAGCACAGGCCGATCTCGCTTTGATGATTGATTCGTGGATGAATATCACTTTCAAGAGCTACAACGATCTCGCGGCCTTGAATATAGCGCTGGCAGACCGACAGCCGGTGCTGGCAGCCAATCCGCAAACGAAAGCCATGAGCGATCTGCTCGCGACGCTCAAAGCCGACCTGAGTACGATTGCTGAAGGCAGTCCCGCCACGCCCGGATTTGGCGCGATCAATCGGGACCTCGCGCGATATGTGCAGATGATTCAGAGCGGCGACGCGCGGCCCGCAACGTCTGCATCGGAAAGCGCAGCTTTCATGTGCAAAGCGCTCGCGGATGATTTGAACCGATGGCGCGAGATCAATCAGACACGATTGCCGCAGCTAAATCAGCAACTGCAGACTCGAAAACTGGCGCCGTTGCCAATCGCGACGATTGCCAAACAACCCACTTGTCCGAATTAACAAAGAGGAATAGATGAGACGAGTACTTCTAACTCTCGCAATCACCTGCATCGCACTCGGAGCGGGGTCGCATTTGCCGTCGGCGCTCCGTTTTTTCAATGCGGTGAGTGCTCAGCAGAAACCCGCCGAAGTCAAAATCGATCCAAAAATATTTGACGACTATGTCGGTCAATACAGTTTTCCCAACAATCCGGATTTCATCATTTCGTTTTTTCGGGAAGGTGATAAGTTTTATCTTCAGGCCACCGACCAGGGCCGACTGGAAATATTTCCCGCCAGCGAATCGAAGTTTTTTCTCAAGGCTATTGATGCTGACGCCACTTTTCTGCGCGATGCCCAAGGCAAAGTTACCGGCATGTTGTGGTATCAGGGGGGCCGGCAAACTCAGACAAACAAGATCAGCAACCAGCCGGCGGTCGAAACAAGTGTTCCGTTTGATAAACGTCAGGTGATGATTCGGATGCGCGACGGTGCGCGTCTGCATACGCTGATCTTTACGCCAAAAAACCAGAAGGAATCCTTACCGATCTTGATCGAGCGCACACCGTACGGAATCGACGATACGGATTCCGACGCTATTAGTCGCCGGTTTCGCGACCTGGTTAAAGATGGTTACATCTTTGTGTTTCAGGACATTCGCGGGCGTTACGGATCTCAGGGTCAGTTCCTCATGAATCGCCCGCTGCGCGATCCCAAAGACGCGAAAGGGATCGACGAAAGCACCGATACGTACGACACCATCGATTGGCTGGTTAAGAACGTCAAGAAAAACAATCGTCGCGTCGGCATCCTCGGAGTTTCTTACGATGGCTGGCTGGCGGCGGTTGCGACCATCAATGCGCATCCGGCACTGAAGGCTTCATCGCCGCAGGCGCCGATGACCGATACCTGGCTGGGCGACGATTTCTTTCATAACGGCGCGTTCCGACAGAGCTACGGCTATGAATACGTGAAGATGATGGAGACGTCGAAAGAAAACTCGGAAGTCTCTTTCGACAAGGACGCCTATGATTGGTATCTCGAGAAGGGATCGCTCGGCCGCATCACCGAGATGAACGAAGGAAAGTTCCCGACTTGGAACGCATTCGTGTCGCATCCGTCGTACGACGCTTACTGGAAAGCCCGCGGCTACGGGAATCAATACAAAGCGACGCACGTGGCGACACTGGTCGTGGGCGGCTGGTGGGACCAGGAAGATTTCTACGGCGCGCTGGCGACGTACGCCGCGCTCGAGAAATACGACAAGAGCAATCACAACTTCGTCGTGCTGGGACCGTGGAACCACGGGGGATGGGGCGGCCCTGGGAGGGGCTTGGGCGATGTGAACTTTGGCAGCTCAACCGGCAACTACTTTCGCTCACAGGTGCAGGCGCCCTGGTTTGCATATTATTTGAAGGGCAAAGGCAAACTGAATCAACCGGAGGCACTCACATTCCAAAGCGGCAGCAATCAATGGACGCAATCGGATCGCTGGCCGCCGAAGGAGGCCGTTGCGCGCGATCTCTATTTTCACACCGGCAAGAAACTATCGTTCGATAAACCGGCGAGCGCGAATGCTGCTGAATCCTACGTTTCTGATCCGGCAAATCCAGTTCCGTATCGCCAGCGCCCGATTCAACCGACGTATGGCCCAGGGTCGAGTTGGTACACGTGGCTGGTGCAGAACCAAAGTTTTCTGAAGGATCGCAAAGACGTTCTCGCGTGGGAAACTGCGGTGCTGGATCGCGACCTGACGATCGACGGCGAAGTAATCGCCCATTTGTTCGCCTCGACTACAGGAACGGACAGCGATTGGGTCGTGAAGCTCATCGATGTTTATCCAGATGTGAATTCTGACGATCCGAAGATGAACGGATATGAATTAATGATCGTCGATGAAATTTTTCGCGCGAGGTATCTGCATGGCTTTGATCGTCCCGAGCCGATCACGCCGAATCAAGTAAACGAATACGTGATCGATCTGCGCGGCAACAATCACACGTTCAAGCAGGGGCATCGGGTGATGGTGCAGGTGCAATCGACATGGTTTCCGCTGTACGATCGCAATCCGCAAACGTATGTTGAGAACATTTTTATGGCCAAGCCCAGCGACTATCAGCCGGCGACACAGCGCGTCTATGAATCGACGCGCTATCCAACGCATGTGACTCTACCAGTAATGCCATGACTGAGCAGAAGCACAACTGCCCCGCTCCGGGAGAATTTGCCATGAAAAGATCATTCCTACTCGCGGCACTCGCGATCTGTATTTTGCTACCTGCGCAAGCTCTGGCGCAGGGTGGTGGCAAGGCTGCCGACACCGCATCCAAACCCGCGAGTAAACCGGCGACGACGACTTCGAAGCCACCCGCGTCGAAACCGGCAGCGACAACTCGAACGGCGAATCGCGGAGCCATCGCTTCGCTCGACGGAAAATGGTGGACCAGTGGAAATGATTTTGGCGATTCTGAAGTAGTCTTAACTCAAAGCGGATCGAACGTGACCGGCGAGATCCACTACTCGGACGGCCGCACGGGAGTTATCAGAGGGACCATGGCCGGCCATCGTTTGCAGCACACGTGGAGCAATTCCGCCGGGGAAACCGGCAGCGGTTGGTTGGAACTGAGTTGGAATAATTTTCTCGGCGGGTCATATCACAGCGCGAGCGTGCGCAACGGCTCATGGACACTGATGCGCATCGAAGGAAAGTGGTGCTTCGGAGGCAGCCGCGATCGCATTCGCACGGTGACGCACAACGCGCGCGGCGAAGCCTCGGTCGTGACTGAAGATGGCACGCGCGACAGCGGGCGACTGGAAGGGCCTTGGCTTTATCTGACTTCTGACGACGGTACCACGATCAAGGGCGAGATGGACTTTCGCGCAAATCGAATGAATTGGTCGAGCGGCTTTTTCTGGTCCTGGTGCGGACGCAACTAAGGATGCCTATCTCATGAAAACAGTTGGGCTCATCGGCGGGATCGGTCCTGAATCCACGATCGAATATTACCGCTTCATCATCGAAGGTTATCGCGAGCGGATCAGCGATAGGAGTTATCCGCCCATCATCATCAATAGCATCGACCTCAACAAACTCGTGACATGGATGGAAACGAGTCAGCTTGCCGAAGTCGCGGATTATCTTGTTGCTGCAATTGATACTCTGGCCGCCGCCCGCGTGGATTTCATCGCGATTGCAGCCAACACTCCGCACATCGTTTTCAATGAAGTGCGGGCGCGGTCACCGTTGCCGATGGTGAGCATCGTCGAAGCCACGCGCGCCAAAGCCAGCGCACTCGGTCTGCGTCGGCTGGGCCTGCTGGGCACCGGCTTCACGATGCGCAGCCATTTCTATCAGGACGTTTTCACGGAAAAGCAGATTGAGATTGTTGTGCCTACCGCCGAAGAACAGGACTACGTCCACGAAAAATATTTCAGCGAACTCGTCAAGAATATTATCGTCCCCGAGACGCGCGCGCGGCTGCTTGCCATCGTCGAGCGATTGAAAACCGAGCATGCTATCGACGGCTTAATTCTGGGCGGAACTGAAATTCCGCTAATCCTGCGTGACGACGCAAACACGCTTCCCTTCCTCGACACGACGCGAATTCACGCGACCGCGATTGTGAATGAAATGCTTTCATAAACCGAAATAGTATGGACATACGCCACGCGGCGTGATAAAAGAAGCGCCGTCTTTGATACCTACCTCGCGCTAAACGGAGCCACTCCTACATTCGAGGAACTCCGCTATTCAGTCATCGATTAGACCGAACACAATTTCGGTTGATCTCATCTGAAAGGACAACTCCATGCGCCTTGCATCTTTCAACGTTGAAAACATGTTTCGTCGCGCCGTCGCTCTGAACCTCGCAACCTGGCAGGACGGCAAAGCAATTCTGGACCAATACGGTCGAGTAAGCTCGCTCTTACAGGAAACCACGTACACGGCAGCTACCAGGAAGTCGATCGTCGATGCGCTCGAGAAGCTTGGCTTAAAGAAAAGCAACGAATCGCAATTCATAATTCTGCGCGAAAACCACGGTCACCTTTTGAAACGACCGAAGACCGGACCAATGCAGGTAGTCGCCGGCGGCCGCAACGAATGGATTGGTTGGGTCGAACTCAAAACTGAAGCGGTTGACGAAGTCGCAACCAGGATGACGGCCAAGGTCATTAGCGAAGTCAAGGCAGATGTCATGGCCGTGATCGAAGCGGAGGATCGAATCGCGCTGACGCGCTTTAACGACCAACTGCTGAAGCCTATTCACGCGACTTACGATGGCATCATGCTCATCGATGGAAACGACGACCGCGGCATCGACGTCGGATTTTTCACGAGGAAGCCGTTCCTGGTCGAATCGATGGTAAGCCACGTCGATGATATGAAAAGTGGCCGGCGTATCTTCAGTCGTGACTGCGTCGAATATACGGTGCGCGTAAATAGCTCAACGACCATTCTGGTGATGGTGAATCACTTCAAGAGCAAAGGTTTCGGTAACCAGACCACTTCAGACACGCGCCGAAAGGAACAGGCCAAGCGGGCGCGCGACATCTACGATCTGCGGCGCTCCCAGGGCGTCAAGATGATCGCGATCGTCGGAGACTTTAATGACACGCCCGACAGCGATCCACTGAAGCCTCTGCTGGCAAATCAATCCGATCTGAAGGACATCTTCGATCACCCGAAGTTCAAGAGCGACGGCCACGAGGGAACGTTCGGCAATGGAAGCGAGAGCAATAAAATCGATTACATCCTTTTGTCTCCGGCGCTATTCAGCCGCGTGACCAACGGAGGCGTCGAACGGCGCGGCGTTTGGGGCGGCACTAATGGGACGCTCTTCCCGCATTTTCCGGAGATTACAAAATCGATCGAGGCTGCATCCGATCACGCCGCCGTCTTTGCCGATCTGGATCTTTGAGAGGCGGAAGAGATTTAGACCGAGAAAACAAATCCGAGCTGTTCAGAGTCGTCCGAGTCAGTATGGATTTGTTCAGCAAACCTCATTCACCAGCTCCAGCTTTCGTCTGGCACGTGACTGACTCGCAGAGTACAATGCTGCGACACAAGTCATGGGATCAATCTTCCAACTCTTCAGACCCACCCGACTCGCCACACTCATCTCGGCAATTGCGCTGACAGTTTTTTTCGCGCAGCCGTCGACCGCACAGCAGCGGCAGAATCCGCCGGCTGACGATGTGTTGCGCGTCAACACTGAGCTGGTCCAAACGGCAATTTCGGTCTTCGATAAAGAAGGACACTTTGTCGATGGGCTGAGTCGAGATCAATTTCAGTTGCTGGTTGATGGAAAGCCGCGGCCAATCAGTTTTTTTGAACGCGTGACGGCCGGCAGCTTACGCGAAGCGCAAATCAATTCAAGACCCAACGATCCCACAATTGCCGTTCCGGTTCCATCTGCGAGTCCGCGCGGCCGCACGATCGTTTTCTTTGTCGATGATATGCATCTTTCACCCGACAGCCTGAATCGCACGCGGCAAATGCTGCGCGAGTTTCTCAACCATCAGATGAGCGGGAGCGATTCAGTTGCAATCGTTTCTGCCAGCGGGCAAATCGGCTTCCTGCAGCAATTCACGAATAACAGACAGGTGCTTGACGCAGCGCTCACGCGCCTTAGCCCCCGGCAATACGACGCGCGAGGTTTTGGCACGGGCAGCACCAGAATGACTGAGTACCTCGCGCTCAATATAGAAACGGAAAAGTCTGACAATCGCATCCTTGGCTTTTACATCGGTGAGTGCATGAAACAGAACATGCCTTCCAAACGTTCAGCCGCTTACTCAACGCTAGTGGCTGCGCTGCGCGCGACTTGCGAAACTGATGTGAAGACCAGCGCGCGCGCTGTGCTGATGCAGGCGGCGCAAATTACTCAGAACATGTATGAGTCGCTGGAATCGCTGATGCGGTCGTCTGCGCGAGCGCCTGGCCGCAAGCTCGCGTTCTTTGTCTCGGATGGATTTTTGATGGACGCGGGACCGCATGCCGCCGGCTTGCGGGACAAACTTGATCGCATCATCGATGCCGCCACGCGCGCAGGCGTGGTCATCTACACGATTGACGCGCGCGGTTTGGGAACAAGCGCGGTAATCGATGCGGCCAACACCAGACCCATGACAGGTTCCGCTGATCCGGCCGTGGCCACCGCCCAAATTGGCGAAGTCGCGGCCACCCAGGATGCGATGAATGCCCTGGCGGGTGACACCGGAGGCCGCGCCCTGCGCAACACGAATTATTTCGATCGCTGGGTCGGAAAAGTCCTTGACGAGACCTCCAATTACTACGTGATCGCGTGGCGGCCCGAGACCGAAGCCGAAAGGATTCCCAAGTTTCGCCACGTGCAAGTCTCGATTGTGAATCGGCCGGAGTTGTCCGTGCGCGCGCCACGCGGCTACGTCGATGGGCCGAGCGCGAGCCAGCTTGCCGAAGCTAATGCCAAACAAAGGTCCCCGGACAAGCCCGTGAACAAACCCGCGGAGACGGAATTACGCGATGCGCTCGCCGATTACTATCCGAGTCATTCGCTGCCGACGTTGCTTTCGCTCGCCTACTTGAACACGCCGAAGAACGAAATGCTTCTGACGTCGTCGATTCAGATCAGCACCGCTGGTCTGAGTTATGGCGACGACGGAAAACAAAAGGCTACGGTGAGACTTGCGGGCGTGATCCTTAACGACAAAGGGAAAATTGCCGGGAGTTTCAAGAACCAATTGAACGTGGACTCCAGAGCCGGGCAAACCGAACGCGGCGGCGTGATCTACAACGAGCACACACCGCTCGCACCGGGTATTTATCAGGTGCGCGTCGCCGCGCGCGATGAAAACAGCGGTAACGTCGGCAGCGCGATGCAGTGGATCGTTATTCCTGATTTAGGAACTCGACAATTGCGCCTCAGCAGCGTCTTGCTTGGCGGCAAGGTGCTGGAAAACTCCGCGAGCCAAGACGCTACGCCACAGGTGCAGTTCAGCGTGGATCATCGTTTCGCACAGTCGTCACCGTTGAGTTATTGGATTTTCGTTTACAACGCCAAACATGACGCGTCCGGCACGCCAAATCTCATCGTGAAATCAGAAATTCGGCACGATGGTCAATTGGTCGCAACCACACCAGCGCGAACGATCAAAAATGGCTCGCCTGATCCGGATCGAATTCCGTTCGCGGAGCAAATTCCTTTGGCGAATCTCGCGCGTGGCCGATATGAACTCGTGGTGACCATAACGGACAACATCGGCGTCACTAGCGCGACTCAGACAATTGATTTCGAAGTTGGTTAGATCGTGAGCTATCCACCACCGGCTGCTCTCAAGAAGTTTTTGAAGCCTTACGATCGCGAGGTCCAGCAACTCGCGCTGGCTTTGCGCGCGTTGGTGCTAGAAGAGATGGCGCCCTGTTACGAAAATATTTACGACGCGTACAGCGCGGTCGCCATGGGATACGGCCCGAGCGAGCGTTTGAGCGACGGCATTTTTCATATCGCGGTTTACGCCAAAGGCGCGAACCTTGGTTTCAACGATGGCGCGACGCTGGATGATCCGAAGGGTCTTCTCGAAGGCACGGGCAATCGCATCAGGCACATCAAGATTAGAAAGACTGAAGACCTGGAGCGTCCCGAGCTACGCGCTTACATTCGTCGCGCAAAGAAAAAAGCAATTGCCGAAGCGCGCAAGTTGGGCGAAGCACCGAAACAGAAACCGAAAGGCGTCGTCTCAACAGTCAAAGCGATTTATCCGAAGAAGCGCCGGCCGAAGTGAGGAGCGCACGCATTGTGGAGCGCACGCATCCTGCGTGTGGGGTCACGAGCATCCTGCTCGCATTCTGTTTGAAAGGATCTTTCGATGATCAAAAGGTTGCTTATTCTGATCGCGGTGCTGGCTGTGACCGTAACGGTGTGGGCCGACTCACCGCACGTCCCAACGCTCGATGAACTTCTAACTTTGAAGTCTCTTGGCGGAACGCAGATCTCGCCCGATGGCAAATGGGTCGCGTACACAATCACCTATGGCGATTTCAAACAGGACGCATTCGTCACGCAAATCTGGCTGGCGAACAGCGAGACCGGCAACAGCTTTCAACTTACTCGCGGAGACAAGTCTTCGACCAATCCGCGCTGGTCGCCAGACGGTCAGTGGCTGGCGTTTCTCAGCAATCGCGTCGAAGACAAAAACCAGATTTTTCTGATCAATCCGACTGGCGGCGAGGCGCAACAACTAACCAAATCCGAAACGGCCATCAGCAACTTCGCCTGGTCTGAAGACGGCAAGATGATCGCTTACACCGCGACGGAACCAACCGCGCAGCCTTTGAAGGATCGCAAGGATTACTACGGCGACTACGACGTTGTGCGCGAAGGCTACAGCTACGTTCACCTCTGGACGCTCAATGTATCTGAGGCGATGAAGTCGCCGCTAGTTGGCAAGCAGCGCACAAAGAAAACCGACTTCAGCGTCGATTCCTTTTCCTGGTCTCCCGACGGATCGACGATCGCTTTCAGCGCCACGCTCAACCCTGATTTGATTCAGGGCACGACCGCCGACATTTATCTGCTGAAGCTCAGCGACGATTCGGTCAAGAAGATCGTCGATCAGCCCGGGCCCGACAATAACCCGCGTTTCTCACCCGATGGCAAGCAGATCGTTTTTTCGTCGGCGATGGGTGAGAAACTTTTTTTTGCGAGCAACACCAGACTCGCCATCGTCAGCGTGGACGGCGGCAAGCCGCGATCGATCACGGATAGCTTTGACGAAAATCCGGGATTGGTTGAATGGAACCGCCACGGGATTTACTTCACGGGATTACAGAAGACGGCCTCGCATTTGTTCCGAGTCGATCCAGCAACCGCCAAGGTCATTCGCGTTTCTCAGCCGGATGGTCTGATGTCCGGGTCATTCTCATTCACGCGTTCCGCCGATCGCATTGCCTTTACCGTTGCCTCGCCCACCAGCATAAACGAAGTGTTCGTCAGCGATCTGCGTAGCTTCACTCCGCACAAGCTCACGAGCCTTAACGATCAAACCAAGTCGTTCACGCTGGGAACGCGCGAAGTCATTTCGTGGAAGAGCCAGGACGGCGCGACGATCGAAGGCGTTCTCATTAAGCCCGCTAACTTCGATCCGGCGAAGAAGTATCCTCTGCTCTGCGTGATTCACGGCGGGCCCACCGGCGTCGATCGGCCCGTGCTGCTGACGCCGGACGCGCGCTACTATCCGTCGGACATTTGGGCCGCCCGTGGCGCGCTCATTCTGAAAGTGAACTATCGCGGCAGCGCCGGCTATGGCGAGAAGTTTCGCAAGCTGAACGTGCGCAACCTTGGTGTCGGCGATGCTTGGGATGTGCTGTCCGGCGTCGATTATTTGATAGGCCGTGGCTGGGTCGATAAAGACAAAGTCGCCTGTATGGGTTGGAGCCAGGGCGGATACATCTCGGCTTTCCTGACGACTTCGACCGATCGATTCGTCGCGATCAGCGTGGGCGCGGGCATCTCGAACTGGGCGACTTACTACTACAACACCGACATCACGCCATTTACGATTAACTATCTCGGCAACGATCCGGCAATGGATCCTGAAATCTACGCGAAAACTTCGCCGATGAGTTACATCAAGAGCGCAAAGACGCCGACGCTGATTCAACACGGCGAGTTAGATCGCCGCGTGCCGATCGCGAATGCTTACGAGCTGCGCCAAGGCTTGGAGAATCGCGGCGTCAAAGTCGAGATGGTGGTTTACAAGGGTTATGGCCACGGCATCACCAAACCAAAATCGATGCGCGCCGTGATGCAGCACAACCTCTCATGGTTCGGCCACTACATCTGGGGCGATCCGATGCCGGACTTCACCGCCCCGGATATGCCGAAGAAGGAAACGAAGGAAGAGAAGCAGTAATTCTATTTTCGGTTAGTTAAAGAAGCTCCGATGAGGCGGTAGCATGAACGCGTCAACCGGCTAACTCCGCCTTCTCTCCTCGGCCTGCGCTCTTAAATAGTGATAGATAGAAACTGCGAGCCCGGTTTGAATGCCGGCGACGACACCGCTTATTACTCCAAGTACTATCCCCGCTAGAACGGGGTTATTCAAGCGGGCGAAAAGTCCCGCTGCATAGGCAAACTTCACCGTGACGAGAATAACGAATGTAACAACAGCGAGAACAACGAAAATTAAAATCCGCTTGTACCACTCTCTCGTTAGCTCAGGGATCAAAATCCCCAGAACAATAAATATTGTTGAGACTGACACGGCCGTCAGAACGTGCAAAGGATTAGGAGCATCCCCCTCCAAAAGGCCAAAAGCGATGTAAGCAACCAGGGTGGAAAGAACAGAGGCAATGAGACCGCCCCTGACCGCACCTATCACGATTGCATAGTTTGAGCTTCCGGCCAGTTCGGCAGCTCTATTCATACCGCGATTGATGTAGTAGCTAAACAACGCTCCGGCAAACAAACCAAACAGTGCGGCTGCAGGAATTCTCCACAAGGAAACATTGGCTTGGGCCAGGGTATAAGGTATGGCGACGACTAATGCAGTGATCAGGCCAGCTCCCGAACCGCCGAATAAGCTCCACAAAAAAGGCGGCGTTCTCGATTTCTCTGGCTTGATGATTGAAGTGGAGCTATCCAGTCGTAATCCGTTAGTCGAAACTATTTCTCCTTTACCGGATTTCTCGAGGAGATTTTCTATAGCGTCAAGCAGTCTATTAACATCATTCTCCCAATCGCTATCTCTGAGTTCGACGCATTGCGCGTCAAAGAGCGGTTGCACATCCTGCGGCACAAGCTCAAGGCTGGGCAGTTTGGCGTCTTCAATTAAGACCGGGATGAGGATGAGGGACTCTTTTCGCTTTAGACCGGCAACAATCTCGAGTTGAATAAAATTGTCCGGGCTCTGGATTCGCGTTAACCAATTCTTTCCGATTACCGCGAGCATGACATCCGAAGCGTTAATAAAGGTGGCAATGTCAATTTTGAATCGCGTACCACCCGGAAGATTATCCCTGTCCCTGAAAACATTTTTCACACCGAAGAGACCCTTCAAATTGCCGGATAAACGTCCGGCAAATCCGGCTGTATCGTCCCGTTGATAGCTAATAAAGATTTTGGGAAACCGCTTCACGTCATGAGATTCCCTAGAAGATGTGTGCAGAACGGACGCAATCATAAACTAATCCTGGAGAGATAGTCTGCGGAAATTGTGGCGCATACACTGGCTAAATTATTGGACGGTGCTACAATCCCCGGCTTAAATCTGAAAATATCATCTACGCAGGAGAATCGATTCATGATGATCGTATCCAGACTGGATCGCCACAAACTGAAAATACTCTTCATCGTGATTACGTTTGGAACTTTGCTTTTCCCGGCTGCGCTCAGAGCTCAGCAATACGATCCGAGTCTCTACTCCGGTCTGCGCTGGCGCATGATTGGTCCGTTTCGCGCGGGACGCACTAACGCAGTCAGCGGAGTAGTCGGTCAGCCGGACACTTTTTATTTCGGTTCAGTCGGCGGTGGTGTTTGGAAGACGAGGAATTCGGGTCGCACTTGGACGCCGATTTTTGATTCCGCTTCATCGGCTTCGATCGGCGCGATTGGAGTTTCGCCTTCAAATCCTGATGTGATCTATGTCGGCACGGGCGAAGCCGACATGCGCGACTCGATTCAATTCGGCGACGGCATGTGGAAATCAACCGATGCGGGCAAGACGTGGAAGCACATCGGTCTTGAGAACACGAAACAGATCGGACGTATCATTGTCGATCCAAAAAATCCGAATATCGTGTTCGTCGCAGTGCTCGGCAATGTTTATGCGTCAAGTCCCGATCGCGGCGTCTATCGTTCGAAAGACGGGGGCGCGACCTGGCAGAAGATTCTCTTTAAGAATGACGACGTCGGGGGCATCGATTTGAATTTCGACCCGACGAATTCGCAGATCGTCTATGCGGCGATGTGGAATGTGCGGCGTCCACCCTGGTTCATTTACACGCCGGCAAATGGTCCGGGCGGCGGCATCTTCAAATCGACTGACGGCGGTACGACGTGGAAAGAGATCGATGAAGGCATTCCTTCAGAAGGCCGTGGGCGCATCGGCATCTCAGTCTCGCCAGCCAATCACAATCGTATCTACGCCGTTGTTGATGCGTTCGTCAACGACAAAGATCATCCTGAAGATCCATCCAAGACGAAAAAGTCGGGTGGCGTCTTTCGCTCTGACGATGCCGGCGCGACGTGGACTCGGCTTTCGAGCGATGAACGCTTGTGGGGACGCGGCTGGTACTTTGAGAAAGTCACCGCTGATCCGAAGAACGCCGACCAGGTTTACGTAATGAACACGTCCGTCTATCGCTCAACTGATGCGGGCAAGACTTGGAAAGCGATCAAGGGCGATCCGACCGGCGATGACTTTCATCAGCTTTGGATCAATCCCGACGATCCAAAGCGCATGGTACTCGCCAGCGATCAGGGAACCGTAGTCAGCGTCGATGCCGCCGAGACGTGGAGTTCCTGGTACAACCAGGCGACCGCGCAGATTTATCACGTCGCAGCCGATTATCGCTTTCCGTATTGGGTGACCGGCGCGCAACAGGACAGCGGCGCCGTAGGTTCGCCATCGCGCAGTCGTCACTCGGAAATCTCTCAACGCGATTGGGAAGGTCTGTGCGCGGGCGGTGAGTCAGGCTACACCGCGCCCGATCCCCTGCATCCCGAAATTCTCTTCGGCGGCACCGTCTCTCGCTGCAACGTGATTACCGGTGAAACCAAGAACGTTTCACCCGAACGTGGTGGTGGCGGTGGATTTGGGCAGCCATCTCCGTATCGTCACGCGTGGACGCAGCCGCTCGTTTTCTCACAAGCCGATCCACACGCGCTCTATTACGCCAACCAGTTTCTCTACAAGACGACGAACGGCGGCGAGAGTTGGACGCAAATTAGTCAGGACCTGACGCGCGAAGATCCAGGTGTACCTGCGAACTTGAACGCCGAAGCTGCCGCCGATGCGCCGACTGACAAACGTCGCGGCGTGATCTACACGATTGCGCCATCGCCTCTGCGCGCGCCGATGATTTGGGTTGGCACGGACGATGGCTTGATTCATTTGACGAACGATGACGGCAAGACCTGGAAGGATGTAACTCCTCCGACGCTGACTGCCTGGAGCAAGGTGACGATGATCGAGGCCTCTCACTTTGATATTGATGAAGCTTACGCCTCCGTCGAACGTCATCAATTAAATGACTATGATCCGCACATTTATCGCACGCGTGATTCCGGACGAACGTGGATTGAAATCACCCGCGGGTTGCTGAACGGCATCTACGTGCAGACGGTAAAGGAAGATCCGCAACGCCAGGGAATGCTCTACGCCGGGACTGAACGCGCGGTCTTTGTGTCGTTCGACGACGGCGACCACTGGCAGTCGCTGCAATTGAATTTGCCACCGGCGTCGATGCGCGATCTCGCGATCCATGGAAATGATCTGATCGTCGCGACGCATGGTCGAGGTTTTTGGGTGCTCGACAACATGAGCGCGCTGCGGCAGCTTAGCGGTAACATCGCGAGTGGCAGCGCGCATCTGTTCGAGCCCGCCCCAGTCATTCAACTGATTCCCGGCGCAGACTTCGTCGGCACGCCTTTGCCGCGTGACGAACCCATCGCCGAAAATCCGCCCGCAGGTGCGATCATCGATTACTACTTGAGATCAAATGCGACTGGGCCAGTAACGTTGGAGTTAATCGATCCGTCCGGCGAAGTAATTCGCAAGTACTCAAGCGAAGACAAATTTCCGCCCATCGATCCTGACAAGCTGAACTATCCGCCATTCTGGGCACGCACGCAGGAGCCGCTCCCAGCAACCGCAGGATTTCACCGCTGGATTTGGGATTTTCGCCCCACGCCACAGGTGGGCGGCGGTCGCGCCGGCGGTGGTGGCGGTCGAGGCGGTGGTCAACTCGCGCTTCCCGGCCGATACACAGTGCGTTTGACCGTGGGCGGCAAGAGCCAAACTCAACCGCTGATCGTCAAACCTGATCCGCGTGCGAAGTAGATTGTTATGCAATTCAGCTTCATGGTCGGCGTCCATGAGAAGCATCAGGTGGACTTCTCGTTCGATCAGTTTATCGGCAACCTGGAGATTCGCATCGACGGCCAGCCGGCCATTAAGGATTTTCGGATGTTCTCACTCAGCCTCACGAAGCGCTACGAGTTTGTCGTCGGCGTGAACGAGCGTCATCAAGTCGCGATTGAAAAGAAACGAAAGCTCTTTCTCGCCGGCTTGCGCCCTATGCAATACCGCATCTTCATCGATGGGCAAGTGGTCCAGACGTATGAAGGTACTTGAAAGAGGCGGGAACCGCGGAACATCAAACGGCATCTAATCGACCAGACATGTTTGATGTGGCCGAGGACAAAAGACTTTCTTTGATCACGAAAATCCAGCTCGCACTGCTGACTCCTCTCCTGATAGTCGTGCCGGGTTTGCTTTATCGGCTGCATTCGGCAACAACCCAGCCAACTCAACCCGACAAGATAAATTCTTATCGACCCGCTATCACACCAGCGCGAGCCGAGCCGGACACTGACTTTGCCCGTCATGTCGAACAACTGAAGAAGAAACTTCCGTCTGAGGGTTTTTCGATCGTAGTTCAACCACCGTTTGTCGTTATTGGCGATGAATCCCAGGCCGCGGTCAAGGAGCACGCCGAGCACACGGTCAAGTGGGCGGTTGATAAGTTGAAACAGGATTACTTCACCAAAGATCCAAAAGACATCCTCGACATTTGGTTGTTCAAGGATTCCGCGTCGTACGAGAAGAACGCGCTAACTCTGTTCGGCGAAAAGCCGACGACTCCATACGGCTATTTCTCCGGGACGCACAAAGCGCTGGTGATGAACATCTCGACGGGCGGCGGCACGCTGGTGCACGAGATTGTTCATCCGTTTATGGAGGCGAACTTCCCTTCCTGCCCGCCGTGGTTCAATGAAGGGATGGGCTCGCTGTATGAGCAATGCGGCGAAATAGAGGGACACATTCACGGCTACACCAACTGGCGTCTGCCCGGATTGCAGGACGCGATCAAAGCGGGCACAGTGCCGCAGTTCAAGAAACTGATGGCGATGGACGCACGCGCGTTCTACAACGACGATAAGGGCGCAAACTATGCCGCGTCGCGTTATCTCTGTTATTACCTGCAGCAGCGCGGTCTGTTGGTAAAGTTCTACCGAGAGTTCCTCGCCCACCGGAAAGACGATCCCAGCGGTTACCAAACACTGAAGCGCATCCTGCGCGTGCGCGACATGAAAGCCTTTCAGCAGACGTGGGAGAAATACGTGCTGACGCTGAAGCAGGCTTACGAGATCACGGTGCGGCCGTAAAAAAAGCCCTCTCCCTTCTGGGAGAGGGTTGGGGAGGACTTGAGTAGCGAAGAACACAAACCAACTTTGCGGTGCGAGAGCAAGACTCCAAAGAAGTAAGCCCTCCTCCCGGCCATTCTCCCAAGCGAGAAGCGATTAACCCACGGTCGGCCGTCTGATTGACATCGTTTCGGTCGTGTAGTAGCGTCCGAGATATACCTATGCACAGAAGTTTTTTCGCAACTCACACCCTTAATCCGCTAAACATTCAACGGGAGAAACTACGGTAAGTTGAAGCAAATCGAGCTTCCACCCAAGGGTCTGGAGACGCTGTTCGGCGTTCACGACCAAAACATCAAACACCTCGAGTCGCTGCTCGATGTTCAGATAAACGGACGCGGTCACAGCCTGACGGTTGATGGCGATCCGAAAGACGTCGAAACGGTCGAGCGCATCCTGGAAGACTTCGCAGAACTATTTGCTGAAGGCCGGCAGTTTACTGATCGCGAATTGCGCGAGGCTTTTGCCCAAATTGCCGAAGATCGCGCCTACAGTCTGAAGGATTACTTCACTCGTTCGCGGTTCAGCCCGGCCGGCAAGAAACAGGTCGCGCCAAAATCCGCGATGCAGCGCAAGTACGTGGAAGCGATTCAGCAGAAAGATATCGTCTTCGGCATTGGCCCAGCGGGCACGGGCAAGACCTACCTGGGCGTGGCGATGGCGGTGCAGGCCCTGATGCAGAAGCAGGTGAATCGGATTGTGCTGGCACGACCGGCCGTGGAAGCAGGTGAGAAACTTGGATTTCTTCCCGGTGATTTGCAGGAAAAAGTCGATCCCTACTTGCGGCCTTTGTACGATGCGCTGTTCGATCTGGTCGATTACGAGCGCGTGACGCGACTGCTTGAGAAGCGCGTGATTGAAATCGCGCCGTTGGCGTTCATGCGCGGCCGGACTTTGTCAGATGCGTTCGTGATTCTCGACGAGGCGCAGAACACGACCAGCGAGCAGATGAAGATGTTTCTGACCCGCATCGGTTTCGGATCAAAGGCGGTCATTACCGGTGACGTAACTCAGATCGATCTGCCTACCGGGAAACGCAGTGGCCTGGTGGAAGCGGAACGCGTGCTGGCGGGCATCGAGGGAATTGATTTCGTTTACTTCAGCGAGAAAGACGTCGTGCGACACAAGCTCGTCCAGATGATCATCAGAGCGTACGAGACTCATTCCAAGAAAACGGAAATCTAGTGTCAGAAGCCCGACCGTTAGGAAGGGCTCGATAGCCGAAGAGGCCCTCCCTGACGGTCGGGCTTCTGACACCAGCATGATCGACATCATCAATCGCCAGCGACGCCATCGACTCAACGCCAGGCATTGGCGTGAGTTCACGGCTGAGGCTCTTAATGCAGTCAAACTTAAGTCGAGTGACGTATCAATTGTCTTTGTTAACGACGCTGCAATTCGCAAACTCAACAAACAGTTTCGTGGGAAAGACTACCCGACGGATGTACTCTCGTTTCCTCATCAAGCTGAAACCTTCGAATCGAAAGCCCAAAACGCGCTCGGTGAAATTGTAATCTCGGTCGATCGGGCAGCGAAGCAGGCGAAAGAAAATCGACTAGACCTTACCAATGAAATTGAGCAACTAATCCTTCACGGGCTTTTGCATCTATGCGGCTACGATCATGAAACGGATAATGGCGAGATGAACCGTTTGGAATTGAAACTGAGGAAAAAGTTGGGGATTTAGCCGCGTAAAGAGTAAATCGTGAATAGACCGAAGTTGAAGATCGAGTTTCTCGACCCCGGCTAGACTATTTACGATTTACGATTCACAATTTACCCCTGTCGCCTCTATGGAAATTTTGCTAGCCATCAGCGCGTTGCTGCTTTTGGCGATCACTTTTCTGGCCGCCGTTGATATGGCGTTCGGCCAGTTGAGCGATGTCGGCCTGCGCCGTCTCGCCGCTGAAGCCGAAGAACACCCCAACGCGCGTTACGCGCCGTTCTTGAAAGAGATTCTCGAGAATCGCGCCCGTTTCAGTTTTACGCTCGCGGCTGCGATTCAGATCCTGCTGGTCATCTTCAACGTCCTGGCCACTTTCATCGTGCTTCGCTTTGCCGGGACCACCGGCGTGGCGCTGTTGATTTCGCTTGCGTTGGGTTTGGTCCTCGCGGGAATATTTCGCCAATTCATCCCGCGCTTTGTTTCATTGCGCAATCCTGAGGGAAAGCTTCTGCGCTTGCTGCCTTTGCTGCGGCCGTTTTATCGTGCGCTGACGTTCTTGGCTGAGCCTTGGCATCGCTCGTTCGATCGCTTGCGGCGGCAGGAGGAGTTGGACGACTCTGGCGCCACAGACGAAGAAGACGACACTGGCGACGATATCGAAGCCTTGATGGACGTGGGCGAAGCCGAAGGCATCATCGAGGAAGAAGAGCGCGAACTCATTCAGTCAGCAATCGAATTTGGCGACACGCGCGTTGGTGAAGTCATGACACCTCGCACAGAGATTGTCGCGTTGCCGAACACCGCGACCGTGCGCGAAGCGCGCAACATGATCATCGAATCGCGTCACTCGCGCCTGCCTATCTATCGGGAGCAAATCGATAACATCGAAGGCATCATCTATCTGCGCGATCTGCTGCCTTCCCTTTCCATGGGTAAAGCCGACTCGCCGATTGCCTCGTTCGTGCGGCCGGTTTACTTCGTGCCGGAAACGAAGCCGGTCGCGAAGCTCCTGCGTGAAATGCAAAAAGCCCACGCGTATCTCGCCATCGTGATCGACGAATATGGCAGCATTGCGGGACTGGTGACGGTCGAGGATATCCTCGAAGAGATTGTCGGCGAGATCGAAGACGAAGACATCAGCGGCGAAGAGCCGCAGGAAATTATTTCCGCCGGCGATGATTCTTACGAAGTGCTGGGCAGTACGGAGATTGGAAAGATCGAGCGGCTGTTCGACATGGAGATCGAAGCCGATGATTTCACCACGATTGCTGGTCTGGTGATCGCGCAGAAAGGCAGCGTGCCGCGCCAGGGCGAACACTTAAGCTTTCGTGGTTTGGAAGTTGAAGTGTTGGAAGCTGGCGAGAAGCGAATCTCGCGTTTGAAACTGCGAAAGTCAGGTGACGGGCAGGCGGAAGACGCGGCGGCTAATCAATGACGAGTCAACTCAGAAGACTGGCGAGCATCATTTCGCCTCGACTGGCAGGAACTTCTATCTGCGAATCATGCGGCAGCGAATTCACGTGCGGCGCGAGCTTAAGAGGATGCTGGTGCGAGTTAAGTGAGACCGACAGAGTTTCCGCGCCCCAAGAGACTGGGATCAAAATTACTGGTTGCGGGCGCACATTGCGCGCACACTCGCAACCGCAGGAAGAAAAGACGAAGCTCAGAAGATGCTTAACGAACTGCAGCAACTGGCAAGGCGTCACGAGTTAGACCCGGAAACTCTGATTTCTGCCTACATCGGACTGGGAGACAAAGAGGAAGCCTTCGCTCTCCTCGAAAAGGAATTTGACGCGCACTCAACGGGCTTGACTTCACTGAAAGTAAATCCACTCTATGACAGTCTGCGGTCTGATCCGCGCTTCGCCGACCTCTTGCGTCGAGTGCGATTGAGCTGAAAATTGCCAGAGCTTTTAGTGCAGAAGAATCACCCCACCGGTTGACAACGATCGCTTACTCGCCGACTATTCTTTCTTCACGTTCTGCGAAATTAAACTGACATCGAGAGCGACCTTTGGCCAAGAAGCAAAGCAAATTTCTGCGCGGGCGGCGCATCGATCCGAAGCCGATCGATCGCCAGACCAAACTCACCGATCTCGTCGATGAAGCTTTCATCGCCTACAACGCTGCGCGCCTGCGCGAGGCGTGTTGGCTGTTCACGCAAAAGATGCTTGAGCCGGACGTTACCGTCGGCGTCACGTTAACCGGCGCGCTGACCCCTGCGGGTCTTGGAATGTCAGCGCTGATTCCGCTGATCAAAGCCGGCTTCATCGATTGGATCATTTCGACCGGCGCGAATTTCTATCACGACACGCACTTTGGCATCGGCCTCGCCATGCACGAAGGTAATGCCTCGACCTCAGACATTGTTTTGCGCGAGGAAGAAGTCGTGCGCATCTATGACATCTTCTTCGACTATTCGGTGCTGCTGAACACGGATGATTTTTTTCGTCGCGTCATCGAAGCGCCCGAGTTTCAAAAGCCGATGTCCACGGCTGAGTTTCACTATCGCGCCGGTCGTTACGTGCTGGAGCGCGAACGGAAGCTGGGCTTGAAGAACAAGTCACTGTTGGCCGCAGCGCACGAACACGCAGTGCCGCTTTACACGTCTTCGCCGGGAGATTCTTCCATCGGCATGAATGTCGCCGCCAAAGCTTTGCAAGGAAATAAGCTGGCTTTCGATCCTTCACTCGATGTGAACGAAACTGCCGCGATCGTGCTGGCGGCAAAGCGAGGATTGATTCGGGACAATCGTGCAGGCAAGATGCCTGCGAGGAAGAAATCAGGCGGCAAGTCTGCCATCTTCATTCTCGGCGGCGGCTCGCCCAAAAACTTCGCGCTGCAAACTGAGCCTCAGATTCAGGAAGTGCTTGGCATCGACGAGCGCGGCCACGATTACTTCTTACAAATCACTGACGCGCGGCCGGACACCGGTGGCTTGTCAGGAGCAACTCCGGGCGAAGCAGTTTCATGGGGCAAAGTCGATCCCGATCGATTGCCCGACGCCGTGGTTTGTTATCTCGATTCGACGGTGGCGTTGCCGATCATCACAGCGTACGCGCTGGCGAAACACGAGCCGCGGAAACCGCGCCGGCTCTACGAACGCCGCCAGGAATTCATGCAACTGCTGATCAGCGAATATGAAAAGTCGGGCCGACGATAGGATCGATAGATGGCGAGGAAGAACGAGCAAGGGATGGAAATCAAACCCAAGACGGTCAGCTATTACAACTGTTCGAAGTGCCCTGCATACTGCTGTTCAATTTATGAGCGCGTGCAGGTCACAAAGCGCGACGTCCAGCGTTTGGCTAGGTACTTCGGTGTCGATTACGAGACTGCGCAGCAGCGATACACAACGACATGGCAAGGCGAACGCATTCTGCGCCGCAAGGCTGATCCGATCTTCGGTAAGGCCTGCAAGTTTCTCGACCCGGTCGAGCGGCGATGCACGATCTACGAAGGGCGGCCATCAACCTGCCGCGAGTTTCCTGACCGCACGCGCTGTGCGTATTACGATCTGTTGACGTTTGAGCGCAGCCAACAGGGCGACGACACGGTCTTGCCATTGGTGCAGATAACTTTTAGAAACGGAGATAAGTAGCGCAAGTTGGCAACTTGCGCACCTTCATCATGCAAGAACTTCTTTCAAAACTAATCGACAAGGAAATCGATATCGTCTGCACGGGTGGCGCCAACCTGCGGGGTAGAGTCATGAAGGTCGGCGATGGTGTGGTGGCATTGAAAGACGATCAGGAGGAAACTTGTTACGTCGCAATCGATAAGATCGTAGTCGTTTGGGAAAAGCGCGATAAGGATCGGCATCCCGGTTTTGTCTTCAAAAGCTGACAACCACTATCGATCCGAAACGAAAAGCCGCAACGGATTCTTCCGCTGCGGCTTCTTTTCTATCGTTCACCACGTTCTATGGCTGACGATCTTCCTCAACTGCCTCAGTGGTCACGCGCGGCTTTGCTTTGGCCGTCGATTGAACTTGCTGCGTCGGCGGCTTGCGGAAGCCGTCGATCCGCGACAACCAGTAATCATTAAACGGTGAATACATTACGCCACCGTGTCGCGCCGAATGATAAAAACCTTTTTCGTCCACGACGATCCCGACGTGGGACAGGCCACTGAAGAAAACCAGATTCCCAAATTTGAACTTCTCGTTTTCCGCGGGAGGTTCGAACATTGCCCAATACGACCGCGCGGGTCCACGTTGAAAATCAACGCCGATATCCTGGAACGCGCGCCACACCAAGCCTGAGCAATCAAAAGTTTCCGGACCGGTGCGATTGAAGTGATAAGAAGCGCCTAGATGCGATTGAATTGCTTCCAGCAAGTTCTGATCGATTTTGTTATTGAGATGAAGCGACGCTGCTGTCAATTCCGGCAACGGCAGAGGCTTAACCACGCGGGGCCGACGCTCTTCCACCAGCGGTGCCGCAGACATTTCGGTCTCCAATCGCGGCGTTACGCTTGTCTCAATACTTGTGCGAGTTTGCCGAACATCAGATTCGCTGCTCTGGGCAGCTGCTGCAGTAGTAATCGTCAGCAACGCGCAGGCAACCAGCAAACGGGGGAACAGTAAACGAATATTCAAAGGGAACTTGATTCTCCTTATTCAGTTTTGCTCACTATTTCCAGCAGTGAGGTAGGCAAGTTCATTCTAAGCTTTCGAGATGAAGTGTCACAACAACCAATGTGACTGTTTTGTGATAGCGCATCAAACTGAGCGAAGCAGTGAACTATTAGGGTTCAGTTCAGGGTCCCAGTTGCGACTCGCCTCCTGAAAAAACGTGAGAGCGTCCCATCAAAGAACACATCCGTCAGATTGATAGGCGGGATTTCTAGGGCAGGGTAACCGGCTCGGACGAAAGCGACAATGCGCGAGCTTTCTGACGACCTTCGTACATCTTTTGATCGGCCCGCTCGATTGCCTCACCAAGATCTCTTAGCGACTCAAATCCAGAAACGCCGGTTGAGACGCTGATCCGCACTTGGGCTTGGGTCCACTGTTCGCCGTGCTCTTCGAGGATCGAGTTCAAGGAGAGCATGCGCCGGGCCGCCTCTTCTTCGCGCAACTTGAACATCAAGAGCAGAAATTCATCACCGCCCCAACGAAACAGCATGTCGTCGGCACGAATCAGGGAACGCGCCGCGCGCGCGACGGCGCGAATGGCTTTGTCTCCGACGTTGTGGCCAAACGTGTCGTTTATCGGTTTCAAATTGTCGATATCGATCACTGCGACACAGCCGTCAACATCGCTCGCTTGATTCTTCTCGCCATGCGCGAGCAGCGAATGAAATGCATGTCGATTCAGGGCTTCAGTCAACGGATCCATTCGCGCAATCAATTCAAGTTTGTCGCGCGCTATTGTCAATTGACGATTTGCCAATTCTACTTCGCGGCGCACACCTTCAAGCAAGACCATCACCGTTCCGAAACCCAGAAGGATTTCCAAAATGAGATCGATAATCGAAGTGTATTGCAGGTAACCCGCGGGAACAGTGATTCCCCAAAGACCTTTCCGCGCGCCAAACACCGGCACATCATGCAGGTAATCTATGGCCAACAGCAGCAGCGCGGTCGAAGTAACTCTGAGGCCGAGACTTCCTTTGAACTCTCGGCTTGCGGGTCTCAGGAAGACAAAAGACGCGGCAAAGACCACCGCCATGATCGCTGCTTGAATCAGGAAAAGATCGTTGAAGTCCCGTGACGTGAGCGGAAGCCCCAGCGCTATTAATGCCGCCGGAACCAGCAAGACGTAATATCGCTTTTCCAACGGTTTGGCATTCGCATGAAACCGACAGCCAGCGATGAAAAAAAGCCCAAACGCGTATTCGCCAAAAAAATAGACCGAGTAGAAAAGATTATGTTGCCGTTCGAATTGAAACGCGGCAAACAAACTCAGCAATGCCAGCGACAAGCTAATCCACGCGCGCGTCCAAAACTTCAGCGACGCGCTATTGATTGAGCTGCGCAGCGATAGCGACAACAGCGCCACCAATAAAATGCCGATACACTGAATTGCTAGTCCTACGTTTGCGGTCATAAAAGGCTCGGTGAGTTGTGAGTTGCATCCGGGACTGGATGCGAAGAGGCAGGGGCGAATTTATCGCCACAGGCATTGTACCGAACCGCATGAACGAGCGCCAGACTTTTCTTTTTCGCGAGAAACCTGAGGATTGTTGCGGAATTGTCGTCAGGAAGGACGTCCAGAGCAGGCTCAACGAAACGCCCTTCCCAACGGTCGGGAGTCGGGACGATTACCTTTGCAGCTCAACCAAGAGCTTGCGATTTAGATCGGGATCAATCGGTTCGAGCAACTTGCTCTGCGCCAACGCTGCTGCCCGATCTCCAATTTCCAGATACGCGAGTCCAAGGTTGTAATAGGCCTCGGCCTGGTCGGGCTGCACCCTCGCAGCGTCTTTGTAAGAAGCAATTGCCTCATCAAACCGTCCCGCATAAAAGTAAGCGTCGCCAAGTTTGTTATGACCCTCGGCTGAGTTCGGTTTCAATTGCAGCGCGCGTTTGTAGGCACGGATCGCTTCCTCATTGCGGCCCTGCTTAACTTTGCAAAAGCCGATCTGAATCCAGGTTTCCGGGCGGCGCGGATTCCGATTCGCCGCGGTCTCGAAATAGCTCAACGCGCTGTCGTAGTTTCCCAGCCACAGCGAATCGATGCCGCCGCGATACCAGAGTTCGGCAAGCACTTCAGGCTGGGTGGCCGATCGATTGCGCGATGCAACTTGATCGAACGTCATTACGTCGCCGCGCTTCAGGCCAGTGATGCGGGAAACGCCCAGCGCGAGATTGATGTTTTGACCATTGGTAACTTTCACCGTCACGATGCCAATCACCTGGCCGCGCATGTTGAAGAGCGGACTGCCGCTGTTGCCATGTGACACCGGCGCAGTCGTCTGAATGATTCTTCCCAAATCCGGAACCTCGCGAATCGCCGAGACAATGCCGTCGCTCACTGAACCTTCGAGTCGCAAAGGATTACCGATAAGGAAAACCTTTTCACCTTCGTCGGGAATGCTCGTCGTCATGGGCAATGGCTTTGAGCGTTCAGCGGGGAGCTCAACTTTCAGCAGAGCGAGATCGGCTTCGTCATCGACGGCCAAAGCGCCGGCGACCGGAAAAGTGCGGCCTTTCCCATCGAGCGTGTGAATCTCAACCCGGTGCGCGCCCTTGATGACGTGCATGTTCGTCACCACCTCGCCGGCGCGCACAAAGAAGCCGGTACCGCTAATGAGCGGCTCGCCTTTCGCGTCGTAAGTGAGCACCGAAACAACGGATGTTTTGACCCGCCGGACGAGATCAGGAAGTGACTCTGTTGTTGGCGAACTCGGCGCGGTCGAGTTTCGGCCGTCGGCTAACGTGTCCGATGGCGGCTGCGAATTCTGCGCACGCGCGACTTGAGCTGAAGCCGCCAAGGCCAAACATAGAACCAGGGCTGGGGGACGGGGGAACATTCTCATCACGGCGAACCTCCTACTGCAACGCCAAAACCGAAGGACAGATCCGAAGCTGACTACCTGGCTATTGGGATTAGTTCTCAGCGACGTCGCACTCGCGACGCCTACAGTCGGGAAGACTTTCGGGAAGGTCGGGGTTACCCTTGGCTCGCATCATAACGCACGACGAAAAGAATGCAAAGAAAAATGTGACAGGTTTGAAATAGTTCGCGCCAAAGAAAAAGCCGGCGCAGGTTTTGACCCACGCCGGCTGAAACAAACGGATATTTGGAAGATTTACTCTTCCTCACCGCCCTCGGGCTCAGCGATCTCTTCGTCTCCATCGCCGTCGCCGACGGTGGCCATGACCGCATGCGTGACAGGTTGGGGAATTTCCGCGCCGCCTAGAATCTCGGGAAATTCTTCCATCGCCTCGCGTTCGGCCTCGCCTATGGTGTCATCGCGATCGATATCGACGTTGCGGTAGTACTCCATGCCGGTGCCGGCCGGAATCAACCGGCCCATGATCACGTTCTCTTTCAAGCCGCGCAAATAATCCACACGGCCTGAGATCGCCGCTTCGGTCAGTACGCGAGTCGTCTCCTGGAACGAGGCCGCGGAGATGAACGAATCGGTTGAAAGCGACGCCTTGGTGATGCCGAGCAACAACGGTTCGGCTTGAGAGACTTCGCCCTTCTCGCCGAGCACGCGTTCGTTCTCGTCCTGAAAACGGAAACGATCGACTTGCTCTTCGAGCAGAAACTCGGTGTCACCCACTTCCTTAATCTTCACCCAACGCAACATCTGGCGAACAATCACTTCGATGTGCTTGTCGTTGATGTTCACACCCTGCAGGCGATAGACCTCCTGAATTTCGTTCGTCAGGTACTCCTGCAAACGATTCATACCCAGCACGCGCAAAATGTCATGCGGGTTGAGCGGTCCATCCTGCAAAGCTTCGCCGGCGCGCACGCGATCCCCTTCTTGCACGTTGATGTGCGTTCCGCGCGGGATATCGTACTCGCGCTCTTCACCGTCGTCGCCGGTGATAATGAGTTTGCGTTTGCCCTTCGAGATTGGGCCAAGCTTAACCGTGCCATCGATCTCCGACATGACCGCGGCTTCCGCCGGACGGCGAGCTTCGAACAGCTCGACGACTCGCGGCAGACCGCCCGTAATGTCTTTGGTCTTCGTGGTTTCGCGCGGAATCTTGGCGATAACATCGCCGGGTTCCACGGCTTCGCCGTCGTTGACCATCAGGTTCGCGCGCACCGGCATCTGGTAAGTCTTCAGAACCTTGTTGCTTGCGTTACGGATTTCCAGACGAGGTTGTTTCTTTTCGTCCGGCGAATCCTTGACCACCATGTGCGAAAGACCAGTGACCTGATCTGTCTCTTCCTCGTAAGTCACGCCTTCCTTCAAGTCCTGGAATTTCACGTGACCCGCAACTTCGGTCAGAATCGCAAAAGTGAACGGGTCCCAAGTCGCCAGCAGCTGATCCTGCGCAACCATCTCGCCGTCTTCGACCAGAATGTGCGCGCCATAAACGATCTGATAGCGCGCGACTTCGCGGCCGCGCTCGTCGATGATCGTCAAAGCGCCCTGGCGATTCATAGCTACGCGCTCGCCCTTGCGGCTCTTCACGGTTTGCAAATCGATGTATTTGATCTTGCCTTCTACGCGAGCTTCGTGCTTCGAAGACTCTTCGAGGCGGGCCGTACCGCCGATGTGGAACGTACGCATCGTTAACTGCGTACCGGGCTCGCCAATCGACTGCGCGGCGATGACGCCGACGGCCTCGCCAATATCCACCGGCCGGCCGGTCGCGAGGTTACGTCCATAGCATTTGATACAGCAGCCGCGCCGCGATTCGCAGGTCAAAACTGAGCGAATCCTGACGCGCTGTACGCCGGAACGTTGAATCTCGGCCGCGAGATCTTCGTCGATCTCCTGATTACTCTCGACGATGACCGTTCCTTCAACCGGATCGATCACATCCTCAAGCGCCGTGCGGCCAACGATACGGTCGCGCAAGCTCTCGATTTCTTCGCCGCCTTCAACGATGGCACTCGCCGAAATGCCCTTCAAAGTGCCGCAATCGTGTTCGCTGATAATTACGTCCTGCGCCACGTCCACCAGACGACGCGTCAGGTAACCCGAGTCCGCCGTCTTCAACGCCGTGTCCGCCAGGCCTTTGCGCGCGCCGTGCGTCGAAATGAAGTACTGCAAAACGTTCAGGCCTTCGCGGAAGTTTGATTGAATCGGCGTCTCGATAATTTCGCCCGAGGGACGCGCCATCAATCCGCGCATGCCGGCGAGCTGCCGGATCTGCTGCGCCGATCCACGCGCGCCGGAATCGGACATGATCAGGATCGGGTTCATTTCGTTGGACGCCTTCTCGCGATCGTCCATCGCCTTGAACATTTCCTTCGCGACCTTGTCGGTTGCTTCCGACCAAATGGCGATGACCTTGTTGTAGCGCTCGCCGTTGGTGATCACGCCGTCGCGATACTGCTGTTCGACAGTGATCACATCCTTCTCGGCCTTGCCCACAATCTCTGGCTTCGAAGGCGGTGTTACCAGATCGTCGATGCCGATAGAGATGCCGGCCTTGGTCGCGTACAAGAAACCGAGGTTCTTGAGATCGTCGAGCATTTTCACGGTCATCTCGTGACCGAGCCGAATGTGCGAATAGTTAACCATCGACTGCAGGCCCTTCTTACGAAGGGTGCCGTTGATATAAGGCAGGCCCGCCGGAATCGCGTCGTTGAAAATCACGCGGCCCACAGTCGTATTGATAACGCGCCGCACGTCTTCCTGCACCGCGGCGCGCAGGATGTCCTGCGTATCGTGCTCCTGTGTCAGGTCGATCAAGTCGCCGGTGATGCGCAGCTTGATCGGCGTCTGGGTCGTCACGTCCTTCGAATCAAGCGCGAGGAATACTTCCTCCTTCGAAGCGAACACTCGGCCCTCACCCTTCGCGCCTTCTTTGTCGCGCGTCAGGTAATAAATGCCGAGCACGATGTCCTGCGACGGCACCGCGATGGGCTGGCCGCTGGCGGGACTGAGAATGTTATTCGAAGAGAGCATTAAGACTGCCGCTTCGATCTGCGCTTCCGGCGAAAGCGGAATATGCACGGCCATTTGGTCGCCGTCAAAGTCAGCGTTGAATGCGGTGCAGACAAGCGGATGAATCTTGATCGCTTTGCCTTCGACCAGGACTGGTTCGAACGCCTGAATGCCGAGGCGGTGCAGCGTGGGCGCGCGATTCAAGAGCACCGGGTGCTCGCGAATCACTTCCTCGAGGATGTCCCAAACGACCGGCTCCTGCCGCTCGACCATCTCGCGGGCCTGTTTGATGGTCGCGGCGTGCTGCTGTTTCTCAAGCTGGTTGTAGATGAACGGCTTGAACAATTCGAGCGCCATCTTCTTGGGCAGACCGCACTGATGCAGTTTCAACTCAGGCCCAACGACGATCACTGAACGGCCGGAGTAATCGACGCGTTTGCCCAACAGGTTCTGGCGAAAACGCCCCTGCTTGCCTTTCAAAGTTCCGGACAGCGACTTCAGCGGACGATTATTCACCCCGCGCAAGACGCGACCGCGCCGGCCGTTGTCGAACAAAGCATCGACAGCTTCCTGAAGCATGCGCTTTTCGTTGCGCACGATGACTTCGGGCGCCCGCAGTTCCATCAGCTTCTTCAGACGGTTGTTGCGGTTGATAACGCGTCGATAAAGATCGTTGAGATCCGAAGTCGCGAACCGGCCACCATCGAGCGGCACCAGCGGACGCAACTCAGGCGGAATTACCGGAATGACATCGAGAATCATCCATTCGGGACGATTGCCTGATTTCAGGAACGACGTCGCCACTTTTAGACGCTTGGAAAACTTCAGCTTCTTCTGCTGGGAAGTCTCCTCGCGCATTCGCCGGCGCAACTCAACCGCGAGTTCTTCGATATTGACCGCCGCCAGCAGCTCCTTGATAGCTTCGGCGCCCATGCGGGCGACGAACTGGCCGGGATACTCGCGCATCAACTCGCGATAACGCTCATCGGTGAGCAGCTCGCGCTCTTTGATCTCTTTCAGATCGCCGGGATCGATGACGATGTAGGATTCGAAATAGAGAACCTTTTCCAGTTCGCGCAGCGGAATATCGAGCAGGTGACCGATGCGCGACGGCAGTCCTTTGAAGAACCACACGTGCGAACACGGACTGGCCAGATCGATATGTCCCAAACGCTCGCGCCGAACTTTCGCTTGCGTGACTTCAACGCCGCACTTGTCGCAGATCACGCCGCGGTGTTTCATGCGCTTGTACTTGCCGCAGAGACACTCCCAGTCCGCGACGGGACCGAAAATCCGCGCGCAGAACAATCCGTCGCGCTCCGGCTTGAACGTGCGATAGTTGATCGTTTCCGGCTTGGTGACTTCACCGTGCGACCACTGACGGATCTTTTCCGGTGAAGCGAGCGAAATGCGAATCGCCTCGAAGTCAGGCGCTAATTGCGTTTTCTCTTGATGAAATCGAAACACGTCTTATCTCCAGTGAGCAGTGAGCTGTGAGCAGTGAGCAGCAAACTGCATCTCTTAAAAATAGCGTTTTCAGTTTCGCGAGTGTGCGCGGGTTTGACGAGCAGAACTGCTTACTGCTCACCGCTCACTGCTCACTTAAATCCCTGACGTAATCAACGGCTCAGCGATCGGCTCGTCCGGCGCGCCGTCCTTCTGAACCAGCTCAACGTCGAGGCACAGCGACTGTAATTCGCGCACCAGCACGTTGAACGATTCCGGCAAGCCTGGATCGAAATCGGCTTCCCCTTTGACGATCGCCTCGTAAATCTTCGACCGGCCGGCCACGTCGTCTGACTTGGCTGTCAACAACTCTTGCAGGATGTGCGCAGCGCCGTAGGCTTCGAGCGCCCACACCTCCATCTCTCCGAATCGCTGTCCGCCGAATTGCGCCTTGCCACCGAGCGGCTGCTGCGTAATCAGCGAGTACGGTCCGATCGAACGCGCGTGAATCTTGTCATCGACCAGGTGCGAAAGCTTGAGCATGTAGATGTACCCAACGGTCACCTTCTGCTCGAACGGTTCGCCGCTCAGGCCGTCGTACAGCACGGCCTTACCTGATTCGTTGATGATTTCCGGCAGGCCGAGTTCAGCGGCGCGGGCAGCGGACTCTTGGAGCTTCTGCTTGATCTCCTTTTCGGTCGCGCCGTCGAACACCGGAGTCGCGAAGTGCATACCGAGCACGCGCGCGGCCCAGCCCAGGTGTGTCTCGAGAATCTGGCCCACGTTCATGCGCGACGGCACCCCCAGCGGATTCAAAACGATCTCGACCGGCGTTCCGTCGGGCAAATACGGCATGTCCTCTTCAGGCAAAATGCGCGCGATGACGCCCTTGTTACCATGGCGTCCGGCCATCTTGTCGCCGACCGAAAGCTTGCGCTTCATCGCGATGAAGACCTTGACCATCTTGATAACGCCGGGTGACAGCTCGTCGCCCTGACGCAGCTTGGCAATCTTCTCTTCGTAAATGTCCGAGAGGATCTTGATCTGGCGTTCAGTTCGATCTTCGTAAGCCTTGACTTCGGTTGCCGCATCGACGCGAGAACCGGCGACCTCAGCCTTGCGCAAAGTCTTCGGCTCGAGGTTTTCCAGCATCTCGCGGGTGATGGGCACGCCTTTGGCAATCACGACTTCGCGATTTACAGTCAGATCAGCAGCGAGTTTGCGGCCTTCGAACAGTTCGTAGATGCGCTCGTTGCGCTGCTCCTGAAGAATTCGGATTTCGTCTTCGAGGTCGCGACGCAGACGTTCTTCTTCGCCCTGTTCGATCGACAGCGAGCGCTGATCCTTCTCTTGCCCTTTGCGCGTGAAGACCTGCACATCGACGACGGTGCCGTCGATTCCCGGCGGGCAAACCAGCGAAGCATCTTTCACATCCGCGGCCTTCTCGCCGAAGATCGCGCGGAGAAGTTTCTCTTCCGCGGTCAGTTGTGTCTCACCTTTCGGCGTGACTTTGCCCACCAGAATCGAGCCGGGCTTGACCTGCGCGCCGATGCGGATGATGCCGCTTTCGTCGAGGTCGCGCAGCATGTTCTCGCCGACGTTCGGAATGTCGCGGGTGATTTCTTCCGGTCCCAGCTTCGTGTCGCGGGCTTCAATTTCCAGCTCCTCGATGTGAATCGAGGTGTAGTAGTCCTCTTTCACCAGACGCTCGGAAACTAGAATTGCGTCTTCAAAGTTGTAACCACGCCACGGCATGAACGCCACCAGGACGTTGCGTCCCAGCGCGAGTTCGCCGCGATCGGTACATGGACCATCGGCGATCACCTGGCCCTTGGCTACTCGTTCGCCGACGTGAACGATGGGACGCTGGTTGATGCAAGTGTTCTGGTTGGATCGCTTGAACTTAATCAGTGTGTAAATGTCCGCCGTCACCTCGCGCGAGATGGTGCCGTCCACATTGTGATCGGCCTTCACAATGATGCGCTCAGAGTCGGTGTAATCAACGACGCCATCGCGGCGAGCAATCACCACCGCGCCCGAGTCGCGCGCCGTCACGTCTTCCATACCAGTGCCAATGTACGGCGCTTCAGCGCGCAGCAAAGGCACTGACTGGCGTTGCATGTTAGATCCCATCAAGGCGCGGTTCGCGTCATCGTTCTCGAGGAACGGGATCAGCGAAGCCGCAACGGAAACGAGTTGTTTCGGTGAAACGTCCACGAATTCGATCTCGTCGCGATGAGCGAGAATGAACTCGCCCGCTTTGCGCGCAGCGTTGCGCTCGTTGACGATGTGACCGTTCTCATCGAGTGCGATGTTAGCCTGTCCGATGACGTGCTTATCCTCTTCCCAGGCCGTCAGGTAGAACGGAAAAGGCTCGTAGCTCGCTTTGCCATCGGCACTCACGCGCTTGTTTGCCTTTTCGACTTCTTCCTGCGCCACGTGATCGCCGGGCTTGAATTTCGTGTCGCCACCGTTGATGACGCGCACGAATTCAACCACCTGGCCGTTGACAACTCTTCGATACGGCGACTCGATGAATCCAAATGGGTTGATACGCGCATAGCACGACAGCGACGAAATCAATCCAATGTTCGGACCTTCAGGCGTCTCGATTGGACAAATGCGACCGTAGTGCGTCGGGTGAACGTCGCGGACTTCGAAGCCCGCGCGTTCGCGGCTCAGACCGCCCGGTCCCAGCGCCGAGAGACGACGCTTGTGCGTGATCTCAGACAACGGATTCGTCTGATCCATGAACTGCGAAAGCTGTGACGAGCCGAAGAACTCGCGCACCGCGGCCGTGACCGGCTTGGCGTTGATGAGGTCGCGCGGCATCGTCGTTTGCATCTCCTGATGAATCGACATCTTCTCTTTAATCGCGCGCTCCATGCGCTCCAGGCCGATGCGGAACTGGTTTTCCAGCAGCTCACCCACCGCGCGCACACGGCGATTGCCAAGGTGATCGATATCGTCGTGCTGGTAGATGGGCCGCTTCTCGTCATCGACGGGATTGCGGCGCATCTTCAAGACGTAGTTCACGACTTCGAAGAAGTCGCGGGCCTGAAGCAAAGGATCCTCGATGCGCTCCATCTCTGGCTTGCCCATCTTGATGTTGAACTTCAGACGGCCAACGCGCGAGAAATCGAACTTGCGCGGATCGAAAAACATGCCTTCGAGCAAGCGATAAGCAGTCTGCACGGTCGGCGGATCGCCCGGGCGCATTTTGCGATAAATCTCGAGCAACGCATCGACGGGCTTGGTGATCGTGTCTTTCTTCAAGGTCTGGGAAATCACGACCCCAACGTCATCGCCTTCGGGGAAGAAAGCCGAAAACTCCTTGACGCCGGTCTGAATGATCTCCTGTAGCTTCGCCGGGGTGATTTCAGTGTTGGCTTCGACCACGACTTCACCCGTTTCGGTATTGACCACGTCCGAAGCGGCATAAGCGCCTTCGAATTGCGCTGGATCGATTTCGACTTCGCCGATATTTGCTTTGCGCAAGCCTTCGAGCGAAGTGCGCGTGATGTCTTTACCTTTGCGCACGATCGGGTCGGGCCCGCGGCCTTTAATTTCGAAGTCCACCTTCATGCCGATAAGATTGGTCTTGCCGGCTTCGGGTATCTGAACCATCAAGCTGCCGTTCTCGACGCGCACATCATCGACCACATAGAACTTGCGCAGCATGTCTTCGTCGGTGAAACTCGAATTCTTGACTGCGTCTTCGAGCATCCCATCGCTGCCAAACGTCTTGCTGTTGAATTCCTGATTCAGCCACACCCCGAGCGCGCGCAGAAAAATCGTCGCCAGGAATTTCCGCTTGCCGACGCGGACGTAGAGCAGGTTTTTCTGATCGTATTCGAACTCGACCCACGAGCCGCGGTACGGAATGATCTTCGCGACGAAAAGTTGGCCACGCTTGAAGAACACGCCGGGCGAGCGATGAAGCTGGGAAACGATGACGCGCTCGGTGCCGTTGATGATGAAAGTACCGTTGTCGGTCATCAAAGGAATTTCGCCGAAGAAAACTTCCTCTTCTTTGATGTCGCGGATCGACTTCACATTCGTGTCCGGATCCTTGTCGAAAACCGTGAGACGAATCTTCACCTTCAGCGGCACGCTATAACTCATGCCGCGCTCCTGACATTCCTGCTGATCGTGTTTGTGCTTCAGGCCGACTGGCTCGCCGCAGTTCGGGCACAACTCTGGGCGAACTGAATTGAATGTGCCGCAAACGTGGCAGAGAGTTTCGCCCGGGCGCAGCGGATCGACTTTGATGCTCGCGCCGCAGTTCTTACAAGCCGCGCGCAAAAAGCGCAGGCCTTCTAGGTTGCCGCACTTACACTGCCAGTTGCCGATTTGATACTCGACGAAATCGAGCGTCGCTGTTTCACGAAAATCAGAAATCGGGAAAACCGATTTGAAAACCGCTTGCAGACCTGTGCTCTCGCGCTCTTCCGGCAGCAAGTCCATCTGCAAAAATCGATTGTACGATTCGCGTTGAATCTCGATCAGATTCGGTATCGGAACTGCCGTCTTGATTTTCGAGAAGTCGTGACGCTCCGGCGCCTGACTAGTGCGCCGTCCTAACCCTGTATTCGTTGTTTCAAGAAGATTTGCAGACATGAATGTTTCCTATCGTCCTTCGGCCAAGCCGCGAGCCAAGGCGCTCGCGCTAAGACACGTTTGCGGTCGGGGCGCAGAATGCCCCGACCGCTTTAGGTGTTAAAGCGATGCTTTACGATCCAACTTTTCGGGAGTAACCGCCAGCGCCTCAATACTCCCCTAACTTAACGGCTAAAAAATGAAAGGTCAAGCCACGGCGTGACTCGACAATACATGCTGTGAGCGTCGACGAAGCCCTCGGCGACGCTCGAGCACAAACAACTGATTCAAATTACTTAACTTCGACCGTCGCGCCCGCGTCTGAAAGCTTCTGCTTGATAGTCTCAGCTTCTTCCTTCGAGACGCCTTCCTTGACGGCTTTCGGCGCAGCTTCAACGAGGTCTTTCGCTTCCTTCAGACCCAGCGCGGTCACTTCGCGAACTACCTTGATGACGTTGATCTTGTTGCCACCCGCAGCCTGAAGAATGACATCGAACTCAGTCTTCTCTTCCGCTGCCGCTGCCTCGCCGCCGCCTGCCGCCGCGCCCACTGCCGGGGCAACCGCCACCGCCGCCGCCGCTGCGGACACGCCGAAAGTTTCCTCCATCGCTTTCACGAGTTCGGACGCTTCCAACAACGTCAAGCCTTTGATTTGATCGACAATACCCTGAATATCAGCCATGACTAATCACTCTCTCCTGTATCGCTTGTTGCAAGTCTTCGATGCAATCTCAGACCTTGCTTAATTTGTTCCGGCAATCGTCCCGGTTGCATCTCCTTGACAGTTGCCCGACCCGGGCCGTCCACTGACGAAAGCGACGGCCAAAAACATTTCGAATTTCGCAATTCGAATTTCGAACTTTGTTACGCGCCCTGCGCTTCTTTCTGCGCGCGCACCTGATCGATGACCACGGCGAGATTCCGCGGCACCGCCTGAATCACGGTCACGAGGCGTTGCGCCTGAGCATTAATCAGGAACAGCATCTTTGAAATCAACTCTTCGCGCGAAGGCAGACTGGCAATCGCTTCGACATCTTTCAGGGCGACGACTTTGCCTTCGACCAATCCAACCTTAAAGCTAAAAATATCCGGATTGGCTTTCGTGAACTTTGCAATCGCTTTCGCAAGCGCCACGGGATCAGCCGTGCTCAGCGCAACCGCGGTCACGCCTTTGAACTGCTCGCTCATCGGCTCGAGCGCGGTCCCGGCGGCAGCTTTGCGCGCCAGAGTATTCTTGACCACCGAATATGTAACACCGGCTTCGCGCAGCTGATTACGCAGCTCTTGATCCTTCGCAACGGTCATTTTCTTAAAACTGACCAACATCGCGGCATGCGCTTGCTTGAACTGTTCAGTAAGGGCGTCGAGGTTCTGTTGTTTCTGTGCTTTAGTCTTCATTTTCGCTCCTCACTATTTCGCAAACGCGGCTTCGTCCAGCAAAATGCCCGGACTCATCGTGGCCGCCAGATTGACCTTTTTCATGTACTTGCCTTTAGCCGTCGATGGCTTGGCCTTCGCCACGGCGTCTAACAACGCGCGCGCGTTTTCTACAATCTTGTTCTCGTCAAAGGAGACCTTGCCGACACCCGTATGAATCACTCCGGTTTTGTCCACGCGATATTCGACCTTGCCCGCTTTGGTTTCCTTCACGGCGGTCTGCACGTCGAACGTCACGGTTCCGGTTTTTGGATTCGGCATCAGGCCGCGCGGGCCGAGCACTTTTCCGAGCCCCCCCACCAGACGCATCATGTCCGGCGTGGCCACCACGGCATCGAAGTCCAGCCAGCCGCCTTTGATCTTATTGACCATGTCTTCGCCGCCGACGAAGTCCGCGCCCGCCTCTTCGGCTTCGCGAACCTTATCGCCCTGGGCGATGACCAGAACCGTTTTGGATTTGCCGAGACCGTGCGGCAACACTATCGTACCGCGCACGAGCTGATCAGCCTTGCGGGGATCAACGCCGAGCCAGATCGTCAACTCGACAGTTTCGTCGAACTTCGCAAAAGAAATCTCTTTGAGTGTCTTGACTGCTTCGTCAAGATTGTACTTGCGGCTGCGATCAATTTTCTCCACCGCCGCGTTGTACTTCTTACCGTGCTTTTTCATTAACTACCTCCGAGGTGCGAGCGAGACTCTGGAATCTCAAATCTGAAATTACCGACTCTCTCCCTCTCAAACACCGAACATCATTCGCCAGCGCGTAATCGGCAATTGGCAATCGACACTCGGCAATTACTCAACCGTCAAACCCATCTGGCGCGCCGTACCTTCGATTGTGCGCATCGCGCTCTCAAGGTTCGTCGTATTCAGATCGGGCATCTTCGTTTTGGCGATTTCTTCGATCTTGGCCCTGGAAATCTTGCCAACCTTTTCCTTGTTGGGCTTGCCCGAGCCAGTGGAAATGCCCGCAGCTTTCTTCAAGAGATCAGCCGCCGGCGGCGTCTTGGTCTCGAACGTGAACGAGCGATCGGCGTAAACCGTGATTACGACCGGAATCTTCATGTCCGGATCCATCTGCGCGGTCTTTGCGTTGAAGGCCTTGCAGAACTCCATGATGTTCACGCCGTGCTGACCCAACGCCGGGCCAATTGGCGGCGCCGGATTGGCCTTGCCCGCCGGAACCTGTAACTTGATATAACCTGAAATCTTCTTTGCCATTACTCTTCTTCCGTAAACGTAACTTTCTCAACGTCCAAAAAATTCAACTCCACCGGCGTCGAGCGACCAAAGATCGTTACCGTCACCTTCAAAGTGGACTTGTCTTCGTTAACTTCCTCAACTTTGCCGGTGAAGCTCTGGAACGGACCAGATTTGATGCGCACCGTCTCGCCTGCGGCATACGAAAACTTCGGCTTTGGCTTTTCTTCCGCCGCCGCTTGCTGATTCAAAATCTGCTCGACTTCTTCCTGCGTCAGCGGCGTTGGGTTTTGACCGCCAACAAAGCCCGTCACTTTCGGCGTCGAACGGATCGCGTGAAAGACGTCATCGGGGATGTGGCCTTTTTCGTCGCAATCAATCTGAATCAGGACATAGCCCGGATAAAACATGCGCGACGATTCAACGCGCTTATTGCCACGCATCTCGACAACAGTTTCGGTCGGCACCAACACTTGTGCGATTGCGGTTTCCAGTTCGGTGCCCGCAACCCGAGCTTTCAGGCTTTCACAAACCTTCTTCTCGTGCCCCGAATATGTATGAAGTATGAACCACTGATTCATTAGAAATCTCTTATTATGTTCCGCCCAACCATGTGCGCAAATGATCGATTGCAAACGCCCACACGCGATCGACTCCGAATAAATAAAGCGCGAAGAAGACGACTGCAATCAACGTAATGATCGTTGTGTTCTGGACTTCTTTCGCGGTCGGCCACGAGACGCGGCGCATTTCAGCGCGGGTGTCATGTAAGAACTGACGCAATCGCGTAAAGAAACCTGGCGCTGCAGTTGCACCTCTCGGGGTTCTACCGCCACCCGGAGGCAGCGTACCGCGTTTGGTCTTCTTCGGCGGCTCGCCGCCGGGCGCGCCTGGCGCCTGTGCAATCGCCTCTTCAGCCTCAAGCTCGAGTTCGTCTTCACTCACGCTGATGTCGCCTAAATTCTTTTCCACTGACTTACTCTTCTTAACTGGCAGGGGTACCAGGATTCGAACCCGGACTTTCGGTTTTGGAGACCGACGTGCTAGCCGTTGACACTATACCCCTGTGAATAGTGACAAGTTACGGATGACAAGTGACTAGTCAAATCTGGGTTCCTGTCACCACCACCTGTCACCTATTTCGTTTCCTTGTGATCCGTGTGCTTACGGCAGCGCCGGCAGAACTTCTTGAACTCCAGCCGATCTGGAGTTGTTTTCTTGTTCTTCGTCGTCACGTAATTGCGGCTCTTGCAATCGCCGCACTGCAATACAATGTTATCGCGTGGCATTACTCAATCTCCGATTTCAAATCTCAGATTTGAAATCAAACTACTCAACAACCTCACTCACCGTACCGGCGCCGACGGTGCGGCCGCCTTCGCGAATCGCGAAGCGCAAGCCCTTCTCCATGGCAATAGGCGCGATCAGTTCAATCTCCATCTGCACGTTGTCGCCGGGCATCACCATCTCCACGCCCTGCGGCAGGTGCGCGACACCAGTAACGTCTGTCGTCCGGAAGTAAAACTGCGGACGATAGCCCGTGAAGAA
>Ga0070741_10002323_pt1 | contig 51849 bp, 49 predicted proteins | sample Coa_R1_4_FD_66440 | JGI IMG/M metagenome (GOLD analysis project Ga0070741, IMG submission 66440) | Surface soil microbial communities from Centralia Pennsylvania, which are recovering from an underground coalmine fire - Coalmine... | ecosystem: Environmental > Terrestrial > Soil > Unclassified ... | reverse complement strand
CCCGATCGCCATCGCACAGAAGGTCTGCTGCATGTTCGGCGGCAGTTGCGGCAGCACCACCTCCGCGAGCGCCTCTTCCGAGAGCTCGCCGACCACCGCATCCGTGCGCGCGATCACGGCGGCCTGGTACGCCCGCCAGGCCGCCAGGTCCGAGAAGCGGATGTGCTCCATCTCGTCCACGGATTCCTCGCGGCCCAGCCGGTCGACTGAGACGCCGACCTTCTGCGCCCACCCGCCGGCGTCCCAGACGGGGCGCTCGCGCAGGAGCAGCATGCTCACCGCCTGGTCCTGCGCCCGCAGGTAATGGCTCAGGCTGAAGGCGATCGGGAGCACGCGCGGCCGCTCGTGATGGTTCACCTGGTCGAGCGTCATATCGCTGATGGCGCGCTCCCAGAGCGAATTCATGGCGCGCACGCGGTTGCGCAGCGACCGCACGAACATCTCTGACATGCTGCGCCTCCTCCGCGCGGCGGCCGCGCGATGCCCGGCGGCCGGACGGCCGCCGGCCGCGCTCGTCGCGCGGGCATCGGCGGGCGCCGATAATGTACCGGGCCCGCGCGGCCGTGGCGCGCGGGCGGCCGGGCGTCGGTGAGCAGAGTATTGGGGAGCGCCAACCTGGAAGTCGAGGCAGCGGGCCGGCTCTGCTACGCTCGGTTCCATTCGGCCGTCAACCGAAGCCGTAAGCAAGCGAGATGATCCAGCTTCTCCGCACCCATCTCCGCGCCTATCGATACTGGCTGGCTGCCGTGCTCGTCCTCCAGGCCGTGCAGGCGACGGCCTCCCTGCTGCTGCCGTCGCTCAACGCCGACGTCATCGACAAGGGCATCCTGCGCGGCGACACCGGCTATATCTGGCGTACGGGCGGGGTGATGCTCGCCGTGACGGCGGTGCAGGCCATCTTCTCGGTGGGCGCCGTCTACTGCGGCGCCCGCGCGGCCATGGGCTTCGGGCGCGACGTGCGGGCGGCGCTCTTCGGCCGCGTGGTGGCGTTCTCCGCGCGCGAGGTGAACCTCTTCGGCGCGCCCTCGCTGATCACGCGCATCACGAACGACGTCACGCAGGTGCAGCTGCTCGTGCTGATGACCTGCACCATGGTCGTCGCCGCGCCGATGACCGTCGTGTTCGGGGTCTTCATGGCGATGCGGCAGGACCTGGGCCTCTCGTGGCTGCTCGCCGTCAGCCTGCCGCTGCTGATGATCGTCCTCGGCGCCATCGTGTCGCGCATGGTGCCGCAGTTCCGGCTCATGCAGGACCGCCTCGATGGCATCAATAACGTGCTGCGCGAGCAGATCGCCGGCATGCGCGTGGTGCGCGCCTTCGTGCGCGAGCCCGTGGAGGCGCGGCGCTTCCACGCGGTGAACCAGGACCTGACCGACACGTCGCTGACCGCGGGCCGGCTGATGGCGCTGATGTTCCCCACGATGCTGTTCGTGGTCAATGCCTCGAGCATCGCCGTCATCTGGTTCGGCGGGCACCGGGTCGACAGCGGCAGCATGTCGGTCGGTTCGCTCGTCGCCTTCATCACGTACCTGTCGCTGATCATGTCCGCGGTGATGATGGCGACGATGGTGACGATGATGGCCCCGCGCGCCGCCGTCTCCGCCGATCGCATCCAGGAAGTGCTCGCGACGTCGAGCTCGGTGACGCCGCCGCCGGCGCCGGTGACAGCGGTGCGTGAGCGCGGCCGGCTCGAATTCCGCGATGTCGGATTCCGCTATCCGGGCGCCCAGCACGCCGTGCTGGAGGGCATCTCGTTCACCTCGCTCCCGGGGCAGACGACGGCGATCATCGGCAGCACCGGTTCGGGCAAGACGAGCCTGATCAACGTCGCCGCGCGCCTGTTCGATGTCACCTCCGGCGCGGTCCTGTTCGACGGCGTCGACCTGCGCGATCTCGATCCCCAGATCCTGTGGCAGCGCATCGGCATCGTGCCCCAGAAGCCGTACCTGTTCGGCGGTACCGTCGCCAGCAACCTGCGCTTCGGCAAGCCCGATGCGAGCGAGGATGAGCTCTGGGCGGCGCTCGAGGTCGCGCAGGCGGCGGACTTCGTGCGGGCGATGGGCGGCCTGGACGCCGAGATCGCACAGGGTGGCGTCAACGTCTCCGGCGGCCAGCGCCAGCGCCTGGCGATCGCGCGCGCCCTGGTGCGCCGGCCGGAGATCTACCTCTTCGACGACTCGTTCTCCGCGCTTGACCTGGCCACCGATGCGCGGTTGCGCGCGGCGCTCGTGCCGTACGCGCGGGACGCGACGATCCTCATCGTCGCGCAGCGCTTCTCGACGATCATGTCGGCGGAGCAGATCCTCGTGCTGGAGGACGGCGAGGCCGTGGGGTTGGGGACGCATGACGAGCTGCTCCAGACCTGCCCGACCTATGCGGAGATCGTCGAGTCGCAGATCGGCGAGGGGGTGCCGGCATGAGCACGGAGAGCCGGCAGCCGGATCCGGTGAAGCCGCCGGACGAGCAGCGGGGCGGCATGCGCATGCGTTCCTTCGGCATGCCGGCGGAGAAGCCGCGGGACTTCGCCAGCACCACGCGCCGGCTGTTCCGCGGGTTCGAGCGCGAGCGCTGGATCGTGATCGCCGCCGTCGTCATGGCGGTCGTCGCCGTCTGCATGAGCGTGCTGCTGCCCAAGGTGCTCGGCAGCGCCACCGACGTGGTCGTCCGCGCCGCCTTCACGCGCCAGCCGATGGACTTCGGGCACCTCGGCCGCATCCTCGGCTTCGCCCTCGCGCTCCTCGCCGGCGCCTGGGTGCTCCAGTACTCGACCTCCTACATCCTGGCCGGCGCCGTGCAACGGACGATGTACCGGCTGCGCGCGGACGTGGAGGCGAAGCTCAACCGGCTGCCGCTGCGCTACGTCGACCGGGCGCAGCGCGGCGACTTGCTGAGCCGCGTTACCAACGACATCGACAACATCGCGCAGAGCCTGCAGCAGACGCTGTCGCAGATGCTCACGCAGACGCTGACGCTCGTCGGCACCGTCGTCATGATGCTCTGGATCTCGTGGATGCTCGCGCTCGTCGCGCTCGTCACCATCCCGCTCTCGACGTTGCTCATGAGCGCGATCGCCCGGCGGTCGCGCACGCGGTTCGTCGCGCAGTGGCGCCACACGGGGACGCTGAACGCGCAGGTCGAAGAGACGTTCACCGGCCACGCGATCGTCAAGGCCTTCGGCCGGCAGCGGGACATCGAGCAGGCCTTCCGCGAGACGAACGACGAACTGTACGAAGCGAGCTTCGGCGCGCAGTTCATCTCCGGCGTCATCCAGCCGGCGACGATGCTCGTCGGCAATCTCAACTTCGTGGCGATCGCCGTGCTGGGCGGCATCCGCGTCTCGAACGGCGCCATGACGATCGGCGACATCCAGGCGTTCCTCCAGTACTCGCGCAGCTTCACGCAGCCGCTCTCCTGGATCGCGTCGATGGTCAACACGTTCCAGTCGGGCATCGCGTCCGCGGAGCGCGTGTTCGAGCTGCTCGACGCCGGGGAGGAGTCGCCCGACCTGCCGGCGTCCGCCGCCCCGGGCAAGACGCGCGGGCGCGTCGAGTTCTCGCGCGTGTCGTTCTCCTACGACCCGCAGCGGCCGCTGATCAGCGATCTCTCGCTGGTGGTCGAGCCGGGCCGGACGGTGGCGATCGTCGGCCCGACGGGCGCGGGCAAGACCACGCTCGTGAACCTCATCATGCGGTTCTACGAGGTCGACCAGGGCGCGATCACCATCGACGGACGCGACATCTCGCGCCTGTCGCGCGCCGAGCTGCGGTCCCAGATCGGCATGGTGCTGCAGGACACGTGGATGTTCGGCGGGACGATCCGCGAGAACATCGCCTACGGCAACCTCGACGCGACGGAGGAGCAGATCATCGAAGCCGCGCGCGCGACCTACGTGGACCGGTTCGTGCACTCGTTGCCCGATGGCTATGACACGCGGATCGACGACGAGGGCAGCTCGATCAGCGCCGGCGAGCGCCAGCTCATCACGATCGCGCGCGCTTTCCTCGCCGACCGCCCGATCCTCATCCTCGACGAGGCGACGAGCTCCGTCGACACGCGGACGGAAGTCCTGATCCAGCGGGCGATGGCGGCGCTCCGCGCGCAGCGCACGAGCTTCGTCATCGCGCACCGGCTCTCGACCATCCGCGACGCCGACACGATCCTGGTCATGGACGCGGGCCGCATCGTCGAGCAGGGGAACCATGCCGAGCTGCTCGCGCGCGGGGGCGCCTACGCGGCCCTGTACAACGCGCAGTTCGCGGGCGCCGTGGCGGACGTCGCCTGACGCCGGAGCCGCTACCTCGTGACGACGATGGCCGTGCCGGTGCTGCTGCCGTCCGGGTCGTGGTTCGCCGCGGCGTCGTAGACGGAGCCGGGTGCGCTGAGCCCGCTGACCGTCAGTGACACCGACGTGCTCGACAGCGGCACCAGCGCCGATGTGAGCGTGCACTGGCCCTTGCCGTTGGTCGTGCACGTGGCCGGGCCCGCGGCCGCGCCGCCCCAGGCCGCGCTCACCACGACGCCGGAGCGCGTGCGGTGGGACGCATCGTGCACGGTGACGACGACCTGCGCGTTCCACCCGGAGCGCCGGATCCGTGCCGAACCATCCAGGTCGCCGACGTGGAGCGCGGGCACGGGCGCCGGCGTGCGCGTGGCCGTCGGGACGGCCGTGTTCGTGGCGTTCGGCGTGCTCGTCGCCGTCGGGACGGCGGTGTTCGTGGCGGTCGGCGTGCTCGTCGCCGTGTCGGCTGGCGTGCTGGTCGCGGCCGGCGGCGTCGCCGTCGGCGAAGCGCCGGCCAGCGCCGCGACGGCGGCGCGCGCGTCGATCTCGCCCCAGCCGTACGCCGGGTCCCATCCGGCCGCGCCGCGGTCGCGGGCCGTGGCCCGGATCAGCGCGCGCACCTGGTCCGGGGTGAGTGTCGCATCTTCCCCGAGCAGCAGCGCCGCGAGGCCGGCGACGTGCGGCGTCGCCATCGACGTGCCGGACATGAAGATGTCGCAGAACGCGTCGTAGCTCCCGAGGAAGAGCAGGCTGATGTAGTCGTAGCAGTAGGTCTCGGAGACGACGCCGTCGGAGAAGCCGTCGTGGTTCTGGTCGACGTTCGGGTCGCCGCCGGCGGCCGCGACGTCGAGCGCGCTGCCCGTGTTCGAGTACGCTGGGCGCGTGCCGTCGAACCGTGTCGCGCCGACGGCGATCACCGTCGGGTACGCGGCGGGGCAGCTCACCACGTTCGCGCCCTCGTTGCCCGCCGCCGCGGCGATCACCACCCCGTGGCTGTACGCGTACTCGAGCGCGTCGTTCAAGCCGACGACCTCCGTGCAGGGGACGCCGTTCGCGTCCGGCGCGCCGGTGCCGCTGAAGCCCAGGCTCATGTTGATCACCCGCGCCCCGTGGTCCACGGCGTAGTACAGCGCCTCCACGAGGTCCGCGTCCTGGCCGGTTCCATCGAGCTGGATCACCTTCAGTGGCATGATCGTCGCGGCGTAGGCGACGCCCGCCACGCCGAAGTTGTTATCCGTGTCCTCCGCGATCGTGCCCGTGACGTGCGTGCCGTGCCCGTTGTCGTCGTTCGGGTGCGCGTCGTTGTTCACGAAGTCATACGGCGCCACGAACGTCTTGCCGGCAAGGTCCGGCGAACGGCGGTACACCGTCGAGTTGCCGAGCGGCCCCGGGCCCGTGAAGTCCTCGTAGGCCACGCCGGAGTCGATGACGGCGACGACGACGCCCTGCCCGTGGTTCGTCGCCAGGCCCCACGCCGATTCGGCCCAGACGCCGCCCGTCGTGTCGTGCATGTCCCACTGGTACGCGTAGTTCGTGTCGTTCGGCGCGTCGAACGCGCGCACGACGTAGCTGTACCCCGCGGACTCGACGATCGGGCTGCGCCGGTAGGCGGCGAGCGCCGCATCCGCCGCGGCGGCGTTGGAGAGCTGCAGCACGTGCAGCCCGGAGCGCGGATGGCTCCCGGCCTCGCGCGCCCCGAGCGCCGCATTTTGGAAGCGCATCGCGTCCGCCGAAACGCCCGGCTTGAAGCGCACGACCAGGCGCCCGGGCGCGATGGCGCCACCGCCCGCAGGCGGCGGCGCCGCGGCCTCGCGCAGCGGCGGCTGCGGCGTGCTTGCGCCCGACGTGCCGAGCCGCAGCACCAGCGGCGCGAGGGCGATGGCGGTGAAGGCCGCGACGATCACGGTCGCTCGACGGAGCACGGGCGCCTCCTCGCGAGATGGGCTATCGGATCAAACGCCGTCCGCGCGCGTTTGGTGACGCGCGTCGCGCGGGCCATGTAAAGTTCTCGCGCCCCTGACAGGATCAGCTTCGACCCGCCGCCGTCGATCCGCAGCGCCGGGACCGGCCGGGCCGGGACGCCGTCGCCGCGAACGCAGCGCGGAGGTGCGCCCCGCGCTCGCTTCAGCCCGGCGGCAGGCGCTCCCCGCGCGGGACCGGGAAGTACTGGTGGTGGTGCGCGCCCGTCACCTCGAAGATCGCCGTCCCGGTCCGGCCGTCGTCCGCTCGCACCGTCATCTGGTGCAGTCCGCCGCCGAGCGCCCCATACGGCGCGCAGCGCGTCCCTTCGGCATCGATGACGACCTTCTTGCCGCCTTCGAGGGTGAACACGCAGCGCCCGGCGAGCCCGACCGTCCGCTCGCCGGACTTCCCGTAGTCCGCGGGCTTCCCATCGGCGTCCGTCCAGTGCATCTCGTCGTGCCGGAAATCGATGACCGGGATCGGCTCGCCGCCGTCCGCCCGGGCGAAGCAGCCGTCGGTGTACACGCGGGCGCCGTTCGCGTACTCCCAGTGCCAGACGCCGAGCATGCCGTCGTCGAACTGGATCTGGAACCACATCCAGAGCGGGCAGCGGGCGTGGTCGCGGATCCCCCAGGAGTGGTCGCGCTGGCCCCACCAGTCATCCACCGTGCGCGTCACGCCGTCCTTCGTGTAGGTCCCGCGGTATGTGCCGGACTGGATCATGTGGCTCTGGTCCCAGATGATCTCGCTCCCGCGCTTCATGGTGCCCCGGCGCAACCCGTACGCCCGGGTGCGCGCGGTGAACGTCAGGTCGAGCGACACGGGCGCGCCGTCATCGACGTGCAGGCGCACCTCCCGGTACGGCTCGACGATATCGATGCGCACCGGCCCGACCGCCGTCGTGTGCGGGTCGCCGTCGTAGGGCCGCTCGTGCCGCGCGAAGACGAACTGCCCGTCGATGCGTCCGAGCTGCAGCGAGTCCATAATCTCGCGCGCCGGATAGTGCGCCATCGTCAGGATGACCACGTCCCCGGGCCCGGACCGCGGATGCAGCACGAAGAAGTAGCTCTCGCGCCAGTGGTCGTGCTGCGTCGCGACGTTCGGGAGCGGCTCCGGGATCTGGTGGTAGAAGCCTTCGTCGGCGGCAGTCAGCCGTACCATGCATCCTCCGCTGCTCTCGCGAGACGACGGTCGAACGATGCGCGCTGCGCGGGGCGCGGTCAAGCTCGCGTCCCCCGGCGCTGCGGCGACCGCCGAGGGACGGTGTTCGGCTGCGCACGCATCCGGCGCGCAGCGTCGGTATCCGCCCGCTCGCGCCGGCGTGCGCCGCACGACCGCGCCTGCGCACGACGAAACGAGGAGCCGGCCCTCCTGTGCCGGCTCCGCTGCGTCGCGCTCTTCCCAAGGGTCCGATCTGGTGGAGGGAGGGCGGCTGGCCACGCCGCCCCGAGGACTGCTCCTAGCCTGGTTTCCCCGCCGGAACTAGTGGAGCCGTCCTCACCCGAGTCCCCTGCAGAACCGCTCCCGCGAGCATCCCCGTCTTCACTCGTGAATCCATTCACCTGAATGACGAAGCGTGAGTGCCATTACCTGATAACTATTGCCTGTATTCTACTGCTGAGCTCCGCCCTGTCAATACCCGCGCGGGCACGCGCGAGCGTTCCGGGCGGGAACGTACCGTCGGCGATTGCGCGGGATTAGCGCCGCGGGTATTGCCAGGCGGGGAGGAGCTGCGCGAAGATACGCCGAAGCACGACAGGTGAACGCGGGAGCACGATCGCTGCTTCTATGGATATGTCAACATGACGATCCCGCAACACGTCCGCGACCAGCCGCCACGCGCTCAGGCGCCGGCAACGTGGCGCTTCCTGACGAACCAGGCGGTCGTGCTCATCTATGTCATCGCCCATCCCGACTCGACCGTGCGCGAGATCGCGGATGGCATCGACATAACGGAGCGGGCGACGCTCGCCATGCTGCGCGACCTCGATGCGGACGGGATCATCACGAGGCACCGGCGTGGGCGCCGCAACGCCTACTCGGTCGACTTTGCGCGCCTTTCGACCGTGCGTCGCGGCGGCACGACGGGCCCGCTGACGCCGCGTCCGTTCGTCGAGGCGGTCGTGCGGGCGCTCTTCGAGCTCGCATCGACGGCGCCGGGCGGCGGCGCCGCGGCGCGGGCGCCTCGGCGCGCCCGCGCGCACGAACTCGAGGCCCGCGAGGGGACCTGGGGGTTCTTCACGAGTCACATGCTCGTCCTGCTGGCGATCGCCGAGAACGACTCGCGGACGCTGCGCGAGCTGGCGAAGGCGACGGGCATCACCGAGCGCGCCGTCGTCGATGTGCTCCGCCAGCTTGCGGCGGAGCGGATCATCACGCGCGGCCGGGTCGGCCGGCGCAACTCGTACCGCATCAACGTCGGTGCGTTCCGGCGCTTCCGGGGCTGGAGCTTCGGCGCATGGCGCATCCCTCCCCAGTTGATCGACGTCGCCATCGACGCGATCCGAGGCCTCGGCACGCGTCCGTAGGCGTCCGACCGGCGCGGACGCCGCCGGGGCGCGGCCGCGACGGTCGCGGGGCCTTCGGCCGCGCGCATCGTGCTTCCGCCCCGCACGGGATACGATGGCGATCCATCCTGGGGCGGAGGCGCGATGGCGGACGGGCAGATGTTCGACCTCAGCGGGCGCATCGCGCTCGTTACCGGCGGCAGCCGCGGCCTGGGCCGCGAGATGGTGCGGGCCTTCGCGCGCGCGGGCGCCGACGTGATCATCGCCAGCCGCAAGCTCGACGCGTGCGAGGCGCTTGCCGCGGAGGTGCGGTCGACCACCGGCCGGCGCGCGCTCGCCGTCGCGTGCCACGTCGGCGAGTGGGATCAGGTCGAGCGCCTGGCCGAGCGCGCCTACGCCGAGTTCGGGCGCGTCGACGTGCTGGTGAACAACGCCGGCCTCTCGCCGGTCTACGACCACGTGAGCAACGTCAGTGAGGCGCTGTACGACAAGGTGCTCGACGTCAACCTCAAGGGGCCGTTCCGGCTCACGGCGATCGTCGGCACGCGCATGGCGGCGGGCGCCGGCGGGTCGATCATCTTCGTCTCGAGCACGGCGTCGCTCAGCCCGGGCGCGAACGTCATCCCGTACGGCGCGGCGAAGGCCGGCGTCAACAACATGACCGTCGGCTTCGCCCGCGCCTTCGCCCCGAAGGTGCGCGTCAACTGCATCGTCCCCGGCCCGTTCCTGACCGATATCTCGAAGGCGTGGGACATGCAGGCGTTCCGGCGGACGGCGCAGAAGAGCGTCCTGCTCCGGCGCGGCGGCGAGCCGGAAGAGATCGTCGGCGCCGCCCTCTACTTCGCGACCGACGCATCGAGCTTCGTCACCGGGTCGCAGCTCGTCGTATCGGGAGGCAGCGCCGGTGGCTGACGCGAGCGCGCAGCAGCAGTCGGGCGTCGGACGCGGCGTCGTCGACTTCGACGTGCTCGCCGCGTGGATGGACGCGCAGGGCCTGCCCGGCGGACCCGTCGCGGGCGTGGAGGCCCTGGCCGGCGGCACGCAGAACGTGATGCTGAAGTTCACGCGCGGCGGTCGCGCGTACGTCCTCCGTCGCGGGCCGCCGCACTTGCGGCCGGCGAGCAACGAGGTGATGCGCCGCGAGGCGCGCGTCCTCCGGGCGCTCGCGCAGACGAGCGTGCCGCACCCGCGCTTCATCGCCGCGTGCCCGGACGAGACGGTCATGAACGGCGCCGTCTTCTACCTGATGGAGCCGGTCGATGGCTTCAACGCGACCGTCGCCTTGCCCGCGCTCCACGCGTCCGACCCCGCGGTCCGCCACGAGATGGGGCTGCGGATCGTCGATGGCGCGTCGGCGCTCGCGGCGGTCGACCACGAGGCGCTCGGTCTCGCGGATCTCGGCAAGCCGCAGGGATTCCTCGAACGCCAGGTGCCGCGCTGGCTCGCCGAGCTGGAGTCGTACCGCCGCTTCGAGGGCTACCCCGGCCCCGCCATTCCGGCGCTGGACGAGGTCGCCGCCTGGCTCGAGGCCAACCGGCCGCAGTCGTGCACGCCGGGGATCCTGCACGGCGACTACCACTTCGCCAACGTGATGTACGCGCACGACGGCCCGCGGCTGGCGGCGATCGTCGACTGGGAGATGTGCACGATCGGCGACCCGTTGCTCGACCTCGGCTGGCTGCTCGCGACCTGGCCCGACCCGGCGCAACCCGCCGGCGCCGTCGGCTCCGGACTGGCCGCGGCCGGCGGCCTGCCCGCTCCCGACGAGGTAGTCGCGCGCTACGCCGAGCGCTCGACGCGCGACCTGTCGGCGGTCGGCTGGTACGCCGTGCTCGCATGCTTCAAGCTGGGCATCATCCTCGAGGGCACGCACGCGCGCGCCTGCGCCGGGAAGGCGCCGCGCGCCGTCGGCGACATGCTGCACGCGACGACGCTCGGGCTATTCAAGCGCGCCGAGGCGTTCATCGCCGCGGCGTGAGGACCCCGTCGGTACGAGAGGGAAGGCATCGGGAGGTGACGCGATGATCGACTTCGAGATCCCGCAGGACGCGAAGGACGTGCGCGAGAAGGTGCGCAGGTTCGTGCAGGAGGAGTGCATCCCGGCGGAGAAGGAGCTGGAGCACCGCCCGTACAAGGAGGTGCTCGGCGAGCTGCGCCAGAAGGCCCGCGCACAGGGACTGTGGTGCCCGTTCATCCCGAAGGAGTACGGGGGGATGGGCCTCGGCCCGCTCGCGAATGCGCTCGTGCAGATGGAGCTCGGCGAGAGCTACCTCGGCGCGCTCGCGCTGAATACCCAGGGCCCCGACGACGCGACGATGCTCACGCTGCTGCAGCATGGCACCGACTACCAGAAGGAGAAGTTCCTCAAGCCGTTGCTCAACGGCGAGAAGCGCATCTGTTACTCGATGACCGAGAAGGCCGCGGGCGCCGACGCCACCGGCATGCAGACGCGCGCCGTCCGCGACGGCGACAACTGGGTCCTCAACGGCGAGAAGTGGTTCAGCAGTGGCGCCAGCGTCGCCGACATCGCCATGATCATGGCGAAGACCAATCCCGATGCGCCGCGGCACCAGCAGTTCAGCACGTTCCTCGTCGAGCTGCCGAACCCGGGCTACCAGATCGTCCGCAACATCCGCACGATGGCGGGCGAGAGCCGGCTCGGCGAGATGCTCGGCGGCGGCCACGCCGAGATCATCATCAAGGACCTCGTCGTCCCGCACGAGAACATCGTCGGCGGCGAAGGGCAGGGGTTCAACATGGGGCAGCACCGCCTGGCGTACGGGCGCCTGCGCCACGGCATGCACAACGTGGCGATGGCGCAGCGCGCGCTCGATATGGCGGCGAAGCGCGTCCTCGAGCGCTCGACGTTCGGCAAGCTCCTCGCCGAGCGACAGGGCGTGCAGTGGATGCTCGCCGACTGCGCGAGCGAGCTCTACATGGCGCGCCTGATGCTGCTGCACATCGCCTACAAGGCGGAGAAGGGCATGGACCTGCGGCAGGAGAACTCGATCGCGAAGGTGTTCCTGGCGAACATGGTGCACAAGGTCGTCGATACGGCGATCCAGCTCCACGGCGCGCTGGGCTACAGCGAAGACACGCCGCTGGCGCGCTGGTACACGAGCATCCGCTCGCAGCGCCTGGTCGACGGCCCGGACGAGGTGCACCGCTGGACGGTCGGGCGCAACGTGCTCAAGGCGTACCGCGAGCACGGGACGACGGCGCCCGCCGCCGGCGGCGACCTGCTCTAGCCCGGTTCGCCGGCGGGCTCCGCGCCCGGCGGGTTCGCGCCGAGATAGTCGAGCAGCGCGCGGCCGGCGGTGCCGTAGCGCCACACGTTGAGCGCCGGCATCCCCTGCGCCCACGCTTCGTGCGCGAATCGCGCCCACGCGGCGTCGCGCGCGGTGCCGAGCGCCAGCGGCACGACCCAGCGGTCGAACGGCGCCAGCAGCCGCCGCGTCGTGTCGACGAGGAACTCCGGCGTGATGCCCGCCGGCCCTGGCGGGAAGCCCAGGTACGCGTAGCCGTTCGCGTTGTCCGGCGTGTCGTAGATGTCCCAGTAGAGTTGCGGCCGGATGCCGTCGCAGAACGTCGCGAACTCCCCCAGCGGGGCCGCCAGCATCTGCCACGGCCGCGGGTCGATGGCGACGTCGACGCGCCCGTACGGGTTGCGCCGCCGCAGCTCCTCGCCGAAGCGCAGGGCGTCGTCGCTCGTCCCTGCCCAGAACCCCTCGTGCGCCTCCAGGTCGAGCGTGAGGCTATGCGCGCCGGCGTCCAGCACGTCCGCGGCCATCGCCGCCTCGCGCACCGGGTCGATGCCCTTCACGACGGCCCAGGCGTGGAACGGCACGCCGTAGTCCTCGAAGACCCGCGCCAGGATGCCCGCTTCGCGCGCGCCCGCGACCGCTCCGGGCACCGGGTCGTACGTCGCCATCCAATCGAGGCCGTCGTGCGTCTTCACGACGACGGCGAGGTTTCGCGCGGCGAGCGCCGGCGCGATCTCGGCGACCGGGCCGTCGATCGAGAACTGCCACACCCACACGGCGTGCTGCGGCGGGGCCACGGCCCGGGTGCCCTGCACGACGCGCCGCAGCACGTCCGGCGCGCACTGCGTGTTCGCGAGCGCGAAGGCGCCCGCGCCCGCCATCGCGCCCATCATCGCCAGGAAGCGGCGGCGGCTGATACCCGGCCCGTGTGGCTCTGAGGGCGGAGGATCCACGCGTAGATCATCGGCGCCCGCCCCCGCGGATGTCGATGAGGCGAGCCACGTAAGGCGAATCCCGTACGCCCCGCGGCCGCGTGCCGCTACCCGAGCCCGTGGCGCATCGCGCGTGCCGTGGCGTCCGCCTTCCAACGTGGGGCGTTCGAGCGCGTCGAGGGAAACCAGCTTGTGCTCGGCGACCACAAGCGGGGGAGCTTCAACCCCGGGGCGGACGAGGACATCGTCCTCGGCAACCGGATCGGGGTCGGGCCGAACACGGGCGCCATCTTCACCAACGGCACGACGCATGACGTCTCCGGGCGCGGGAGTTGTGGCTGCGCCGCCGGAGTGGTTCCATGGGCCCCTGCCCCGCGCGAGCCCCATGCCGGAAGGACCGATGACCGAAGCCCACGTCACGCCGCCGGAACGCGAATTCGACCTCATCGTCATCGGCCTCGGCCCGGCCGGCGAAAAGGGCGCCGCGCAGGCGGCCTACTTCGGCAAGCGTGTCGCAGCCGTCGAGGCGGGAGCGGTGGGCGGCGCTGTCGTCAACACCGGCACGCTGCCGAGCAAGACGCTGCGGGAGACGGCGCTGTACCTTTCGGGCCTGCGCAGCCGCAACCTGTACGGCATCGATTACACCTTCTCGCGCGCGATCTCCGTGAGCGATCTTTTCTATCGCGAGAAGCTGGTCACCCGCGCGCACCTCGACCTCGTGGAGGAGAACCTCGCGCGTCACGGCATCACCGTCCTCCACGGGCGCGCGGCGCTCGAGGACGCGCGTACGGTCGCGGTCCGCGACGCGAGCGGAGGCGTGCGGCGGCTCCGCGCGGAGTGCATCCTGCTCGCGACGGGTTCGCGCCCCGCGCGGCCCGCCGGCGTGCCCTTCGATGGCGCGTGCGTGTTCGATACGGACAGCGTCCTCGGCATCCAGCGCATCCCGCGCTCGCTCATCGTCGTCGGCGCCGGCGTGATCGGCAGCGAGTACGCGACGCTGTTCGCGGCGCTCGGCAGCGACGTGACGCTGTTGGACCGCGGCGACCGCCTGTTACCGTTCCTCGATGCCGAGATCGCGCAGATCCTCGTCGCGCAGATGGAGCAAGTCGGCGTGCGGATCCGCTTCGGCTGTCGCATGCAGTCGATCGCGCGTGATCCCGGCGGCTCGGGCGCCGTCGTCTCGCTGGCGGACGGCTCCGTGCTGCGCGCCGAGGGCGTGCTCTACTGCGCGGGCCGCATCGGCAACACCGACGGCCTGGGACTCGAGCGCGTCGGCATCGTGCCGGACGGGCGTGGGCGCATCGCCGTGGACGAGCACTACCGCACGGCCGTGCCCACCATCCTCGCCGCGGGCGACGTCATCGGCTTCCCGGCGCTCGCCTCCACCTCGATGGAGCAGGCGCGCGTGGCGGTGTGCCAGGCGTTCGGCTTCGCCTACAAGCGGCAGGTCTCGTCGCTCATCCCGTACGGGCTGTACACGATCCCCGAGGTCTCGATGGTCGGCGAGTCGGAGGACTCGCTGCGGGCGAGCGGCACGCCGTATCTCGTCGGCCGTGGCTTCTACGGCCGGAACGCGCGCGCCCAGATCATCGGCGACACGACGGGGCTGATCAAGCTGCTCTTCGACCCGGATAGCCGCCGCGTGCTCGGCGTGCACATCGTCGGCGAGCGCGCGTCGGAGCTGATCCATGTCGGCCAGATGTGCATGCAGTTCGCCGGGACCATCGACGCCTTCATCGAGAACGTCTTCAACTTCCCGACGATCGCCGACGCCTACAAGTACGCCGCCTACGACGGGCTGCAGGCGCTGGAGCGCTGGCAGTCCGGCGAAGCGGCGCCCGCCCCGCCGGCCGGGGCGGCGGCGCCATCGTGACGCTCAGGCGGCGAGCGGTTCTTCCTCCGTGTGCGATGCGCAGGGCAGCGCCCCCCGCCGCGCGAGGCGCACGACGGCATCGACCACGGTCGGGTTGAACTGCGCGCCGCGGCAGCGCACGAGCTCATCGATGGCTTCCTGGAGCGGCCGCCCGGCGCGGTACGGCCGGTCCTGCACCATGGCGTCCAGCGCGTCCGCCACCGTGACGATCGTCACTTCCTCCGGGATCGCCGTGCCGGCGAGCCCGTCCGGGTAGCCGCCGCCGTCCCAGCGCTCGTGGTGCCAGCGCGCCACCTTCGACGCGAGCTCGAACCCCGGCCGCGCCGCCAGGAACTCCGCGCCCCAGACGCTGTGCTGCTTCATCGTCTGCCACATGCGCGCGATCTCCCAGTCGTCGCTGTCGAAGCGCACCGGGCTCGAGAGGATGGCGTCGGGCACGCTGATCTTGCCGATGTCGTGCAGCGTCGCCGCCAGGCCCAGCTCGCGCACCGCCGCCGCGTCGTACCCCAGTTCGGCGGCGATCGCCTCCGTCAGCGAGCGGATGCTCGCGAGGTGCAGGCCGGTCGTCCGGTCGTGCGCCTCCGCCGCCGCCGCGAGCATCATCACCGTCTCCGCCTGCGACTCCGAGAGGCGGTCCGTCGCCTTTTGCAGGCCCTCCACGAGCCCCGCCATGCGCACGATCGCCGTCATCTGGCTCGCCACCGCGGCGAGGAACTGCGCGTCGCGTGGCTCGAAGGCGCCCCGCTGACGGCGTGCGACCGCCAGCGTGCCGATCAGCTCGTTGTTCCAGAGCATCGGCGCGACGATCGCCGACTGCAGGCCGGCGCCGGTGAGCAGCGCCCGCTCCACGTCCGTCAGCCGCTCGTCCATAGACAGGTCTTCGAGGATGATGGGGCGCCCCGTCTTCCGGAGGATCACGTTGATCGGGCGGTGTGGCGCGCGGCCGTTCTTCGTCTGCTCTGCGCGCCACTGCTCGGTCAGCACGTCGCTGTTGCCGTCCTGCAGCGTGCTCTGCGCGTGGTCCGCCTCGCTGAACACCTGGCAGTCCACCGCGTCGTAGCCGGTGCCCGTCGAAAGGCGCCCGGCGACGAGCCGGAGCTTCGCGTTGAGGTCCCCGGGCGAGGTGAGCAGCGGCACGAGGTCGCCGATCATCGCTGAGACCCGGTCGTCCAGCCGCCGCGCGGTGACGCCCAGCTCGCGCGCGCGGCGCGACTTCGCCGCGTACATCGCGCTGTCTGCGACCTTGATCAGGTCGACGAGCGTGGTCCCCTCTTCCGGGAAGACCGCCACGCCGATGCTCACCGGCGGCCGGATCGTCGCGCTCGTATCTTCATCGATCAACCGCGTCTCGTGGATGGTTTCCGCCACGGTCGCGGCGTAGCGCTCGGCCGACTCGCGGTCGGCGCATGGCACGAGCACGAGGAATTCGTCGCCGCCGTAGCGGCCGGCCGTGGCACCGTCCACGCCCAGCGTCGAGGCCACCGCCCGCAGGACGGCGTCGCCGGAGAGGTGGCCATACGTGTCGTTGACGACCTTCATCCCGTCGACATCCACCATCGCCACCGCGAACGGCTCGCCGCGGCGGATGCCGTCCTCGACCAGCGCGGTGATCGCGGCGTGGTTGAGCACGCCCGTCAGCGGGTCGCGCCGCGCCTGCTCGGCGAGCTGCTCGAGCGCGCGCGTCTGCTCCGTCACGTCCGTCGCCACACCGACGACGCCGCTGACCTCCCCGCCTGGTTCGAAGATCGGCGCGTAGTGGGTCTCGTACGCCAGTTCGCCGACGCGCGCGATCGTCGTGAACGCTTCGCCCGCGAGCGCCCGCCGGATGCTCGTGCAGACGTCCGGCACGTCGGCATAGACATCGAACACCGACTTGCCTACCACCTCGCCGGGCCTCAGCCCCAGGCGCTCGAGCCCGCGCCCCTCGGACAGCGTGAACACGCCGTCGCGGTTCATCGCAAACAGCACGATCGGCGCGTGCGCCGCCACGAACTGCATACGGTGCTCGGTGGCGGCGAGCGCGTTGCCGACGAGCACCGCGCCCACCGCGCGCGCGACCGAAGCCGACAGGCGCGCGAGTTGCTCGCGTTCCGCCGGCCCGAACGAGCGCGCGCGGTACGAGCTGACCATCATGAAGCCCACGGCGCGGTTACCCGTCACGAGCGGCAGCGCGCAGAGCGAGCGGAGCTGGATCGTCGCGAAGTACTGGCGCAGCGCGCGCGGCACGCGCTCGTCCGTCTGCACGTCCTCGAAGTAGAGCGACATGCGGCGGTCGAGGACGGCCCTGCGGAACTCGGCATCGGGGACGGTCTCCGGCGCCGGCGGCCTGAGTGCCTCCGGTATGTCGTAGTTCGTCGCGAAATGCCGCACCTGCTGCGCATCGTCCACCACGACGAGCGTCGCGTATTCGAACCCCGCGAGCGTCGCCGTCATCCGCGCGGCGCGCTGGAGCAGCGCATCGATCCCGTCCGCGAGCGAGATCGCCTCGATCGCGTCCACCTCGTCGCGCTCCTCCACCGCGGCGGTGAACGCGACGCGCCGGTCGATGAGTTGCCCGAGCGCTGGCAGGCACGCCCGCAGCAGCGCCAGCCGCGTCCCCATCCGCCCCCGCGCCCACGGTGCGCGCGCGAGCAGGATGTGCGCCGGCGCCTGCCGGCAGGGGATGAGCCCCGCGAGATATCCCGCGCCCCGCCGCTTCCTTGCCGTGCCGGCGAACTGCGGCTCGCCGCCCTCCAGCGTGAAGGCGCATGGCCCGCCCGCGGCGATCAGGTGCCGCTGGACGAGCCAGATCGCCGTGTCCGAGAGCGCAGCGTCGCCGCCGAAGGTCGCGTAGCGGCCCTGGCTGCCGTCGATGAGGACGATCTCCTCTGACCCGAGAAGGTCACGGATCCTGCCCAGCGCGGACCGCAGGGCTTCGTCGCCCGGCTCGCCGCCCGCGAGGCGCGCGAGCTCGCCCAGCTCGTGAATTGCGCTCGGCATGTGGAAGCATCGGCCAAATCGCGTTCGAGATTAGCGGCCGCAAATGGGTGCCAGCACCCGGCCCGTCGCGGGCGCCGGCCCCGCGGCCTACGCGAGGTCCAGCTTGCCCGGGTTGAGGATGCCCTGCGGGTCGAGCGCGCGCTTGATCGCCCGCATCACGTCGAGCCCCGCGCCGTGCTGCTCGCGCATCAGGTGCGCCAGCCGCACGCCGACGCCGTGGCAGTACTCCATCGACCCGCCGGCGGCGATCGCCAGGCGCAGGCACGCATCGACGTACGAGGCCATGCGCCCCGCGCAGTCCGCGCCTTCGCTGATCATCACCATCGAGAACAGCCCGGGGTGCACCCACAGCCCGGTCTCGACGACGTCCACCCCGTGCGCCGGCGCCAGCGCGCGTGCGCGCTCGCGGTACCGGAGCACGCCGCTCATCGGCAGCGCGACGTGCACGTAGTCGAAGCAGCGGCCCGCGTCCGGCGAGCCGCTCGACCGGCGCCGCGCGAAACGCTCGGCCGGCACGTGCCGCTCCGCCCAGAACGCGTCCACTTCCGCCTGGTCGATCGGCGTCGCCTCCCGGCAGACGTCCACTAGCCGCCGCAACTGGCCATCGACTTCCTCCCGCACGCCGATGAAGCCGGCGTACAGCGTCGGCGCCTGCGCCTCCCACGCCCCGCCGCGCTCGCCGTAGTCGAGGATCGCCGGCGCCAGCCCGATCCGGTGCATCTCCTCGAGCGCCGCGAACCCCGCTTCGAACGTCGCGAAGCGAAATCCGCGGCGCACGCTCGACTCGGGCACGGCGAATGTGCGCAGCGCCGCCGCCGTGATCACGCCGAGCGTCCCCTCGGCCGCGACGAAGAGCCGCGTCAGGTCGATGCCCGTCGAGCGCGGCGCCGCCGGGCGCGTGGCGAGCACGGTGCCGTCGGCGAGGACGGCCTCCAGCGCGAGCACCTGCTCCCCCATGCTGCCGTACTTGCCCCCGAAGAAGCCGAGCCCGTTGGTCGAGATGGCGCCGCCGACGGTCGCGATCCCGACGGTCCACGGGTCATGCCCCAGCATGCGGCCTTGCGGCTCGAGCGCACGGTTGACCTCCGCCAGCACCGCCCCCGCCTCGACCCACGCCCACTCGCGTTCCAGCGTGCGCACGCGGTTCAGCCGCTCGAGGTCGATGACGATCGCCGGCTCGACCGCCCGCGCGCCGCCCATCAGGCCCGTGCCGCCGCCATACGGCACGACCGGCGTGCCGGTCGCCGCCGCGATGCGCACGATCTGCGCGACCTGGGCGGTGCTGTCCGGCCGTACGACGGCCAGCGGCGGGACGCCCGGCGGCATTCCTGCCCCGCGCCCACCGCCGAGCGCATCGACCGCCTCCGCGACGCCTGGTTCGATCGCATCGGCGGGCAGCGCGTCGCGCAGCCGGCGGACCGGGTCGTCCATGCCGGCAGTATCGCACGCGTCCCGCGCGCGGCAGGCGGCGCCTTACGCCGCGGCCGCGGGCGGTTCGCCCGCGGCGGGCCGCGGGTCGTTGCTGAAGAGGAACAGCGTGAGCGCGTCACGGGCGCCTTCGCCCATGTCGATGAACCGCGCGCCGACGCGATACGCCGCCCCGTCCGCGTCCGCCGGGTGCGCGTTGACCACCACCGCTGTCGCCTCGACCGGCCGCGCGCCGCCGATGTCGATGCGCACCCGCGCGTGCAGCCCCGCCGCCAGCCGCTCCGGATAGAGGAAGCTCAGGCCGCCGGAGTTCAGGTCGACCGTCGTCGTGCGCGCCACCGGCCGGTCGCCGTCCTCGACCTCGACCTGCACCGGCACCCGGCGCTCGAAGCGATACGACGCCCGCCGGTGCGACCGTCGCAGCACGGCCCGCAGCGCCAGGCCGATGACGCCGGCGTTGTACACCGCCCACAGCGCGGTCAGCGCGAGGGCGAGCCGCATCGACGCGCGCTCGGCGTCGGCGATCGTGCCCGCCGCCCAGCCGATCGCCCCAACGCTCGCGATGATGATCAGCGCGTACGGTGCCGTCAGCCACAGCTCCTTCGAGCGCTCCTCGAGCTGCGACTTTCGCGTCACCTGGAAGCGCAGCCGGCGCGGAAGCAGCAGCGACGCCGACGCCTGTACGAAGGCGAACGCCTTCAGCAGGTTGAACCGCTCCGTGTCGAAGTAGCGCCCGTAGCCGCGGCTCGACAGGCTGTTCGCGAACAGGCCGAGCGCCGCGTAGGGCGCGAAGTGCGCCAGGAAATCGAGCCCGAACGCCCGCATCGGCAGGATGCCGGTGCTCAGCACGACCAGCGGCGTCGCGATCAGCACCAGCTTCTGGAACGAGGAGAAGTACGTGCTCATCGATGCCCAGTAGCTGAGCCGCTGCGGCAGCGTCAGGCCGCGCGCCCAGAGCGGGTTGTCGCGGCTGCGCAGCACCTGCATCGCCCCTTGCGCCCAGCGCTTGCGCTGCGTCAGGAAGGCGTCGAGGTCGTCCGGGGCGATGCCCGTCGCCAGCACCTCGTTGTGGTACGCCGTGCGCCATCCCGCCCGGTGCAGCTTGATCGTCGTATGGATGTCCTCCGTGATCGTCTCCGTCGCGATGCCGCCGATCGAGTCGATCGCCGCGCGACGCAGCACCGCGTTGCTCCCGCACCAGAAGACCGAGTTCAGGCGCTCCTTCCCCGGCTGGATCACCCGGTAGAACAGCGACTGCTCGTGCCACCGTCCCTGCGCGTCCGCGCCCGGGTCGCCGGCGTGCTGGATCGAGTCCAGGTTGTAGAACTCCTGCGGCGTCTGCACGAGCGCGACGCGCTCGTCGGCGAATCGTCCGAGCACGCGGTCGAGGAACTGCGGGTACGGCACATGGTCCGCGTCGAAGATCGCGATGAAGTCGCCGTGCGTCTGCGTGAGCGCGTGATTGATGTTCCCGGCCTTCGCGTGCGTGCGGTCTTGCCGCGTGAGGTAGCGCGCGCCGAGCGCCTCCGCGAGCGCGCGCACCTCCGGCCGCTGGCCGTCGTCGAGCACGTACGTCTCGTGCGGGTAGCGCATGTGCACGGCGCCGAGGATCGTGCTGCGGAGCAGCGCCGGGTCTTCGTTGTACGTCGTGATGTAGACGTCCACCTTCAGGCCCCGTGGCGCCTCGGTCTGCGTCACCTCGGGCACGTGCCAGGTCATGAAGAAGAAGAGCGCAAATTCGATGAATGCCAGCGCTTCCGCGGCGAGCAGCGGCACAGCCAGCCAGGGCGCGCCCATGTTGAGCGTCCAACCGGCTCGCCATACGAGGTAATACGCGCCGTAGAAGAGGAAGCACAGCCCGACTTCGCGGGCGAGGATCTCGTGCGATCGGCGGCTCAAGAAGCGCCGGTCCGGCGTCATGCGAGCGCCCCTCCGCTTCGTTATCGGCGTCCTCGCGGCTGAAGATGAGCGATTCGCTTAGGGGCCGATGCGGACGCGTAGCCGGGGTGCGCGTGCGCGGATCGTGGCCCCGGGGGAGCTACGCCCAGGCTGCCGAGCCGCTCCCGGGCGGCGCGCTGGGAAGCGCCCACTCCGGCGGCGTCTCCGGCATCCGCAGCGCCGGGCGCACGTAGGTCATGGCGCCCCAGGGCGTGGCGCGCGTATCGAGCAGCGGCGCGACGTCGCCGATGCCGCTCGCGCCGGTGGGGTCGGGCTCGCAGCCCAGGCGCAGGTACCACACGCTCGTCTGCGCCAGCGAGACCGTCACGAGCCACGACCCGCCCTCGGTCGCGTTCCATCGCGTGCGATCGCAGGTGGCGTGCGGATCCTCCGCAACGCCAACCCGTCGGCCCCACGCTCGGCTGCCGGTCAGTGCCCCGGAGAGGCCGCGTGCCGGCGGTAACCGGCCAGCGCCGCTCGGGCGGTTGCAATCAGAACCCGTACTGAGTGCACTCGAATGATGAAACTGCGTTGCGCGCCGCGTAGTCGGTCAAGTACGCGCCATCCCAGTTTGCGACGACGGCCTCGACGTACTTCGCGCTCCCGTACGGCAAGTTGACGTAATACGAGATGTCCTTCACGTCGTAGATGCACACATCGGAGTAGATTCCGCCCGCGGGAGACGCCTGCGCGGGAGCAGGACGGGCTGTGCGGGCAAGTCCGGCCCCGGCGAACATGAGCAGAATGCCGGCAACGAACCCTATGATGAAACGTGTCATTGGAAGCACCTCCACAGGGGAATATCGGCTTCCAATGCACCGTGAATAGGGGTCCGATCCGTATGCGCCGCTTAATGCCCCCGCCGGTGCAGCCACCCCTGGTGCGCCGCCGGCGCGGTGCCCCACGATGACCATCGCTCGTACTCCACGACGAACAGCGAGTCGTCCTCGCGCAGCAGCGGCGCGAGCCAGTCGCGGACGTCGGCCGGCGTCACGTCGCCGTACGCGAGCCATGCGCCGCCGTGCAGGCGCCGGACGTCCTCCGGCCGCAGGCGCTCGCACAGCGCGTGCTCAATCGCATCGCCCTGCGCCGACGCGACAACGAGCAGCATCACTCCCCGTCCGATGTCGTCGGTCATGCGGCGCCCGAGCGCTGTGCCGGCCGCCGAACGCGCGCGTGCGGCCGGCGAAGCAAGCTTGGGCCAGGGGCCGGGGATGGTCCTCCCGGGGACACCATCAGCCTCCAGGCGCGCGCCGCGTCGGCTGTGCGATGCGTACACACGCGCGGTCACCCGTGGCTGCTACGGCGCGAGATGGCGTTCGAACCAGGCGATGCACCTCCCCCAGGCGTCGCGCGCCGCCTCCTCGCGGAAGCTCGGCCGGCCTTCGTTCATGAAGGCATGCCCGGCGCCGGGGTAGCTGTGGAACTCGTGCACCTTGCCGTGGCGCGACAGCTCCGCATCGAGCTTCGACACGTCGGCCTGGCTCGGATTGGGGTCGTCGGCGCCGAACAGGCCGAGCACCGGGCACGCGATCTGCGCCGTCCCCTCGAACGGCGCCGGCCCCTCGCCCCACGGCACCATGATGTTGCCGCCGTAGAACACCACTGCGGCGCGCAGGTCGGGCATGCGCGTCGCCATCAGGTACGCCACGCGGCCGCCCATGCAGAATCCCGTGACGCCGATGCTCTGCGCGCGCACCTCGGGCAGCGTCCGCACGTACCCGATCGCCGCGTCCATGTCCGCGACGATGTTCGCGTCGCGCAGCCGCGACATCCGCCGCATCGCGTCGTCGCCGCTGTTCACGTCCTCGCGATGGTACAGGTCCGGCGCGATCGCGACGAAGCCCGCCTCCGCGAACCGCTCCGTCATCGTGCGGATGAAGTCGTCGACGCCGCCCGCGTGCTGCGCGACGGCCACGGCCGGCCGCGGCGTCGCGTCGGAAGGCAGCGCGACATAGCACCGCATGTCCGGCGCGTCCGGCACCGTCACCGTCTCCCAGCGTCCCGCCATCGCTCGCTCCTGCAGGTCGCGCGTCGCGCGGCTGCGATGAGCGTAGGAGATCGCGCGCGGTCGGTCGAGGTCGTGGTTCAGCGCCGCCGGCGCGAGCGGTCGTACTCGCGGCGTGCTTCCTTCGCCTTCGTACGCGCCGCCGAAGCCGTCTTCGCTACCTTGCCGCGCGCCGTTGGGGCGCGAGGCTCGTCCGTGGACTTGTGACGCGTCGTCGGGCCGCGCGCCGCCTGCGGGTCGGACGGCCCCCTGTGCGCCTTCTTCGTCCAGTGGTCGCCCTGCTTCTGGTACTCGTGCTTGAGCGCCGCGAACGCCACGCGGTGCGCGCGGCCCCCTTCGCCGTACGTCTTCACCGCGCTGTCGTGCGCCTTGCTCCAGATGTGCTGGGCGTGCTTCTCCGACCGCTCGATGGTCGAAGGCATCTCCTTGCGTGCGGGCATGGCACATCACCTCCGCGATCAGCCTAGGCGCGCGGGCGCCGCAGGGCCGCATCGCTCCGGCAGGCGAAGATAACGCGCGCGTTGCGATCGAGCGGCGTCCGCGCTAGACGGCGATGCGCTGCAGGTCGCGCGCGATCTCGATTGGCCCGCGATAGATCTCGCTCATGCCCGCCCGAAACTGCTCCACCGCCGGGCCCTCGTCCGGGATCGGCGGGATCAGGTGGGTGAGGACCAGCCGCCGTACCCCGGCGTCGCGCGCCATGCCGGCGACGTCCTGCGTGCTCGCGTGGTAGTCGCAGGCGTCGATGAGGATGCCCGCGATGCGCTCGTTGCCGTTCGCGCGCGCCATCGCGATGCGGTCTTCCATCATCCCTGTGTGCAGCGCTTCGCTGAGCAGCAGGTCCGCGCCCGTCGCCGCCCGCACGAGGCTGTCGCAGCGCCGCGTGTCGCCGGAGATCACGGCGCTCCGGCCGCCCGCCTCCACGCGGAACCCCAGCGCCGGCACCACCGGCCGGTGGTCGACCTCGAACGACCCGACGCTGATCGCGCCGACCGTCGCGACGTGCGCGACCTCCGGCGTCGCCGGGATCTCGTGCACGACGACGTCGATGCCCTCGAGCGCGAGTTTCTCGCCGTGATGCGCCACCCGGTAGCGCACGTCCGGGTTGAGCGCCGCCCGGAACGACGTCACCGCCTCGCGCGTCCCCTCCGGACCGTACACCGTGAGCGGCGTCGTCGCACCGCCGAGCGTCCAGCGCATCATCAGGAAGTCCGGCAGGTCGGTGATGTGGTCCGAATGCATGTGCGTGAAGAAGACCGACTCGATCGCCGCCAGCGGCACGCCGGACGCGATGAGCCGCCGCGCCGCGCCCCAGCCGCAGTCGATCAGCACGGCGCTGTCGCCTGCGAGTACGACGTTGCCCGCACCGCAGCGGTTCGCCGATGGCAACGGGCTGCCGGTGCCGAGGACGACGATCTCCATCTCGGGCATCTGGACCTCCTTCGGAGTGGCTACTGCTGCGCCGGCGTGGTTGCGATCAGCACCGTGCGTTCGAGCCCCGCCTCCCGGTGCTCGTGCGCCTGCTGGTAGTCCGGCCGCCCGATCATCGCGAGGAATGCCGCGCGGCTCGGATACTCGACGACCGCGATCGCGTCCCAGTCGTTCGCGTCGACCTCGCCGATCAGCACCTGGTCGCAGCGTCCCAGGTACAGGACGCGGCCGCCCGTCGCCTCCACCATCGCGCGCGCGGCGGCGCCGTACTTCCCGTACTCCCCCGCGCCGTCGCCGGAGCGGAACTTGAGCAGGTTGAGCATCACGACCGGCGACTGGTCCCGCTGCGCCGCCTCGGCGAGCGCCTTGAACTGCTCCGGCTGCGGGCGGACCGCGCTCACGCTGGCACCGCCGGCGTCGCCTGCACGAATCGCACGATCGCGTCGGCGAGCTCCGCGCCGCGGTCCTCCTGCAGGAAGTGGCCGCCGCCCGTGATCGTCGTGTGCGGCTGCCCCTTCGTGCCGGGGATCAGCGCCTGCAGCACGCGGTCCGCGTTGCGCGTGATCGGGTCTTCATCGCTGAACGCGCACAACACCGGCTTCTCCCAGCGCTTCAGCACCTCCCACGCCCGACGGTTGTCTTCCGATGCCGGGTCGTCGGGCGCGGTCGGCACGAGCTTCGGGAAGATGCGCGCGCCCGCCTTGTAGCGCTCCTCCGGGAACGGCGCCTCGTATGCGGCGACGACCTCCGGGGGCAAGGGCGTGCGACAGCCGTTGGCGATGATCCGCCCGATCGGCAGCTCGGGCACCGTCTGCGAAAACGTCTGCCAGCGCAAGAACGCCTCGCCCGGCGGGTTGTCGCCGGTCGGCAGGAAGGTGTTCGCCGCGACGATGCGCGCGAAGCGGTCCGGGTTCTCGGCGACGACGCGCAGGCCGATCAGCCCGCCCCAGTCCTGCCCGACGAGCGTCGCGCCGCGCAGGTCGAGCTGCTCGACGAGCGACGTCACCCAGGCGACGTGCCGCGCGTAGGTGTAGTCCTCCAGCGCCAGCGGCTTGTCGCTCCGGCCGAAGCCGATCAGGTCCGGCGCGATGGCGCGCAGCCCCGCCGCCACGATCGGCGGGATCATCTTCCGGTACAGGTACGACCACGACGGCTCCCCGTGCAGCATCAGCACTACTTCGCCGTCGCGCGGCCCCTCGTCGATGTAGTGCATGCGCAGCCCGCCCACGTCCGCATAGTGCGGCGCGAACGGGTAGCCGGGCAGGTCCGCGAACCGCTCGTCCGGCGTCCGGGCATACTCCATCAGTCGTCCTCCTTCAGCAGCGCGCGCAGCATGTGCGCCATCACGTTCCGTGCCCCTCCGGGCGAGAGCCCCTGGTGCGCCCGCAGCATCTCCCATGCCGGCCAGCTCGTCGCCGCGGTCAGCGCCTCCCGCAGCGTCCCGCGCGCGGCCCCGCGCCGCCGCCCGATCTCCGCCGCGAAGACGCGCTCGGTCTCGCGGCGCCCGCGCGCCCGCATCCATGCCAGGCGCCGCGCGATCTCCGGCGAGAACGGCTCGAGCAGCACCGCCGCCCGCCGCACCGGCGTGATCGTCTCGAGCAGCGCCCCTCGCGCCGACGCGAACGCATCGATCCGCGCCTCGAGCGGCAGGCTGCGGTCGATGCGCGGCGCCGTCCCCAGCACGCGCGCGAAGTGCCGCTCGGCCGCCGCCGAGAACAGCGCCTCCAGGTCCGCGTAGTGGTGGAACACCGTGCGCAGCGAGACGCCGGCCCGCTCGGCGATCGCCGGCGCGCCCGGGCGGATCTTGCCTTCGCCGATCAGCTCGAGCACCGCATCTACGACGGCGTCGCGCGTGCGCTCCGCGCGCGCGGCGCGGCCGTCGATCGCTTCCGGTTGCGCCACCATGCCGCGACGATAGCACTTCTTGCATTTGGAATGCAATAACCTCGCGAGGGCGGCGACGCCGTCAGCCCCCGGCGCGGCGACGTCAAGTTGCCGCGAACGGATCGGCCCGCCGCCCGTTATTGTGTCTGACAACCGCCCGCAGGCCCGGCGCTCATAGCTCCATGAGCGGCACATTCGGGCGGGACGGTCGAATCGACAGGGGGACGAACATGCTCAACGAACTCGCGCTCCGCGTCCTCGTCGCCGCGCAGGCGGTCGCCCGCGCGGCCGAGGCCCGCTTCCGCGATCAGGACGGCCAGACCCTCGCCGAGTACGGGCTGATCCTCGCCGTGGTCGCGGTCGCGGTGGTCGTCACCGCCGGCGTCCTGTTCCGCAACAGCATCGTTGGCGCCTTCGGCAGCGGCACCAACTGCCTGAAGAGCGCGCCGAGCAGCAGCACCTGCTAGTCGCCGCCGGAGGTGCGGCGGGCGCGCTGCCGCGGCGGCGCGTCCATCGCGTCCTCGCGAGGACGCGCTAGCCCAGCACGCGCCCGCCGATGACGATCGCCAGCCCCGCCGCCGTCACCATCGCGAACTCCGCGAGCACGGTGCGGTCGAGGTGGTCGGTCAGGTAGTGCGAGATCACGCCCGTCGCCAGGTAGAACACGAGCAGGATGAAGATCGCCGCCAGGTAGCCGTCGAGCGGGATGAAGTACAGCACCCATCGCGCCTCGGCGACCACGACCCCGATCGACGCCGCGAAGACGAGCGCCCGGATCGGGTCGGCCTCGGCCTCGCGGAACACCTCGACCGAGAGCAGCATGCTGACGAGCCCCACGGCGCACGCCGCCGGCAACAGGTCCACATCGAACCCGTAGACGACGGCGTAGAAGCCGAACGCCGCGAGGTACGTGATCACGTTCAGCAGGAAATGCGCGACCGCCGACTGCTCCGCGTGCGGCTCGATGGAGTGGTACTCGCCGTACAGCGCGCAGCCCATCAGCACGCCCGCGCCGGCGACCGCCGGCGCCGCCCAGTAGCTCAGCACCACGTCCTCCAGGAACAGCCCGGCGGACATCGCGAACAGCACCGGCAGGAACAGGTACGGCGCCGTGTCGGCGACCGTGCGGAAATCGCCGCGCGGGTGCGAGCGGATGATCCCGTCCGCCCCCAGCCCCACGAGCGCCGTCAGCGCGAGCAGGATCCACGGTTGCACGGGGTCGATCGAGATGAACAATGCCAGGCCGGCGGCGAAGATCAGCGAAAGGAGCGGGATGCGCCCGAACTTCGGCACCCCGCGCGCGCCGGCGGGCGGATGCTCTTGCAGCGGTGGGATCGCACGCTCGAGCGTGGGAGATGTTGCCATGGCCATCATGCCGTCCGGAACATGCCGACGCCCCGGATCCGGGGCGTCAACGGGTCCCGTCAGGTCGCGCCGATCTTAGCCGCGCCCGGCGAAACGTGTCAATCGCACCCGGCGCCGGCGCGGCGCCCGCCGAAGCTACTTCGAAGCCAGCCACGACACCGGCTCGAGCCCGTACAGCTCCGCGCCGTTCAGCCACCACATGCGCTCGCGGCAGTCGTCCGGCACGTCGAGCAGGTCGAAGATCGTGTCCCAGCGCCGCACGTGGTCCGCGATCTTCTCCGGCGCGCAGTCCGACCCGAAGATCAACTTCTCGAACCCGATCTCGTGCCCGATCAGCCGCCGCTCGACGGCGTGTCGCTCGATCGTCGTGCCGCCGCTGAAGTCGAAGTAGACGTTGTGCCGCCAGCGCGCGACGGACGCCGCCTCGTCGTAGTTGCCCGTGCCGCCGAGGTGCGCGCCGATCAGCTTCAGGCGCGGAAAGTTGTTCGCGATCGTGTCCAGGTGGAACGGCCGCATCCGCGTCGCGGATACATCGCGCGGCTGCATCATCGCCGTCCATCGCCCGAGCGCCTTCGCCGCCTCCGGGTCGCGCCGCGGATGCGTGATCGAATAGTCGATGCCGCCGCCGATCACCCCCATGTGCAGCAGGATCGGCATGTCGAGCTCCTGCGCGCGCTCGTACATGGGGAAGTAATCCGGGCAGTCATAGGCGCGCTTCACGCCGATCATCTTCAGCCCGCGGTAGCCCATGTCCCGCAGCTCGCTTACGCGCTCCGGCGTCGTCGTCTCCGGGTCCACCATCGCCGTCGGGATCCAGAGGTCTTCGTGGCGCAGCGCGTGCTTGATCGACTCCTCGTGCGTCAGCCCGAACCGCCCGCCGCAGAGGAAGTTCGCCTTCGTCAGCCCCGCGGCCATCGCCCGCTCGTACAGGTTCTCGACGAGCGGCGTCGGGTCATCCTCCGGGCGCTCCCAGTTCCGCGGGAAATGCATGTGGATGTCGAAGATCTTTCGCTGCGTCGTCATCGCCTCCGTCCGTGCGCGATCGCCCGCGTCAGTCGTTCGGGATCAGCCCGCGGCTGCCCTCTTCCTTGAACTTCCGGCGCTCCTCCGGAGTGCTCATGGGCTTGTCGAGCTGGTACTTCTTGACCAGCGAGTCGAACGAGAGGTCAGGGTTCGACGCGTCGATCATCTTGTCGTACTTCGGGTCCAGCGCATCGAGCTTCGACTTGAACGACAGGTGGAACTGGAAGTTGCTGATCATCCGCGTCAGGCGCCGCCCGCCGCACGCCGGGCAGCGCGGCTCGAAGTCGTCCGACACGCGCCGGACGATGATCTCGACGAATTGGCGGCAGTTGTGGCAGGCGTACTCGTAGATCGGCATCTCGCGGGCCCCGATTCGCTCCAGCGGCACCAGGTTCGACGCACGCAGTGTACCAGCGCCCGGGCGCGCGGACGGGGCGCCCGAGCGGCGCCCCGTCCCTCCCGTCGCGCCGGGGATGCCTGCGCCTAGTTCAGCGGGCAGCCCGCGTTGTTCAGGCCGTCGAACGCATTCTTCAGCGCCAGCATGGTGTCGCGGTCGTTCGTCGCCAGCGCCGTGTTCGTCTGCGCGATCACCTGCGCCGTCGTGAGCGGGTAGTCGACGCCCGGGCTCGCCGAGTTGAGCAGCGCCGCGACCGCGTGGTGCAGCAGCAGCTTCGCCGCGTCCGTCGTCGTCGGCCCGCCGCTGAAGCTCAGCGCCTGCAGCAGCGTGCTGTTGTCCACGCCGTACGCGTCCGGCACGTCGAACACGCTCTCCAGCGTCTGCCCGGTGCTGAACCCGGTCGGCGGCCACGAGTCGAGGTGCGGCGCCACCTTCCAGTAGCCCGGCGTGCAGCCCTCGCCCGCGGGCGGCGTCGTCGTCGCCGGCGGCGTCTGCGTGACCACGGCCGTCTGCGTGCGGACGACCGTCTGCGTCCGGACGACGGTCGTCGTCGCGCCGGCCGTGCCCGTGCCCGACGGCGCCGTGCCCGTCACTTCGTTCGCGGTCGCGGTTCCACCGCCCGAACTCGAGAGCGCGATCGCCAGCCCGGCGAGCGCGGCGATGCCGGCGACGGCGAGCGCGGAGAGAAACTTCGTGCGCATCTTTGTGCGTCCTTTCGGCGGGGAAAGCATCAGTCGGGGAAGTCAATTCAGGGCGGGTAGTGGCCGGGGCGTCACCTCCTTCGAGCCCGGGCGGCCCGGGTCCCGACGCGGCCCCCATCCGCTGCGCCGTCAAGTATTGGAAACTCGATAGTTGCGAGGGTGGGGCTTATGGGCAACCGCGAAGTTGACAACGCGTCGGGTCACGACCCGCGGCGTGCTACGCCCGCCGCTCCAGCACGTAATCGGCGATGTCCTCGAGCGCCGTCCGGGCGTCCCCCGGGGGCAGCGCCTCGAGCGCCCGGAGCGCACGGTCGCGGAAGTCCCGCGCCACGTCGTACGACTCCTCGAGGATGCTCGAGTTCCGCACCATGTACACGGCTTCCGCGACGTGCTCCGCGCGCGGCTTCTTCGTCCGGAACGCCTTCCGGATCGGGTTGTCCTTCGGGTGGCGCTCCATCAGGAGCAGCGAGGGCAGCGTGAGCGTCCCCTGCATCAGGTCGCTGCCGATCGGCTTCCCCATCTCCGCCTCGTCGCCGGCGAAGTCCAGGATGTCGTCGACGACCTGGAACGCCATGCCCACGTTCAGCCCGTACTGACGCAGCGCCTGGCGTTCGTCCCGGCCGCAGCGCGCGACGATTGCGCCCCCCTCCGCCGAGGTCGCGAACAGCGACGCCGTCTTGCCTTCGATGCGCCCGAAGTAGGACATCGTGTCCTGCCCGTAGTCGTATGCGCTCATGTCCTGGTGCAGCTCGCCGCCCGCGATCTGCATCAACGTGCGCGCGAACAGCCGCACGACCTGCGTGTTGTCCGTGCGCGAGATCAGTTCCGCCGAGTGCGCGAACATGTAGTCGCCGAGCATCACCGCCGCCGAGTTGTTGAACAGCGCGTTCGCCGTGTCCCGCCCGCGCCGCGTCGGCGATGCGTCGATCACGTCGTCGTGCACGAGCGTCGCCGCGTGCAGCAGCTCGATCGACGCCGCCAGCGGCACGTGCACCTCGGCGTCATAGGCGCCGAACTTGCCCGCCAGCAGCGCGATCGCCGGCCGGATGCGCTTCCCGCCGCCCGCGAGCACGTGCTCCAGCATCTTCGAGAGCATCGGGTATTTCTCGACGTGCTTGATCCGGTCGAGCGTGTCTTCGACGAGCCGCAGGTCTGCCTGCGCCGGGCCGTAGATCGACGCCGCGACGGTCATCGCGCGCCTCCCGTCGCCGCGCGCGCGCCGATGCCCAGCAGCAGCTCCGCCGTGCGGGTCGTCGCGTCCGCCACGCGCTCGATGCTGACGTCCTTGATCGCGGCCACCGTCGCCGCGGCTTCCTTCACGTACGCGGGCTCGTTCCGCCTGCCCCGGTGCGCCTGCGGCGCACCGTACGGGCTGTCCGTCTCGAGCACCATGCGGTCGAGCGGCGTCTCGCGGACGGCCGCGGCCAGCGCCGCGCGCTTCTTCGGGTGCGTGACGGAGGTGTGCACCGAGATCACGAATCCGAGCGCGACGTACTGTTCGGCGATCGCCGCGTCGCCCTCGAAGTAGTGCATCACCCCCAGCGGCCGCCCGTCCGGCAGGCGCCCGCCCATCTCCCGCGACCATCGCTCGAGTTCGGGGAGCATCGCCTCCTGCGCCTCTCGCACGTGGACCGCCACCGGTTTCCCGGTGCGCGCCGCCGTCTCCAATTGTCTACGCAGCACGCGCCGCTGCTGATCACGCGGGGAAAGGTCGCGGTAGAAGTCGAGCCCGATCTCGCCGACGAGCGCCACCTCCGGCTCGCCGGCCAGCGCCTCCAGCGCGTCGAGGTCGCCGTCGCTTGCGGACTTCGCCTCGTGCGGGTGCACACCGACGGCCGCGTACACCCCTTCGTGCCGCCGCGCGAGCTCGAGCGCCCGCTCGCTGTTCGCCCGGTCGACGCCCAGCGTCAGGATCGCCTCGACCCCGGCCGCCCGGGCGCGCGCGATGGCGTCGTCGCGGTCCGTATCGAACTCCGGGTCGTGGATGTGGCTGTGCGTGTCGATGAGGCGCATGCTCACGCCGGAAGGCGCGCCTCCCCTTCGACGCCGGTCTCGATCTTGCGGAAGAGGGGCTCCGGTGCGATGAGCTCCGTCCCTGGCTCCAGGCGCCGCGCCTCCCATCCCGCCGCGGCGACGTCGCCCGCGTAGCCAAGGTACTCGTGCACCTTGCGGCTCGAGAACGGCAGGAACGGCGCGAGCGCGATTTTCAGAGCGTTTATAGCACAGAGGGCCACGTAGAGGGACGTTCCCGTCCGCGCAGGGTCCGTCTTCGCCGTCTTCCACGGCTCAGTCTCGTTCAGGTAGGCGTTGACCTCCTGCGCGTACGCCATCGCCGCGCCGAGCGCCGCCTTCAGGTGGACCGCCTCGATGAGTTCGCCGCACTGATGCACCATCGTCCGGCCGGCGTCGATCAGCGCCTCGTCGCGGTGGTCCAGCGACCCCGTGTCCGGCACGCGCCCCCCGAAGTTCCGGTAGGTCATCGTCAGCACGCGGTTCACCAGGTTGCCCCACGTCGCGACGAGCTCGTCGTTGTTCCGGCGGACGATCTCGGCCTCGGTGAGGTCGGTGTCCGCGTTCTCCGGCAGGTTCGCCGCCAGCGCGTAGCGGATCGCGTCCGCCTGGTAGCGCTCGAGGTAGGTCAGCACGGACGCGCCGACCCCCTCGCTCTTCGATGCCTTCTCGCCCTTGAACGTCACGTACTGGTTCGCGGGCACGTCCGTCGGCAGGTTCAGGCCGCCGTAGGCCATCAGCACCGCCGGCCAGAAGATCGTGTGGAAGAAGATGTTGTCCTTGCCGATGAAGTAGTACGTCAGCGCGTCGGCGTCCTCCCACCACGCCTTCCACGCGTCCGGCGCACCCTCGCGCCGCGCCCACTCCTTCGCGGCGGATACGTACCCGATGAACGCCTCGAACCACACGTAGATGCGCTTCCCCGGCCCCAGGTCCTCGACCGGGATGCTCACCCCCCACTCGAGGTCGCGCGTGATCGACCGGTCGAGCAGACCCTCCTCGCACCAGCCGATGCTCATGTTCTGCACGTGCTTGCGCCAGCCCTGGCGCGAGCGCAGCCACTCGAGCAGCGGCTGCTGGAAGGCGCTCAGACGGAAGAAGAAGTGCTCGGTGTCGCGCATCTCCGGCACCGCGCCGGTCAGCCGGCTGCGCGGCGCGATGAGCTGGTCCGGGTCGAGCGTGCGGCCGCAGTTGTCGCACTGGTCGCCGCGCGCCTTCTCGTACCCGCAGTGCGGGCACGTCCCCTCGACATATCGGTCCGGAAGGAACCGCCCTGCCTGCGGGTCGAAGAATTGCTGCGTCGTCCCCTTGTAGATGTGGCCCGCCCTGAGCAGCTTCAGGAAGAAGTCGTGCACGACCTCCTCGTGGTTCTTCGTGCCGGTCGTCGTGAAGATGTCGAATGAGATCCCCAGCTCCTCCCAGTAGCGCAGGAACTCAGGGTGGAACTGGTCGATCACTTCCTGCGGCGTCCGCCCCTCGTTGTCCGCCCGCACGGTCACCGGCGTACCGTGCTGGTCCGAGCCGGAGAGCATCAGCACCCGGTCGCCCGCCATCCGGTGGTAGCGCGCGAAGATGTCCGCCGGCAGGTACGCCCCGGCGATGTGGCCGAGGTGCAGCGAGCCGTTCGCGTAGGGCCACGCGACGGCGACGAGGACGTTCCGCGGTTCGTTTGCGGCGCTCAATCCGCGGCCATTCTATCGGCTGGCGTTCCTTCGGTCGCCGGCCGCGCGGCGCGCCTCGGCGCCACGCCGGCGCTTCGTCGCGCGCAGCCACGCGGCGTACGCGTCGCGCCGCGACAGCCCGTGCTCGCGCATCAGCGCCGCCACCGCGTCCTTCGCGGAAGCGCCGCCGTCGCGCAGCGCGGCGATGCTCGACTCGACCGGCGCCGCGCCACCCTCCGCGTCCCGTCCGGGCGGCGCCGGCGACCCGTCGATCACGATCGTGAACTCGCCGCGCGGCGCCGTGAAGCGCGCGAGCGCCTCGCCCGCCCGGCCGCGCCAGATCTCCTCGTGCAGCTTCGTCAGTTCGCGGCAGACCGCGATCCGCGGGTCGCCGAGCGCGTCCCGCACGTCCTCCAGCGTCGCCCGCACGCGGTGCGGTGACTCGAAGATCACGAGCGTGTCGCCGCCCGCCGCGGCCTCCCGCAGGGCGCGCCGCCGCGGGCCGCGCGTCCGCGGCAGGAAGCCCAGGTAGTGGAATCGTCGCGAGGGCAGCCCGCTCGCCGCTACGGCCGAGAGCACCGCCGACGCGCCCGGCACCGGCACGACCGCATGCCCCGCTTCGACCGCCGCCCGCACCAGGTCGTGCCCCGGGTCGCTGATCCCCGGCATCCCGGCGTCGCTCACCAGCGCGACGTCGCCCGCGTCGAGCGCCTCGAGCAGCGTGCGCGTCTTCGCGGCGGCGTTGTGCTCGTTGTAGCTGGTCAGCCGCCTGCCGGTGATCCCGAAGTGTGCGAGCAGCTTGCGCGCCTCGCGCGTGTCCTCGGCGGCGATCAGCGGCGCCTCGCGCAGCACCCGCAGCGCCCGCAGCGTGATGTCCTCGAAGTTCCCGATCGGTGTCGCGACGAGATAGAGCCTGCCCACGCGCACAGCGTCGCAGACCGCGCGGGCGCGCACCACGTTCGCGCCGGCGCTACGCCGCCCGGTACGCCTGCTCGAGCGCCGCGATGTCCAGCTTGCGCATCTGCAGGAACGCCGCGGTCACCGCCTCGACCTTCGCGGGGTCGCCGTCGCGCAGCAGTTCGTTGAGGCGCTTCGGCACCACCTGCCAGGACACCCCGAAGCGGTCCTTCAGCCAGCCGCACGCGCTCTCCTCGCCGCCGTCCGTGAGCCGTTGCCAGTAGTAGTCCACCTGTCGCTGGTCCTCGCACTCGATCATGAAGGACACCGACTCGTTGAACGTGAACTGCGGCCCGCCGTTCAGCCCGACGAACCGCATGCCGTTGACCTCGAACTCGACGGTCATCACGCTGCCCGCCTTCTTGCCCGATACCTCCTCCGCCGCCTCCGGATAGCGCTCCGTACCCAGGATCCGCGAATCCTCGAAGACGCTCGTGTAGAAATTCGCCGCCTCTTCGGCCTCGTCGTCGAACCAGAGGCAGATCCTGAACGGCTCCATTTCGGTCCTCCTTCCGCGCGCGTCCCGCCGCGATGCGCGTTCTTCTGTACCACACCGCCCCGCCGTCCGCGCTCACCCCACGCGCTACTCCTCAGTCGCCGCGACGCCCTGAGCGACGGCCCGCTGCAGGCGGCGCGTGCCCGCGTACGTCGCGCCCCCGGCGGGCCTGCCCGACGGTCGCCGGCGCTGCGCACGGGCGCCCGGCAACGCCAGCTCGGCTCGTGCCCGGCCCGTGCCTCCATCGGCCCGCGCGCTCTAGGACCGCGTCCGAGCCCTGCCGCGGGAGGGACGGAATGCAGAATCTGCTCGGGGAAATGGTCAACCGCACAGACTTTTTACGATTTTCATCTCCGGATCGGTTGACCCCCCAACTCGCCGGGCGTTAGACTCGATAAAACCCCTCGCGCTTCGGGGCGCCAGAGTGAGTCAGCATGTAGCAGGACGCAGAACCGGTAGGAAACCTCCGCCGGCCTCGATCGCGCTATATCCGCCGCACGGCGGAGAGGCGGGACGGGGACCACAAGAGCACCCAAGGCGGGCAGGCCCGGCGGCAGCAATTGGAGGTCCGAACCATGTCCCAGCCCCAGTTCAAGCAGATGCGGCGCGCGTACGGGTTCGATGAGGTCGCCATCGTCCCCGGCGGACATCACACCATCAACCCCGACCTCGTCGAGCTCTCCTTCAAGCTGGGGCACCTGGACTTCCAGCTCCCGTTCGTCGCCGCCGCCATGGACGGCGTGGTCGATGTCGATATGGCCGTCCGCTTCTCGAAGCTCGGCGGCCTCGCCGTCCTCAACCTCGAGGGCGTGCAGACCCGCTACGACGACCCCGCCCCCGTCCTCGCCGAGATCGCCGCCGCCCCAAAGGGCGAAGTCACTGCCCTGATGCAGAAGATCTACTCCGCGCCGATGAAGCCCGAGCTCATCGGCGAGCGCGTGCGCCAGATCAAGCAGCGCGGCGGCGTCGCCGCCGTATCCTGCACGCCGATGAACACGAAGAAGTTCGCGCCCATCGCGCGCGATGCCGGCGTCGACGTCTTCGTCGTGCAGTCGACCGTCACCAGCGCGCGCCACATCAGCCGGTCCGAGAAGGGCCTCATCTTCGACGAGCTGGTCGAGAACATGCGCGACGTGCCGGTCGTCGTCGGCAATACCGTCACGTTCGCCGCCACCAAGGAGCTGATGGAGACCGGCATCGCCGGCGTGCTCATCGGCGTCGGCCCCGGCGCCGCCTGCACCAGCCGCGAAGTGCTCGGCATCGGCGTCCCGCAGGTCACCGCGACGATCGACGCGGCCGCCGCCCGCGACACCTACTACCGCGAGACCGGCCGCTACGTCCCGATCATCACCGACGGCGGCGTGAGCAACGGCGGTGCCATGTGCAAGGCCTTCGCCGCCGGCGCCGATGCCGTCATGCTCGGCTCGATCCTCGCCGCCGCCGAAGAGGCTCCCGGGCGCGGCCACCACTGGGGCATGGCGACGCCGCACGGCGAGCTGCCGCGCGGCACGCGCGTGAAGGTCGCGATCGACACCACCGTCGAGCGCACGCTCTTCGGGCCCACGTCCCGCACGGACGGCCGCGAGAACCTCGTCGGCGCCCTGCGCACCGCCATGGGCACCTGCGGCGCGCGCACCATCCGCGACTTCCAGAAGACGGAGATGGTCATCGCCCCCTCGATCAAGACCGAGGGCAAGTCCTACCAGATCGCGCAGGGGTAGCGGGCGGGCCTCCTTTCAGCCGGCGCCGTTCCAGGCCTCGACAGGGCCTTCGCGCTGATCTCCGCCGAAGCAGGAAGATCGACGCTGGGAACGAGATCAGCCGCGCCGCGCCTCGCCCATCGGGCGTCCTCTTCCACCTTCCATCTTCCATCTTCCATCTTCCACCCTCCATCCTCCATCGTGCATCCTCCCTCGACGTCCCCATCCCGAGCCCTCTGCGAAACCTGCGGACGCCCTCAAGCTCGCCCGGGCGCAATCGGCCGCGGCGACTCGTCGCGCGCGCCGGATGCGAAGCGGCGCAGCCCCTCGCGCATCTCCGGCGAGGCGCACGTCGGGCGCACGATCGACGCCTCCAGCAGCAACCCCTCGTCGAGGTCGAGCGACAGCCCGTGCAGCAGGGCGCGCCGGTCGGCGCAGATGCCCGCGAAGTTCGGGTACGACGCGATGATCCGTCCCAGCTCGAGCGCGCGGTCGAGCGCCTGGCCCTCGGGCACCACTTCCTGCACGAACCCCATCTCGTACGCGTGCCGCGCGTCGAAGCGCGCGCCGGTCATCAGTGCGTAGAGCGCGTTCCCCGTGCCCATGATCCGCGCGAAGCGCTGCGTCCCGCCGTCGGTATAGGGCACGCCCCACCGTCGCGAGAGGCAGCCGAACTCGGCGTTCGCCGCCGCGATGCGGAAGTCGCACCACGCCGCGAGCTCGAATCCGCCCGCGAACGCGAAGCCGTTGACCGCCGCGATCGTCGGCTTGCCCGGGTCGAGCCGCGCGAACCCCATCGGCCCGGCCTTGTCCGAGTACTCGTGCTCCCACACGCCACCGCCGCTCTTCAGGTCGTACCCGGCGCAGAACGCCCGGTCGCCCGCGCCCGTGACGACGAGCACGCGCGCATGCTCGTCCGCCGCGAACGCATCGATCGCCCGGCCGATACCCAGTGCGGTCTCCGCGTTCACACAGTTCCGTACCTCCGGCCGGTTGATGCGCAGCACCCGCACCGCGCCCACGTCCTCCGTCACGACGTTCGCCGGCTCCATACCGGTCGCTTCCGATGTCATCCCACTGCACCTTTCGCTAGAGCCCCTCGCGCCCGCAGAGTACGCCGATTTCGCAGATAAGCGGCGATGGCGTTCCCGCGATCGAGCATCCAGCCTCCAGCTTCGGTGCCAGAAGGGCGCTGCTGAAGGTCGCCGCTGTGCGACCCAAGGCTTCCGCGCCCCGGCAGGCGCGCCGATAGCGCACAACGGCCGCATCACTACAATGCTCCCGCATACAGCGAAGGAGCAGCATCCGGTGGTCCTCGAGCGCCTGAGGCTCGATGGCAAGGTCGCGATCGTCACCGGCGCGGGCCGCGGCCTCGGCCGCCAGATGGCGCTCGCCCTCGCCGAGGCCGGCGCCGACGTCGTCTGTGCCGCGCGCACCGCCTCGCAGATCGACCGCACCACCGGCGACATCCGCGCCCTCGGCCGGCGCGCGGTCGCCCAGCCGACGGACGTGCGCGACTCCGCGCAGTGCGATGCGTTGATCGCCCGTGCCGCGCAGGAATTCGGCCGGCTCGACATCATGCTGTCGAACGCCGGCATCGGCGACATGCGCGGCGCCAACGCCGAGCTCTGGGACGTGAACGACGACGACTGGCACGACACGCTCGACGTCAATCTCTCGAGCGCCTTCTACTGCGCGCGCGCGGCATCGAAGCAGATGGTCGCCGAAGGACACGGCGGCACGATCATCAACCTCGCTTCCGGCACCGCCCTGCGCGCCTACCCGATGAGCTTCGGCTACGGCGCGGCGAAGGCGGGCGTCATCGCCCTCACGAAGTCGCTCTCGACGATGCTGCAGAAGCACGGCATCCGCGTGAACTGCATCATCCCCGGGTTCGTGTCGCAGGCGCCGCCGCGCGACGAGCAGTCCGCCATCTTCGCGCAGACGCGCGGCCGCTACCTCCCGGCGCAGCGCCTCGGCTACGCCTGGGAGCTCGGCCCGCTCGCCATCTTCCTCGCGTCCGACGCCTCGAGCTACGTCACCGGCCAGGGCTTCGTGATCGATGGCGGCGGCCTCGCGGGCGGCCTCGCCCCGATGGGCTTCGCGCCGGAGGTCCGGCTGTGAAGAACGAGTGGGGCGACGTCCGCCTCGGCCTCGACGCCTTCGACCTCGCCGGCAAGAAGGCGCTCGTGATCGGCGCCGGCAACGCCGCCGGCGCCGCGATCGCGCGCGCGCTCGGCGAAGCGGGCGCCGACGTCATCGTCTCCGCGACGAGCACCGACGGCGATGAGGTGATGCGCGCGAAGAAGGTGCAGCAGGACCTCGCGAAGATGGGGCGCCAGTCCTCGACCGTCACCGCCGACATCACGCTGGGCACCGGCGTCCAGGTGATGGTGCGCCAGGCCGCGAAGGACCTCGGCCGGATCGATATCGTCGTCAACGCCCCGGACCTCTATCTCGGCAAGCCCGCGGAGGCGACGACCGACATCGAGTGGAACCGCGTCATGCAGGTCAACCTCAGCGGCACCTTCCACGCCTGCCGCGCGGCCGGCAAGGAAATGCTGAAGCAGGGCGGCGGGCGGGTGATCAACGTCGCGTCCGCGCTCGGCGAGCGCGGGATGGCGAACAGCGCCGCCTACTGCGCCGCGCAGGGCGGCATCCTCAACCTCACGCGCGCGCTCGCCCAGGAATGGGGCCCGCACGGCATCACCGTCAACGCCATCGCGCAGGGATGGATGGAGCACACGCCGGCGATCGGCAACCCCGACCCGGCCGCGAACCAGACCGTGCGCTTCGTGCCGATGAAGCGCGCCGGCGCCGCGGACGAGCTCGGCGCGCTCGCCGTCTACCTCGCCTCCGATGCCTGCGGCTACATCACCGGCCAGGTGCTGTTCGTCGATGGCGGCCTGACGACGCACCTGTAGCGCCCGCGCACGCAGGCTCCGCCGGGTGATCCCGTCGTCGCGCCCCTGCGCATACCTTGATGCGGAGCCGTCACGGACGGGCAATCGAGGAGGGTGCGCACGATGATCCTCGTGTCAGGCGGGACCGGATTCGTCGGGTCGGCGGTGGCGCGCGAGTTGCTCGCGCGGGGCGAGCGGGTGGCGGTGCTCGGCCGCAGCGCCGCCAGGATCCGCGAGCGTTTCGAAGACCGCGTGGACGCGCGCGAGGCCGATGTGCGCGACCCCGAGCGCCTGCGCGCCGCCATGCAAGGCATCGACGTTGTCGTCAACGCGGTGCAGTTCCCCAACTCCCCGATCGAGAACCCGCGCCGGGGCTGGACGTTCGAGGAGATCGACCTCAAGGGCACGCGCCGCCAGGTCGACGCCGCGAAGGACGCCGGCGTCCGGCGCTTCGTCTACGTCAGCGGCGTCGGCGCCGCCCGCGACGCCGAGCACCACTGGTTCCGGTACAAGTGGGAGGCCGAGAAGTACCTGCAGGACAGCGGCCTCGAGTGGGTGATCGTGCGGCCCACGTGGGTGTACGGCCCCGGCGACGTCTCGCTCAACCGCTTCCTCGGCTTCGGCAAGCGGCTCCCGTTCATCCCCATGTTCGGCGACGGCAACCAGCAGATGCAGCCGATCTTCGTCGACGACCTCGCGCGCATCATCGCCGCCTGCGCCCTCGCGCCCGAAGCCGCAGGGCAGGTCCTCGAGGGCGGCGGCCCCGAAGTCATGTCCATGAACGACGTAGTCCGCACCGCCCTCGAGGTCGAGGGCAAGAAGAGACCGATCCTGCACCAGCCCGCCGCGCTTGGCAAGGCGATCGGCACGCTCGCCGGCATGCTCCCCGGGCCACCGCTCAGCGCCGACGCCATTGACTTCATCACCGGACCGGCCGTCGCCGACAACGCCCGCCTTCTGGACGTGCTTCACCCCAGGCTGACGCCGCTGCGCGAGGGGCTCGCGACCTACCTCGCCCCCGCCGCCGACCGCGGACCGGCGCCCGCCAAACGCGCATAGTCTCGATTCACGCGCGGCGCTCCGGACGCACCGTCCGCTCCCTCCTGGTGACCGGGCGGCCTGAGGCTGTCCCACATCGCCATCGGCGGACTGCGTCGCGTCGCGAGGTGCGGGACCGCCGCAAAGCCGCCGATCGGGCATCTGCTACCATACCGGCGTTCCAACACAGGAGGGCATCGCAGTACCATGTCCGGCCATTCGAAATGGTCGCAGATTAAGCGACAGAAGGGCGTCGCCGACGCCCAGCGAGGCCAGCTCTTCACCAAGCTCGTGAAGGAGATCATCATCGCCGCCAAGGCCGGCGGCCCCGACCCCAACGCCAACTTCCGCCTCCGCCTCGCCGTCCAGAAGGCGCGCGAGAACAACATGCCCGCCGAGAACATCGACCGCGCGATCAAGCGCGCGACCGGCGGCGGCGAGGGCGCGGACCTCGCCGAGGTCTCGTACGAGGGCTTCGGCCCTGGCGGCACCGCTGTCATCGTCGAGGCCGCGACCGACAACCGGAACCGCACCGTCGCCGAGGTGCGCAACGTCTTCGCGCGCGCCGGCGGCTCGCTCGGCGAGTCCGGGTCGGTCTCCTGGAACTTCGACTTGCGCGGCGTCATCAGCGTCCCCGTGAACGGCAAGGACCCCGACGACGTCGCGCTCTACGCGATCGATGCCGGCGCCGAGGACGTGCAGGTGAGCGACGGCCAGATCGACATCTACACCCAACCCGGCGACCTCGAGGCCGTGAAGAAGGCGCTCGAGGAGCACCAGGTGCCGGTCGAATCCGCCGAGACCGCGCGCGTCCCGAAGACCACCGTCCAGCTCGACGAGAAGGAAGCCGTGCAGATGCTGCGCCTCGTCGAGAAGCTGGAGGCGCTCGAGGACGTCCAGAAGGTCTACTTCAACGCCGAATTCAGCGACGACGTCATGGCGTCGTACACCAGCTAGTGGCGCACGACCCGCCGGTCGTGATCCTCGGCGTCGACCCCGGCACCCGCGTCACCGGCTGGGGCATCGTCGTGGCCGGAGGCGCCGACGCCCGCGCGCTCGAAGCTGACATCATCGCCCCGTCCGCGCGGCTTCCGCTCGACCGTCGCCTGCTCGAGATCTTCGAGGGCCTGCGCGAGGTCATCGCGCGCCATCGCCCTGCCGAGATGGCGGTCGAGGAGCCCTTCGTCGGCGCCAACGTCCGCTCTGCCATGGCCGTCGGCGAGGCCCGCACCGTCGCCATGCTCGCCGCCGCGCTCGCCGGCGTCCCCGTGCACCATTACCCGCCCGCGACGGTGAAGCAGGCCGTCGCCGGCAGCGGCCGCGGCGAGAAGGCCCAGGTGCGCGAGATGCTTCGCCTCCAGCTCGGCATGGCCAAGCCGCCGGCGGACCTCAACGCCTCGGACGCTCTCGCGGTCGCCCTCTGCCACGCCATGCAGCTCCGCGCCCGCGCCCTGGTCGGCTAGCGCCGACGCCCCGGCCTGCGCCCCTCGCGCCGCTCGCTTCTTGCCCTCACTCCCCGCGCAGGCGCGCGCCGCTCGGCCCGCCGCGCCTCCGCCCATTGGCCGATGTTTTTCTCTCCGCCCGCGGGTAACACTCTTGACGTGCCCTGCGTTCTACGAGGGGAAGGCAGAGAACGGACAGAGGTAGCAATGGTGACGATCCCCGCTCGCATCCACTCCCGCACGATGACCCTGCTGGCGCTCGCGGCGTTCGCGGCGGCCGCGCTCTGGTTCGCCCAGCCCTGGCGCCACGTCTCGTCGGCGCTCCCCGGCTTCGGCACCGACGCGCCGATGGCGGCGGCGCTGCACGTCGATGGCCAGCCCCAGGTCGACGCCCAGGACGGCATCGTCCGCCACGTCGTCGTCCCGGTCGTGAACGACGGCGGCGAGAGCATCGACTTCACCGACGCCCGCCTGCGCGCGGAGACCGTGATGGGCGAAGGCGCCGCGGCGGCGGTGCCCGCGGACTACAGCATCACCTGGAGCGGGGGCCGGGGCGACAACGTCCTGCGCTCCGGCGAGCAGGCAACGCTCGACGTGACGTTGCCCGCGAAGACCAGCGTCTACCCCGACAACCCGCTGGCCCTCGTCTTCACCGCCCCCGACGGCCAGGCCTGGCGCATCGACGTCATCCAGTAGCCGGCCGAACACAAAGAGGGACAACAGGGGCGGACGCAAGTCCGCCCCTCAGTGTGTTGTTCGACCGGCGGGAAATTGCAGTCGGTGCGCTATCACCCTGAGCGCGAAGCGAAGGGTCCCTCGCCTGCTGGAAGGATCATCTCTCGCCCGCGTGGCGGCGCGCGGCGCACGCGTCTGCGGCGCACCTTCGTCCGAAGCGAATCTGCGTGCCGCTCCGCTCCAACATCGAACATCCGCCTGTTGGAGCACCCGACCGCGCGTCGGCCCGGCCAACGACCAGCAACCGGCGGCCTACACGCGGCGCAGCCAGCGCAGATACATGAACAACCCCGCGATGCTCTTCGCGTCCCGGATCTCCTCGCGCCCCACCGCGTCCAGCACCGCTTCGAGCGGCATCCGCTCGAGCCGCAGGTCCTCGTCTTCGTCGTGCGCCAGCGCGTCCTCGCGCAGGTCCCGCGCGACGTACACGTGCTGGTACTCCTCGGAGTACCCCGGCGCCAGGTACATCCCGCCGATGCGCTCGAGCGTCCCCGCGTGCCCCGTCTCCTCGCGCAGCTCGCGCATCGCCGCCGACTCCGGTGACTCGTCGCGCGCGTCGACGCCGCCCGCGGGCAGTTCGAGCAGCCAGCGCCGCGCCGGGTGCCGGTACTGCCGCACCAGCAGCAGCGAGCCGTCCGCCGCCACCGGCACCAGCACCACCGCGACGCCGTACTCGACGACCTCGCGGTCGTACGACGTCCCGTCGCCGAAGCGCACGGTATCGACGCGCGTGCCGATCATCTTGCCCTCGAACACGCGCCGGCTGGCGGCGACCTCCGGGATCTCCAGCTGGTCCGCGGCCTCGTGCGTCACGCGCCGTCCCCGACCGGACGCACCATCGCGATCTCGTTGCACGTCGGGAACTTCGGGCAGCGGTAGCACTCGCCCCACACCTTGCGCGGCAGCGTCATCACGTCCGCCTGCGTGAAGCCCAGCTTCTCGAAGAACCCCGGCCGGTACGTCAGCGCGAACGCCGTCTCGAGACCCAGCGCCCGCGCCTCGTCGAGGCACGCCCGCACGATCCGCGCGCCCAGCCCGTGGCCCTGCAGGTCCTCGCGCACCGCCAGCGACTTGATCTCGCCCATGTCCGACCAGAGGATGTGCAGCCCGCCGCAGGCGACGGTCTCGCCCCCATCGTCCCGGGCGACGTAGAAGTCGCGCAGGTTCTGGTAGACCTCGGACATCGTGCGCGGCAGCATCTCGCCCTTGCGCGCGAAGGTGTTCACGAGGTCGTGGATGGCCTGCGCATCGGCGATCGATGCGCGCACGAGGGTGAAGGTCGTCGCGGTCACCGTGGGGACATCGTAGCGGTTGCGCCGCACCGCCGCGACCGGCCCGCTACTCGTGGAGCCAGTTGAGCCGCCGCCCGACGCGCACGTAGAACTCGCCCGGCGGCCCCAGCCGCAGGAAGCGCGCCTGGTGCTCGCTCGTCCGCACGCGCACGCAGTCGCCGCCCGACAGGTCCATGTCCGGCTCGCCGTCGATGCTCAGGATCGCCGTCTGTCCGGCGACGATCTCCACCTCGACGAGCGATCCCGCCGGCAGCACGACGCTGTTCGCCGGCGCCAGGTGCGGCGCCACCGGCGTGACGATGATCTCGCGCGATTCCGGGTGCAGGATCGGCCCGCCGACGCTCAGCGAGTACGCCGTGCTCCCCGTCGCCGTCGCCACGATCACGCCGTCCGCGCGGTAGTCGCCGACGGTCGTGCTGTCCGTCCGCACGCTGAACTGCACCGTCCGTCCGATCGCCCGCCGCCCGACGACCACGTCGTTCAGCGCGTGGAACCGCTCACCGATCTCGTGCCCCGCGCGGACCGTCTCGGTCTCGACCATCGCGCGCGTCTCCACGCGCCCGGCGCCGCCGACGATCGCGTCGAGCTGGTCCGCGATGCCCGCCGGGCTCGTCTCCGTGAGGAAGCCGATGCGCCCCAGGTTCACGCCGAGGATCACGACCGGGTAGGGGATCACCGCCCGCGCGGCGCGCAGCACCGTGCCGTCGCCCCCGCAGCAGACGACGAGGTCCGTGTCCTCCAGCTCGCCGCGCGTGGACTCGTCCCACGCGGACCCGGTCCAGACGGCGCGCAGCCGCGGCGCCAGCAGCGCGCGGATCTCCTCCGCCGCGCGCCGCGCCGCGTCGGACTTCGGGTGGTAGGTGACGCCGGCCTTCCGCACGTCCATCGCCGCAACGATAGCACGCGCCCGCCGCTAGTCTTGGCCGTCGTCAACCAGCCGCAGCCAGAGGAAGAACTCGCGGTTCCCCGCTGGCCCGAGCAGCGGCGACATCGCCACACCGCGCACGCGCAGCCCGTGGTTCACGCACCACCACGCGACCCGCCCGATGACCGCGGCGTGCACCTGCGGGTCGCGTACGACGCCGCGCTTCACCTCCGCGCGCTCCGCCTCGAACTGCGGCTTCACGAGCGGCACGATGTCCGCCGCCGGTGCCAGCAGCGGCAGCAGCGCGGGCAGCAGCTTCCGCAGCGAGATGAACGAGGCGTCGACCGTCAGCAGCGACGGCGCTTCCGGCAGGGATGTCAGGTCGCGTGCGTTCGTGCGCTCCATGACGACGACGCGCCGGTCGTCGCGCAGCTTCGGGTGCAACTGCCCGTAGCCCACGTCCACCGCGTAGACGCGCGCCGCGCCCCGCTGCAGCAGGCAGTCGGTGAAGCCGCCGGTCGAGGCGCCGGCGTCGAGCGCCACGCGCCCCGCGACGTCGATCCCGAACTGCGCCAGCGCGTGGTCGAGTTTCTCGCCGCCGCGGCTCACGAAACGGGGCGGCGCCGCCACCTCGATCGCCGTCTCCGGCGTGACCGTCGCGCCCGCGCGACGCTCCGTCCGCCCCGCGACGAGCACGTCGCCCGCGAGGATCAGCGCCCGCGCCTTCTCGCGCGTCTCCGCGAGCCCGCGTTCCACGAGCGCGAGGTCGAGGCGCTGCTTCGCCGCGCGCGGCATGCGCGATGCGGCGCTCAGGCGGGCGTCGCGGGCGCCGGGTCCGCGTACTCCGCGAAGCGCGCCGCGACGCCGGCCTCATCCGCGTATCCCGGGTGGATGTAGAGCCGGTGCCGCAACGTCCACGTCTCGCCCGGCTGCAGCGTCAGCGGCCCATCGAAAAACGGCAGGTTCGTGCCGACTGGCCCGTAACCGCGCACGAACCACGCGTTCGGATGGTTGCGGTTCGAAGGATGGTCGAGCATCGCGATCCCGAAGACCTCCGGCTCCAGGCCCGGCGCGCGCGTGAACGGACCGCTGCAGTCCGCCCACTCGGCGCGCTGCCCGAAGCACTCGGGCGAGCCCGTCAGCCCGGTCGACAGCGACATCGTCCCGCCGTCCCACTCGTCGATGATGTCCGCGACGCGCATCAGCGGCAGGGCGTTCTCGTTCGTCTGCCCGAACGTCACCGCGCCGTCGTGGGGCGTGAACTCCGCCTCGATGTCGAACAGCCGCACGCGACCGCGCAGCCGGTACAGCCGGAAGCGCCGCACGTCGTCGACCAGCACGCGCCCGTCCGGCGCCACCCACGCGCAGCGCTGCTGGAAGCCGCCCCACGCCGGCCCGTCCTCCACCCAGTCCCACGCACGATGCACGATCCGCCCGTACCCCGCGCCGACGTGCGGCCGGTACTGCGAGCCCATCGCCGCCGGTTCGAGGTAGAAGTCGACGCCGTTCACGTCTCCGCACGCGTACCAGAGCGAGCGATGCCACGTGTGGTCGGGTGGCCCGTCGTCGGTGATCGACTTCGGTTGCGAGCCGTCGCGGCTGTTCACGGTCGTGCCGGGCCGTCCGCACGGCGCCACGTTCGGTGCGAAGCGCGGCCGGTAGCTCGGCGGCCCGTAGTGGTAGATAGTCTGCAGCAGCCCGCCGTGATAGACGACGATCCGCCCGTCTTCGTCCTGCCGGTGCAGCTCGATGCCCTTGCGCCGGTCGTGGGGTGCCGCCGCAGTGCGCAGCTCGAACGTCCGCCGGTCGCCCGGTGCCAGTTCCTTCACGTGCCACGCGATGCGCGCCTCGCCCGTGACGGTGTCCGCCTGCGCCGGTGTCGCCTCGCCGGTGTCCGCGTCCACCATCTCCAGGTCGCCCGCCGGCAGCGCCTCCGCCGGCAGCGCCGCCTCGGCGATGAAGTTCTCGCGTGGCGTCGTCACGGGCCCGATCTGCGCGGCGAACGGCATCCGCCCTCCCCTCAGCTGCGCGTGACCGGCGTCAGCGCGTGGCCCTCGGCCGGGATGCACGAGTAGAACGGGTCGTCCGACGCGATCGGGAAGCGCACGCGCTCGCCGGTCATCGCCGACTTGTACAGCCCCGTGATCGCCTCCATCGATCGCCGGCACTCCGCGACGCCCACCAGCGGCGGCCGGCTGTCGAGGATCGCCCGCAGAAAGTCGTGGACCATCGGCCCGTGCAGGTGCCGCGGCGTCTCCGGGTACTGCGCTTGCGCCCATGCGCGCGCGTCCTCGGCGTGCGTCTCGTCGAGCGACGTCAACGCGAACGCTTCGCGCGTCGGGTCGTATGGCGACTCCGACGACACCGCCTGCAGCTTCGTCCCGAAGATCTCGAGCCGGCTGCGGTTGTCCTGCGCGTTCACCGTCACGATGATCTGCCCCAGCGCCCCGCTGCGGAAGCGCACGCTCGCCAGCGCCGTGTCCTCGACGCCGATGTCGAGCTTGACGGTCGCGGCGTCGGCGATGAGCGATTCCGGCTCCCCCATCAGCCACAGCAGCATGTCGATGCTGTGGATCCCGTGCCCCATCGTCACGCCGCCGCACTCCTGCTCCCACGTCCCGCGCCACCACACGTCGTAGTACTCCTGCGGCCGCTGCCACAACGTCTCCGACAGCCCGAAGACCAGCCGCCCGAAGGCGCCGCGATCGATCAGCGCCTTCACCTGCTGCGCGCCCTGCCCTACGCGATGCTGGAAGACGCCTTCGAACGTGGCCCCGCCTTCGCGCTCGGCCTGCGCGATCGCGTCGAGCCCGGCGAGCGTCGGCGATACTGGTTTCTCGCAGAGCACGTGCTTGCCCGCCCGCAGCGCCGCGCACGACTGCTCGACGTGCAGGAAGGGTGGCGTGCACACGCTCACCGCCTGCACCTCGGGGTGCGCGATCAGATCACGATAGTCCGTGAAGACGTGCGGAATGTCGTACGTCTGCGCCTGCTCGCGCGCCCGCCCCTCGTCGATGTCGGCGATCGCGACGACGCGGCAGAGCTCGCGGTTCGCGCGGCTCTTCGTGTACGAGATCAGGTGCGAGTGCGAGATGCCGCCCGCGCCGATGACGCCGATGCCGATCGGTCCCGCCAATTCCTACTCCCGGTGCGATGGAAGATGCCACAGCACGGCCGTCGGGTCTAGGCTGCGCCCGGCTGTGCGGGCGAGCGCGCGCGAACCTACCCGACCTCCGTCATCTGGCTTCCGGCACCCACCGACGCCAGCGCCCGGGCCACGGCCTCGCGCTCGCCATCGTCGAGGTCGAGCAGCGGCCGCCGCACCTTCGCGCACGGGATCACGCCCATCTGCCGGAGCGCTTCCTTCAGCCGCGCCCGGTAATTCCGCACCGGCGGCGCGAACATCGCGTCCGCGAGCGGCCGCACCGTCTCGTCGTTGACCGCCCGCGCCCCGGCGACATCGCCTGCCGCCAGCAGCCGTATCATCTCGATCTGCTCGGCGATGGCCACGGTCCCGAAGCCGATCAGCGCGCCCTCCGCGCCCAGCACGAACGACTCGAAGATGAAGTTGTCGTTCCCCGTGAGCAGCGTGATGCGCCGCGGCGCCTCATCGAGCACCCGCCGCGTCTGCACGAAGCGCACCGCGTCGAACGATGCCTCTTTGATCGCGACCACGGTCGGGATCTCGATCAGCCGCAGCAGCGTCTCTCGCGAGAACAGCGCGCCGGCGAGCGCCGGCTGCAGCTGGAACAGCACCATGGGCAGCGGCACGGCGTCCGCGATGGCGCGGTGGTACTCGTACGGCACCTCCGGCGGCAGCGGGTCGCCGGCGAACGCCGGGATCGGGAAGACGACCAGGCCGTCCGCCCCGCCTGCCTGCGCGTCGCGCGCCAGCTCGACCGCCTCCGCCGTGTAGCGTGCGCCGATGCCCGCCAGCAACGGCAGGCGCCCGCCCGCCTCCTCGCGATAGATCGCGAGCACGCGGCGCTTCTCCTCGCGCGAGAGGTGCGGGCCCTCGCCCGTGTCCATGTTCACGGCGAGCGCCGCCAGACCCTCGAACCCGAGCAGCCAGCGCACATAGGCGCGCAGTGCCGCCTCGTCGACCTGCTCCCGCTCGTCGAGCGGCAGCACCGTCGCCGGGATGAGCCCGCGGAGGTCCAGCGATGCCGGCATCAGGCGGCCATTGTAGCGCCGATGAAATGTCTCTTCATGCCGGGTTCAAGGTCCTTTAACACCGCCGCGCTAACCTGAGCCGGCAGGGATCGCCCGGGACATGCTCCCCCGTTCTGAGCGATTCCGATGAGGGGGCCGGGTCGCGCCAACCCCGCACCACGCGCGACTCCGGTCCTCTCCTTTTCGCCTCATCCCGGCGAGAACACGTTCCGCTCGCCGTCGCGCGCGCGCACCACCGTCCCGGCGGTCCCGATCATCTCCCGCTGCGTCATCGATTCGAGCAACGCGCGCTCGTCCGGCGCGTTCGCGATGAACCGCCGGCCGTCCTCGGTGCGGCCGATGATGATGCCCAGCTCGGGCGCACCGTCCCGGTCGAACACGACGGTGTACGTCTCTACGGTCGCCTTCCCTGAAGGCTCGGCGATGAACGGCGGATGCGGCTCGGCGCCGATGCGCGCCTGATCCTCCTTCGGGTCGGTGCGGCGCCACTCTCCCCGCGGCGGCTCCGCGCCGTAGACGCCGGCCGAGTGCTTCGTCACGTACCAGCCGTTCGCCGTCACCATCCCGAGCGCTCCGCGGTCGTCTCGCAGCCTCTCGACCATCGTCGCGATGCTGTGCGTCACGTAGTTGTTCCCCGGCCCGCCGAAGTACGGCAGCCCGCCCGTCACCGTCAGCGCGCGCCCGTCGTCCGGGGCGATGCCGAGCATGTCCCGCCCGATTTCCACGGCCGAAGGGAAGCAGCTGTACAGGTCGAAGTAGCGGATTTCGCCCGCCGTCGCGCCCGCCATCGCGAGCGCGCGGCCGGTCGCCGCGCGGATCGCCGGCGACGAGTGGTAGTCCACGCGCTCCGTAATGAACCAGTGGTCCGTCGCGTCGCCGCAGCCGTGCAGGTACACCCGGCGGTCCTCCGGCACGCCCAGCCGCCGCGCCGCCGCGGCGCTCGCGACGAGCAGGGCCGCCCCCTGGTCGACGTCGATGATCGAGTTCATGTACTTCGGGTAGGGGAAGGCGATGTACCGATTGGTCGCGTCCGCCGTCGCGATTTCCTCCGCCGTCTTCGGCTGGCGGAACCAGGCGTGCGGGTTGTCCGCCGCCACCGCCGAGAACTGCGCGCACAGCTCGCCGAGCGCCCGCTGGTGCTCCTCGATGCCGCGCCCGTAGTGCGCGCGCAGTGCGTTCTCGAACAGCGGGTAGATCCGCACCGGCAGCGTCGCCCCGTGCGCGGCCTCGATCGCGTTGTGCCCCGGGCGCCCGTCGCCCGCGTTCGGCGTCGGGTTCCCGCGCGGCGTCCATCCGAGGTCCACGTTCTGCTGCCGCGCCCGCCGCGCCGAGTACACCGCCTCAGCGCCCGCGATCAGCGTCACCTCGCTCGCCCCCGCGTGGACCCGCTCCGCCGCCTCGTTCACCTGCCACTGGGGCGCGTTGCCGCCGATCGTCGTGTACACCAGCTCGCGCGGCGACGCGCCGAGCGCGCGCGCGAGGTCGGCCGGCGGGTCCTTCGAGGGCCACGAGATGATGTTCACCACCCGCACGGAGTCGACGTGCCCCAACATCCCCGCGACGCCTGAGTCCGCCTCTGCGAGCCGCGCCGCCTCCGCCATCAGCGCGAGCGGCTCGCGCGGCCGCTCCGTGCCCGGCCGCTGCGTCACCTGCCCCACGCCGATGATCACCGGCAGTCGCTCGTCCATGCGCACCTCCGTCTGCGTCCCGCAAGCAAACCGCAGACGGCGTCCGCGGACAAGCGCGCGGGCGGCCGCGTGCGGCGCGCTCGATATACTGGGCGGACGGACGCGGGGCGCCATCGTCTAGAGGCCTAGGACGCCGCCCTTTCAAGGCGGAGATCGCGGGTTCGAATCCCGCTGGCGCTACCAGTTCCCTGCGGTCGGAACCGAGGCAAGTCGTGACCCTCGACCCCGCCCTCCTCGTCGATCAGTCGCCCGACGCCACGATCTTCGCCGACCGCGACGGCGTCATCCGCGCCTGGAATCCCGCCGCCGAGCGGATCTTCGGCGTGGCGGCGGCGCAGGCGATCGGCGAGCGCCTCGACATCATCATTCCCGAGTCGTTCCGCGAGCGTCACTGGGCCGGCTATGCCCGCGCGCTCGAGGCCGGCGATACGAAGTACCGCGGCCAGTCCATGCCGACGAAGGCGCTCAAGCCGGATGGCTCCACCTTCTACGTCGAACTCAGCTTCGCCATCGTGCACGGCCCGGATGGCGCCGTCCTCGGGGCGATGGCGCAGGCACGCGACATCACCGAGCGCTTCGAGCGCGACCGCGATATGCGCCGCCGCCTCCGCGAGCTCGAAGCCGCGGCCGCCGCTCCGCCCGCCTCCTGATCTCGCCCGCCCCGCGTGTCACGCCATGCAGGGCAAGGACCCAGTCGCTCGCTCGGCATCATCCTGGGCGCCGCGCGGGATGCTCCGAGCGGCCGCCGGCACCCTTCCGTCGCCGTTGCGCCCGTGTCTCTTCCTTCGCTCGGCCCCGCCGGCTAGCGCGACACGCGGTAGCGGAGATAGACCACGCCCGAGCGGAGCGTGCGACAGTCGGTGAGCTCGAGGTACACCCGTCTCCCATGCTGAGGAAAGAAGGGACGGCCACCGCCCGC
>Ga0070741_10002322_pt1 | contig 51854 bp, 50 predicted proteins | sample Coa_R1_4_FD_66440 | JGI IMG/M metagenome (GOLD analysis project Ga0070741, IMG submission 66440) | Surface soil microbial communities from Centralia Pennsylvania, which are recovering from an underground coalmine fire - Coalmine... | ecosystem: Environmental > Terrestrial > Soil > Unclassified ... | reverse complement strand
CCGCCGGCGAGGAAGCTCGCGGTCTGGCCCGACATCGCGGTGAGGCTCGGCTCCGCGAGCGTGCGCGCAAGCCCCTTCTGCTCGAGGATCGACAGCACGCCCAGGAATCCGTTGATCGGATTTCCGAACACCAGGTTGAACGCGTTCTGCAGCGGGATGAGATTGCCCTGCAGTCCGTACACGCCGGTCGACTCGCCCGCCGCCGGATTGCGTGACGATCCGACCTGGCTGCCCGACGAGTTCGACAGCGTCGAGAACGTCGGCTGCGAGTACGGGAAATCCGGATAGGTCACGCCGTTGACGGAGCCCGGCGTCGAGATCCCGGCGAGCGTGTTGCCGACGTTCTTGAACAGGTTGAAGCCGTACTGCTGCAGCGTGGAGCGGCTCACTTCGGCGATGCGGATCTGCGTGAGCACCTGGGATTCCATGTCGACGCTGGAGCGATCGACCAGGTTCTTGCCGTTCTCCGCCGTGAGGCGCGCCCGACGATGCGCGAGAAGGTTCGGCGCCTTGCCGTCGAGACGCTGGCCCGGCTCGATCTCGACGTGACCCATCTCCGGATCCATCGACTGCATGCGCGCCGGATCGGAGGCGCCGACGACGCGCACGCGATACTGCTTCGGATTCGCCTTGCCGGCGGGCCACACCATCAGGCTCGTGATGCCGAGCGTCTTGCCGGTGATCAAGAGATCGCGCGAGCCGACGACGTTGACGTCCGCGATCGCGGGATCGCCGACGGCGACGCGCGTCACGCCGACGTCCTCGTGCACGAGCTTCTGCACGCCTTGCTCGACGGTGAGCTGGGATTCGGCGTCTTCGACGGGGACCGCGGCGATCGCGAAAAGCCAGATCGTCATGCCCGCGACGGCCATCAGAAAACTGGATTCCCGCCTCCGCGGGAATGACGAATTCATCATGGCGTCACCGTGTGCACTTCGCTGCCGCGATAGACCGTCACTTTGGGACGATCCTCTTCCTGCTTGGGCTTGGCGGCCGCGAGCTTCTGCTTCAGCTGGCCGAGCTCGGCGGCGGTCACGATCTTGTCGGGCGGCGTTTCCGGAGTTGCAGCCGCCGTCGCTTCCGTGTTGCCACCGGGCGACGCGCCGCGCAACGCGAGACGGATTTCCCCGAGGCTCGTGCCGAGCATGACGCGCGTGGTTTCCTTTTCGGGCACGGCGATCACTGCGGTGCGCACGCGGCGGCGCGTGTCGGGTCCGCCCTCTTCGGCCTTGAGGCCTTGCGGGCGATCGATCACGCGCTCTTCGTAGGCGAGCACGCGCGCCGACGGCAACAGCACGCGCGCTTGGGTCTCGGGGACGCCGCTGCCAGTGCGCAAATAGACGAGCACGTCGACGACGTCGCCGGGCCGCACGAAGCCGCCGACGGCGATCACGTCGTTCACTTCGATCGACAGCGCCTGATGTCCCGCGGGGATGATGCGCGCGACGGCGTTGCCTTCCTTGAAGTAGCGGCCGGTGACCGGCGCGCCGGCGTCGACGTCGACCAGCGGCACGCGGCCGACGACTTCGTCGAGATTGGTGAAGAAGTCCGCGGGCGCGACCGCGAGCGGCACCAGCGCGACGGATTCCTTGTCGATGGCTTTATAGGCGGCGAGCGGCTTCAGCGCGACGACGGCGACGGTCTGCGGTGCATTGGCCGATTCGCGCGAAGCCTTCTCGGCGTTCTCGGCGTACTGCCGGCTCACCTTGTAGCCGATCAGCGCCAGGATCAGCGCGAGCGCGACCGTAACGGCGGCGATGACCTTCAAAGCAGTGCTGCTCATCGTCTCCCCTTTCGCGCCGGTGCGTCGCGACCTACACGCGCGCCACGGCTTGTGCGATCAACTGCGGCGGCAGCCGCGGCACTTCCCCAACGATCGGCAGGTTCAGCACCGGGAACAGGCCCGGCAGGCTGAAGCGCAGGCGCACCTGGACCACGTCGCTGTCGCCGGCGTTGCTGAAGGTCACTTCGACCTTGTCGCCGGTCTCGCCCAGCACGCGCGACTGCTGCGTCGGCGGCAGCCACTGCAGCACCCGCGCCGCCATCGTGCGTGCCCGCGTGGTCGCGAGCGCATCATAACTCGCGGTCGTCGGCTCGACCGACACCGCTGCCTCCGCCGCCTGCTGCGCGGCGTAGTTGATCGATTCCTGCAGGACGAAGACGTACGAGTAGACGATGACGCCGTAGATCAGCAGGAACAAAATCGGAAAGACGAACGCGAACTCGACGGCTGCCGCGCCGAGCTGCTTGCGCATCGACAAGCTCAGTGGGTCGTCGTACCCGGCAGCGCGTCCACCACGGCCTGGAAGATCCCTTTCAGTCCGTGTTCGCCGCCCAGCACGACGAGCACCGCCACCAGCGCGACCGCGATGAGACCGACGATCAGCCCGTACTCGACGGCGCTGGCGCCTTGCTCATACCGACGATAAACAACAGCGCCTATCTTCCATTTGCTCAACATAACCGCACCATTCCATTGGGCCGACCGGGGCGTGATTCGCCCACCCAGAAGCTAACCTACGTTCCGGGGGCGGGCCTGTCAAAGAAAGACCGTAGATAATTCTTACCGAAATGAGCATTTACGCGATCGGCGACCTGCAGGGGTGCTGCGACGAGCTGAAGCGGCTCCTGGACGAGATCCGCTTCGACCCGGCGGCCGACCGGCTGTGGTTCACCGGCGACCTGGTCAACCGCGGGCCGAAGTCGGCCGAGTGCCTGCGCCTCGTCAAAGGCCTTGGCGATCGCGCGGTCACCGTGCTCGGCAATCACGACCTGCATCTCCTCGCCGTCGCGCAGGATCGCAAGCAGATGAAGAAGCGCGACACGCTCGACGAGGTGCTGCGCGCGAAGGATTCCGACGAGCTCCTGCACTGGCTGCGACAGCAGCCGCTGGCCCATCACGATCCGAGCTTCGGATTGCTGATCCACGCCGGCGTGCTGCCGGAGTGGGATCTCGCGAAAGTGCTCGCGCTCGCGCGCGAAGCGGAGACGATGCTGTGCTCAGCCGACGGCGACGCGTTCCTGCGCGAAAAGATGTACGGCGACGAGCCCGCGAAGTGGAGCGATTCGCTCAAAGGCTGGGATCGCCTGCGCATCGTGATCAACGCGTTCACGCGGCTGCGCTATCTCACCGATCGCGGCGAGATCAGCATGGAGTTCAAGGGCAAGCCGGGCGATCAGCCGGCCGGATTGCATCCGTGGTTCGCGATGCCGGGGCGCAAGACCGCCGGCGTGGAAATCCTGTTCGGACATTGGTCGACGCTGGGACGCGTGCGCTGGGAAGCGCATCGCGTCCACGGCCTCGACACCGGCGCGGTATGGGGCGGCAAGCTCACCGCGCTGCGCCTTGACGACGGCAAGCCCTTCGACGTGAAGTCGAAGGGCTATTCGAAGGTCGAGTGACTACTCCTTCTTGCCGGCCATCGCGCCGATGATCACCAGCGCCAGGCCGCCACCGAGCAGGATGTAGCCCCAGTTGAACGGCGTGGTGTGCTCTTCGGTCTTGTTGATCTTCAGCGGGCCGAGATCGGCGACGCGGTGCGTCTCGGTCCAGTGGAAGGCACCGGTGGACATGAGCGCGCCGAAGATCAGCAGCAGGACTCCGACAACCATTGCAGGCATACGCATAACCGTCTCCATGTGTGTTGCTGGGCGACTACTACAATGAGTCCGGGTCTTTGCGATTAGTTCAGGGAGGATCGATGCGAACCGGAACGCTGTTGCTACTGTCGGCTGCGCTCGCGGGCTGCGCCGTCCCCGTGCGGCAGAGCGAGATCCGTCAGCAGGTCGCCGACACCGAGACGGCGTTCGCGCAGACCATGGCGGATCGCAGCTTCACGCACTTCCAGAGCTTCCTGTCCGAAGAGACGGTCTTCTTCGGCGGCAAGGGACCGATCCGCGGCAAGCAGGCCGTGGCCGACAAGTGGAAGCAGTTCTTCGTCGAAGACAACCCGCCGTTCTCGTGGAAGCCCGAGACCGTCGAAGTGCTCGACTCCGGCACGCTCGCGCTGACCAGCGGACCGGTGTTCGATCCGAGCGGCAAGCAGTTCGGCACCTTCACGTCGATCTGGCGACTCGAAGCGCCGAACACGTGGCGCATCGTTTTCGACAAAGGCTGCGAGGTTTGCGACTGCCCGAAGTGATCTGAAGGCACGCGCGGTCCAAGGGATATGCCCGAAGGACCGTCGATCGTCATCCTGCGCGAGGAAGCGGCGCCCTTCGTCGGCAAGAAAATCTTGCGCGCGAGCGGCAACACGCAGCTCATCGATCCGCAGCGCATGGTCGGCAAGAAGGTCGTCGCGCTGCGCAGCCACGGCAAGCAATTCCTGATGCAGCTGCCCGGCTTCGCGCTGCGGATCCATTTCATGCTGTTCGGGAAATACGCGATCAATGGGCAGCGCGTGAACCGCGTCGGCCTGAAGGCCGACCCACGGCTGTCGATCGGCTTCGCCAAAGGAGAGATCAATTTCTACGCATGCTCGGTGCGCTACGTCGAAGGCGACGTCGACACGCTCTACGACTGGAGCAGCGACGTCATGTCCGACGCCTGGAATCCGCGCAAGGCGCGCGCGAAGCTCGAGGCGCAGCCGTCGACGCTCGCGTGCGATGCGCTGCTCGATCAGGACGTCTTCGCCGGCGCCGGCAACATCATCAAGAACGAAGTGCTGTATCGCATCCGCGTGCATCCGCTGTCGCGCATCGGGCGACTGCCGTCGCGCAAGCTCGGCGAGCTGGTCAAGCAGGCGCGGCAATACAGCTTCGACTTCTACGAATGGAAGAAGCAGTTCGTCCTGCGCAAGCACTGGTGCGTGCACGGCAAGACGATGTGCCCGCGCTGCAAGATCCGCCTGCGCTTCGCGGCCTCGCTCGGCAAGCGCAAGCGGCGCGCGTTCTTCTGCGCGAATTGCCAGCTACGGTATGCGTAGGTCCGGAAGCGGACCGATCGCATCGCGCGGTCGGAATACCTTGGGGGCCCTGGCCGCCTGATTGGAGAACTCCATGCGCCTGAACTTCTGCCTCCCCCTCGCGGCCGCGCTCGCGCTCGCCGCCTGCAGCAACAACGACAACCCGATCAACCCGCCGATCGGCCAGCTGCGCGTCGCCAACGCGATCAGCGATTCCGCCAACGTGCAGTCGAGCGTCGAGAGCGTGTCGGCCAACGACACGCTGAACTTCGGCCAGGCGACCGGCGAGCACGATCTGCCCGACGGCAACTATCTGCTGCACCTGACCGCGAACCCGGTGTCGGGCTCGGCGCACACCTACAACGTCGACAACGTCAACATCGACAAGAACCACGTCACCACCGTGTTCGCGATCGGCAAGATGTCCGACGCCTCGGAGGACTCGTTCATCGTCGAGGCGTCCGACAACGACATCCACAGCGATCAGTCCGAAGTGCAGCTGGTCAACGTCGCGGCCGGCACCAAGACGATCACCGGCGGCGTCGACTTCTACGTCACGACCGCAGGCGCGTCGCTGGTGGGCGTCACGCCGACGAACCTGGCTTACAAGGCGAACTCCGGTCAGTCGATCTCTTCGCCGGGCAGTTACGAGATCCGCGTGACGCCGCACGGCGTGCCGGCGACGATCCTCTACGACAGCGGCCCGATCGACTTCCCCGCGGCGACGACCGATCAGTTCGTCTTGATCGACAAGGTCGGCGGCAGCGGCTCCGACTATTCGCTGCTGGTGATCGTCGGCTCCGACGGCAGCCACGTCGTGAACAACCTCGGAAGCTGAAGACGATTTGAGCTTCCGCGAGAGTCGCAGCCTTTTCCTCGTCGTCATCGCGGCGGTCGTCGTCGCGCTGATCGCGATCGTCCTGTGGCGCGCGCCGGAGACGCGCCACTGGGCTTTCGTCGCGCTGCGCCAGATCCGGCGTCTCGGCGATTGGGGACCGATCGTATTCGCGATCTGCTACGCGATCGGCGTGGTGACGCTCGTGCCCTCGGCGCCGATGACGCTCATCGCCGGCATCGCGTTCGGCGTGAAAGGATTCCCGCTGGTGATGATCGCGGCGCTCACGGGCGCGATCGTGTCCTACGTGATCGCGCACTTCCTGATCCGCGACCGGCTGCTCAATTATTTCGAGCGTGGCTCGAAGATCCACGATATCGACAAGGCGATCGCGGCCGAGGGCTGGAAGATCGTCGCGCTGCTGCGGCTGTCGCCGCTGGTGCCGTTCAATCTGCAGAACTATCTGATCGGCGCGACGCGCATCCGCTTCGTGCCCTACGTCACTTCCACGCTGGTCGGCATGATCCCGGGCACCATCGTCTTCATCTACATCGGCTCGGTGTTCGGCAAGGCGGCGCTGTCGGGCAAGCAAGCAGGGCCGCTGCACTGGGCGCTGTTCGCGGTCGGACTCGCCGCGACGATCTGGGTCAGCTGGATCATCCACAAGCGCGCGCAGCAGGCACTGTCGAAGCGTGGATTCGAGCGGCCGCGGCGCGTCAAGACGCGTCCGGATCCGTCCCCGGCTTCTTCGAAATGATCCGCGTCAGCGCGCGCACTTCGTCGCGCAGCCCCTCGATCTCCTTCTTCAGCGCCTCGACCTGCTTGGTGCCGACGATCTCCGCACCTTCGTCCTCCGCGTCGCGGCCGACGAAGAACGTCGCGAGCGCCGCGGTGAGATAGCCGAACACGCCGAGCGAGAAGATCGAGATTGCGATGCACAGCGCGCGACCCGCGGGCGTCGCCGGCCAGAACTCCGAGCCGATCGTCGTCATCAGCATCGCGGTCCAGTAGAGCGCGGTCGGGAAGCTGTTGAGGCCCTTCCCGTCCGGATTGTTCTCGAACGCATACATGCCCGCTGCGCCGGCGACGAGCACGATCGCCGAGATGCCGATCACGTAGCCGAGGCCGCGGCGTCCCATGCTCTTGCCGAGCGCGCGCATGCCGCGATTGAACGACGAGACGACGCGCAGCAGGCGAAGCCCGCGACCTGCGCTCGCGATGCGCGCGACGCGCACAAGGCCGACGATGCGGAACATGCGCAACGCCGGCACCACGAGCGAGATGCCGGTGAGCCACTCGGATTTGAGATAGTCGACCTTCTTCGGCGCGATGATGAAGCGCGCGATGAAGTCGATCGCGAAGATGATCCAGATCGCGGTGCCGAGATCCTCGAGCACCGGGTCGAGGCCCCACACCACTTCGACGATGAACAGGGCGAGCCAGACGAAGGCCAGCACGATCATCGGCTTCTCGAGCCAGGCTTCGAGCTGGCGCAGGAGCTGCCAGCGCTCGTGGTCGAGCTGGTGCTGCGTGGTGTGCGTCGTGGTCATCGTCTCAAGCGTCGAAGCCTGAGAGTTGGACTACGGCGAAGCGGCTTTTTCGCCGCGGGCCCTCAAGCGGCCCGGCGCGTCCTGCCTTGCCTCAGCAAACTTTCGGCGGGAATGCCAAGTTTCAGGTGCAGCCGCTCGATCATCGGCAGCGTCAACCGCCGCTTCCGGCCAAGGACCTCATAAACGCGATTCAGCCGGCCGATCAGCGGCTCGAGGTCCTTTGGCGTCAGCCCTTGCTGCTCCATCCTGAAATTGATCGCCTCCACCGCGTCCGGCAAGTCCATCGGAAAATGCTTGCGCTCGTAGGCTTCGACAAGCGTGGCGAGCACGTCGAGCCGATCCCCTTCGACGCTGTTGGCCTTGGCACCCATCAAGGATTCGATCTCCTTCAAGGCAGTGCGGTACTGAGTCTTCGTCTTGATGGGCGTGATGTTCATGCTTGCCTCTCAAATCGTCTGAGCGTCGATCGCGTCGTACTGTTCATGCGTCCCGATAAACCGGATGTAGACGATGCGATACGGATAATTGATCCACGCGACGATCCGGTATTTGTTGCCTCCGATGTTGAACACGACGCGGCCGTCCTTGAGGATGCTCGCATTGCCGAACTGACGCTTGACCTCGCTCGGCTTGGACCAATCCGCCTTCAACACATCGCGATACCAGGACAGGGTGGGTCCCGCTGCATCCTTGAATTGCGGGCGGCCGATCCAGAAGGCTTTCAGCGTCGAGACTGCGATCACCCTCATGACAACGCATCTTAGTCCCATTTTGGGACTACGGGCAAGCCGCGGTATTTTTCCCTACACTGCGCGCCCCATGCTCTCCTTCACCAACGTCACGCTGCGCCGCGGCCCGCGCAAGCTGCTCGAAGGCGTCACCTTCACGATCTATCCCGGCTGGCATGCCGGACTGGTCGGGCGCAACGGCACCGGCAAGTCCACGCTGTTCGCCGCCCTGCTCGACGAGCTGCATCCCGATGCCGGCGACATCTCGATGCCGAAGAACCTCGTCATCGCGACCGTGCCGCAGGAGACTCCGGCCCTGCCCGACCTCGCGATCGAGTACGCGCTCGACGGCGACACCGAGCTGCGCGCGCTCGAGCGCAAGCTCGTCGTCGCGGAAGACAAGCACGATGCGCAGGCGATCTTCGACATCCACGCGCGGCTCGACACGATCGGCGGCTACGCGGCCCGCAGTCGTGCTGCGCATTTGCTGCACGGTCTCGGGTTCAGCACGGAGCAGCAGACGCAGCCGGTCGCGAGCTTCTCCGGCGGCTGGCGCATGCGCCTCAATCTCGCCCGCACGTTGATGTGCCGCAGCGATCTCCTGCTGCTCGACGAGCCGACCAACCATCTCGATCTCGATGCCGTGATCTGGGTGCAGGAGTGGCTGAAGACCTACAAGGGCACGCTCATCTGCATCTCGCACGACCGCGAATTCCTCGATGAGGTGACGTCGCACACGATCCACGTCGATCAAGGCACGTGCACGCTGTACACCGGCAACTACTCGCAGTTCGAGCGCCAGCGCGCCGAACGCCTCGCGCTGCAATCCGCGGCGTTCGAGAAACAACAGCGACAGATCGCGCATCTGCAGAGCTTCATCAACCGCTTCAAGGCGAAGGCCAGCAAGGCGACACAAGCGCAGAGCCGCGTGAAGCAGCTCGAGAAGATGCAGCTCGTCGCAGCCGTGCACGCAGATTCCGAGTTCAGCTTCGAATTCCCCGAGCCGCAGCGCCTGCCCGCTCCGCTGATCCGCTTCGACGACGTTGCCGCTGGTTATCCGACGAAGACGGTGCTGACGGGTCTCAAGGTCCACATTGCGCCGGGCGAGCGCATTGGCCTGCTCGGTCGCAACGGCGCCGGCAAGTCCACGCTGATCCGCACGCTCGCTGGAGAACTGCCGACGCTCGCGGGCAACGCGATGCGCGATCCGTACCTGCGCGTCGGTTATTTCGCCCAGCACCAAGTCGAGCAGCTCGATCCGAAGGCTTCGCCGATCCTGCACTTCAAGCGGCTCGATCCGCGCGCGACCGAAAGCTCGCTGCGCGGTTTCCTCGGCGGCTTCAACTTCACCGGCGATCGCGTGTTCGAGGCCGTTGAGCCGTTCAGCGGTGGTGAGAAGGCGCGGCTTGCACTGGCGCTGCTCGTCTACAAGCAGCCGAATCTCGTCCTGCTCGACGAGCCGACGAATCACCTCGATCTCGACATGCGGCACGCGCTCGAAACGGCGCTGACGACCTTCGAAGGCGCCGTCGTGCTCGTGTCGCACGACCGGCATTTGTTGTCGTCGGTCTGCGAAGACCTCTGGCTCGTCGCCGATGGCAAGTGCCAGACCTTCGACGGCGATCTCGACGACTACGCGAAGTGGCTGTCGGCGAGCGACGCGCCCAAAGAAAAGAAGAAATCGTCCGAGCCCAGCGCGAAGGATCGGCGCAAGTCCGCAGCTGATGCGCGCGCGCTGAAGAGCAAGGTCGACAAGCTCGACGCGAAGCTTTCGAAGCTGCACGCGCAGATCGCTTCCATCGACGAGCGACTCGCCGACTCGGCGATCTACGCTGGTGACAAAGCGGCCGAGCTGAAAGCTTTGCAGCGCGATCAAGCCACACTGCGCAAGGAGATCGCCACCGTCGAGGCTGAATGGCTCGCAGCGGCGGACGAGCTCGAAGCGCAGGGCGACTGACGATGGAATGCGACGTCCTCATCATCGGCGCTGGCGGCGCGGGGCTCATGTGCGCGCAAGTCGCGGCGCGTCGCGGACGTCGCGTGCAAGTGATCGAGCACGCCAACAAGCCCGGCAAGAAAATCCTGATGTCCGGCGGCGGGCGCTGCAACTTCACCAACCTGCACTGCTCGCCGGAGAACTTCCTCTCGCAGAACCCGCACTTCTGCAAATCAGCGCTCGCGCGTTACACGCAGTGGGATTTCATCGCGATGGTCGAGAAGCACGGCATCGCGTATCACGAAAAGGAGCTCGGCCAGCTGTTCTGCAACGACTCGTCGAAGCAGATCGTGAAGATGCTACTCGACGAATGCGCCGCCGCCGGCGTCGAGATCCATCTCAATCGCGAAGTCGTGCAGATCATGCGCGAGGAGAGCGAGTTCGTCGTCGACACGAGCTCCGGCCGCGAGCGCGCGAAGTCGCTGGTGATCGCCACCGGCGGCCTGTCGATCCCGAAGATGGGCGCGACGGGTTTCGGCTACGACGTCGCCAAGCAGTTCGGGCACGCGATCGTGCCGACGCGCGCCGGACTCGTGCCGCTGACGTTCTTCGGGCGCGAGCTCGAGAACATCCAGGACCTGGCCGGCGTGTCGCTGCCTGTCGAAGCACGCTGCAACGGCGCGAGCTTCACCAACTTCATGCTGTTCACGCATCGCGGCGTGAGCGGCCCCGCGATCCTGCAGATCTCCTCGTATTGGCAGCCGGGCGATGATTTGCGCGTGGATCTCCTGCCCGGCGCGGAGATCGACGCGTCGCGCCGCGACGCCGAGCTCAAGACCGTTCTCTCCGAGGTCATGCCCAAGCGACTCGCGCAGCGCATCTGCGAAACCGCGCTCGACAGCAAGCCGATGCGCCAATTCACTCCCGCGCAGCTCGCGACGATCAACCAGACGCTGAAGAACTGGCCGATCCCAGCGCGAGGAACGGAAGGCTATGCGACGGCGGAAGTCACGCTCGGCGGCGTCGACACCGACGAGCTCTCATCGACGACGATGGAATCGAAGCGCGTTCCGGGGCTCTACTTCATCGGCGAAGTCGTCGACGTGACCGGACATCTCGGTGGCCACAACTTCCAGTGGGCGTGGGCGTCGGGGAACGCGGCGGGGCTGGTGGTCTAGACTGCGCCATGTCTTCCAGCGAACAAGCTCCAACCTTCCGCGACCTCGCGCTCAGCGAGCCGCTGCTCAAGGCGCTGAACGACGTCGGCTACGAATCGCCCTCGCCGATCCAGGCGCAGACCATCCCGCCGCTGCTCGAAGGTCGCGATCTCGTCGGACAGGCGCAAACCGGCACCGGCAAGACCGCTGCGTTCGCGCTGCCGGTGTTGTCGCGCATCGATCTGCGCAAGCCCATCGTGCAGGCGCTCGTGCTCACGCCGACGCGCGAGCTCGCGATCCAGGTCGCGGAGGCGTTCCAGAAATATGCGGCGCATCTGCGCGGCTTCCACGTGCTGCCGATCTACGGCGGCCAGAGCTACGGCCTGCAGCTCGGCGCGTTGAGGCGCGGCGCGCACGTCGTCGTCGGCACGCCCGGCCGCGTCATCGATCACATCGAGCGCGGCACGCTCAAGCTCGACACGCTGAAGTGCCTGGTGCTCGACGAGGCCGACGAGATGCTGCGCATGGGCTTCATCGACGACGTCGAGAAGATCCTCGTGCAGACGCCGCCGACGCGCCAGGTCGCGCTCTTCTCCGCGACCATGCCGCCGGCGATCCGCCGCATCGCGCAGAAGCATCTGCGCTCACCGGCCGAGGTCACCATCCGCAGCAAGACGTCGACGGTGGCGAATACGCGTCAGCGCTACTGGATGGCCTACGGCAGCAAGCTCGACGCGCTCACGCGTATCCTCGAAGCGGAGTCGTACGACGGCGTGATCATCTTCACGCGCACCAAGGTCGAGTCCGCAGAGCTGGCGCAGAAACTCGAAGCGCGCGGCTACGCGGTCGCACCGCTCAACGGCGATCTCGATCAGCGGCAACGCGAGCGCACCGTCGCGCGACTGAAGAACGGCGAGCTCGACATCATCGTGGCCACCGACATCGCCGCGCGCGGCCTCGACGTCGATCGCATCAGCCACGTGATCAATTACGACATCCCGACCGACACCGAGGCGTACATCCATCGCATCGGCCGCACCGGCCGCGCCGGCCGCAAGGGCGAAGCGATCCTGTTCGTCGCGCCGCGCGAGCGGCACATGCTCAAGATGATCGAGCGCGCCACGCGCCAGAACATCGCGGCGATGGAATTGCCCACCGAAGACAGCATCAACAATCAGCGCATCGCCAAATTCAAGGACACCATCACGCAGACGCTGCGCAATGCCGAGCTCGCCGCGGGGATCCGGCAGCTCGAGTCGGTGATCGAGCAATACGAGCGCGAGAATGATGTGTCGGCGCGTGCAGTCGCTGCGGCGCTTGCGCATCTCGTGCAAGGCGCGGCGCCGACGACGACCAAGTCGAAGCCCGTCGAGCCGACCCGCGAAGAACCGGCAAGGCGCGCCGTGCGCGCCGAAGAACCATCGCGCGAGGAGCGCAAGCCGCGCGGCGAAGGGCGCGCCAAGCGCCCCAACGTCCGCCACGAAACCTTCCGCGTCGAAGTGGGCTCGCAGCACGGCGTGAAGCCCGGCAACATTGTCGGCGCGATCGCCAATGAAGCCGGGCTCGATGCCCAATACATCGGCCGCGTGACGATCAACGACGATCACAGCCTGGTCGAGCTTCCGGAAGGCATCCCCAAGGAGATCTTCCGCGACCTCAAGAAAGTCTGGGTCAGTGGAAGGCAACTGCAAATCAGTCGGGTGAAATGACCGGCCTGCCGGTTATACAACAAATGACGTATTTGTTGTATAACTGCCGTCATGCTCTACACCGAACTGTCGGCGACCGGCCAGACCGCCTACGCGCAGCTGCAGAACGCTGCGCTCGCCGCGCACGTTTCGCGCAGCGTGGGCCACTTGCGCGGCACCTTCTCGCGCAAGACCGTCAAGGGGCAAGGCTACTGGTATTTTGCGTTCCGCGAAGGTGACCGCGTGCGGCAGATCTACGTCGGGCCCGACAGCGATCGTGTCCGCGCGCTGGTCGAGGCCAAGGCCCAGCCCGCTGATGAAGACCGGATCGAGACCTTGGCGCGTGCCTATGTCGCGCACGGGGCAACGACGCTGCTCCCGAAGCATCTGCGCGTGATCTCGAGACTCGCCGATTTCGGCTTCTTCCGTGCCGGCGGCGTGCTCGTCGGAACCCACGCATTTGCGAGCTACGCAAATCTGCTCGGCGTGAAATGGGGCTCCGGCGATCAGACGATGGACGTCGACCTCGCGGTTCCGGGAAAGAACATCTCGATCGCCCTACCGGAGGCGCCGAAGGCGGATCTTCACGATGTGTTGTCTTCACTGGAGTCCGGATTCATACCGACCCAGACCTTCGCCGGAGGCCAGGGGCCGAGCTACCGGCTGAAAGGCGATCCGGATTTCCAGATCGATTTCCTGACGACGCTCGATCGGCGCGGCGAAGGACCACGCTTGATCGAGTCACTCGCGGTCGCTGCGCAACCGCTGAAGTTCCTCGACTATCTCCTGCAGTCGCCGACGCAAGCGGTCCTGCTCGATCCGCCAGGGCGACACGCCATCGTCACCGTTCCCGATCCCGCGCGATACGCGGTCCATAAGCTCATCGTGCAAGGCGAGCGCGAGACGCGCTTCCGCACCAAGGCGCGCAAGGACGTCGAGCAGGCGGCTGCACTATTCCAATATTTTGCGGCGAATGATTCGAAGGCCCTCGAGTCGGCCTGGGCCGAGGCCGCTGCGATGGGACCCGGTTGGCGGCAGCGCTTAAAATCGGGTCTCGCCTTGCTCGATGAACGTTGGCCCATCAAGAGAACGTCATTGAAGCTCGATCTGTCCGCCCGCCACAAAGTGAAAGCAAAGAAGCGCTAAACCATGCCCTCTTTCGACATCGTCTCCGAAGTCAACGCGCACGAGCTCGACAACGCCTTCAACTCGGCGAAGCGCGATCTCGAGAATCGCTACGACTTGCGCGGCACCAACGCCGCGTTCGAGCGCGCCGATCTCGTCATCACCATGGTCGCGCCGAGCGAGCACCAGCTCACGCAGCTCCTCGACATGCTGCGCAAGAACCTCGCGAAACGGCACATCGACCTGCGCCACCTCGATCTCGGCACCGTCGAGACCAACCTCGCCGGCGCGCGGCAGAAAGTGACGGTCAAGCAAGGCATCGAGCAGGCGCAGGCGAAGAAGATCGTCGCGAAGATCAAGGAGTCCAAGCTCAAGGTCGATGCGTCGATCACCGGCGACAAGCTGCGCGTGACCGGCAAGAAGCGCGACGACCTGCAGATGGTGATTGCTTTGCTGCGCGCCGCGGAGTTAGAGGTTGCGGTGCAGTTTGAGAATTTTAGGGAGTGAAATAACAAGCGCTAGTCTGGAGCGCGCGTCGTCTTCTCTCGCAGTGATTCATAGAGTCTTGCCGGGCCGAGCAGGATATCTTTTAACCCTTCGCGGACCTTGTCCGAATCGAGAGCCTGCTTGCTCATGGTGGTATGCGCCGCCAGCGCATCCATGATCGCGCCCATGATCTCGTTCGAAAGATCCGGCGAGTTCGCAAACTGCTCCTTGCTGTTGTTCGCCGCTTGCTGCGCGAGAATTTCGGATTCGAGGAGCTTCCCCTTGAGCACGTTGTTCACGTAGACGAGCTTGTCGTCGTCAGTGAGCTCGCCCTCAAACAGATCGTTGACCTTGGCGATGATCTCGTTGAGATACGCTTTCTGCGGCTCCTGGACTTCGCCCGCGCCGGTTTCCGTCAGTGGCTTAAGCTTTTCGCCCTGACCCTGGCTTAACCCTAGCCCGCGCGCGCCTTGGTCTTTCAACTTGTGATGCGTCAGCACGACTTTCGACAGGTCGATGCCTTCGCGCTCCCTCCCGAACTCCAGTAGCGGCAGGAGCCGTTTGAAAAAGATCGCACGCTTCTCAACGGCCGTATTGCCGTAGTCGAAAATCTGCGAGAGGAACGCGTAGACGCGGCCGAACGTGCCGATGTCGCGCTTGAAGATGACCAACCCGTTGATCTCGTTCTGCGCCAGTTGCTCAGCATTGGCCTCCTTCTTCTCGCGCGCTGCGACCAACGCATCGCGGGCCGCCTTGTAGCGCTTCAGCAGGCGATCTGCTACCGGGCCGATTGCAGCCGACAACTCGTATTGGCTCGCTCTTGGATCGAGCTCGACTTTGACGACGCGCTCGACCTCGTTCTCATCGTACGCACCTGACGCGTCGAGCTTCGCTTTCAGGTCGTAGATCAGATTCGGATCAGTAACGCCGTCCAGTTCTGCCGTCGCGTAATACATCTTGAACGCTGCGAGCACATCCTCGGGCTCGTTCACGAAGTCGAGAATGTAAGTCGTATCCTTGCTTGGATAGGCGCGATTGAGGCGACTCAGCGTCTGCACGGCTTGAATCCCCGCGAGTCGCTTGTCGACGTACATGCCGCACAGAAGCGGCTGATCGAAACCAGTCTGGAACTTGTTGGCGACCAGCAGGATTTGATACTCCGCCGTCGCGAACGCCTCGCGCATGTCGCGCCCCTTCAGATTCGGGTTCAGCGTCTTGCTGTTCTCGGTATACGGTTCCGGCCCTGAATCCTTGTCGTTGACCTCGCCCGAAAAAGCGACGAGCGCCCCGATCTTATAGCCCCAACTCTTGATGTACTTCTGAATCGCCAGTTGCCAGCGCACGGCTTCGATGCGGCTGCCGACGACGACCATCGCCTTGGCCTGACCTTCCAGCAGCGGCGCAACGTTCTCGCGGAAATGCTCGACGACCACCTGCACCTTCTGCGAGATGTTGTAGTCGTGCAGACGCACCCAGCGCATGATCCCCTTCATCGCCTGGCCGCGCTCGACCTGTTTCTCGTCCCATTCCTTCCCTTCGTTCGCGAGCTTGAACGCGAGCTTGTAAGGCGTGTAGTTCTTCAGCACGTCGAGGATGAAACCCTCCTCGATCGCCTGACGCATCGAATAAACGTGGAAGGGCTGCGGCAGGTTGCCCTCACCTGCGGGCTCGTTGGGCTTCTGCCGGCGCCCGAATAGCTCTAGCGTCTTGGCCTTCGGTGTCGCCGTGAAGGCGACGTAAGTAATTCCCGCATCTTTGGCGCGCGCTGCCATCTGCGCGGCAAGCAGATCTTCCGTGCTGACTTCGCCGCCGTCCTGTAGCTCCTTCAACTCATCTGCCGAGAGGACCTGCTTGAGCTTTGACGCCGCTTCGCCGGTTTGCGAACTGTGAGCCTCGTCTGCGATCACCGCGAAGCGCTTGCCTTGCGTCGCCGCCAGTTCTTGAACGGCTTTAAGTGCGAACGGAAAAGTCTGGATCGTACAAACGACGATCTTCTTGCCGCTAGAGAGCGCTTCCGCGAGCTGCCTGCTCTTGCTCGACTCCTCACCGGTGATCGTAGCGACGACGCCGGACGTACGTTCGAAATCGAAGATTGCTTCCTGAAGCTGTGTATCGAGCACAGTGCGATCGCTGACGACAAGGACCGAATCGAAGAGCTTCTTCTGATTCGCGTCGTGAAGATCAGCAAGAAAGTGAGCAGTCCATGCGATCGAGTTGGTTTTGCCCGATCCGGCCGAATGCTGAACCAGATACTTACCGCCCGCACCGTCCGCAAGAACTGCGGTAAGCAGTTGCCGTGTCGCGTCGAGCTGGTGAAATCGCGGAAATATGATGCTCGTGACCTGCTTCTTGCTGTCTCGCTTAGTCACGAGATACCGGCCCAGGATTTCGAGCCAACTGTCGCGCGCCCAGACGTTCTCCCACAGATACGCGGTCCTGTGGCCCTTCGGATTGAGCGGATTGCCGGCTGCGCCGTTGTCGCCCTGGTTGAACGGAAGGAACGTCGTTGCCGGCCCAAGAAGACGCGTCGTCATGCGCACTTCGTCATTCGAGACGGCGAAATGCACCGGCGCACCACGCGGGAAATCCAACAGCGGCTCGGCGGCTGACTGCCCCTTCGGTCGCGGATGCCGATCGAACCGATATTGATCGACCGCATCCTCAATGCTCTGCGTGAAATCCGTCTTGAGCTCGACCGTCGCAACCGGAATGCCGTTGAGGAACAGCACGAGGTCAATGCAGTTCTCGTTGTGCAGCGAATACTTCACTTGCCGCACGGTCCGCAGACGATTGGCGGCGTAGCGCGCCTGCAACTCAGGATTCATTGCGAGTGCGGGCCTGAACTGCGCGAGCTTCAGCGGCTCCCTCACACCGATGAGCTCGACCCCGTGTCGCAGGACGTCAACCGTGCCGCGGTCGTCCATCTGCTTGCGGATGCGATCGAGCAACATCGCTTCTGCACCGGACCCGTGGTTCTTCGTGAGCGCTTCCCAGGCCTTTGGTTGCGAGGCCTTCACCCATGCGATGACATCTGCGGGGAAGAGTGCGCGAGCCCGATCGTACTGCGCTGCATCACCTGCGGCGTAGAGCCATCCGCTCGCTTCGAGCGCGGCACAGATGTCGGTCTCGAATGCGATTTCCTTGTGAAGACTCATGCGCCCCCCGAAAGCGTCAGCGAACGCCGGCGTTCTTCCCCGCGATCCACCCTTCAAGCATTTGCACAGCCATGTCTCGTTCGATGCTGGGATGCAGGCTGCGGATTTCTTCGAGCTCCGCTTCGATCTTGCCGCGCTCACTGTACGGTGTGCATTGCGGATCGATCAGCGCGTGGGAAGGCACCGCGCCACGAACGTCGATCTGACCGGTGACGGCGGCGGAGATGAGCGCGGAGCGGCGTTCTTTGAGGAGTTCGATAGCTCGTTCCGCCTCCCGAATCATGGCTGAGTATTTTCGGCTCTTCTCATCAACAAGCGCGACAATTTCCGTTTGCTCCTCGTACGGAGGTAGACAGACGACGAAGTTCGCAATTTGCGACGGACTGATGTGCGGAACGCTAACGCCGGTAGTCTCGGGCGAGAAATAAGCTGCGAACAAATCTGACGATACAAGCAGGTATAGAAAGCCCTCATCGAGTTCGGCTGCGGGAGTGAACGCGGCCACGCGTTGCAACAGCAAGCAAGGAAGGTCCTCGTCAGTAATACGCGCCGCGCGGACTCCCTCCGCTATCCAAGGTCTATCCATTCCCAACACAACCTGTCCCAAGCGCAACTCAAATTCGTCCAAGCCATCATTTTCTGTTCGCATCCAATAGACGCCTTCATCCCATTTGATACGCCCCACCCCAACATTCACACCTCGTAGCAACCGCGTCTCTGAGTCATCCGTCGAAAAACCTGCCGAGGGAAAAGCAAAACCGGACAAGAGTGAGATGTACCGTCCCAGCCGGCTTACTTTCCAATGCGCCGGCACCGACCCCAACCATTCAACGCCCGAATCCTTCAGCGGCGCATTGGGATTAAGACCCTTCGTCAAGGCATGCGAAATGATGGCCTGTCGCTTCTCCTCGAGCAACGCGATTAGCTTTTCCTGCAGGGCTATCAGCGCATCGATCTTCGCGGTTTCCCGGTCTAGGAAGCTTGCAATCGTCCGCTGCTCTTGCTTCGGAGGAAAAGGAACAAGCACCTGTGCGACCTTCTCCGCCGTGAAATGTGCGATCGTCGACTTGTTGCATAGCACGTCAACGTAGCCGTTGCTTTTAACGGTCGCCATCCAGTAGTAAAGAAAAGAAGTCGAATGAGAATGATGGGTTCTGACACGATTTACAGAGTTCTGGAAGTAGCAATCTTGGATTTCGCCCTTCCACAGCGAAGAACGCCCTACATCTCCACCCTCACTGACGAGCAGATCCCCAACTTGGAGCTTTAGATTCCGACGCTCCGCGGGTGAGAACCACATCTGCTTCACTTCATCTACGTCGATGCGCCCCCATTGAATGTTGGCTGCTCGAACGTACGGTGCGAGCTCGTCTCCTTGATCACGAGCATCGACTTGAAGCATTTTCCCCAAGCAAACATCAAACCCTCGCTTGAGAAGAGCTACGGTCCAATGCCTCGGTATCTGCCCAAGCCAAACGACATCGGACGACTTGTACTCCGGGTAGCTCGGAAAACTCACGGCCCCATCCCGTCAATCATCTGCTTGATCCGATCCGTCACTGCTTTCAGATCCGCGTCGATCGCTTCCAACGACCGCGGCGGCGTGAACACGTAGAAGTGCCGATTGAACGGAATCTCGTAGCCGACCTGTGTCTTCTCGTGATCGATCCATGCGTCGGGCACATGCGGCGACACTTCGCGCCTGAAATAGTCGTCGACATCCTCGTTGAGCGGCACGTTCTCGCTGTCGCGCAGCTTTGAATCTGCCTGAGGCTTACCCTTTTGCTTGCCCTTGGTGCCGAGCACGAAATTGCCCTTCTCATCCTTGAGCGGGCGCTCGACAGTGATCGTGCGGTAGCCAAAGTCGTCGTTCTTGAAGATTCGGCTGATGGGCTTGCCGTCCTTGTGCGCCTCTACGAAATCGCCGAAGAGCTTCGTGATCTCCTTAATGTGCGCGTCGGAGAGCTCCCTGCGCTTGCTACCCAGGCTCTTGCGCATCTTCCGCCAGAAGCTCGATGCGTCGATGAGCTGCACCTTGCCCTTGCGATGGCGCGGCTTCTTGTTGCTCACGATCCAAACGTACGTCGCAATGCCGGTGTTGTAGAACATGTCGGTCGGAAGGCCGACGATGGCTTCGAGCAGATCGTTCTCGATCACGTGACGGCGAATCTCGCTCTCGCCACTACCGGCGCCGCCGGTGAAGAGCGGCGAGCCGTTAAGCACGATGCCGAAGCGGGCGCCGCCGTCCTTCGGCGAGCGCATCTTCGAAATCAGATGCAACAGGAACAGCATGGATCCGTCCGACACGCGCGGCAGTCCGGGACCGAAGCGACCGTTGAAACCTTGGGTCTCGTGTTCCTTGCGGACTTCCTTCTCGACCTTCTTCCACTCCACGCCGAACGGTGGATTCGACAGCATGTAGTCGAACTTCTTGTGCGGATGCCCATCCTCGGAAAGCGTATTGCCGAAGACAATCTTGCTGACGTCCTCGCCCTTGATGAGCATGTCGGCCTTGCAGATGGCATAGGACTCGGGATTGAGCTCTTGGCCATAGACGGTGAGACGCGCCTTCGGATTGTGCTCTTCGAGATAGTCGCCGGCGATGGTGAGCATGCCGCCGGTGCCCGCTGTCGGATCGTAGATCTCGCGCACGACGCCGGGCTTGGACAACGCATCATCGTCCTCGATGAAGAGTAGGTTGACCATCAGACGAATGACTTCGCGCGGGGTGAAGTGCTCGCCCGCCGTCTCGTTGGAAAGCTCCGCGAACTTGCGGATCAATTCCTCGAAGACGAGGCCCATCTGGTGGTTGTCGACGTGGTCAGGGTGCAGATCGATGCCCGCGAACTTCTCGGTAACTTGGTAGAGCAGTTTAGCTTTCGACAGCCGCTCCACCTGAGTCTGGAACTCGAAGCGATCAAAGACGTCGCGCACGGATGGCGAGAACGCCTGGACGTAGCTGTAGAGGTTCTCCGCGATGTGATCCTGATCGCCCATGAGCTTGGGTAGATCGAGCGGCGAGGTGTTGTAGAAACCCGTCTTGGTGATACGCAGCAAGAAGACGTCAGGATTCAGTTTCTCTTTCTTCTTTGCCGCAGCTTCCGCCAGAACCTTTTTCTTAGTGCTCTCCAACACGCAGTCAAGACGCCGCAGCACCGTGAACGGCAGGATGACCTTGCCGTATTCCGACTGCTTGTAGTCGCCGCGCAAGAGATCGGCAACGGACCAAATGAAAGCGGAGAGAGAAGCCTGGTTCATGGACGGATGACGCTAATCAATTGCGCAAGCAACCACACCATCTCCTCCCTGAAATACGGCCAATCGTGATACCCCGGCCCGAACAGGAACGCGCGATGTTCGATGTTGTTCGACGTCAGCGCAGCATCAAACGATTTATTCATCTGCCACACCAGATTCTCCACGCCGTAATACCCCGCCTGCACCGCGCTGCCGGTGAGATCGTCATACGCGCCGCCTGGCAATCCGTTCGCGCTCATCAGGAAGATCTTCTGGCCGCGCAGGCCTTCGATGTTCGACGCGGGGTCGTGCTGCTGCCACGTCGCGTAGTCGGTGATCGGATTGCCCCACACTTTTCCGTCGGGCGTGGAGATCGCGGGATTGAGCAGCGCAGTGCCTTGCGCGGAGAGCTGGCGCAGGTAGAGCAGATCGACCGCGCCTGAAATCCCGCCGGCCGCGGCGAACAGTCCCGGATGCCGCGCCGAATAGCTCATCGATCCGAATCCGCCCATCGACGCGCCCGCCACCGCGCGATGGCCGTCGCCGAGCGTGTCGAGATGGCTCTCGATCCACGGGATCATCACGCCGATGTGGAACTGCTCCCATTGGCGCGAGCCGTCGACCCAGTCGGTGTACCAGCCCGCGTCGGGACCGTGTCCGCCGTCGGGCATGACGATGATCGCGTCGAACGCGCGCGAGAGCTGGAGGATGTCGGTCTTCTCGGTCCAGATCTTGTAAGTGCCGCCGGCGTCGTGCAGCAGATAGAGCACGGGATAGCGGCGGCCGTCGCCGTAGCTCATCGGCAGGATCACGCGCACATGGTTGTCGGTGACCTTGATGCCATCGGGCACCGGCACTTCGACGTCGAAGCAGCGCGGCGCGGGACAGTTCGCGTCCGTGTCGAATTGCGCGCCGGGCGGAAGGTTGCGCGACGCCGCGGCGACCGGATCGGCCGCGTGGGTGCTGGCGCCGCAAGCGGTGAGGAGGCTTGCGATCGCGGCGAAGCAGAGAGCGCACAGGAAGCTCCCCTCACCCTGGCCCTCTCCCACGGGAGAGGGGATTCGATCTGTTCGCATTGATTTCCCCCGAAACGCCACCATCGTAACCGCTGTCCTATCTCTGCAGGGAGCCTGCGCACAAGGAGGTTGGAATGTCGCTGGGCATCGACGCACTGGACCACGGAGTCCAGGAGCTCAACGGGTGGATCAAGGAAATCGCCGATCGGCTCGGCACCGAGGAGCGCCGCCTCGCGCATTGCGCGCTGCGCGCGACGCTGCACGCCGTGCGCGATCGCGTCGGACCGGACCACGCGTCGCATCTTGCCGCGCAGCTACCTCTGCTGGTGCGATCGATTTTCTTCGACGGCTACAACCCCGCGGTGACGCCGCGACGTGAGCGCTCGCGCGGCGCGTTCCTGGAGCAGGTGCACATCGAGGGTGTGCAGCCGCTCGACCTGATGGAGCTCGAGCGCGCCGTGAAGGTCGTGCTCGCGGTGATCGAGGCGCGCACGGATCGCGCGCAGATCGACAATCTCATCGCGCAATTCCCGCGCGAGTTCTCCGATCTGTTCCCGCCGGCGCCGGAGGCGAAGGCGCCGCCGCGGGTTCGGAGGAAGCAAAGCGTCGAGGCACACGTGGCGCGGGCTTCAGCCCGGCCAAGCATCGCCCCGAAGAGCGAGCCACGACGACACGAGCCGAAGCACGCGGTCCTGCCGCCGGAAACCGGCATCGAGGAGATCGATCAGTCGCTGCAGGAAGCGCTGAAGTGGATCAACGCGGTGGAATTCCGCATGAACACGCCGAGCTCGCGGATCGCGATGTCGGCGCTGCAGGCGACGCTGCAAGGCATTCGCGAGCAGTTGTCCGCGGAGCAGGCTGCGCGATTCGGCGATGCGCTGCCGCTCGCTCTGAAGGGCGCGTTCTACGACGGCTGGCATCCCTCGGCGCCGAGCGCGGTGACGACGCGCAAGGAATTCCTCGATCGCATCGAAGCGTCGGCGTTCCGCGATCAGAGCGTCGCCGTCGAGCGCGCGGTCAAGGCGGCGATGGAAGTGATCGCGAAGAAGATCGGCGCCGCGGCGATGAGCGAAGCGGCGAGCGCGCTGCCCGAGGATCTCGCGACGCTATGGCCCGACGAGCCCGTGCCTTACGTCGATCTGCGCGCCAGCCACCCTCACCCTGGCCCTCTCCCGCGAGCGGGAGAGGGGACTCCGCAGAGACAACCACCGGCGCGCGGCGCGAAGAACGTCCGACGCGCACGCAATCGCGCGGCCGGTGAGAGCACGTCGAACGCGGTGGAGCCGCGATCGGGGAAGCGCGCGCATTAAAGCGCCCTCACCCTAACCCTCTCCCGCAAGCGGGAGAGGGGATCGAATGTTCAATGCGTCTTCCGGCTCTGCTCGGCGCGGGCGGCGCCGATCGCAGTCTTGACGTGCCGCTTCTCTTCCGGCGGCGGCAGCATCGCTTTCAGGCCGAGCGACTTCATCCACAGCTCCCGGCACCAGCCTTTGGTGTGGTAGAGGTGCTCGTCTTCCTGATCCTCGATCTCTTCGTAGGCTTCGAGCAGGGCCTTCTTCTCGTCGCCTTTCATCTTCTGCGCGACTTCGCCGATCAATTCCCAATCGAGATGGTCTTTCGTCTCGGCGAGCACGACGCATTCGGCGGCGACGATTTCGGCGGCCGACGGCTCGCCTTCCTTCGCGGTCTCGATCGCCTGCACGAGTGAGTTGCCGATCTCGGCGAGGATCTTGCTGCCCGGCGTCTGCTCCTTCGGATCCATGCCGAGCGTCTCGATCACGCGCTCCAGCGTGGTGACGTGAGTGCGCGTCTGCTCGAGGTACTTCTCCCACTCTTCCTTCAGGTCTTCGTTCTGAGCGACGCTAACCGCCGCTTCGTAGATCTTCACGCCGCCGCGCTCGACCTCGAGCGCCTGGATCAGCAATTCCTTCACCTGTGCGATTTCCATGGACCGATATCTCCTTCGGCGCGCACGGCGCGCCCTACGTCATTACGACCGGGGCGGCCGCGAGAAGGTTGCCGGCCGGCGCGCCGCCGAAGCGCGATTCGAATCGGACTTGCCATTGCTCGACGGGAACCTCGCGGGTCGCGTTGACCAGGCAGAGCGCTTCGGCCTGAAAGGACACGTCGAGCCCGCCGAGTTCTCCAGCGAGCTCGCGCTTGCGATCGACGGTGACGTCGCCGTAGGCCAGGCTCAGATGCGGCTCGTAGGCTTCGCGGTTGCGCACTTCGAACACGTCCTGCGCGCGGCGATGCAGCGACAGGAGCTCGGGTCCGGTCTCCACGCGCGCGAAGAAGCAGCGGTAGCGGTCGCTGTACCAATCGAGCCCGCTCAGATGCACGCTGAACGGCAGGAAGCCGTCGGCGAGGCGCTCGAGCCGGCGTTTCGCCTCGCCCGCCGGTAGCTCGATGCCGCTCACGACGGTGACGTGCGGCTCGAACTCAGGGCCGCCGCAACGCTCGCGGGCCCGGCTCATCGCGTAGGCGAGCTGGCCCAGCGCCGGGTCGGTCGGACGGATCCACAGCGATCCGCGGAAGATCTCGCTGCCGGCGATCTGGCCCATTCGCACCTCTCCGCTGAAAGAGTTGGCTCGGAGCAGCTCGGCGAGTCGATCGCCGGCATGCCGATTCGACCAAGGAACCGCGCCAAGATTCACCGGTCGCATTCTGGCTTGGCCAGAAGCAGGAGATTCACATGAAAGGAAGCAGCAAAGGGACCGCGCTGATCACCGGCGCGTCGAGCGGCATCGGCTACGAGATCGCGAAGTGCTTCGCGGAGGAGGGCCACAACCTCATCCTCGTCGCGCGCTCGCAGAGCGAGCTGCGCGCGATCGCGGACGACTTCGAGGCGCGCTACGGCGTGCAGGCGATGCCGATCGCCAAGGACTTGTTCGCGCGCGGCGCGGCCGAGGAGCTGTATCAGGAGATCAAGGAGGCCGGCATCACCGTGAACTTCCTGGTCAACGACGCCGGCCAGGGCGTCTACGGCAAGTTCGCGGAGACCGATCTCACGCAGGAGCTCGACATCATCCAGCTCAACGTGGTGTCGCTGGTGGTGCTCACCAAGCTCTTCCTGCGCGACATGCTGAAGCGCAACGAAGGCCGCATCCTCCAGCTCGCGTCGATCGTGAGCCGCGAGCCCGCGCCCTACGCCGCGGTCTACAGCGGCACCAAGGCGTTCATCTACAACTTCTCGCACTCGATCTCCGAGGAGATCGCCAACACCAACGTGACGATGACGGCGCTGCGTCCCGGCGCGACCGACACCGACTTCTTCCGCAAGGCGAAGATGGAGGACGCGACGATCGTGCAGGAAGGCAAGCTCGGTCCGGCCGACAAGGTCGCGCGCGACGGCTATGAAGCGTTGATGCGCGGCGACAGGGAGGTCGTGAGCGGCATCCCGAACAAGATCCAGGATCTGATCGGCAACGTGCTGCCGGAGAAGACGGTCGCTAAGCGCTCGAAGAAGATGCACCAGCCGAAGCACGAGGAGGAAGAGGCGGAATAGCGCCCTCGTCCTCTCTCAGCATCTCGCGGAACAGCGGCTGACGTTGCGTGAGCTCGGCGATCGTGCCGGTGTCGAGCACGGTGCCTTCGTGCATCAGCACGACGCGATCGAAGTGCTCGAGCGCGGAGAGCCGGTGCACGGCGGCGACGATCGTCGTCTGCGGCAGGCTCGCGCGCAGGTTGGCGAACACGGCGGCTTCGGTGAGCTGATCGAGCGCGCTGGTCGGCTCGTCGAGCAGCACGATCGAGCTCGGTCCGCGCGGCGCGCATTCCGCCGCGAGCAGTCCGCGCGCGAGCGCAAGGCGCTGACGCTGTCCGCCGGAGATGTTGAACCCGCGCTCGGAGATCGGCGTGTCGAGGCCTTGCGGGAGCGTCGAGAGAACCGCATCGAACGCCGAGATGCGCGCGGCGCGCTGGATCGCCTCGTCGCTGCGCTCGGCGCCGAACGTGAGGTTCTCGCGCGCGGTGGCTTCGAAGATCTCCGCGTCCTGCGGGATCAGCGTCGCGATGCATCCAAGATGCCGCGCGCCGAACACCGTTTCGCCATCGACGCTGTAGTAGCCGTGCTGGGGATCGTAGAGTCCCGCGATCAGGCGCAGCAGCGTCGATTTGCCGGAGCCGCTCGGGCCGACCAGCGCGATGCGCTCGCCGCGGCTGATGGAGAGTGCGAGATCGTGCAGGCCGGCTTTGCGCTCCGCCGACTCGTAGGTGAACGCGATCCCGCGCGCCTCGATGCGCTTCCAATCCGCCGCGATCTGCGCGGTCGAGGCCGGACGCTCCGCCGCTTCCCAGATCGGATCGGCGGCGGCGACGTCGGTCTTGATGCGCGTGAACACCTGATAGTTCTGCGCCATCGTCGAGACGACGCCGGCGGCCTGCTGCGCGTATTGATAGACCATGAACACGCTGCCGAGCAGGATCGTCGTGCCCGACGTCTCGCCGCTTCGATGCGCGAGCCACGCGTAAGCCGCAACGAGCGTCCACGACAGTCCGACCGACATGAGATCGACCGCGCACCACTTCGTCTCGTTGACGACGATGTTCTTGCGCAGCGGCTCGAACACGCTCTGCAGCCGCCCGGCGACGAGCGCGCGCGAGGCCGAGGCGAGGCGCAGGCTCGCGACCGTCGAGATGTTGCCGAGGAAGTCGAGCACGCGCGCGGCGTAGCGGCGCTCGGCTGCGGATTCGTCGCGCTGCAGGCGCAGCATCACGGCGTCGAAGCGCACGATCAGCGTGGCGAGAATCACGTAGCCGACGACGGCGATGCTACCGATCGTCGGCGAGAGAACGGTCAGCGCGACGATCGGTCCGCAGAGATTGATCGCGCTCTGCAGATAGACGTACTGGCCTTGCGTGAAGTCGAACAGCGCGCGCGTTGCCTGCTGCGTGCGGTAGTGCGTTTCCGCGGAATGTCGCGACTCGTGCCACGCGAGCGGCAGCGCGACGAGCTTCGCGTAGAGCGCATCGGCCATGTTCGCGCGCACGCGGATGCCGACGTTGCGCTCGAGCACGCGGCCGGGAAAGTGCAGCGACCACATCGTGAGCTGCACGCCGAACACGCCGAGGATGCACAGGCCCGCGCGCAGCAAGCTGCCGTCGCCGGCGAGCTGGATCGAGTTGATCGCCATGCCGGCGAGGAGCGGGATCGCGAGTCGCACGCCGCTTGCCGCGGCGAGCAGGATCATCGCGAGGATGTACTGGCGGCGCACGCCCTCGGCGAATCGCCAGAGCGCGCGGTAAAGGTCGAACGTCATGTTGTCCACGGTAACGCTCAGGCCATCCGCGGCCAGCTCGCCAGTAGACGTTTGCTACGGACCGGCCCGGCGCGACGAAGCGCCCGGACGATCTCGGCGCGCGTGTCCTTCGGATCGATCACGCGATCGATGTAGTTCTTCGCGGCGGCGTCCCACGGCGCGTTGGCACGTGAGATCTCATTCATCAGCCCTGTGCGATCGGCATCGGAAAGCGCCTTGCGTCCGTGGACGACATTCACCGCGACCGCCGGCGCCATGAAAGACACGTCGGCGCCCGGCCACGCGAGCAGCACGTCGTTGCCCATGTTGCCGCCCGACATGTTGCAATGAGCCATGCCGTAGGACTTGCGCACGATCACGCTGATGCGCGGCACGGTGCAGTGATGCAGCGCTTCGATCCAGTTCATGATCTTGAGCGGCATCGCGCCTTCCTCCGCGCGCTTGCCGACGAAGAACCCCGGCGTGTCGTGCAGGAACACGAGCGGGATGTCGAACGAATCGCACAGGCAGATGAACGACGTCGCCTTCTCGCACGCGCCCGGCCCCATCGCACCTGCGGTCACCTTCGGATTGTTCGCGAGAATGCCGACGATGATGCCGTCGATGCGCGCGAGCGCGGTGATCAGCGAGCCGTCGAACGACGGCTTCAGCTCGAGCACGCTGCCTTCGTCGCAGATCGCGTCGACGACGCGGTGCATGTCGTAAACGAGGCGAGAATCGGCGGGGACAATTGGGGTCGGGTCCGCAGAAATCGGGGTCGGAGAAGACGGGGTCGGATCACGATTTCCCTCGCTTTTCGGGAAATCGTGCTCTGACCCCGTCTTCCCAAAATACGCCAGCGACTTCCTCACAAGAGCCAAACACTCCCGATCATCCTCCGCAAACAGATCCACCTGCCCTGTCACCTTCGCGTGCAGCTCCCAGCCGCCGAGCTCGTCGAGGCTGGTCTTTTCGCCGGTCGCGATCTCGAGGATCGACGGGCCGCCGACGCACATCGCGGTGCCTTTCACCTGCACGACGATGTCCGACACCGAGGCCGTCCACGCGGCGCCGCCGAAGCACTCGCCCATGATCGCGGTGACGAGCGGCACCTTGCGATCGCGCGGCGCTCCGCTGATCGGATAGACCATGCTCATCATGCCGGCGCTGCCCATGATGTCGGGCACGCGCGCGCCGCCGGCGTCGCCGAGATGGATGCACGGATAGCCGTGCTCGGCCGCGTAGGTCATGCCCTTGAACTGCTTGCCGACGCCGACGCGTCCGCCGGCACCGGCGAACACCGTCACGTCGTCGGCAGCGACGAAAACGGTTCGTGAGTCGATTGCGCCAAAGCCGGTGACCTTGCCGTCGGCCGGCGTCTTGTCGCGCGCTTCGGGGAGATCGCTGACGGCGAGCAGTCCGTGCTCGTCGAACGAATTGGGATCGAGCAGCGCGTCGATGCGCTCGCGCGCGGTAAGCCGGCCCTTCTTCTGCTGGCGCGCGATCTTCTCTTCGCCGCCCATCGCCTTCGCGCGCGCTTCGCGCGCGGCGAGCTCCTGCATGGGATCAGGTTGCTTCATCCGCAGCCGGGCTTGATGTCCTTGTACATCTCGACGATGGCCTTGCGCGCGAGGACCTCGTTGGCCGCCATGCGCGAAGCGTTCTCGACGATGCCGGCGACGTTGCTCGCATCGGCGATGCCCATCGACAGCGCCGCGTCGGCCTGCGATTGGGTCATCTGCTTGATGCCCTGGCCCTGCAGCTGGCCCCACGCCGCGATCGCCTGATCGCCATAGGCAACGCGCGGCGCGACGGCGGCCCGCATGCGCTGCTCGATCGCCTTCGACTTCGCGAGATAACCGTTGACGGCAGCCAGGCGCTGATCGGCGTACTTGAGCTGGACGTCGCGGACCTTGTCGGCGGCCGGCTCGCCCGCTTCACCGGGACACGCCGGCAGCTTGTTCTGCTCGTCGCGCGCTTTCTCGTCGAACGCCTGGCGCTGCTTGTTCCACTGCTCGTCGAGCGCGGCTTGATCCATGCGCGCCTGATTCACTTTCTGATCGACGTCCATCATTCCGGGATAGACGTTGATCTGCCTGACCAGCGCCTGATCGTGATCGGACACGGCGGTCGCCTGCGGCATCGGCGCCTGCATCTGCTGCGCCATCGCCATCAGCTGCGCGGGGCTCATGTTCTGCATCTGCTGCTGCAGCTTCGCCGCCGCCTCCGGCGAATTCATCGCCGCCTGCATCTGCGCCGACATCTGCGGATTCATGCCGCCCATCTGCTTCTGCATCGCGGCTTGCGACTGCGCCGTCATGTGCGCATTCATCGCATCCTCGAACGTCTTGAGCTGGCCGGCGGGCTTGAGCTGACCGTTGTCGTCGCGCCACATCGCGAACGCCGCTTGCGCGGTGTCGGGAGTGCCGGGCACCAGGCTCAACGCTGCGCGCGCGGTGAGGTCGGCGCCGGAGACGAGAGCAGGAACCGCGACGAGCGCGGCGGCAAGCGAGAAACGGCGCATCGACAACCCCCGAAAGAAATCCCCGCAGCAGTGTATCAGCGGGTCTTGGGCTGCCGGAAATAATCGCGCTCGAGCAGCACTTTCACGCGCTCATCCCACGCCTCGTAGTGCTGCTGGGTGTCGATCAGGAACTTCTTCAGGCCCGGCTCGGGCTCTTCCTCGGCGAGGACCTTGGACATGTGCGCCTGATGATTGAGCCCGCCGTCGAGCGACTGCAGGATGGTCCGATCGAGCTCCAGTCCGCCCTTGCCGACCAGCGGCGCGAATTCCTTGGCGCGATCGAGCGCGATCGCCCTGCGCTTGCGCATCTCCATCTCGGGCAGCGGCGCGAGATCGATCTTCACTGCGGGATACTCGCCGGCGAGGCGCTCCATCTCTTCCTTGAGCCGGTCCGCGTACGCCGCGACGCCGCGCAGGATCTCCGCGACCGGCGGCGACACGTCCTTCACGTAGACGATGAGCTCGGAGCGATCGATCGACGTCGCGTCGTGATAGAGCTCGCTGTAGCCCTCGTTGAGGATCACGCGCTGGCGCGGCAACCCGGATTTCGGATCGATCCTGCCCTTCTCGTCGACCTTTTCGCCGCTCTTCTCGTCGCGCGGGCAGTCGCACTTGGGCTTCAGCATCCCGCAGCCGGCGAAGAGCGCGCAGAGGGTCGCCGCGGCCAGGGTGCGAGAAAGGATCATCAAAGTTTTCGATACACCTCGGCGCCGGAAGTTCGGAATTCCACCGACTTCTCCGCCATGCCCTTCTGCGCGAACTCGCGGACTTCCTGCGTGATCTTCATCGAGCAGAAGTGCGGGCCGCACATCGAGCAGAAGTGCGCGAGCTTGGCGCCTTCCTGCGGCAGCGTCTCGTCGTGGAAGTCCTTCGCCTTCTCGGGATCGAGCGAAAGGTTGAACTGATCGTCCCAGCGGAACTCGAAGCGCGCCTTCGACAGCGCGTTGTCGCGGATCTGCGCGCCGGGATGACCTTTGGCGAGATCAGCCGCGTGCGCCGCGATCTTGTAGGCGACGATGCCGTCGCGCACGTCGTCGCGATCGGGCAGGCCGAGATGCTCCTTCGGCGTGACGTAGCAGAGCATCGCCGTGCCGTACCAGCCGATCTGCGCCGCGCCGATCGCGCTGGTGATGTGGTCGTAGCCCGGCGCGATGTCGGTGGTCAGCGGCCCGAGCGTGTAGAACGGCGCCTCGTAGCACTCCTGCAGTTCCTTCTCCATGTTCTCCTTGATGAGCTGCATCGGAACATGGCCGGGACCTTCGATCATCACCTGCACGTCGTGCTTCCACGCGGTCCTGGTGAGCTCGCCGAGCGTCTTCAGCTCGCCGAACTGCGCTTCGTCGTTGGCATCGGCGATCGAGCCGGGGCGCAATCCGTCGCCGAGCGAGAACGACACGTCGTACGCCTTCATGATTTCGCAGATCTCTTCGAAATGCGTGTACAGGAAATTTTCCTGATGGTGCGCGAGGCACCACTTCGCGAGGATCGAGCCGCCGCGCGACACGATGCCGGTCATGCGCTGCGCCGTGAGCGGGATGTAGCGCAGCAGCACGCCGGCGTGGATCGTGAAGTAATCGACGCCCTGCTCCGCCTGCTCGATCAGCGTGTCGCGATAGATCTCCCAGGTCAGCGCCTCGGCCCGACCGTTCACTTTCTCGAGCGCCTGATAGATCGGCACCGTGCCGATCGGCACGGGCGAGTTGCGGATGATCCACTCGCGCGTCTCGTGGATGTTCTTGCCGGTCGACAGGTCCATCACCGTGTCGGCGCCCCAGCGCGTCGCCCACACCATCTTCTCGACTTCTTCCGCGATCGATGAAGTCACCGCGGAGTTGCCGATGTTGGCGTTGATCTTCACGCGGAAGTTGCGGCCGATGATCATCGGCTCGGATTCCGGATGATTGATGTTCGACGGGATGATCGCACGGCCCAGCGCGACTTCCTGGCGCACGAATTCCGGCGTGACGATCTCCGGCAGCTTCGCGCCGAAACCCTGGCCGCGGTGGCGCTTGAGATAACCGGCCTTCTCGTAGCTCTCGCGCAGCTCGCCGAGCCGCGCGTTCTCGCGGATCGCGATGAACTCCATCTCCGGCGTCACGATGCCGCGCTTGGCGTAGTGCATCTGCGAAACGTTGGGCTGGCCGCGACGCTCGCGGATCCACGGCTCGCGCAATCGCGGCAGGCCGCGCTTCAGATCGAGCTTCACCGACGGATCGGTGTACGGGCCTGACGTGTCGTACACCGTGACCGGCGGATTGAGCTCCGGGCCCTTCGACGTGTGCGTGGGGCTTTGGGCGATCTCGCGCATGGGCACGCCCTGCACGTAGATCTTGCGGCTCGCGGGGAACGGGCGGGTCGCTTCGTGCGTGAGCACGTCCGCGATGGCATCTTTAAGATTGGCTTTCGGGATTGCGTTCATCAGGTCGCCATTATGAGCTTTCGTCTCTCACTCCTGCTCGCCGCCACCTTGGCCGGCTGCGCCGCGGGCGACAAGCCGTCGGTCATCGACAGCAAGCCCGGCAAGCCGCGGGTGCTGCGCTTCATCGCGTTCGGCGACGCGGGCTCCGGATCGCCGCAGCAGCTCGCCATCGGCCAGGCGATGGCCGACGTCTGCCAGATGCGCGGCTGCGATCTCGCGGTCGAGCTCGGCGACAACTTCTACGACAAGGGTGTCGAGAGCGCGCACGATCCCCAGTTCGACACGGCGTTCGAGATCCCGTACGCACCGCTCGATCACCAGCGCATCCCGATCTACGTCGTGCTCGGCAATCACGACAACACGAGCCTCGTGCTCGTCGAAGGCAAGACCATGCCCGGCGACGGTGGCGGCAACGCGCGCGGCGATCACGAAGTGGAGTACGCCAGGCGCGACGACCGGCCGTCGAAGATGTTCCGCATGCCGGATCGCTACTACAAGTTCGCCGCGCCCGAGCCCGGCTTCGGCGAAGAGCCGCTCGCGGAATTCTTCGCGCTCGATTCGAGCCCGCTCGCGCCGTATCGCGACGATCCCGACCAGGAGCATTGGAATCCCGAGGCGTACTTCATCAAGCAGGAAACCTGGCTGCGCGAGCAGCTGCGTAATTCACGCGCGCGCTGGCAGATCGCGATGGCGCATCACCCGTACGTCTCGAACGGCCAGCACGGCAACGCGGGCCGCTACGACGAGGACATCAAGCGCGACAAGTCGCAGAACTCGAAGTACACGCCGGGCCAGCTCTGGAAGAAGCTGCTCGACGACACCGTGTGCGCGAAGAACGTGAGCCTGTACCTCTCCGGCCACGATCACGACCTCGAGTGGCTCAAGCCGCCGAACGGCTGCGGCAACACGCAGTTCGTTCTCTCGGGCGCGGGCGAAGGCGGCGGCAAGCGGCGGCAGTTCGGCCGCGGCGATCGCAACCCGGTCTACTGGCAGCAGGATCAGGTCGGCGGCTTCTTCTGGATCGAGCTCACCGAGGATCAGATGACGATCGCGGCGTTCACGGTCGGCGACAACGGTCAGCTACTGCGCGATTCCAAGCAGCGGCCGACGCCCGCGATCGAGAAGACGATCGATCACCCGGGGTTCTCCTGCGAGCAGGAGAAGGAAGTGGAGCGCGGCTGTCGCGACTAGTGGTCTTTGAAGACGCGGAAGGCATCCGCGTCGCGCAGCAGATCCTCGCCGGTGAGCTGCGTCGCGTTCTTCAAGCCGAGGAACGTGTGCAGCCCCGACTTCTCGTACGCCGGCTTGATGCGATCGCTCATCAGTCCGATGTACTCGAGATTCGGGATCAGGCGCTGGAACATGATCTGGCGGAACGCGTGCATCGTCGGCGCGTTCAGCACCACGTCGTCCCAGTCCTTGAGCTTCAAGCTCGTGCCCTCGAACCAGTCGTAATACATCTCGCGGCCGAGGAAGCGGTTGCGCATCAGCAGCGCGACTTCATAGGCCCAGTCTTCGCGCTCGAGGCGCTGCTTCGGCGAGAGCACTTTGGTGATGTGCTCGCGCAGCGCGAGCACGCCGTAGTGCACGTGACGCGCTTCGTCCTGGATCACGTATTTCAGCAATTGCTTCAGCAGCGGCTCGCGCGTGAAGTTGTACATCGACGAGAACGCGCCGAGCGCCAGGCCCTCGACCATGATCTGCATGCCGAGGAATTTCACGTCCCAGCGCGAGTCGGTGAGCAGGTCGTCCAAGATCACGAACAGGTTGTCGTTGATCACGTAGACCTTGTTCAGCTTGGAGTCGAGGTAGCGGAAGAACACCTCGAGATGTCTGCCCTCGTCCATCACCTGCGTCGAGCCGTAGAGCTTGGCGTCGATCCACTGCACGCACTCGGTCACTTGCGCCGCTGCGTACAGCGCGCCCTGCTCGCCGTGCATGAATTGCGCGAGGCTCCACGCGACCCAGTCGTGGCAGAAGCGCAGCTTCTCCTTGTCGGAGAGCTTGATGCCCTTCTCTTCCAGTTGCGGGAACGGCATGTAGTCGAGCGGGATCAGCGGACGCTCGGCGTTGTACGGGTCGACGTCGGTTTCCCACGGCAGATCGCGATCGCCGTTCCACTGATTGGAGACCGCGCGGCGATACAGCTCGTACATCTCCGGGAATTCGGAGTTGTAGGACAGATCGAAGTGCGTGCTGTGCGTCGAGGGCATCGCGGCTTGGTCTTCGCGGCCGCGGCCGAGGAAGAGACCTCGCACCGCGGAGGGCGCCATCGACAGCCCCACCTTCACGTTGCCGACCGAGGCCAGCATCTTCAGACTGTCGAAGGTCGAGTAGATGGTGTTCTGCGCGCTGACCGGTACGCCTTTCAGCATGCGCGCCGAGGGCGCGACCGGACCGTCCTTGGTATCCGAGAGATCGTTCATGTCAGGCATCCACCACAAGCCTGGACAGAGCATACGCCGAACACGCGAGGGTATGCCCGGTTACCCGCTCGTCCTCGGACAGGCAGTTCGGCTCGTTCAGCGCGACCTCGCCTTCCAGCACCTTCATCTTGCAGCTGCCGCAGCCGCCGACGGTGCACGAGAACGGCAGTGGCAATCCTTCACGCAATCCGGCTTCCAGAATCGTTTCACCGGGTTGCTGGGTGACCAGCTTGTGCGAGCGATGGAATGCGATCTCGACGGCCTGCGTCGGCTTCGCATGAACCGGCCGCGACGCGGCGAGAAAACGTTCGCGATGGATTTGCGTCGCCGTGACGCCACGCGCTTTGAGCCCGCGCTCGGCGGCGTCCATCAGCGCGCTCGGGCCGCAGAGGTAATACGTCGCGCCTGACGACTCCATCAACTGCGCAGCACGCGTCGCATCGAGGCGGCCGTCGCTCGACGACAACACGTGCCTCACCTCGAGATTCGGATGCTTCGCCTGCAGCGCCTTCAATCGCGCCGCGAAGATCACGTCGGCTTCCGAGCGATTCGCGTAAATGAGCTTGATCGGCCGCGCAGCGTCATGCGCGAGCGCAGTCTCGATCAGACCGATCACCGGCGTGATGCCGCTGCCGGCGGCGAGGAACGAGAGCGGCCCGGTCGCGGCTGCATCGAGCACGAATTCGCCGCTCGGTCCGAGGATCGGATAGCGATCGCCGGCCTTGAGCTTGTCGAGCACGAAAGCGGACGCGCGTCCGCCCTCGATCGCCTTCACCGTGCACGCGACGCGGCCGCCTTCCGCCGACGACAACGAGTAGGCGCGCTTGACCGTCGCGCCGTCGATCTCGAAGCAGTGGGTCAGGTACTGGCCCGCCTTGAACGCGAACGGCCGCGCGTCCTCAGGCTCGAGCACGATCGTCACCGCGCGCGGCGTCTCGCGGACGACTTCGACGACGCGCATCGGCCGCAGCGCGAGCGCCTGGCCCGAGCGGTTCCAGCGCTTCGACGCGCCTTGCGGGCGCGGCAGCGTGACGCGACGCGGCTTCATGCCGAACATGATTCAACCCTCGGTCATCACGAAATAGAGCGCCGCGAAGATGCGCGGCTCGATCAGCAGGCCTTCGCTCTGCTTGCGGTCGATCCATTGGCGGATGCCGTCGAGCGGCGCGAGATGGACGGTGATGTTCTCGCTCTCGTCGCCGCCGCCGGGGTGCAGGCGCTTCAGGCCTTTCACGCGCACGAGGTTGCTGCGCTCGCTGGTGAGCCCGGGCGCGTTCGGACCGGCGCACAGCACGTGCGCCGACGTCCCCTGGAATCCGGTCTCCTCGAGGAGCTCGCGCAGCGCGGATTCCTGCGGCGTCTCGTTGGCGAAGGCGGCACTGTCGCCCATGATCCCGGCCGGCAGCTCGAGCGTGCGTCCGCGCACCGGCACGCGCATCTGCTCGACCAGCACGAGCTCGCGCGCGTCGGTCACGGCGACGATGTGCACGGCGCCCGAGGAACGGACGCGCTGCACGTACTCCCAGCGCCCGGCCTTGAGCATGCGCAGGAATTTCCCTTCGCCGATGATCTCCGGCTTGTCTTCGCTCATTTGCGGTTGCGATCTCTCAGGACTGCATTGACGTAGTCGTCGCGCAACGTCTTCATCGGATGCGACGCGGTGACCTGACCCATGAACGGCGGCCAGATCGAATAGCCCAGCATCTCCTGCAGCCGCGGCGACATCTCGCGCGCGATCTCGCGCGGAACGCCGAAGAAGAAGTTCTCCTGCTGGCGCGCCCACGGCTCGCAGTACTGATTGGAGAACGCGAGCCGCGGCGACTGGCCGCGATTGGCGCCGCCGCGATGCAGGAGCGTTCCGAGGAAGAACACGCACGCACCGGCCGGCATTTCGACCGTCTTCAGCAAGCGCTCTTGTTCAGCGCTCGCGGGCGTGTCGGGATTCAGTCCCTGGTCGTAGATGCCGGCGATGCGATCGTCGCCCCAGGTGTGGCTGCCGGGAATGATCTCGGTGCCGCCGTTCTCCTTGGTGAAGGCATCGACAGCGACGATCGTCGACACGCTGATCGGCGCGCGCGGCCGCGGCAGCGTGTAGAACGCGTCGTCGCTGTGGATCGGTTGCGGCGTCTCGCCCGGATAGATGCAGATCGCCTGGCTCGCCGTGAGCAGGAATCCGGGCTTCAGGAATTTCGCGCAGAGCGCCATCACGCGCGCGTCCTCGGCGATGCGCTCGAAGATCTTTGCGCGCGCGACCAGCGTGTAGACGCGCTCGGTCTGGTAGCCCTCGAAGTTGTTGCGGCCCTGATGCGTGTGCAGATGCGGCGCGAGCGCGCTGCGCACTTCGGCGAGATCGGCGGCGGAAAGAAAGTCGCGGATGATCGTATAGCCGTTCGCCTGCAGGGCCTGCAGGTGCGTCGCGGCGTCGAAGCCGTTGCTCATGTCGTTCATGCGACCGACCATTGCGGTCGCGGACCCTGCGCAAGCTTGCGTGCCAAGAGCTTCATGATTCCCCTCGCCCGCTCATCGAAGCCGAACGGCGGATTGACCACGAGCATGCCACAAGCGCGCATCTGCCCTTCGGCGTGCGCGTCGGTGTCGAGCTCGACGCGCAGCAGCGGCCGCTCGAGCTCGCGCTCGCAGCGCCGGATGAACTTCGCCGACGCGTGACGGTTCTTCACCGGATACCACGCGACATAGATGCCGTTGTTGAATCGCCCGACCGCGCGCGCCAGGAAATCGCCGACGGCGTCGAACTCGTCGCGACGCTCGAACGGCGGATCGATCAGCACGAGCCCGCGCTTCTGCGGCAGCGGCAGCAGCGCGTAGGCCTCGTAGCCGTCGCGCGCATGCACGGCGACGCGCGCGTCGCGTCCGAGGCTCTGCTTGAGCGACGCCGCCACCTCCGGCACTTTCTCGCACAGCGCGAGGCGATCCGAGTCGCGCGCGAGCTTCTGCGCAACCAATGGCGAGCCGGGATAGTGGCGGAGCTCGCCGTCGGGATTGAGCGCGCCGATCAGGCGCAGGTAGTTGCCGATCGGCGAATCCTGGTCGCGCAAATCCCAAAGCCGGGCGATGCCGCCCTCGAACTCCGCGGTGCGCGCAGCTTCGTCGCGCGAAAGATCGTAGATGCCGGCGCCGGCGTGGGTCTCCAGGTAGAACCACGGCGCTTCCTTGCGATTCAGAGCTGCGAGCAGCTCGCACAGCAGCGCGTGCTTGAAGACGTCGGCGAAATTGCCCGCGTGGTAGCGGTGTTGGTAGTGCATGGATCGGAGTTAGGATGCGGGTCCGATTATGGAGGAAGCAGGCTCATGAGCGGCGACAACATCCAGTCGGTCCTGCAGGAGAACCGCGTCTTCCCGCCCTCGCCCGAGTTCGCGAAGCGCGCGCGGCTGGACCAGGACAAGCTCGCCAAGCTGCGCGCCGAAGCGGAGAAGGATTCCGTCGCGTTCTGGTCGCGGCTCGCGCGCGAGGAGCTCGCGTGGAAGAAGCCGTTCACGGTCGGGCTCGACGATGCCAAGGCGCCGAACTTCCGCTGGTTCACCGACGGCGTGCTCAACGTCTCCTTCAACTGCATCGATCGGCATCTCGCGAAGCGCGGCAGCAAAGTGGCAATCATCGGCGAAGGCGAGAAGGGGGACGTCCGCAAATTCACCTACCAGCAGCTCCACGACGAAGTCTGCAGGCTCGCGAACGGGCTGAAGTCGATCGGGATCGGCAAAGGCGATCGCGTCGTCGTCTACATGCCGATGATCCCCGAAGCCGTCATCGCGATGCAGGCGTGCGCGCGCATCGGCGCGATCCATTCCGTCGTGTTCGGCGGCTTCTCGTCGCAGTCGGTGAAGGATCGCATCGAGGACGCGGGCGCGGTTGCGGTCATCACCGCGGATGGCGGCACGCGCGGCGGCAACGTCATCGAGCTCAAGAAAGCGGTCGACGAAGCGCTCGCGGCCGGCTGCCCGACGATCGAGAACGTGCTCGTCTACGAGCGCACCGGCCACGACGTGCCGATGAAATCCGGGCGCGACCGCTGGTGGCACGACGTCGCGGGGAAGCAAAGCGCGACGTGCGAGCCGGAATGGGTCGACGCCGAGCATCCGTTGTATCTGCTCTACACGTCGGGCTCGACCGGCAAGCCCAAAGGCATCCAGCATTCGTCGGCCGGGTATCTGCTCGGCGTGCACGTGACGACTCAGTGGGTCTTCGATCTGCGCGACGACGACGTGTTCTGGTGCACGGCGGACGTCGGCTGGGTCACCGGTCACAGCTACGTCTGCTACGGCCCGCTCTCGTGCGGCGCGACGATCGTCATGTACGAAGGCGGCCCGATGGTTCCCGACGCCGGGCGCTTCTGGAGGATCTGCCAGGACCACAAGGTCACGATCTTCTACACCGCGCCGACCGCGATCCGCGCGCTGATGAAAGCCGGCGAGGAATTCCCGAACAAGTACGATCTCTCGAAGCTGCGCTTGCTCGGCAGCGTCGGCGAGCCGATCAATCCGGAGGCGTGGATCTGGTATCACCGCGTCATCGGCAAGGAAAAGCTCCCGATCGTCGACACGTGGTGGCAGACCGAGACCGGCGCCATCATGATGTCGCCCGTACCCGGCGTGACGCCGACCAAGCCAGGCTCGTGCACGCAGCCGTTGCCCGGTGTGTTCCCCGAAGTCGTCGACGAATCCGGCAATCCAGTGAAGTCGACGGACGCCGGCGGTTATCTCGTCATCAAGAAGCCGTGGCCGTCGATGCTGCGCACGATCTGGGGCGACAACGAGCGTTATCTCAAGACGTATTGGTCGGCGTTCCAGAACCGGTACTACGTCGCCGGCGATTCGACGCATCGCGACGCCGACGGCTACTACTGGATCATGGGCCGGATGGACGACGTGCTGAAGGTCGCCGGACATCGGCTCGGCACGATGGAGATCGAGAGCGCGCTGGTCGCGCATCCGCGCGTCGCCGAAGCTGCAGTCGTCGGGCGGCCGCACGAGATCAAGGGCGAAGCGATCGTCGCGTTCGTGATCTGTCGCGGAGCCCGGCCGACGGGTCACGACGCCGAAAAGCTCGTCGCCGAATTACGCGAGTTCGTGAGCAGGACGATGGGCCCGATCGCGAAGCCGGACGACATCCGCTTCGCCGACAACCTGCCGAAGACGCGCAGCGGGAAGATCATGCGCCGGCTGCTGCGCTCCATCGCCAAGGGCGAGGAGATCACGCAGGACGTGTCGACGCTGGAGAATCCGGCGATCGTGGCTCAGCTTGCCGGGAAAACCTGAAGCGTCGCCCTGAAGGGCGACCCACGACTACGCGAGCGTCGCCGCCACCATCGTCACGACTTCCGCCATTGCTTCCTTCGCATCCAGGAAGTAGCGCTCGCGGCCGGCGTACTCGATCAGCCAAGCGACTTCCATCTGCTTGAACTTGCCGGACGGGTGGTCGCGCGTGAGCGTGATCAGGCGGAATCGCTGCTTGGACGTCTCGTCGACCAGCTTGATGGTCAGCTCGCGCATGTCGCGCGAGAAGTTGAAGTAGATGATCTTCGGATTGCCCTTGACCTTCTGCTCGAGCGCCTGCATCGAGCGCACGACGTGCTGCCAGTCCGTCTCGAACTTGCGCTTGTTCTCGTGCTCCTCGCGCTTGTTGTCCGCGCGATCCTTGCGGATGCCGGTGACCATGTGATCGAAGATGTCGGCGGCGTTCTCCCAGTCGATCGGCTTGTAGCCGGTCTTCTCGGCGGGAGCCGCCGGCTTCAACGCCTGCTCGCTCTGCAGATAGGCGAGCCGCTCGGCTTCCGCCTGCTCTTCCTGCTGCAGCCGCGCGGCCTGTGCAGCGGCAATCGCCTTCTGCACTTCCTCGGGAGACATCAGATCGCCGGGCGGCGCTACGGGTTCTGGCGCGGAAGACGGCGCCTGCTTGGGCGCGGCCGGTTGAACCATCGGCTGCGCGTTCGCCGGCGCAGACCCGCTCCTCGGCTCTGCGCGCTGCGGCGACGGCTTCGAGGCCGCGGCTCCCGAGCGCAGGAAAAATGGAATGCCCACAGGCTCCTCTCCCGACTTCGACGGAGGCACCCCCGGCTTTCCTGGAGCCGCAGCCTTCTCCGCCCCCCGTTTCTGCAGAAATGGCGGAATTTCTGCCGGATCCCCCGGCTTCTTCTCCGCGGACATCGCCCCTCCAACCGTTCCTTGTGTGTAACTGTTACTGCTTAAGACCGATGATACGGGTGATTTGTCATGACCGTCCATGCCCGATACAGCTGCTCCGCGATCAGGATCCGGACCAGGGGGTGCGGGAGGGTCAGCCGGGACAGCGACCACTTGCGATCCGCCCGCTCCAGCGCCTCCGATGCCAGCCCATCGGGGCCGCCTACGATCAATGCCACATCCCGACCCTGCCGCATCCAGCCGGTCAGCGCGGCGGCCCACTCCCGAGTGCTCAGAGTTTCGCCGCCCTCATCGAAGGCCACGACGTAGCTATCGCGGGGTAACGCCTTGAGAATCCTATCGGCTTCGGCACGCTTCAGGCGCGCGATGTCGGCATTTTTCCCACGCTCGGCCACCGGGATCTCGACCAGCTCGAGGCTGCATTCCCTCGGCATGCGCCGCGCGTACTCTTCGAAGCCGTCGCGCACCCACGCCGGCATGCGCGTGCCGACCGCGACCAGCCGAACCCTCAAGCCGAGCTCACCTTGGCCGGCTTGACCTGCTCCTGGATGTCCCAGAGCTTCTCGAGCTGATAGAACGCGCGCGTCGACAGCTGCATGACGTGCACGACCACGCCGCCGAGGTCGACCAGCACCCACTCGCCCTGGTCGTAGCCTTCGAGCCCGCGCGGGCGCCCGCCCTGCCCCTTGGATTTCTCGACGACTGCGTCGGCGATCGACTTCACATGCCGGCTCGACGTGCCGCTGCAGACGATCATGACGTCGGTGATGGTGGTGAGCGCACGCACGTCGAGCACACGGATGTCGAAGCCCTTGAGATCCTCGATCGCGGCGACGGCTGTCTTGGTCATGCGATCTTCGGGCGAGAGGGCTGGGGTCGTGCGATCAGTGCGTGATGGAGTCTTCATCTTGGGTCAGAGCGGCGATGTCCGCCGGCGTGAACGAATGGAGGATGGGCTCGGGCACGAGTCCGCGCACGGACTGTCCCTTCTTCAATCTGCTGCGGATGCGCGTCGAGGAGATGTCTAGCGTCGGCAATTCGAGTCGGATCCAGCAACCCGCGTGCGATTCGCGCAGCGTCTCCGGATCGGGCGCTTCGCGACCGGCGAGCGCTTCGACGATCTCCGGCTCCGGACGCTCCGCGCCGGGACGCTGGATGACGGCGATGTGCGCGAGTTTCAAGAGCTCCCGCCAGCGATGCCAGTGATTGAGATGCGCGAACGCGTCGGCGCCCATCAGCAGGCACACCGGCGTGCGCGGATGCGCCTTGTGCAATTCGGCGAGCGTGTCGACCGTGTACGAAGGGCCTTCCCGACGGATTTCGCAATCGTCGACGAACAGCCCGCGCTCGCGACGCGTCGCCAGACGCACCCACTCCAGGCGACGTTGCGGGCTCACGCGCGAATCGGGGCGATGCGGCGGATGCGCGGTCGGCACGAGTCTCAGCTGCGAAAGCCCGAGCTTCTCGCGCGCCTCGATGGCGAGCCGCAGGTGACCGTTGTGGAAGGGCGCGAACGCGCCGCCGAACACACCGATGAAGCCACGCCGCATTCAGCGGGGGCTCCTCAACACGGGCTCCTACTCAACGCACGTGCCCATCGCCGAGGACGACCCACTTCTGCGAGGTGAGGCCTTCGAGCCCAACCGGGCCGCGCGCATGGAATTTATCGGTCGAGATCCCGATCTCGGCCCCGAGTCCGTACTCGTAGCCGTCGGCAAAGCGCGTCGAGGCGTTGACCATCACTGAGCTCGAGTCTACCTCACGCAGGAACTTGCGCGCACGCGACAAGTTCTCGGTGACGATGGAGTCGGTGTGCTTGCTGCCGTACTTGGCGATGTGCGCGATGGCGTCGTCGACGCCGTCGACCACGCGGATCGACAGGATCGGCGCGAGGTACTCCGTGCGCCAGTCGTCCTCGGTCGCAGGACGCGCGTCCGGGAGAATGCGACGCGTGCGCTCGCAGCCGCGCAGCTCCACACCGTGCTCGCTGTAGATGCGTCCGAGCTCCGGCAGCACCTTGTCGGCGACCGGCTGGTCGACCAGCAGCGTCTCCATCGTGTTGCAGGTGCCGTAGCGCTGCGTCTTCGCGTTCACCGCGATCGGGATCGCCTTCTCGCGATCGGCGTCGCGGTCGATGAACACGTGGCAGATGCCGTCGAGATGCTTGATCACCGGCACCTTCGCGGACTCGGACACCGCCGCGACGAGGCTCTTGCCGCCGCGCGGGATGACGACGTCGACGAACTCCGGCATGCCGACCATGAAGCCGACGGTGCGGCGATCGGTGATGTCGAGTACCTGCACCGTCTCCGGCGGCAGGCGCGAATCGGACAGCGCCCGCTCGATGCAGCGCGCGATTGCGAGATTGGAATGCACGGCTTCCGAGCCGCCGCGCAGGATCGCCGCGTTGCCCGACTTGAGGCAGAGGGCCGCGGCGTCCGCGGTCACGTTCGGACGCGATTCGTAGATGATCCCGACCACGCCGAGCGGCACGCGCATCTTGCCGACCTGGATGCCCGACGGGCGCAGCTTGAGATCGGTCATCTCGCCGACCGGATCGGAAAGATTGGCGATCTGGATCACGCCGTCGGCCATCGCCGCGATGCGATCCTCGTTGAGCTGGAGGCGATCGAGCATCGCGGCGTCGAGCTTCGCCGCGCGCCCCGCCAGCATGTCCTGCGCGTTCGCCTGCAGGATGGTCCGCGCCTCCGCCTTCAGGATGTCGGCCAGCGCGAACAGGGCCGCATTCTTCTGGCCGGTATCGGCGCGGGCGACGTGGCGCGCGGCCGCGCGGGCCTTCTCGCCCTTCTGGCGCATATACGCCAGGATCGCGGCATCGCTGATCTTGCTGGTGGACTTCGGCGGGACTTTGATGGCGGCGGGACTCATAAATCGATCGCAAACCTCCAGAAAATGCGCTTTGCCGATCGGGGCTCGGCGGACTTCGGGCGGGACTTCAGGCCGCGGGCCGAAGAGCAGCTTTCTGCGCCCCGCTGGCCTCGGCAATGCATGTTAGCAGTTCCTCCCAGGACTGCTCGGACACCGCGCTCTTGAAGCGCGCTTCGACGTCCGCCAGGCGGGCCAGCCAGCCGAGGATTTGCGGCGCCCGCGCGCGCTCCAAGCCTTTGATGAAGCTGGCCTGTCTGCTTTTCCAGACGCGCACCTGATCGACCGCCATCGCCGCGTTGCCGTTTTTTTCATGGATGAGGGCGGCAGCGGCCCACGTGCGCAGGTCGTAGGCGAGCGCGCCGAGAATCTTCGGAATCTCATCGCCTTCGTCGCGCAGACGCTCCAGCGCACGGATCGCGCCGCCGGCGTCGCCGGACAAAATCTTGTCGGAAAGGTCGAAAGCTTCGAATCTGGCGCTATCGGCCACCGCTTGGGCAATTTGCTCGGCACCAATGCGTCCGTTCTGGAACAGCAGTTTTAGCTTTTCGATGTCCTGCGCAGCCGCGAGCAGATGGCCTTCGGTGCGCTCGGCGAGGAGCGCGACGGCCTCCGCGTCCGCGGTGAGCCCAGCCTGCTTCATCCGTGCCTGCAACCATGCCGGCAGACGATCCGGCTTGATCGGCTCGCAATAGACGCTCGCGCCGGCGTTCTCGAGCGCGAGGTACCAGCCGCCGCTGCGCGTTCGATATTCGAGCTTGCCGCAGACGACGATGAGCAAGGTGTCGGGCGCGGGATGCTTCGCGAGCTCGGGAAGGATCTTCGCACCGCTGCCACCGCCGGACTTTTCGGAGGACTCGCCGTCGGCGTCATCGTCCGCGGCTGCCTTCTTGCGGCTGCCGCCGGTGATTCCGCGCGGCATGCGCAGCTCGACGATCCGCTTCGACGCGAACAGCGACAGGCTCGCGTACGAATCGATCAGCCGCTGCCAGTCGAAGCTCTGATCGACGTCGAGCACCTCGCGCTCGCTGTAGCCCTGCTTGCGCGCGGCGGCGCGGATCGCGTCGAGAGCTTCCTCGATCAGCAACGGCTCCTCGCCGGCGACGACGTAGATCGGCGCGAGCCCGCGCGCGAGGTGCTGCTGCAGTTGATTGGGATAGAGACGCATGGCCAGGAACTATAATTGGACCCTGATGGAACGCCAAAGTGAGCGTCACTATTCGAGCGTCGACCGGCTGCTGATGCGGTTGCAGGAGCGTCTGTCAGGCCGCACGCAACCGCAATCAGACGCTTCCGATCTCGATGACGCCGCGCGACGACACGCCGCGGGCCTGATGCGCGTGAATCATGCAGGCGAGATCGCCGCGCAGGCGCTGTATCAAGGCCAGGCGCTGACGGCGCGCGATCCGAAGATCCGTGCGCACATGCTCGATGCCGCGCGCGAGGAGCAGCAGCATCTGCGCTGGTGCGAAGAGCGGCTCGAGGAGCTCGGCGCGGGACCGTCGCTGCTGAAGCCGCTGTGGTACGCCGGCTCGTTCGCGATCGGCGCCGCGGCGGGACTCGCCGGCGACGACTGGAGCTTGGGCTTCGTCGCGGAAACCGAGCGGCAAGTCTCCGAGCACCTCGACGATCACCTGCAGAAGCTTCCCGAAGACGACGAGCGCAGCCGCGCGATCGTGGAGAAGATGCGCGAGGACGAGCGGCGGCACGGTCGCAATGCCGAGGCCGCCGGCGGCAAGCCGCTGCCGCAACCCGTGCGCGCGCTCATGCGCGGCGTCGCGCAGATCATGAAGCTCGGCGCGTATCGCCTCTAGCGCTTCACTTGCCGTCGATCGCGCGCAGCAGCGACGCCGGATCCACGGGCTTGGTCATGTGGTCGTCGAAGCCGGCCTCGCGCGCCTGGCGGATATCCTCCGGCCTGCCATAACCCGTCACTGCGACCAGACGCATCTTGCGCAGCGAGGGGTCATCGCGCAGATCCGCGGCGACCCGGTAGCCGTCCATCCCCGGCAGGCCGATGTCGAGCAGGATGACTTCCGGCTGGAAGGCGAACGCGAGCTTCAGTCCTTCCTTGCCGTCGTGCGCGACCCTCACCGTATGGCCTTCCGACTCGAGCAGGATCTGCATCATGCGCGCGGCATCGACGTTGTCGTCGATGACCAGCACGCGTCGCGGCGCGCCGGGTGCCACATGCCTCGCGCCGTCGGATCGCGGCAGCGAGAGCTGCGTGGTCGGCATGCGGACGACGAATTCGCTGCCGCGCCGCAAGCCCGCGCTGTGCGCTTCGATGGTGCCGCCGTGCAGCTCGGCCAGCCGCTTGGCGAGCGACAGCCCGATGCCGAGGCCGGGACGTCCGCGCTCGGGCAGATCGTCGGCCTTGGTGAACATGTCGAACACTTTCGGCAGCATCTCGGGCGCGATGCCCTCGCCGTCGTCGCCCACGCGGACCACCGCCTGGATCTGCTCCGACTCTTCGTCGCGCGCCTGCTCGAGCGAAGCCCACACCTTGCCGCCCGAGCGGGTGAACTTGCTCGCGTTGACCAGAAGGTTGCCGATCAGCTGCTCGAGCCGCATCGAATCGCCCATCACGCGCACGGGTTCGACGGGCAAGGCGATGGTGAATTCCTGGCTGCCCGCCTTGCGCAGATGCTCGGTCGTGGCGACGGCATTGCGCAGGACCTGCGCGAGGTCGACCGGCTTCAGGGTGAGCTGGATGGTGCCATGGCTGATGCGCGCGATGTCGAGCAGGTCGTCCACCATGCGCGTCATCTGCTGCACCTGCTGGCTGACGACGCTCCTGGCGGCGTCGATCGCTTCCGGACCGAGCTTGCCGCTGTTCATCACGTCGGACGCGCTGCGCAGCGCCGCGAGCGGATTGCGTAGCTCGTGCGCGAGCACGGCGAGGAATTCGTTCTTGCTGCGGTCGGCTGCGACGAGATCCTCGGCGCGCTTGCGCAGCGCCTCCTCACGGAGCATGCGCTCGGTGATCGGCCGCGTCGTCTCGATCACCCGGCGATTGCCGCCCGCGTCGGTGATGAGCGCCATGCGGCTCTCGACGAAGATCTTCTCGCCGCTATTCGCCGTGTGGACCATCTCTCCGGTCCAGTGGCCCTTCTCCTCGAGCGCCGCGCGGAACACGTTCTGCGCGACGTCGGTCGCGAGCAGATCGTGGACGCTGCGGCCGATCGCGCGGTCCTTGCTGTAGCCGTAGGTTTCCTCGGCGCCGCGGTTCCAGTAGGTGATGGTGCCGTCGAGCTCCCAGGCGATGATCGGCTCCTGCGTCTGCTCGAGCAGCTCGGCCTGCACGCGCAGCACGTCCTGGCTGCGCTTCAGCGCATCGACGTCGATCAGCACGATGACCACGCCGTCGATCTTGTTCTCCAGCGTCTTGTACGGACGCAGCCGGAGCAGGAACCAGCGGCCCGACTTGTCCTTGATCTCCTGCTCCTTCGACGAGACCGTGTCGATCACCTCGAGCAGCAGCGCGTCGAAGCTCGGGATCTCGAGATTGAGCTTGATGTCGGTGATCGGGCGGCCGACGTCGGAAGGGATCAGGTTGAGCAGCTTCTCGGCCATCGGCGTGAAACGCCGGATGCGCAGGTCGCGGCCGAGCATGACGATCGGCATCTGCACACTGGCGAGCAGGTTGGTGAGGTCGTTGTTGCTCTGCGACAGCTCGGTGTTGCGGTTGTGCAGCTCGTCGTTGACGGTCGCGAGCTCTTCGTTCGACGACTGGATCTCTTCCTTGGAGGTCTCGAGCTCCTCGTTGATGCTCTGCAGCTCCTCGTTCGCCGACTGCACTTCCTCGTTGGCGGACTGCAGCTCCTCGTTCGCGGCCTCCTGCTGCTCGATCACCGCCTGCAGGTAGTCGCGGGTCGACGCGAGCTCCTGCTTGAGCCTGCCGATCTCGCGCTCGCTCGACTCCTTCGGGATCTTGCTGGCGCGCTTGGCCTCGGCACGCGCGGCGGCGTCAGCCTTGGCTTGCCGCGCGGCGCTGAGCTTCGGCTCCTCGAAAATCAGCAGCAGGCTTCCGCTCGGCACGCCGCTGCCCTTGACCGGCATGACAAGGACGCTGACGTCGCGATAACCGCCGTTCGACTTCACGCGCAGGCCTTCCTCGCGCACGACCGTGTCTTCGCGCTGCGCCTTGTGCACGGCACCACGCACCGGCACCAACAAGCCTTCGCGCAGCATCTTCAGCAGATGGAGGCTCGCGCGCCCGGGCGCCGGCGTGAGATACGGGCCGGTGTCGCCGCGGAACTGGATGATCTCGAGATCGCTGTTGAGCATCACGCCTGCCGGCGAATACCGCGCGAGCAGCATCCGATCCGCTTCCTTCTGGGCGTCGACCGCAGCCGGCGGCACGTCGGCTCGCCGCTCCGGTCGCATCGGCGTCGGATAGATCACCGGCGCGCGCGCCATCAGCGGCACGTAGCCTTGATGCCGCGCATTGCCCGGCTTCTTGAGATAGAGCTTGAGCTTCGCGTTCTCGACGTCGAACAGGTCGCGGAACGCGCCGACGGTCTCGGAGCTGCCGAGCCAGAGATGGCCGTGATCGCGCAGCGCGTAGTGCAGGATCGGCATCAGCTTCTGCTGCAGCACCGGCTCGAGATAGATGAGCAGATTGCGGCAGCAGACGAGATCGATGCGCGAGAACGGCGGATCGGCGAGCACGTTCTGCCTCGCGAAGACGCACATGTCGCGGATCGGCTTGGCGACGCGATAGCTGCCGTCGACCTCGACGAAGAAGCGCCGCAGGCGCTCGGGCGAGACGTCCTGCGCGATGCCTTTCGGATAGACGCCCGCACGCGCGCGCTCGATGCCCGCGGCGTTGAGGTCGGTCGCGAAGATCTGCATCGGGATGCGCTTGTTGGCGATCTCCGAGTACTCGACGTAGGCCATCGCGATCGAATAGGCCTCCTCGCCGGTCGAGCAGCCGAGCGTCCACACGCGCACCTGCTCGTGGCGCAGCTTGTCGTCGGTGAGCTTCGGGAACACCAGCGTCTTCAGCGCTTCGTAGGCCTCCGGATTGCGGAAGAAGCTGGTGACATTGATCAGGATGTCCTGGAACAGCGCGTCCGGCTCTCCCGGATTGCTCTGCAGGAAGCGTACGTACTCGTGCAGGTTCTCGAGCTTGTGCAGCACCATGCGGCGCGTGATGCGCCGATGCAGCGTGTTGCGCTTGTAATCGGAGAAGTCGACGCCGGCTGTGTGGCGCAGCACCTCGAGCACGCGACGGATCGCAGCTTCGTCGGTCGCGGTCTTGCGTTGCCGGTCGGAGACCAACGGGTGTCGCGCGATGCGCGTGATCTCCTGCGCGATCTCGTCCGGCGCCAGGATGAAGTCGACGCAGCCCGCAGCGATCGCACTGCGCGGCATGCTGGTGTGCTCAGCGGTGTTGTCCTGCGCGAACGTGATGCCGCCGGCCGCCTTGATCTCCTCCAGGCCCTGCGTGCCGTCGTTGGCGCTCCCCGACAGGATCACGCCGATCGACTTGTACGCGTGCTCTTCGGCGAGCGAGCGCAGGAAATGGTCGATCGGCCGATGCTGACCGCGCACTTCGGTGCGCGGCGAGAGCTGCAGCATGCCGTGATCGAGCACCATGTTCTTGCCGGGCGGGATCACGTAGACGTGGTTGGGCTCGACGAGGACGTTGTTGGTGACCTCGAGCACCGGCATCTTCGTGTCCCGCGACAGGATCTGCGACAGCAGGCTCCGATGCGTCGGATCCAGATGCTGCACGACGACGAAGGCCATGCCGGTGTCGCGCGGCAGATTTCGCAGCAGCTGACTGGTCGCCTCGAGGCCGCCGGCGGAAGCGCCGATGCCGACAATGGTGAACGGCGAGCTGTCCTCGGGCGTGTCGTGTCCCGCGACAGCGGGGTTCACATTGGGCAGCACCGGCTCGGCTTTGGGGCTCTTCTGCTCCTGCGCGGACTTGCCGCCACCCTTCTTGCGAGGTCTTCGCGCCATGCCGGCAGCCAGTCGGGTCGAGCGTCGGATTGTCGGCGTCCGCTATTGCGATGGCAAGCGCGCAAAAAAAAGCGCCCGCCGGGGGACGGGCGCTTCAACGTACAGCTCGAACGCTTTTAGGCGGCGACCGGAATCGGCGTGCTGCCGGGGTCGAGCGAATGATCAGGCGCGACGTCGGCTGCGCTGTGGATGGTCACCGAGCAGCCGGTCTCGTCGATATAGGACAGACAGTAGGTCACGCCCTCGTACTTGGAGCCGAACACCTTCAACGGGGAGCTGAAGCCTTCCTGCAGCAGAACCCATTTGCCGCGCTGCATCTGAAGGTGGCAGCGACGCTTTGAGCGATCCATGTGTTTCCCTGTGATCCGTGGAAAAGCAGCTGTCCGTTTATGCGGCGATGCCGACCGGAGCGAGTCCGCCGGGATACGTGCGCTCTTCCTGCAGGCTGCCGTCCAGACGATGGATGGTCAGCGAGCCGCCGAAGTGCTCGATGTAGGAAAGGCTGTAATTGACGCCTTCCCGCTTGGTCCAGAACGTCTTGATGGGTGTGGCGGAGCCTTCTTTTTCCAGCACCCAATGGCCGCCGCGCAGCAGCAGGTGATATTGGTTCATGTCTCGTGCCTCCTCTTGAATCCGTTGGTGTCGCAGCTAGCGCGAGCCGGTTGCGCGTTCCTTCTGCCTGGAACTTCCCGGCCCACACACCGCATAGCGGACGAGAGGACTGCATCGAACGTGCCAGGAGTGCGCAGTTGCCAGCGTCAGTGGCAGAAACGTACGGAAGCCGCGTCGGGCTTGAACTTCAGAGGTACCGTGTAGAGCGGTTGCGGGCAGGAATTTCCGCGGCCGCCCTGCAATGTGCATGCATCGTGCAGCTTGCCTCATGCAAGCCGCGCGATGAACGGTCGGTCAGCGCTGGATATTGCGCCCGTAGAAGATTTCGAGGATCTCGTAGCTGACGCGATCACGGATCTTCTTCGCTTCGCGCGGCGGCAGCTCGGTGGCGCCTTCGCCGAAGAGATAGGTATCCAGGTCGAGCTCCTTGAGCCGCATCTTCGTGTGGAAGATGTTCTCCTGGTACACGCAGACATCGACCATCTGGTAGCGGTCCTTGATGTCTTTGGCGATGAAGTTCTGGATCGAGTCGATCTGGTGATCGATGTAGTGCTTCATGCCGCGCACGTTGCGGGTGAAGCCGCGCACGCGATAGTCCATCACCACGATGTCGGACTCGAAGCTGTTGATCAGGTAGTTCAGCGCCTTCAGCGGCGAGATCTTGCCGCAGGTCGACACGTCGATGTCGGCGCGGAAGGTCGAGATGCCGTTGTCCGGATGCGTCTCCGGATAGGTGTGCACCGTGATGTGGCTCTTGTCGAGATGCGTGACGACCGAATCCTTCGGGATGTGCAGGCCGTCGTGATGGCCTTCGGAGATCAGCATCGTCACCGACGCGCCCTGCGGATCGTAGTCCTGGCGCGCGACGTTCAGGATGTTGGCGTCGATGATGCTCGCGACTTCGGTGAGGATCGCGGTCAGGCGCTCGGCGTTGTAGGCCTCGTCGATGTACTCGACGTATTCCTGCTGATGCTGCTTGGTGCGCGCGAAGCAGATGTCGTAGATGTTGAACGACAGCGTCTTGGTCAGGTTGTTGAAGCCGTGCAGCTTGAGCTTCAGCTCCTTGCTCTTCGTCGATGATGCCTTGGCCAACTTTGCAATCCCCGGTTCCAGAAACGATCACGCGGATTGAGCGGCGCTTGCGCCGGCTCGAATCCGCGTCTGCCGCGCTCGGCTAGCACCGCGCGCGGTCGCAATTATGGGCCAAATCGATGACGAAGTGGTGACTATTTCGCCGCGACGATCTCGTAGTCGTGCGTGACCTTCACGCCACCCTTGGCGAGCATGATCGACGCCGAGCAGTACTTCTCCGCCGACAGCTCCACCGCGCGCTTCACGTGGTTCTCGGACAAGCCGCGGCCGGTCACCACGAAATGCAGATGGATGTCGGTGAACACCTTCGGATCGGTGTCGGCGCGCTTGCTCTTCACGTCGACGACGACGTCGGTGATGTCCTGACGCGCCTTCTTCAGGATGTGCACGACGTCCACCGCCGAGCACGAGCCGACCGAGAGCAGCATCATCTCCATCGGCCTCGGGCCGAGATTGCGGCCGCCGATGTCCTGCGGGCCGTCGATGACGACGGCGTGGCCACTGCCCGATTCGCCGATGAAGGCGGCGTTCTCAGCCCATTTGATGCGCGCTTGCAAGGAGGTCTCCGGGGAATTTCCGTGATATTTTCGGGCAAAGACGGCTCTGGTGCCACACGGTGACCAACGCGAAAGCGCTGACCCATCCCGCGGTAAAGGAATTCATCTCACGCGCGCACAAGCGCAGCGTGCCGCCGAAGCAGACGATCG